>FTBX01000285.1_pt1 | contig 19008 bp, 14 predicted proteins | sample 1639461 | NCBI WGS metagenome assembly FTBX01 (sample SAMEA3914864, study PRJEB12502) | metagenome | biome: forest; material: soil | place: USA | collected 2012-03-12 | depth 0.3 m
CAGCAGACCGTGGAGGCTTTTGGGCTTCCGCCCGACGCGTACATCAACCCGGACGCGGTGACTTTGGAATACTTGAGGAAACAAGGCATCAACCGGTGGGAAGATGCCCCCGCGCCGCTGCTGAGGGAGACTTTCATCCGGGCGGCCAACGATGTCGAAGACCTTCTTCTCAAACGAATGGAGGCTGGAGGCACGGCGCTCATCGAATCGGTGCTGAGCACGGGCAAGTACTGCAAGCTGGTTGAGCGGGTGAGGGAACTGGGGGGAACTTTCAGACTTGTTTACGTGGCGCTCGGCTCGCCAGCCATTTCGAAGGAGCGCGTGCGTCTTCGGGTCTCACGTGGAGGCCATGGCGTGCCGGAAGAGAAGCTTGACTCACGCTGGCAAAAGTCCCTTGAACTGCTCCCCTGGTTTACCTGGCATGCATCTGACTTCTGGCTGATTGACAACTCGGAAGCCCAGCGTCTTTCCAGTGGCATGCTGATGGTTACGGGCAGCCGCCAGCACGTTCAGCTTCATGGCATTCCTCCCGTGACGATGCGGCCACTGGTGGCAGACTTTCTCTCGCGTTTCATCGCACTGAATGCCGATGAAACCTGGAAGCTCGATCTGGATGAGCGCTATGTATTGCCCGATTGATTCCCCGGCTTTCATCGAATCCCATGCCCACCCCCGACACCAACGACGCCCGCCTCACGCGCATCCTCGCGCGGGTGCGGCGCATTGAGCTGATCACCCGCGGGCTGGTGAAGGAGACACTGGGCGGCCAGTACCATTCGCGGTTCAAAGGGCAGAGGATTGAGTTCGATGACTTCCGTGAGTACCAGCCAGGGGATGACGTGCGCTTCATTGACTGGAATGTGACGGCGCGCATGAACAACCCTTTCGTGCGCAAGTACGTGGAGGAGCGCGAGCTGACCTTGATGCTGCTGGTGGACGTGAGCGGCTCCGGCGACTACGGCAGCCAGGATGACAGCAAGCGCGAGCTGGGCGCGGAGCTTGCAGCAGTGTTTGGCTTCAGCGCCTGCGCGAACCAGGACAAGGTGGGCCTGGTGCTGTTCAGCGACCAGGTGGAAGCGTTCGTCCCGGCGCGCAAGGGGCTGGGGCACACGCTGCGCATCGTGCGCGACATCTTGAATGCCACGCCGCGCGGCCAGGGCAGCAATTTGCAGCCGGCCCTCGACATCGCCTTGCAGCGCATCTCCCACCGCGCGCTGATCATTGTCGTGTCTGATTTCCTCATGCCGAACCTGGAATGGGAGCACACCCTGCATGCCCTCACCGCCAAGCATGATGTCACGGCCGTGCAGGTGGCCGATCCGGGCGAGCTGGTGCTGCCGGATGCGGGGCGCGTGTGCTTGCAGGATCCCGAGACGGGCGAGCAGGTGGTGCTCAATACGTCCAGCTCCGCCGTGCGGCGGCTGTACGAGGACCGCATCCTGGCCCATCAGCAGGCCGTGGAGCAGGTGTTCCGCCGTTGCGGGGTGGACGTCATGAAGGCCGTGACCGGCGAAAACTACGTGCCGGCGCTGAAGGCGTATTTCCGGTCGAAAAGACGGCGATGACGAATTGGCACCCACAGCGACAATCCTTCAAGCCGGCGGCCGTGGTGGCTTGCCTGTTCGGATGGCTCGCGGTTCAAGTCCATGCCCAGCTTCCCGAGGGCGCCTCGGGGCAGGAGCCGGACCAGTTGCCGCACCCGGAGATCGCCTTGCCATCCTCCGATCTGCCGTCCATCCCCGGCTGGGTCGTGCTCATGGCTCTGCTGGCCATTGTGGGAGCTGTCACCGGTGTGCTCGCACTGCTGTTTGGCCGCCAAACCAAGCCGCCGCCCATCCCGCGGCGGACGGTGAAGGATACTGTGCGCGCGCTGAAGGCCCTGCGCAACACGGCGGAGGCACTGGGCCCTGCGGCGGTGGCGCATCAGGTCTCGAACATCCTGCGCCGGTTCCATGAGGAGCGCTATGGCATCCCCGCGCCACGCCGCACCTCCCAGGAACTGTTCCCTTCGATGGATTTGAGTGCTGAGTCAGCGCGGCGGCGCGCATGGCGCGAGCGTTATGAGCCGCTGGCAGCCATGTACGATTCGCTCTCGTACGCCCCTGTGCCCGCGTCCACGGCGGAAGCGGTGCGGTTGATCGATGCCGCGCTGGAAAAACTCGAGGAGGAGCGCCTGAACGAATGAACCTTCCCTCCTTGTTCGATTTTCGATTCGAGAACCCCTGGTTGCTGGTGCTCCTGCTGCTGGTGCCCCTGCTGGGCTGGCTGCGCGGCCGCCGTGGTGGGGCTCCCGCCATTGCCTTCCCGGCCGCCTTCCTGGTGCGCGACCTGGGCCAGCGCTCGCGGGCGCGGGCTGGTTGGGTGGTGCTGGGTCTCTCCCTTCTGGCCCTCGTCGCCGCCATCGTGGCTGTTGCCCGGCCGCAGAAGGTGCTCTCCTATGAGGAGGACAAGACCCAGGGCATCGCCATTTGCCTGTGCGTGGATGTTTCCCTCTCCATGCTCACGGAGGACTACTTCGTGGGCGGCGTGCCCACCAACCGCATCACCGCCGCCAAGCGCGTGCTGCGCGACTTCATCCGCGGCCGCACCAGCGACCGCATCGGCATCGTCGCCTTTGCTGGCAACCCCTATCTGCCCTGCCCGCTCACCCTGGATCATGACTGGCTGGAGCGAAACATCGACCGTGTGCAAACCGGCGTCACCAGCGATGGCACCGCGATTGGCTCCGGCCTGGCCGCGGCGGCGCGGCGCCTGGATCTGGAGAAGAACGTCAAGAGCAAGGTCATCGTGCTCGTGACGGATGGCGCGAACAACTCCGGCCGTCTGGCTCCCACCGATGCCGCCCGCCTCGCCGCCACCCTGGGCATCCGCATTTACACCATCGGCGTGGGCACTCCGGGCGAGCATTTGATTCCGCTGCCGAACGGGCGCGTGATCAATTCCGGTCGCGACGAGTTTGATGAGAAGTCGCTGATTGAACTGGCCCGCATCGGCAGCGGCGCGTTCTATCGTGCCCAGGACAACGATGCCCTCGAGCGGGTCTTCAGCACCATTGATGAGCTGGAAAAGACCGATGTTCTCCGGCATCGCATCGTTGAAACCGAAGAGCTTTATCATTGGTTCGCCGCCGCCGCCTGCGCCCTTCTTGGACTTTCCATGGTGCTGAGCCAGACCTTGCTTCGTACTTCGCCTATTGCCTGAAACGGGACCTATGGGACATATGCGACCTACAGGACCCATGAAATAGCGCTGCCCGGCACTTCTACCTTTCGCCATGACCTTCCTTCACCCTTATTATCTGCATGCCCTCTGGGTGCTGCCGGTGTTGCTGCTGCTCCGGCTGTGGTCCGGGAGCAGGGCGGCAAGGGCAACGGATGGGTTTGTCGCGCGCCGCCTTCGCCAGCAACTGGTGGCAGGTGCTTCGCCCTGGCGCACCTGGGGCATGTTCCTTCTGCAATTGCTGGCATTGACGTGTTTCGTGGCAGCGATCGCCCGACCGCGCTGGGGCGAGGAGCGGCGGCAGATCACGGAGACGGGAAAGAGCGTGCTGCTCGCGATTGACACCTCCCGTTCCATGCTGGCGGACGACGTGAAACCCAACCGCCTTTTGCGCGCCAAGCTGGCGGCGGAGGACATCATGGGCACCCTGCACAGCCATCGCGTGGGGCTCGTCGCCTTTGCTGGCAAGGCCTACCTTCAGGCCCCGCTCACTACCGATCATGATGCGGTGATCGAGAGCATTCATTCGTTGGACACCAACAGCGTGCCCCACGGGGGCACCACCATCAGCGAGGCGATCAAGGAAGCCCTCAGCGCCTTTGAAAAGATGCCCGGCCACAACCATGGCCTCATCTTGTTCAGCGATGGTGGAGAGGAAGACGAGGGGCTGGAGAAAGCTCTGGAGGAGGCCCGCGAGAAAAAGCTCGTCATCCTTTCCGTCGGCGTCGGCACCAAGGAGGGCTCGCCCATCCCGGATCCGGAGGCAGGTGCCGCCCATTTCATCATGGATCCTGCCACTCACGCGCCGGTGCATACCCGGCTGGAGGAGGCGACGCTGCAGAAGATCGCCGCCGCCACTGGTGGCCGTTACCTCCAGCTAGGCAGCCAGGCGCTGAATGCCAGCGTGGTGGCCGAGGTGCTCAGCAGCCTGGAGTCCATCGAATCCGGCAACCGCGAAGAGGTGAAGCCCATTGAGCGCTTTTCCTGGCCGCTTACCCTGGGTATTGTGGCGCTTGTGACCGCCCTTCTGCTTCGCCCCACCATCCGGCTGCCCCGGCTGCGGCCTGCCTTTGCCGTTTTCGCCGGCCTGCTGCTCGTTGCCCAGGTGCCAGCAAACGCCGCCGTGTTTGACTCGTTCACCGCCCAGGAGGCATTGGATGCCTACAAGGCCAAGGATTACACCCGGGCGCGTGACCTGTATTCGCGCCTGCTGGAAAAGAATTCATCCTCCAGCCCCACCTACGCCTACGGCATGGGCGCGGCCAGCCACCAGCTCCATGAGTACGACCGCGCGGTGGAAGGCTTCAGCCAGGCATTGAAGTCCAGCGACGAAGCCATGCAGGCCCGCGCCCACCAGGGCCTGGGCACCGCCCTGTATGAGAAGGGGCTGAAGGACATGCAACTGCGCCCCGAAGCCGCGCGCAAGGCCTGGACCGACAGCCTGGAGCACTTTGAGGACGCCACCCGGCTGAGCAACGACACCGCCCTGGCCGAGAACCGCGATCACGTGAAGAAGCAGCTCGCCCTGCTCAAGGCGCAGATGGAAAAGAAGGACAAGGAGGGGAAGAAAAACGGCCACGGCGACAAGCAAAAGGGCGAGAAGCAGAAGGGCCAGGAAGGCGAGCAGGAGGACGAGGGCGACGGCCAGGGCAAGAAGCCGGACGACAAGGGCGATCAGAAGATGAACACCCCCAAGGACGGCCAGCAAAAGGACGGCAAGGAAAATGAAGATGGCAAGGGCGAGGGCCAGCCGATGGACAAGCAGGGCGAGGATAAGCAAGGCAAAAGCGCCGACGCCACGCCGGAAGGCAAGATCCAGGCTGGCGAGGCCGGTCGCGAGCTGCAAAAGGCGGCAGAACAGGCCAGTGCCGCCGATGCCGAGGACAAGAAGGAGCGCGAGACGGGCTACAGCCGTCTGGAAGCCCGCAATCTTCTGCGCACCTACGATGACCAGGCCACGGTGGTGAACAAGCAGCGCCGCGAACGTTCCGTGGCCAAGGACTGGTGAAATCAATTCCATGCGAATGAGGCATTCCATACCACTGCGGGCCGTGCTTACGGCGCTGGCTTTCCTCCTGGGCCTGCCGGCCGTCTTTGCGGAGGTTAAGGTCACCGCCCAGGTCTCTCCCAATCCCATTTCCACCAGCCATGTGGCCCATCTGGTCCTGAGCGTGGAGAACGGCGATCCAGAGCAGATACCGCAGGTGAACCTGCCCTCGCCCCTGCAGGCGGTGGGCGGCATGGTCACCTCGCGGCAGTTCTCCTTCAACAACGGCGCCCAGAGCAGCGTGTTCCAGCTCACCTGGCCCATTGCCTCCGTCAAGCCCGGCACCTTTACGATCCCCGCCATCACCGTGCAGGTGGATGGCAAGCCGTACACCACCCAGCCCCTGAAGCTGGAGGTGAAGGAGGCGGCCGCCATCGCCCCGCCCAGCGGCCCCAACCACGAGAACGGCCTGGCGGCTACCGATTGCATCCTGCAGCTCCAGGTTTCCAAGACCGAGTTCTATCAAGGCGAGGTGGTGCCTATCACTGCCACTTTGTATATCCCCGACGAGGTGCATCTGCGCCGCACCGGCCTCATCGAGGTGGAGAAGACGGACTTTGCCATCCAGCGCTTCCCTCAGATGGGCGAGCAGTCGGAAGCGATGCTGGGCCGCAGGCACTACATTTCCCTGACCTACAACACGACGCTTTCGGGCCTGAAGCCAGGCAAGGCAAAGATTGGCCCCGCGAAGATGGAAAACCTGGTGGACATCCCTGTGGGCAACCGCGGCGGCTTCCCTTTTGGCTTTACCCAGATGGACCAGCACAAAGCCTTGTCGCAGGCGCCGGAGGTCACCGTCACCGTGCTGCCCCTGCCGGAAGAGGGCAAGCCCAAGGGGTTTGGCGGTGCCGTTGGCGATTTCACCATGCAGGCTGGCACCACCTCCCAGGAAGTGAACGTGGGCGATCCCGTCTCGGTGGACATCGTGGTTTCGGGGCAGGGGAACTTCGATGCGCTGACCGCTCCCACGCTGAGCGACCCTGCGGGCTGGAAAGTCTATCCCGCACGCCGTTATTCCGTGGACACCTCGGACCCGAACACCGTGGACCTCTTGAACCGCCGCATTGGCTTTGCCACCATGCTGGTGCCGGAAAAGGTGCTGCCGGCTGTGCCGCCGTATGAGTTCTCCTTCTTCAGCCCCCGCACCAAGAAGTATGAGACCCTGCGCTCGGATCCCATCCCGCTCACCATCAAGGCCGCTGAAAAGGTGTTGCCTCCCATGGTGACTGTCGCGACCGCAGCCGCTGCCGCCCCTGGGCCTGCCGCGGCCCCCACCAACCCGCCGGCACCGGAGCCGGAAATCAGCGACATCGTGGCCAAGCTGCCCGCTCATCCCCGCTGGGCGATGGCCTCGGTACCTCTGGTTCATGTCCCTGTTTTCCAAGGGCTGAACGGCCTCTTGCTGCTTGGCTTCCTGGCGTTTGTAGGCGCGCACTTGCAGCGCCTCTGGAGCCAGCGCCGGGCCAGCAGTGGTGACCAGGAGCGGCGGGCCCTGCTCCGTGAAGTCGAAAGCTCCGGCCTCAGCGAGGCGGAGTTCTACCGCCGTGCGGCCCGTTACGTTCACCGCTACGGCGATGCCGCGGCACTGTCGGAAGGACTCACCGAAATGCTGCGCCGCTACGAGGCGCTGAATTTTGCGGGGGCGACCGCGGGAGCTCGTGCCATTGATGGCGCCACGCGGGCACGTGTGCTCGCCATGTTGAAGAAACTGCGCCCTGCGGCGGCGGCATCGGGCGGCCAGTCCGCGAGCGTCGCCGTCATGCTCCTCCTCTGCCTGCTGCCTGCCAGTGCCGCCCATGCGGCCGGGCCTTCGGCAGAGGAACGCTACCAGGCGGCGGTGAAAGCCCTGGAAAAAGGCGATTACAAGGGCGCTCAGAAACAAGGCGAGGCCTTGGTGAAGGAGGGGGCCATCGCGCCAGAAGTCTTCGCCTTGGTGGGAAACGCCGTGTACCGGCAGAAGCCGCAGGGCGATGGCGATGCGGCGATCTGGTATCAGCGCGCCAAGCTTTTTCCCGGTCTGATGCCTGAGGTGCGGCAGAACATGCGCCATGTGGAGGAGAAGTTCCACCCCTTCACGTTCCGCAACGATGGCGCTGAATCGCCGGCCCTCATCATCACTCGCAACCAGTGGCTGTTCCTTGCCGTGGCGGGGGCTTGGCTCATGATCTTTGGCCTCGGTTACCTGGTGCTGAAAGGCTGGGGCATCGCCCTGTGGTGGTGGGTGGCGACGATGGCCGTGGGCGGCCCGTTGTCGTGGCTGGCCTGGGGATGGGCCTTTCCTCCCGCCCCGGCTTTGCCCGCATGGTGGTCGCTGCCAGTGCTGATCCTGGCGGTGATGCTGGGTCTTTCTGGTGTCATCGGCCTTTTCATCCATCTGCTGGTGCGCACGGAGCGCTGGGCTGCCCCATGCGTGCTCACCTTGGTGGGCGTGGTGTTTGTCGCGGCTGGTGGCGGCTGCCTGGTCAGGCGGCCCACCGGCGATTCGCTGGCCCGGCTGGCCTTTGTCAAAGGCGGCGACGCCACGGCCCATACCGCCGCCGCCGAGAGCAGCGGCCAGGTGATCATCGTGCCCACCGGCAGCACCGTGCGCCGGCTGGATGAGCGCGGCGGCTGGACGTATGTGGAGATCCCCCAGCACGATGAAAGCCTCTTCGGCTGGCTGCCCTCCAAATCCCTGGTGGCCGTGTGGCCCTACGACCCGGCACTGCTGCCCTAGAGGTGAGTTTTTCCGTTGCACAGGCTCGCGAATGTGAAAAACCACTTGCCCACCCCGGAAGCCTGTGGAATCCTCGCCGCCCCGTCCGCCCGGCCCGTCATGATTTACCCAGGAGTGAGCTGAGCTGCGAGGACTCTTTTTTCTCTCACAAGACACACGACCATGGCATACGCGATCATCAAGGCAGGCGGCAAGCAGCACAAAGTTTCCGTCGGCGAAAAGCTGGACATCACCAAAATTGACACGGAGGAAGGCCAGGAGGCCACCTTCGAAGTGCTCGCCCATGGCGAGGGCGACAGCCTGGTGGTGGGTACTCCCGTGGTTGCCGGTGCTTCGGTCGTGGCCAAGGTGCTGCGCCAGTTCAAGGGCGAGAAGGTGCTTTCCTTCAAGTTCCGCCGCCGCAAGGGTTATCACCGCACCCGTGGTCATCGCCAGATGCTGACCCAGGTTGAAATCCTTTCCATCAACGCCTAATCCCAATCCTTTTCCAGAAAGTTTCAAGTCATGGCTCATAAGAAAGGTCAAGGTTCAGTCAAGAACGGTCGCGACAGCCAGAGCAAGCGCCTGGGTGTCAAGAAGTACGGCAATCAGCTCGTGATCGCCGGCAACATCATCATCCGCCAACGCGGCACCAAGTTCCTTCCCGGCCGCAACATCGGCATCGGCAGGGACCACACGCTCTTCGCGCTGGCCGATGGCCGCGTGCAGTTCGACCAGGGCGGCCGCCGCGTGAACATCGTCGCCGAAGAAGCAGCTGCCGCCCAGGCCTGATTCTCCGATCATCAAGTCTTCGAAAGAGCAGTGGTGCAAGCCACTGCTCTTTTTTTGCGTTGGCGGGCACCTTGCCATATCAAAGTGCCCTATGCTCCCACTACTGTGGAGTGAGGTTCACCTGGCCGCTGAACATGGGCGAGGTGGTGACATTCACCGGCGGCCCTGAAGTGGAGGGCAGCAGGAAGTAACCAGTGCCGCCATTGTTCACCCCTTGGAGGAACACGCCTTTGAAGCCCACTGTGCGCGACACGGGCGGCAGCTGGGCGCTGAAAGGATTGGGATCGACCAAGACCAGGCTGCCAGTGAAGGTGCCGTTGGCGGGGTCGATGGCGGTAATCCGGATATTGGCCGGGTTGCCTGGCTTAGTGGCGGGCAGGGTGGCGACGTTGGAGGCGCTGATGCTGACGACCTGCGTGAGGTGCGGGCCCATGCTGGTGGTTTCGATGCCGCTGCCGGCAAAGCTGATCATCGCCCCTGGCAAAATGGCGGTGCTTTTACCAGGGGGTGTGTAGCCGCCGCCCTCGATGAAGAGATCCACCGGGGTCTGTTGGCCGAAGCCGCCGCCATAGGCGCGGGCAGAGTCTGGCTTTTTGCTCCAGGACAGGTAGCCCACGAGCTCATTGTCACCCGGGACTCCCGGCTTGATCGTGGGGAGGATGACCGGGCCCAGAACAGAACCCCGGCCCCCATAAAGCACGGCGTGCAGGGGCGCTCCATACAGGGCGGTCAAGGAGCAGGTGCCGATGGCGGGCGGGGAGCCGTCGGCAAGCTGGCAGGTCCAGGTCACGATCCCTGCGGTGCTGCATCGGAGGGTGAGAATGCCATTGCCCTGCGGAATGGCGGGATCATCGCTGGTGGGCAGCAGCGCGGCGGTGTAGCGGCCGACGAAGTCAGCGGCAATGTCGTTGTCGGGCTGGCTGGCCAGGTACTGGGAGCCGGAGAGGCCTGCCGTGTCGCCGCCCAGGGTGAGGGTGCCGTCCAGATTCCGGTCGAAGTTGTCATTGAAGCGGAGCAACAGCACCAACCCGCTGTGCGGCAGGGCCACCCGGAGCTGCGGGTGGTCGGGATCAGGCGAATAGGCGTCGGCGGCGGTGTTGAGCCGGCCGGTGAAAGCCTGGGTGGCGGTGCCGTTTTTCACCGTGCCGGTGACAGCCCCGCCGGCGGCCACATTGAGCACCACCAGCCCGCCAAGGCCGTCGTTCACGACCGCGTTGCGCTCAATGATGGCCGACCAGCCGCCTGCCAGGGAGCCGGAGAAAGGCAGCACGGTGAGGGGGAAGTGGATCTGGTTCGAAACCCCCCGCGTGTTTCTGGCCATTACCGACACGGAGTAAGTCTTCGCGGTGGCGGCAAAGCCGGTGATGTGGCCGGTCGTGTTTGAGAGGGAGAGCCCGGGCGGCAGGCCTTTAGCGCTGTAAGTCACGGGGCCGTTCTGCGTGGGCACGGCCAGATCATACCAGCCGCTGATGGCTGCATTGGGGATGGTGTTGGGAAGGCTGAGCACCGGCGGCGCGCTGGCACCGGCCTGGGTCACTACCACGGCCTGCCCTCCCACCTTGATCGTGGCGGTACGGGCGCTGACTGAGGGATTGGGCGAAAGCTCAAAGATCACCTGCTGATCAAGGGCCTGGATGGGCTGAAAGCGCAGCCATGAAGGGGCTCCCGTGACGGTGAAAGGGGCCGCCGAGACGATGGGGGAAAGGATGGCGGTGGCCTGGTCCGATGCGGCGCTGAGGGCGGCCGGGCAGGTGAAGCTGCTGTCGCGGTGGAGAAACACTGGCGTGGCCACGCTTTTGCCGCCAAAGGCATCGGCGGCCACATAGGTGAAGAGGCCGCCGTTGAACGTGGCCGAAGGAGTGAACTTGAGCTTCGTGCCGGCCCTGCTCACCGTGCCCGCCGCCGCGCCTGGCTGGGTGAAGGAGGCGATGCTCAGCGCATCGCCATCCGCATCGGTGTCATTGGCCAGCACGTCCAGGAGGATGGGGGCGGAAGGCAGGGCGGAGAGGTTGTCATCGGCGGCCTCCGGCGTGTGGTTGGCGGTGGTGAAGGTGAGGCCGGTGCCGGTGACATAGCCGCTGCCATCGGCCTGGGTGGCCCGCAGCCGGTAGTGGTAGGTGGTGTGGGGGAGCAGGCCGGCCAGCACTGCGCTTACCGGTGCCGGGCTGCCGCTGCCACTCAGGGGCGATTCAAGGGCAGTGATGCTGCTGCCGTAGCCCGTGGTGGTGCCGTAGTCGAAGCTGATGATCTGCTGCGGGCCCCCGCGGCATTCACGCTGCCGTGGAGGGTGGCGCCACCAAAGCTCACACCCGTCGCCGCCAATGCGGCCACCACCGGTGCTGGTCCTGCCAGGCCTGTGCCGGTCAGGACGAGCTCAAAGAGCGGCTCCTTGGATTCGTGGCTGAGGATGTGCAGGAGGGCAGTTTTGACTCCTAGGCTGGTGGGGGCAAACTGCAGGGTGAAGCTCATGCTGTCCCCCGGCTGAAGGGTCGTCGCCTGCTGGGCGGTGATGCCGTACATGCCCTGGTCGGTCCCGCTTTTGGCAAAGGTCAGTCCGGTGAGGCTGGCGTCGCCCTCATTGGTTAAGGAGAAGGTGAGGCTTTGCAGCTCGCCCACGAGAGTGTTGCCGAAGGCCACGCTGTCCCCGCCGGCGATGGTGCCGTCGCCATGGACGGGGTCCAGGATTGTGATGACAGGGGAGCCTGGACCGGGATGGAACAGGGTCACGGCATTGTCCATCTTATGGGCGACGACGAGCTGGTCGAGAGCCGCCTGGTAGCCGAAGATCATGCTGTCACCGCCGTAGGCCGCGGTGCCCAGCACGCTGTTGGCAGGGCTGAGGTAGCCAGTGGTGCCTGTGGCGCCCAGACCCAGGGAAACCGCCCCAGCGTCGGCGACGGTTCCATTGGCCCGGCTGGTGCTGGTTACCACGTAGTTGCCATTGGCCAGAGGCGTGATCAAAGGGGAACCTAGGTAGCCTCTCAGCCCGCCGTCCTGGGAGCCGGCGAGGGAATTGACGGCGGAGACCTGCCCGCTGCTGCCCGTGGTGCCATTGCCCCATGTCACGGCTCCGGCATCGCCGTTCCATTGGTAGCTGCTGACAACGTAGTTGCCATTGCTCAGCGCGATGACCCCGCCAATGCCGATGTAATCCGCCCCCGAATGAAACAGGGTGGAGCCCACCAGGGAGCGTGTGCCAGGCACGGTGCCGGTGACGCCGGTCTGGCCGCTGCCCCAGGTCGCCGCCCCGGCCCCGCCGTTCCAAAAGGGGCTGGCCACCACGTAGTTGCCATTGCTCAGGGCCGTGATGCTGCTGCCTACCCGGTCTGCCGCGACGGATCCGACCAGTGAATTGGTGGCGGAGACGTAGCCGGTCACGCCGACACCGGCCACGATGTCATTGCCATTGCCCCAGGTGGCCGCGCCGAAGTCGTTGTTCCATTGAGGGCTGCTCACCACGTAGTTGCCGGTGGCCAGGGCGATGACGCCGCCGCTACCGATGCCGTCGGTCGCAACCCTGCCTACCAGGGAGTTGAAAAACGAGACAGCCCCCCGGGCACCCACGGTGCCGTCGCCCCAGGTGACGGCGCCCGCCCTGCTGCTCCAGTCGGGGGAGTTGACGACGTAATTGCCGTTGCTCAGGGGGATGATGGCTGAACCACCCACTTGGTCGAGGTAGTTGGAACCGACCAGCGAATTGGTGACGGAGACAGCCGCGCCGGTGCTCCCGGTGCCGCTGCACCAAGTCGCGGCTCCTGCATAGTGGTTCCAGCCGCCGCTGCCTACGACGTAGTTGCCGTTGGTCAAGGCGATGGCGCCTTCCCTGCCGACCCCGTCGCCAGCCGTCGAGCCGGTGAGGGAGTTGCTTGCAGAGACAATGCCACTTGTGCCAGTGGCACCATTGCCCCAGGTGACGGCACCAAAGGCCCCCTTCCACAGAGGGCTCACCACCACATAATGACCATTGGTCAGGGGGGTGACGTGGCCTCCTTCGTCGGGACCGGTTGCCACCCTGTCGCCCGGGCTGCTGCCGACCAGGGAGTTGCCGGCAGAAACAACGCCTGTTACTCCCGCCGCACCGCTGCCCCAGGTGGCAGCGCCGGTGCTGCTGTTCCAGGTGGGGCTGCCAGCCACATAGTTGCCGTTGCTCAGCACGGTGATGGCCGCCCTGCGCGGGGGCGGGCCCTGCGAGGCCGAGAAGGTGTTAATCTGCAGCGCTACCGAGCCTGCCCCGTCCTCCGTCTGGGAGCCGACCAGGGAATTGGCGGCGGAGACGTTGCCGGCGACTCCCGTGCTGCCATTGCCCCAGGTGACCGCGCCGGCGTCTTTGGCCAGGCCGTTGCTCCAGTAGGGGCTGCTCACGACATAGTTGCCCTCGCCCACGCCGAGCACACCGCCATCGCCCACACGGTCATTGAGCGTGGAGCCGGCCAGCGAGTTGGATGACGAGACCACGCCAGAGATGCCTGTCGCGCCATTGCCCCAGGTGGCCGCGCCGCGCTTTTGATTCCAGTTCGGGCTGCACACCACATAGCTGCCATTGCTCAGCGCGATCACCCCGCTGCCGTCGTTGCCGCCGAGCCAGAAGTTGTTTCTCTGGCCGATCCCGTCTCCCGCCTGGGAGCCAATCAGCGAATTGGCGGCGGAAACCACGCCGCTGACGCCGGTGGCGCCGCTGCCCCAGGTGGCCGCCCCGATGGCGCCGTTCCATGAGGGGCTGCTGACAACGTAGTTGCCGTTCGTCAGCGCGGTGACCCCGTAGAGCCCCACCTGGTCGCCCGCCGTGGAGCCGGTCAATGAATTGGCGGCCGAGACCACGCCGCTCACGCCCGTGGTGGCGCTGCCCCACGTCACCGCGCCGACGTCGCCGTTCCAATGGCTGCTGTTGATGACAAAATTGCCGTTGCTTAAGACGACGATGCTTGAGGTGCTGATGCCTGGGATCAAAATAATGCCACCATCTTGCAGGGTGCCGACATCTTGCAGGGTCCCGCCCACCCGGTCATTGGCCGTGGAGCCGGTAAGGGTGCTGATGAGCGTGCCCGCCTGGCTGTAGAAATAGACGGCGCCCACGTTCTGCGCGCCACCAGGGATGCTGTAGTAGGGGTCTGCGACAATGAAATTGCCGTTGGGCAGCACCACCAAGTAGTCACCAAATGCCCCGCTGCCCGCCGGGCCATGCAGGGTTTTGTGTGCCGCGGCGGCCTGCGGCGGAGCGAAAAAACAGGCCATCACCAGCAGGAGGATGGGCACCAGATGCTTTACGCCATAAGCGGATGGGAAGGCAGGAAAGGGCATGAGTGATGGGGCAGAATCCTTTGTGGTTGTCCTCCTTATCTTGCCGTACGGCGTGGGAATTTGACACCACAAAATGCGCGCCTGTGGCGGCAGCCGTCGGCTTTTTCGAACCGCGTCGTCTTCTGCCCTTGGGGGCTTCCGCCACTTGCATGGAAGGCGCTGTGCCTTTAATGCTCCCGCCCCCCACTTTCCATGCTCGTCATCCGCAAACTCACCAAGTCCTTCAATTCCCGCATTCTGTTTCAGGATGCGGACATGACCGTCAACTATGCCGAGCGGGTGGCGCTGGTAGGCCCCAATGGCGCGGGCAAGACCACGCTGTTCTCCCTGCTGCTCAATGAGGACACGCCGGACTCTGGCACCATTCAGCGCGACGAGTACACCACCCTGGGCTACCTGCCGCAGGAGAGCGAAGTGACCGGCACCGTGACAGCCCTGGACGTGGCCACCGGCAAGGCGGGCGATCTTGAGCTTCTCGAGACCCTGCTGCGCAAGCACGAATCCGCTGGCACTACGGACGATCCGGAGTACTTCGAGGCACAGGCCAAGTTCGACGTCCTCCACAATCCTGGCGTGGAGGCCAAGGCCAAGAAGATGCTGCGCGGCCTGGGTTTCAAGGAGGAGGACTGGAACCGCCAGGCGCGCGAGCTCAGCGGCGGCTGGATGATGCGCGCTCACCTCGCCCGCCTGCTGGTGCTGGAGCCCGACCTGCTGATGCTGGACGAACCGACGAACCACCTCGACCTGCTCTCCTTGCTCTGGTTCCGCCAGTACCTGAAGAACTATCCCGGCGCGATCCTCATGATCTCCCATGACCGCGACTTCATGGATGAGATCGTGGAGACCGTGTACGAGATCGACGAGTCCCGCCTGGTGTCCTACACCGGCAACTACTCCGACTTTCTCAAGCAGAAGGATGACAACTACGAGCGCGCCCTGGCTGCCTTCAAAAACCAGCAGAAGGAGATCGAAAGCATCCAGGAATTCATCGACCGCTTCCGCAACGTCGCCTCCAAGGCCGCGCAGGCCCAGAGCCGGCAGAAGCAGCTCGAAAAGATGGACGTGATGAAGAAGCCCTCGCCGCCGAGGAAGTACTTCCGCTTCAACTTCCCCCAGCCCCAGCGCAGCGGCCAGCGCACCATCATCCTGGAAGACATCCACCAGGCCTATGGCGAGCGCAAGATCTACACCGGGCTCGATCTCGAGGTGGAACGCGGCGAGCGCACCGTGCTGGTGGGCCCCAACGGCGCGGGCAAGTCCACCCTGCTCAAGATCCTCGCGGGCGAGATCCCGTTCCAGAAGGGCGAGCGCAAGCTGGGCACCAATTTGAAGCTCGGCTACTACAGCCAGCACCGCAGCGCCCAGCTCGATGAAAACAGCTCCGTGCTCGATGAGGTGATGCGTGCCTGCCCGACGCTGCGCGAAGACGATGCCCGCGCGATCCTCGGCAGCTTCCTCTTCCGCAAGGAGGACGTGTACAAGAAGTGCGGCGTGCTTTCCGGCGGTGAAAAGAGCCGCCTCAACCTGGTTAAATTCCTCGTCGATCCGCCTAACCTGTTGCTGATGGACGAACCGACCACCCATCTCGACATCCACAGCATCGAAGGCCTCACCCAGGCGCTCATGCGCTACGAGGGCACGCTGGTCTTCATCAGCCATGACGTGCACTTCATCCGCACCCTGGCCACCAAGGTGCTGCACATCAACAATGGCAAGGTGACGCCGTATGCCGGCGGCTACGACTACTACCTGGAGAAGAGCGGCATCATCAACGAACGCGCCGCGCTGGTGGCAGAAGGCTGAACCCGCATTTGAAGGGGGCAGCCGGGTTCAACGAGGGCTGCGGCCTTTCGGGCTGAAAGCCCGACGTTCCTCAGCCCAGGGCTCGCCCGAGTCTCACGAGGGCTGCCCTGGGTTTCAAGGTGTGAAGCAGGGAGCGAACCGCGCGCCTGTGGGATCGTTGCGCTCCCAGAGCGGTGGCCACAAGCCCTGCCAAAGCCACCTTGGTTATGCCTGGCCACGGCGCTTCTGGATTGACTGTGACCCGGCAATGTCTTCGGTTCACGCCTCTGTCTAGGTTTCATCCGGCGGCCATTTCGTACCCGCCAGCTCCGGTGGCAGCTGGGTGGGGTCCGTGGGATAGATGAGCGAAATATCGCCCGTGCCGCCAGGTAGAAACTCCAGCTCCTCCGGCCCGCCAATGATCAGCCATAGCACTTCGTCATCGGTGTCATTGAACACCTGGCGCAGCTCATTGGGGCCGATGAGCACGCCGCCGTGCTTGGGCACTGTCAACGTCTCTGCTCCCACTCGGAGGCGGCCCCTGCCTTCCAGCACGAAGTAGAACTCTTCTGACCTCACATGCTTGTGCAGCGTGTTGGCGCTCTTCGGCGGCATCCGCCATAGCCGTGCGCCCAGGTTATCACTTCCGGTGCGTTCGAGGAAGTCGGCATTGGGAATCTTCATCCGGTTGGACGGGCGCCAGTGCAGGTCTTCGGGCTTGATCAGCGTGTATCCTTGGAAGGTTTTCATGTTCGGTGGTGTCAGAGGGTGCATTCTTGCTTACGGCCCACCAAGACCTCCAGCGGCGGGTGGCGAAGGCTTATGTTCCTGTTCTGCCAGGCGCTTGCAAAGGCCGTCATCCGCCCCATCGTGCAGGCATCATGGCTCATGTTCCCGGTCTTCGCAGTTGTTACGACAAGGTCGGCCGCTTCATTTACTTTGGCCGCATGCTCGACAAGATCCGCCTGCACGCCGAAGGCAGGCTGCCAGCGGACTACCAGCCTTTGATTGGTGATACACAGTATTACACCCTCGACGGACGCTGCTGCCGGTTCCTTGGCGTGCCCCATGGCGACATCAAGACTCGCACGCTTCAGGGCGGCACGGATGCCGAGATCCTCGCCTGGGTGGAGGCCCGCGGCACCGCTCGTACGGATGAGGAATGCCACATGTGGAACCGCTTCATCGCCAAGCTTGGCTGGCGCGATGAACGCTCCGCCGTCCTGCCTCAGCGCATCCAGGACAGCGGCCTCGTGGGCAAGACCGTTGAAACTCTGATCGACCACATCGAATATGACGAAGGCCGTGATCCTGTCGCCGATCGCTCCTGGGATCGTATCTGAGCCTGGCCTCACTGGTTTGCCTCCTTCTTCTTGTTAATGGCAAGGCGGATGGGGCCGCGCGCGGTCAGGGGATCCGCAGCCTTGCCTTTCTGGGTGCATCGCAGCCGGCCTTCGGCCACCAGTTCCGCGGCGGCTTCGCGCACGGCGTCCATCAAAAGCCGCCAGTCCTCGGCCAGGGCGCGTGCGGCCTCCGACGGGCAGAAGGTCTTCTCCGGTCCGCTCTGGCGGGCCAGGGTCATGAGAGTGTTTCTGATCCTGGTTTTAGACATCGGATGAAACGTTTCAATCCTGGTCTGCCTGCTCTGCTGCGTCCCTCCTTCTGAGCTGGCCGCACGCGGCATCGATGTCCGGGCCGCGGGCGCGGCGCAGGTGGGCCACGGTGCCGTGGGCGCGCAGCTCCGCTAGAAAGGCCTCCGTGCGCTCCAAGCTGCTCGGAGCATAGGAGCGGCCGCGCAGGCTCAGGCCGGTGGGATTGTAACGCAGCAGGTTCACATGCATGCGCCGGCCCTTGAGCAGCCGGGCGAGGTCGCGCGCCTGCGCCAGCGAATCGTTCACCCCGTCCAGCAGGCAGTACTGGATCGTGGTGATGCGGCCGCTGTCCGCCTGGTAGCGGTCCGCGGCCGCCAGCACATCCTCCACATCGAAACGCTTGCCCATGGGCAGGAGGTCGGCGCGTGTGGCGTCATCCGGCGCATGCAGCGAGAGGGCCAGATGCACGCCCAGCCGGGCCTCGCGCAGCTCATCGATGCCCGGCACGATGCCGACGGTGGAGATGGTGATCTGCCTCCAACCAAAGGCCCCGAGGGCCGGATCGGCAATGCGGCGCACGGCGGCCAGCACGTTGCGCAGGTTCAGCATCGGCTCGCCCATCCCCATGAAGACCAGGGTGCGCAAGGTACGCCCCGCCGCCCGTGCCTCGCGCCGCAGGTGGATAAACTGCTCGATGATCTCACCCGAGGTGAGGTTGCGTTCAAACCCTGTCTGGGTGGTGGCGCAGAAGTCGCAGCCCATCGCACAGCCCACCTGGCTGGAGACGCAGCCCGCCGCCCGGTCAGGGTGAAAATCCGGCATCAGCACGGTCTCGACTGTGCGCCCGTCCGCCAGGCGCAGCAGCAGCTTCGCCGTGCCATCCGCCGCTACCTGCCGTCGCGCCAAGCTCGCCGCCTCACGGGGGAAGGCGCTGTGCAGCAGCCCTTGCAAGCCTGCGGGCAGCCGCGCATTGTCCCGTGGCCCCGCACCCTCCACCTCATACAATGCCCGCAGCACCCGCGCCGCATGGGTTCCCTTAAAGCCCTGGCCCTCCATCCACGCCGCCAGGTCCTCGGCCGGGAGATCAGGAAGGGGGCGTTGGTTTGAGGTAGTGGCGGACATGCTGCAACAGTACTTGGGTGGGTTGAAAGTAAGGCCTCGGGAAAAACAGCGGTGAATTCCGGCCTGTCATCGGGTGCGCTCTCTCTTCAATTTTCAATGGCTGGCTTGCTTTTCCGTTGCTGCCGCCGGTCCAGCAGCACCATCAGCAGCAGCCAGACGTTCCAGCCCACAAAGACCCAGGCCAGGCTGTGCATGTAACGCTCCCAGGCATCAAGGCCCTGACCAAGATAAGCAATTCTTTCCTTCGCCGATGCCGCGATTTCCGTCGGCTGTCCTATTGTCAGAGGCTCCAGATGCTCGCGCATGCCGGTGGAACCCATCATCACATTCGGGCTCGTCTGAAGATAAAAAATCGTCACGATCAGAGAAATCCAAAATGTCAGGCGCCAGCGAGTTTGAGAGGACATGAAGCTTCTTTTGATGGGGTGGGGGATGAGTGTGGGATCATAGGTCCGCCATAC
>FTBX01000385.1_pt1 | contig 18358 bp, 9 predicted proteins | sample 1639461 | NCBI WGS metagenome assembly FTBX01 (sample SAMEA3914864, study PRJEB12502) | metagenome | biome: forest; material: soil | place: USA | collected 2012-03-12 | depth 0.3 m
CCCTTCAAGCCTCCCTGGCATGCTCTTCCACGCCGCCTGAACCCTGGGCGGCATTGCTCGGAATCTTCCGTCTCGCAAAAATACAGGGCCAAACTCCAGAACAAGCCTGAAAGGCTTGTGTTCCTTAGCCCAGGGTTCGCCCGAGTCTCACGAGGGCTACCCTGGGTCTTGCCGCGGCACAAGGGGCGCAAAGCGCGGATTTCTTCAAAGTCCAAATCTCGCCAGCAGCGCGTCGTGAAGGCGCTGCTATGGAGATCGGGTGACGGAGATGTCGAGGATTTGCGCCTTTCCTTGGCCCGACGAAACCCAGGGTAGCCCTCGTGAGACTGGGGCGAACCCTGGCTTTGGAACGCAAGCCTTTTGGGCTTGTTTCCCCCGGTCAAATCAAGGACGTGGGTAAATTCGTTTCCGCTCACCTCAAATACATGAACTCATTCGCCGCCATCAGGCTGTGGCACAGCAAGGTCCAGGCGCGCTCTGGCTTTTCGGTCGCGCTCAAGTCCTGCACAAAGGCAAGGCAGCGGTGAATCTCATGGGCGTCGGGCTCGCGGCTGTAGAGCAGCTCGTAGGCGCGGCGCAGGCGGGCTTCATCGGTGGCCTCGGATGACAGCCTAACAGCCAGCTTGGCGGCGCTTTCCATCGTCACCGGCGCGTTCATCATGATCAGCGCCTGGGGGGCGATCACGGTGCTGTTGCGGCTGCCCGTGGGCATGGTGGGATCGGGGAAATCGAACTGCTCCAGCATGTCATAGAGATGATTGCGGATGATCGGCAGGTACAAGGCGCGGCGCGGCGTCTCGTAGGTGGTGTGGTCCTTGCTGGTGTGGTTGAAGACGAACTCCTTGTTGCGCAACGGCACCGTTTTGCCACCCACCTGCGGGCTCAGCCAGCCGCTGACGGCGAGCAGTGAATCGCGCACCTCCTCGGCTTCCAGACGCTGGATGTTGGCGTGCCAGAGCAGGCGGTTCTCAGGGTCTGCCAGGCGCGGATCAGCAGGGCCATCGGCCATGGAGTAATGCGGAGCGCTGCTCTGCTGGTAGGTGGCAGATTTCATGATCAGCCGGTGCATGTCCTTGATGGACCAGCCGCTTTCCATGAAGCTGCGCGCCAGCCAGTCCAGCATCTCCGGGTGCGAAGGGCGGTCGCCGAGCAGGCCGAAGTTATCGGTAGTGCTGACGATGCCCTGGCCGAAGTGCCAGCGCCACAGGCGGTTCACCATCACGCGGGCGGTGAGCGGGTTCTCGGTGCTGGCGATCCAGCGCGCCAGCTCCAGGCGGCCGCTCTGGCGGCTGGGCAGCACCGGCTTGGTGAAGGAGGTGCGCATCACCTCCGGAAAGCCGCGTTCCACGTCCTTGCCCAGCGTCAGGTAGCTGCCGCGCAGGTGGATGGGGAGGGTCTTGTGAATGCTGCCATCGGCCACGCCCATGATCGCCGGCGGATCGGGCGTTTGGTCTTCCAAGGCCATCAGGGTGGCGCTCATCGCCTCAATCTTGGCAAGCTGCTCCGGCTCAAAGGCATCCGCGTCCTTGTCGGGAATGGCGAGGAAGCCGGCGATGTCATTCAACGCCTCATGGGCTTCCACCAGTTCAGGCTCAGCCGGGGCATCGGCCTTGGGATTGCTCAGGCGCGCGGTCTTTAAAGAAGTGGCGGCATCGGTGAAGAGCTTGCCGTAAGTCTGGCGCACCTCGCCGGTCTTGCCCTCGGCAGTCAGCGTGTGCCAGGTCTTGAAAAAAGGATGATCGGGATGGCGGGTAAGATACAGGCGGCAGGTGAGCAGGTAGCGCGGGCGCAGGTGATGCGCGGCGGCCAGCTTGGTCACTTCATCGAAGGTGGCGTCCCTGGCCAGCTCGGCGGCGGCGGCGAGGTATTCAGCGGCCTGGCCTTGCAGCTCGGCCTTGATGTCCGCGCGCGCCTTGGTGGTGAAGGCAGTGACGGCGGCCTGCTGTTTCTTCACCAGCGCCTCGTGCGCCTTCCTGGCCGCCAGTTGTTCGGGCGTGGCCAGGGAGTACTCGTACCAGAACTTGAGCGCGCCCATGTGCTCGCCGCTCAGGCTCTGCGTACTGCGGAAGATGGCGGCGAGCGCATAGTAATCGGACTGCTGGATGGGATCGAACTTGTGATCGTGGCAGCGTGCGCAGCCCAGCGTGCTGGCCAGGAAGGTCTTGCCCAGCGTGTCGATCTGCTCGTCGATGATATCCATCTCCAGCTTCTGTTTGTCCGGCTCCGCCAGCACGCGGGCGCCCATGGCGAGGAAGCCAGTGGCCGTGAGGCCGTCCTCGCGTGTTGTCACCTCATTGTTAGGCAGCAGGTCGCCCGCAAGCTGCTCAATGACGAAGCGGTCGTAAGGCTTGTCGTTGTTAAACGCCCGGATCACGTAATCGCGGTAGCGCCAGGCGTTGCCAAAGGCCACGTTCTCATCCATGCCGTTGGAGTCCGCATAGCGCGCCACGTCCAGCCAGTGGCGGGCCCAGCGCTCGCCGTACTGCTGGCTGCCGAGGAGGCGCTCGATCACGCGGTCGAAGGCATCGGCGCGCGTGTCCTTGAGAAAAGCGTCCACTTCCTCCGGCGTGGGCGGCAGACCGATCAGGTCAAAGGTCGCGCGGCGGATCAGCGTCGCCTTGTCCGCCGGCGGGGCAGGGGAGAGGCCTTTCTCCGCCAGCTTTGCCTGTATGAAGGCATCGATGGGATTTTGAATCTTCGCCGTCGGATGCGACACCTTGGGCACGGCCGGAGTGGTCAGCGGGCTGAAGGACCAGAACTTGCGGCCTTCGTTGATGTCGATCACGCGGCCCTTCTTCGCCACCGCCGAGCCCGTGCGCGGATCGGGCGCCCCCATCTTCACCCAGTCCTCCAGCACCTTGATTTCCGCCGCCGGCATGGCATTTTTCGGCGGCATCTGCAGGTCGCGGTTCTGGTAGCGCACCGCCTCGATGAGCTTGCTCTTCTCCGGATCGCCGGCCACCAGCACAATACCGTCCTCGCCGCCTTTCAGCGTGGCCTCGCGAGTGTCCAGCGCCAGACCGCCTTTGACCTTCTGGCTGGCACTGTGGCATTCGTAGCAGCGGTTCACCAGCACCGGGCGCACCTGCTTTTCGAAGAACTCCAGCGCCTGGGGCGTGGGCCCGGCCTCAGCGGCCTGAAGAGACGACACCGCACCGCCGCATTGCAGCAATGCGCACATCAGGCTGCCGGTGAAAAAGGTGATGCGGGCCATGGATCCTGAGAACCTACGGGGCGGGGGAGCAGTTTCTTGCCCAGGAGGAGCTGGGAGTGCGGTCAGACAAGTAGTCCAGTCACTCCGTGACTGGGTTGCGCTCGTCAAACATCAGACGTATTGCTGAGGATGTGGCGATGGTGTTTGAGCTGCGCCCCCAGTCACGGAGTGACTGGACTACTTGTCTGACTGCGCTCGTCCAAGTTTTTCCAAATCCCCGCCACCTTTGGAATTCCCAAGCGCGGTTCCTTCGCTATGCTTTGCCCGCCGCCCGCATGCGCAACCTCCCTTCCAGCTTTCATCTACGCGCCCTGTGGACGGCGGTGGCGGCACTTTCCATTACGGTGACCGTGGCGATTGTCGTGGGGCTGATCTACCTGGCCACGCAGCTCATTTCCTTTCTGCAGCCGATCCTGATTCCCTTCGCCGTGGCCGGAGTGATGGCGTACCTGCTGGATCCCGTGGTGACGAGGCTCATGCGCTGGGGGTTCAAACGGCGGCGTGCCGTCATGCTGGTGTTTATCGTTGTCAGCCTGGTGCTGGGCGGTGTGGCGGTGCTCATCGTTCCCACCATGGTGCGCCAAGGCTATGAGTTTGCCCGCGAGGTGCCCGGCTATGCCGACAAGACCCAGGCCCAGGTGCTGGACTGGGCGGACAAATGGCACGACCGGATCAAGGACAATTACCATGTGGAGCTGCTGGACTTTCTCGGTGCGACTCCCAAAAAAGAAGAGGCGGCCACCGGCGCGCAGGAAACGCCCACGCAGGCCACCAGCGAGTGGATCAAAGAGAACCTTACCGAGCTCGCACCCACCACCTGGAATGTCATCCGTCGCAGCCTGGGCGGTTTCCTTGGCGTGTTTGGCTTTCTGCTCAGCCTTATCATTGTGCCGTTGTACCTCTACTATTTCCTGACTGAAAGCGCGCAGATCGCCAGCCGCTGGTCGGATTTTGTGCCTCTGCGGGCCTCGGATTTTAAGGATGAAGTGGTGGGCACCATCACCGAGATCAACGGCTACCTCATTGCCTTCTTCCGCGGTCAGCTGGTGGTGAGCATGATCAATGGCATGGCCACCGCCTGCGGCCTGGTGATCGTGGGGCTGAAGTTCGGCTGGCTCATCGGCCTCTCGCTCTGCGTGCTGGGCATGATCCCTTACCTGGGCATCATCCTGTGCATGATTCCGGCGGTGCTCATCGCCTCCGTGCAGGGCGGCAGCTGGTTGATTCCCGCCGCCTGGCCCGGCTGGGCGTTTCCGCTCATTGTGCTCGCCATCTTTGCCATGGTGCAGCAGATCGACGGCCTGTTTGTCACCCCCAAGATCGTCGGCGAAAGCGTGGGCCTGCATCCCATGACCGTCATCCTCTCCGTGTTCCTGTGGTCCCTGGTCATGGGCGGTCTGCTGGGAGCGATCCTGGCCGTGCCGATGACCGCGAGCATCAAGGTTCTGTTCCAGCGCTACGTGTGGCACGCGCGTTTTTCGCGCGAAGCGCCGGTGCCGCGATGAGGGGGGGAGGATGATGCGCTTGCCCTCAGGGTTCGTTGTGCGTCGCTTTAGCGCGTGGGGTGGCGGAGGTTAAACGCGGTGAACAAAGTCCCACCCCACGCGCTGAAGCGCGCACAACGAGCAAGCTGCGCCGCGGGGCTTCGAACTTGCAGGAAGCCTCAGGAGCTAATCCCTAGACCTCACATCGCCAGCACCTCCTCCAGATCCTCCTCGCTCAGCCCGCTCATCAGCGGCGCGGACTCATCCAGGGCCGCCTCGATAAGCCCGCGTTTCTGCGCCTGAAGCTTCAAGATCTTCTCCTCCACCGTCCCACGCGTCACCAGCCGTAGTGCAGTGACCACGCGTTCCTGGCCGAGACGGTGCGCGCGGTCGATGGCCTGGGCTTCCACGGCGGGGTTCCACCAGGGGTCCATCAGCATCACGTGATCGGCGGCGGTGAGGTTCAACCCATAGCCGCCAGCCTTGAGGCTGACGAGGAAGACCTTGCGCCCGGCATCCTTTTGAAAGCGCTCCACCTGCTCGGTGCGGTCGTTGCTCTGGCCGTCGAGGTAGCAATACGGCGTCTTCGCGGCATCCAGGGCATCGCGCAAGAGATGCAGGAACTTCACAAACTGGCTGAACACAATCACCTTGCCGCCGCCTTCGATGACCTCCTGCAAGCGGTCGTGCCAGACGGTGAGCTTGCCCGAGAGATCGTCGTCCTCCAGGCCCTTCAAAGCCTCCGGCGGCATGCCGGTGAGGCGCAGGTCGCAGCACACCTGGCGCAGGCGCAGCAGCACGGTGAACATGGTCATCTTCATGCCCTGGCCGCCGCTGCGGCGACGCGCCTCGCGCACTTCCGCCTGGCCCTCCTCCATCAGGCGGCGGTAAACCTGGTTCTGCGCCGGGCTGAGGTCGCACCACAGCACCTGTTCGATCTTTTCCGGCAGGTCCTTCAGCACCTCGCGCTTGGTGCGACGGAGGAACAGCGGGCGCACCAGCTTGCGCAGGCGTTCGGCCACCTTGCGGCCCTCGGGCGTGGCGGCGCCAGAGTTCAGCGGGGTTTCGAAACGCTCCTTGAAATGATCGCGCCCGCCGAGGTAACCCGGGGCGAGGAAGTGGCAGATGCTCCACAGGTCGCGCACGCCGTTTTCCAGCGGCGTGCCGGTGAGGGCAAAGCGGCGGGCGGCGCGTACCTGGCGCAGCGCCTTGGCCGCTTCGGTGTCCGGATTGCGGATGTAGCTAGCTTCGTCCAGCACCACGGCGGAGTACTCAGTCTTGCGATGCTCGGCGAGGTCGCGCACGATGAGCTGATAGGTGGTGATGACAGCATCGTGGTTGTTAATGGTGGCGAAGTCCTCCTTGCGGTCCGCGCCATGCAGGGCCAGCACTTTCAGCCCCGGGGCGAAGCGTTCGAACTCGCGCTCCCAGTTGCCGATCAGCGACTTGGGGCAGACCACCAGCGCCGGGCCGGCGGCCTTTTCCGTGCCTAACAAGCGGATGAGTGCAATGGCCTGCAAGGTTTTGCCCAAGCCCATGTCATCGGCCAGCAGCCCGGCCTTGAAACCGCGCGCGGCGGCCTCCAGCCAGCGGATGCCTTCCATCTGGTAGGGGCGGAGCAGGGGAGCGAGATCGGGCAGATGCGAGCGCACCCAGTCCTCGCTCTGGAACGCGGCGGCCTGGCGCGCCGCGTACTGCGCATCGTCCTGCACGAGAAGGAACTGCGCCTTGTCCGCCCGCACACTGAGGCCGGTGGGTGTGAGCGTGCTGTCGAGATCGCGCAGGTTTTCCTCAAACTCCGCGCAGGACTCCTCATCAATGACATAGCGCTTGCCCTCGCGGGTGACACTGCCGCGGCCGCTGCGGATGAGCTGCAACACCTCGGTGCGCGAGATGCGGAAGCCGTCCGCCGCCTCGTAGGTGATGTCCATGGACAGCCAGTCCTGCCCCTGGCGTCGCTCCTGCGCGCCGGTCTCCAGGAGCTTGGGCGTGATGCGCAGCAGCCCGCGCGTGGAGGCACGCCAGCGCTCGCCTTCCACGATGGTGAAGACTTGGCGCAGGCGCGGCAGGTCGGAGGCATGAAAACGCGCCACCTTGTCCGGCCCCTGCAAGCGCCAGGAGGTGCGGCTGGCGATGGTGAAGCCCAGCTCCTCCAGCCGCTGAAGCGCCGACTGCTCGCGGGCGACGTTGCGCGCATAGAAACGCGTCTCCGAGCCCGCGGCCTGTAACGGGAAACGCACGCCATTGACCTCCGTGGGCGAACCGTCCATGGCCAGCCAGCGGAGCTTTTCGTGCACCGTGTAAAGTTTGGCCTCGACGGTCTGCAAGGAGCCTTCCAGCTCCAGTTCGAACTCGCAAGGCAGCAGCGCGATGTGCAGTGAGTTCAACGACCTGCCCTCGAGCCGCAGTTGCAGCGCTTCATCCAGCGGCACGCGGTTCAGCACCAGCCAGGCGAGCGGGCGGGCGATGGCCTTGCCACCTTCCAGCAGATCGTTCACCGCCCTGGCAACCTCGCCTTCCAACGGCGGTGTGGGGAAGAGCGTGCGGGTGGCGGCGGCAAACAGCCACGCCTGGCGCTCCAGCAGCAGCACGGGCTGAAGGGAGGGGCTGTCCACGCTGAGGCTCACCTCCGGCCGGCCTTCTATTTCCTGCACCAGCACCGGCAGGCGCATGGGCTCCTCTGCGAGGGTCAGCGCGCTGCCGGCACCGGCGGAGGGCTTGCCGGCAAACACCGCATTGTGTCCCTGCACGGCCTGCAAGAACGTGGTGAGATCGTTGCGCGTGAGCATCAGCGGCATCGAGCCCGGGCGCAGGCCCTGGGTCTTCAACCACTGCACGATGCGGGCATCCCCGGCCTCGCCTTTGCCTGGATCGAACTTCAAAAACACGGCGGCCTGGCCACGGAAGGAGCCCTCCAGCACGTTCTCAGGAATGTAAACGCTGAAGCGCCCCGGCGGCGGCTGCGGCGCGGCAGGCGTGGCTGGTGGCGCTGCGCTGCGGACAGGGGCCTGAGGTCCGCGCGCGCCTGTTGAAGCCAGGCCCCGGGGGGAAACCGGTGGCGCGGCCGCGCGGATCGTCGCCAGCGCCACGGCCAGCGAGTGATCGCAGATCAGGCCCCGCGCCCGCGAGGTGGGGCAGGTGCACAGGTTCTCCACATCGCTGGCGCTGCGGATCGCCAGGCCGGCGGCGTAGCGCTTGCCCCCCTGGTTCACCAGGCCGCGAATGTTGATCCCTTCCGCCTTGGCATTCGCCACCGCGCCGCTGTCAACCAGGTGCCGCGCCGCCTTCATGGCCTGCCAGCCGCCGATGTCTCCCAGCCATTTCTCCGTGATTTCCATTTCTTTCTGGCGCTTGGGGTGGTTTGGGGTCTAATAGCTGCTGTAGTCTCCCCGTCCGTAAACATGAGGATCGTCGCCATCGCCAATCAAAAAGGAGGAGTGGGCAAAACCACCACCGCCCTGAACCTGTCCGTCTGCCTGGCCGAACGCGGCGCACGGGTGCTGCTCATCGATCTTGATCCGCAGGCGAACACCACCAGCGGCCTCGGCATCGCCCAGGAGGACGGCGGCAGCCTGTACCCCGCGCTGGTGGGCGGCACCGACCCGCGCAAGCTGATCCGCAGCACCCGGCTGAACAACCTTTCCATCATCCGCTCGCACCAGGAGCTGGCGGGCTGCGAAGTGGAGCTGGCCCAGAGCGGCAACCACCTGGGCCGCATCCGCGAGGTGCTCGCCCCGCTGCGCGCCAGCGGCCATTTTGATTATGCGGTAATGGACTGCCCGCCCTCTCTGGGCGTGCTGATGACCGGCGCGCTGGCCGCGGCCGATGAGCTGGTGGTGCCCATCCAGTGCGAGTACTTCGGCCTGGAAGGCCTTTCCAAGATTGTCAACGTGGTGCAGCAGATCCGCGATTGCGGCGCCAATCCCAACCTGTTGCTGGAAGGCATCGTGATGACCATGTACGATGCCCGCGCCAACCTCGCCCAGCAGGTGGTGGGCGACGTGCGCAGCTACTTCTCGGAGATCGTGTACAACACCATCATCCCGCGCACCATCCGCCTTGGCGAAGCGCCCAGCTTTGGCAAGAGCATCATCGAATACGAGCCCAACGGCCGCGGCGCCCAGGCCTACCGCGCACTGGCGGAAGAGTTCCTCGCCCGCCGCGCGAAAGCGGCTGCGGCATCCGCACCGGTCGTCGAGCCGGAGCCGGCGGCGGCGTAGCAGGGTAGCACGAGTTTTCAACTCGTACACTGGTCCGGCGGGTTTCCAACCCGTCGAAAAAGCTCGTCGGAAGACCTGTTCGACATGTGACCAGATTTGTGCTCCCGCGATGCGTTGACGACAAGTTTGAAACTCGTCCGACCAGTGTACGGGTTGAAAACTCGTTCTACGTTTGAAAGGGCGGTCCTGAGACCTGTGCAAAGAGTTCAACTGGCCATGCTCACCGCACCAGCACCTCCATCACCATCCGCGCCGCCTTGGCCCGGGTGACAGGCCCCTCGCTCGCCGGCACTGCCTTCCCGATCTGCTGGAACAGCTTTGCCAGCTCTTCAGCAGAGACCTCCTCCGCAGGCTTGAACTGGCGGCCGTCGAGCTGCATCAGGCCCCGGGTCAGCACCAGTTGCACGGCTGCCCAGTCCGGGCTGTCCTGAGGCACGTCTAGCACCGTCTTGGCGAACAGCGTGTCGCCTGCTTTCAGCAGCACCTCCTGCACCTGCACAGGATTCACCTGGCGCGGCTGGACATGCTGCTGCACGGCCAGGGCGGCGATGGTCCCCACGGCCTGGCCCATGAGCAGGGTGCTGGGCTGCAAACGCGTGGCGCCGTTGGCCATGCGCGACTGCGAGAGATTCTTTTCCGCAGGCAGGAAGCCGTCGGTCTTCTCGGGGATGAAGCAGCCGAAAGGCACTGCAAACGGGCCCATGCCATGCTCGCCGAACTTGGTGGGGATGAGATCCTTGTCATCGAGATCGAGCTCCAGGTACTTCGGCACCATGGAGCCGTGCAGATCCACGGGGTAGTCGCCAAGCGCCACTGCATCCGGGAACAGGGTGGGGGAGTGTCCGGCGCGGCGGTCGATCTCGCCGGCGGTGAGCGTGTGCAGGCCGATGATGCGGCGGCTTTCGCGGGCATACGCCATCGTGGAAAAGTGATACAGCATCCTACGCCAGGGCTCCAGCTCCGGGCTGTCCTTCAGCCAGGCGTCGATCTCCGCCCTGTTATACGGCGTGTCGTAGCCTTCGTCATCAGCCACCGCCCAGTCCGTCTTGCCCAGCGTGTGCTGGAGGAAGTACACGAGCTGCAAGGTCTTCAAACGCATGGCGCGGCAGGCTTTTTGACGAAGAGCCGGATCCTCCACCTCGGCCACGGTGATGTGGAAGTCGTTGCTGTGGTTGAGGTGGGTGCGGGTGATCGGCGGCGCATCGCCGGGGCGCGAGCTGTCGGGCATGCCGCGGTAGCCGATGAAGGTGGCGAAGCTCCAGGGCTTCGCCTTCAGGTCCACCTTGTCGCCCAGGGCCACGGCCTTGGTGAATGCCTTCTCCACGTTAGGTGTGTAGCCGGGCGGCGGCTGGGAAACCAGGAAGCCCTCCGGCACGCCTTTCGGATACTGCTTGAACACGGCAGTCCAGGTGTCGTCCTGGATCGCCTGGGCGGTATTGATGGCGTCGCTGGTGCTATTGCCCACGCGGTAGCGCGCGCCGGTGAGCGGGATCACATCGCCCCACTCGGTGGCATCCACCAGCACACGGCTGCCGACCTTGCGCGTCTGCGTTCCCTTATCGGTGACCGATTCGATCTCCACGCCGGTCACCGTGTCGCCGTCTTTGGCGACCATGGTGACGCGGGTGCGCAAGGCCAGGTCCAGCGTGCCATTTCCCTTCGCATCGGCCAGCATCACGTGCAGCAGCCGACGGCCCACACGCGGCTCCACGCACACATGACCCATCCAGTAGGCGGTGAGCGAATTGATGCCCAGTGGCTGGTAATGCGCGGCGATCTGGCCGCACAGCTCGCGATACAGGCCGCGCTCGCGCACCAGCGGCACGCCTTCATCCATGGAAGTGACGGCCGCCGCATTCATTTGGCCGCCAATGTAATCCGTCTCATCCAGCAGCAGCACCGAGCAGCCCATGCGCGCGGCCTGAATGGCGGTGCCCGTGCCGCCTGTGCCAGCACCGGCGATGATGACGTCGTAGCTTTCCTTGAGCTCCGTCACCGCCTTGGCTTCCAAGGGAGCAGCGGTGAGCGGCTTCACGGGTTTCGCCGGCAGCCTGGCCACGATACGGGTGAGCACGGCGGCGACATTGGTGGCATCGCACGTCTTGCCCACCACGGCGTTCTTGGTCCAGTAGTCAGGCGAGCCGATGATGCGCTGCTCCACCATCACCGCGATGGCCTCCTCCGTGGTTTTGGCGGGCCGGAACACCTGGGCCGCGTGAATCAGGAGAAAGCCCACCTTCGCGCCATCGCACTTGCCGCCGGTGACGACGTTTGTTTCCCAGTACGAGGCGTTGCTGATGATCTTCTTGCCGGCCAGCACCGCAATGTCATGCTGCACCGTCTCCGGCTCGATGGCGGCGGCAGCGAGGTGAGGAACGGCAAGGAGTGCGAGGCAGGCGAGGAGGCGGGTCATGGGCAGCACCTCTGCGCTACCACAACCCTTCCACAGTTCAACCCGGATGCCGTTTTGAACGGGAGGAAGCCCCCGCCTTCCACCGTCAAGGCCTACGCCGTTGGCAAAATCGGCTGGCCTAGGCGCTGGTTTGAGGGCAGATTCAGGCACTGCGGACCTAGGAGAGCGGCGAACGGGCTGGCCGGGGCACAGCGGGCGTCCATTTCACTTTTCAAAACATGCTGGCTTTGTGGTGCTGTACTGCTGTTCTCGTGGCCTGCGGGCTGGTTACGATGATTCGCCGGCTGCTGGTGAAGAATGCCGGGGAAGACCGCCTTGAACAGCAGCGTGGCCAAGGGTTGGGCGAGGATGTTGATGAGGACGAGAGCTGGCTGCCAGGGCCGGCGAGAACGCCTGCCGGAACGCCCCAGGAGGAGGCGTTGAGGCGCATCGAGGCATGCTGCCGGGCGGGGGCCAAGGGCTCAAAGCTGGACCTTAGCGACCTGGGGCTCGTCTCCCTGCCGCCGGAGATGGTGCGGCTGACGGCGCTGACAGAGCTTCACCTGGACCGCAACCAGCTGACGGCATTGCCGCCGGAAATCTGCCGGCTCACCTCGCTGCAGGTGCTGCGGCTGGATGGAAACCATCTCCAGACCCTGCCACCCGAAATCGCCTGGCTTGCCGCGCTGACGGATCTGCGGCTGAATCAAAATCAACTGGCCGCCCTGCCGCCCGAGATTGCGGGGCTCAAGGCGCTGAAGGAGCTGCACCTGAACTTCAACCGGCTGGTGGCGCTCCCTGCGGAGATCGGCAGCCTTGGCTCCTTGCAAAGGCTGTTTCTCGCAGGCAATCAGCTTGAGGCGCTGCCGCCGGAGATTGGCGGCCTGGCAGGCTTGCAGCAGTTGTTTCTGACGCGCAACCGGCTCACGGCCCTGCCCCCGGAGACAGGGCGGCTGGCGGCCTTGCAGCAACTGGCGCTGGTGCGCAATCAAGTCATCGCCCTGCCAAGGGAACTGGGCCAGATGCGGGCGCTCACGGTGCTGCACGCAGATTACAACCAGCTCACGACCCTGCCCGCGGAGCTCAGCCACCTGGTGCGCCTGCGCCAGCTTTCGCTCACCGGCAACGCGCTCACCGGCCTGCCGCGGGAAATCGGCAGCCTTGCCTCGTTGAACAAGCTGGGGCTGGCGGAGAACCAGATCGCGACCCTGCCGGAAGAGATGGGCGACCTCTCGGCGCTGGTGGAACTGCAGCTCGCCGGGAACCAGCTCGCCAGCCTGCCAGCGGGCATGCTCAGGCTCGGCAACCTCGCCGTGCTGGAGCTGGAAGACAACCCGGTGCTTCAGCGGCTGGGGGGCCGCCTCTGGCCGTCTGGCGCCGCCCGCTCGCAGACGCAGGTGCGGGACATGATCAGCGCCTGCGTGAGCGCCACCACTCCCGTGTCGCGGAGGCCGGAGGCGGCCCCTGTTCCACCTGCTGCCCCGGCTGCCAGCCCACCTCCGCGCTCCAAGTCGGTTCTGGCGGCGATATCGATGTCAGCACCCGTGCCTGCGGTCTTGGCTCCGCCGCCACCACCACCTTCTCCGCCACTGCCGCCCCGCCTTCCTCCAGCCGGGGAAGCGCCAGCACTTGCACCTGCGGCCGCAGCCATGCCTAACGTGCAGCAGGCTGTGGAAACCCTGTTTGATGCGCGGGGAAGCAAAAGCGATCCCGCGGCCTTTGCTGAATTGCTCGACCGGCTCGTGTGGATGCTGGAAGACAACGGCGCGAGCCTTTGCGACCTCCAACGCAAGTGGCTGCGAAGCACCGACGTGGAGCGCGTAGGCGTGGCGCTGGCCATGAGCGAGCTGTGCCCCTTCCGCACCCGCGCGGAAATGGAGGCCTGCTTGACAGCCATCGAGTCCCGATGGCCTGAACTGGAGGCGCGATGCGGAGCTTTTCGTGAATCCTTCCGCCATGTGTTTTCGCGGCGGTAGAGCAGCTTAAGTTATTTTGTGGTCGTCGTTTGAAGCCTGCAAGGCTTCCGGAACCCAGCCCAGGGATGAGCGAGGAACGAGCGATTCCCTGGGTTTTGCCAGGAAACGGATGGAGCGCCAACCGACGACAAATTCAACCGATGTGCGCCATAGCAGCGCTGTTGGAAGGCGCTGCTGGCCGGCTTTTCGCTTCGACCTTGTCCGCGCCGTTGCCCACAGAACGCTGCGTGCAACCCAGGGAATCGCTCGCTGGAAGCTCGCTCATCCCTGGGCTGGAATCCAGGAACCTTTCAGATTCCAAGGCGTGACCATGTTATTCTTTGAAATGCTCTAAGTGGTAAGTGCGCCCTTATTGAGGCTTGAATGATAGACTGACGAACACATCAACTCAGCACTTCTCACTTCTTCCCGGCGCCTTCCCCGTCCACGCCTTGAACACGCGCGAGAAGTGTGCCGCTGATTTATACCCCAGTTCGCTCGCCACCGCCTTCACCTGCACGCCTCCGCCCTGGCGCAGCCGCAGCGCCGCTTGCGACACCTTGAGACGTGTCAGGCAGGCAAGCGGAGTCTCGTCGTCAAACCGCTTGAACAGCCGGGTAAAGTAAGCGGGCGACACGTGGCAGTGCCGCGCCGCCTCGCCAATGCTGCCCAGCGCCGGGTAATTGCGCAGAAGATGGCCGCGGCAGCGAAGGTAAGTGGCATAGGCGGGATCAAATTTCGTCACGCCGCGTTCGCCGCCTTCCGCGCACAGGGCCAGGGCATGCTCCAGCGTCACCGCCGCGCTGCGAAGTCCGGCATCGCCGCCGTGCACGGCATGGTCGATCACCTCCTCCAGCAGGTCCTGCACCCGCCCCGCCTCCCGCACCCGGATCACCGTTCCAGGGGCCAGCCCCCACTTCTTGACCAGCGCGGCCGAGCGGGCGCCGCCATGATTGAAGAAGTACTTCACCATCGGATCCGCCGCCTCCGAACGGATCACGTGCGGCGTGTGTGAATCATAGAAGAAAGCGTGCCCCGCATTCAACGCGTGAGGTTTACCTGCGAAAGTCGCGCTGCCCCGCCCGCGCGAGACAAACTCGAAGGCCAGAAACGGCAGCTTCTCCCGGTCCACCACATAATCGGGGGCGCACCACTCGCAGCCGCCACCTGCCAGGCCCAGGTGCAGGCTGCCGCGCGCCCGGCTGCGCCAGTCGGGCAAAAAGAAGCGGCGGGTGCGGGCCACCTGCGCGGAAAAGTAGTCGGCATAATCGGTGACGTCAGGCATTGGGGATGATCCGTGTCTTGACCCGCAAGGTCAAGAATCGTCATGCACAAGGCAAGCCTTCGCATGGAAAGAAGCTTGTCTTGCGGAAACGAAACTTCCAAGCTCAGCGTTTCCTGTTCACTCTTCCTTGATGAAACGTTTCCTTCTGAGCCTCTTTCTAGCCAGCGGCGCGCTGGCCGCCGATCCCGGTGTGCTGAAGTCCGAGTTCATTTTTGACACAGCACCGTTTCCCAGTTGCCATGCCTCCACGATTGCCCAGGTGCCAGATGGCTTGGTGGCTTCCTGGTTCGGCGGCACGGCGGAACGCAACCCGGATGTGGGCATTTGGGTGTCCCGCTCGATGAACGGCAATGCCTGGAGCCCTCCGGTGGAGGTCGCCAACGGGGTGCAGGCGGACGGGCAGAGGTTTCCGTGCTGGAATCCGGTGTTGTTTGAAGTGCCCCAATTGGTTAGGCATCACCATGAGCTGGTGCTTTTCTACAAGGTGGGCCCGTCGCCCAGCAAATGGTGGGGGATGCTGCGGACCTCGCACGATGACGGTGTCACTTGGAACGAAGCGAAGAGGCTGCCAGACGGCATCCTGGGCCCCATCAAGAACAAGCCGGTGCTGCTCAGTGACGGACGCACGCTTCTTTGCCCTTCCAGCACGGAAACTGAAAAGCCTTCCGCCTGGCGCCTGCACTTCGAACGCACCCTGCTGTTTCATGACCTGGAAGCTCCGGAGCCTGCGGACAACTTCAGTTGGACCACCTCAGCCCCCTCATCTGCCGGCGATCCGCCTGTCGATGCCATCCAGCCCAGCATCCTTGAGCTCGGCGGCGGCAAGCTCATGGCCATCGGCCGCAGCAAGCAGAAGCATCTGTTCCAGGTCACCTCCGACGACCTCGGCAAAACCTGGGGTACAATGAGCCTGCTCGATCTGCCCAATCCCAACTCCGGCACCGATGCCGTCACCCTTAAAGATGGCCGCCACCTGCTCATCTACAACCACACCGCCAGCGGCCGCAGCCCGCTGAACCTCGCCGCGTCCACCGACGGCATCCACTGGCAGGCCGCCGCCGTGCTGGAGAACGAGCCGCGCGCCGAGTTCAGCTATCCCGCCATCATTCAAACCGCCGACGGTCTCGTGCACATCACCCACACCTGGAAGCGCAAGAAGATCAAGCACTGGGTCATTGATCCTGCGAAGCTGGAGCTCAAGCCCTTCTCCCAGCCATGATCCTGCCACATGCCGGGTTTGAACCGCAGAGCGGTTCTCCACGAGTAGCCGGGGGTTTTAACCCCCGGTTTTGTGAGACGAGCGCGCTCAACCACAGCGTGGTTGCCCAATGCGCGTTTCGTATGGTTGGAAGCCATGCGCGCATTGGTCAACCACGCTGTGGTTGGTTTCTCCTCGGCGGCCTTACCCGGGGTCGTTCGACCCCGGGCTACTCGTGGAGAACCGCTCCGCGGTTCGAGGCAGGTGCCCGTTTTTCAGGAATTCGCGTTTTGTACCCATCCTCGCCAATCCTTGATTTTCTGATCGGATGAAGCCTTCACTCCAACGTGCTGCGGTCCTGGCACGCAATTTTTCAAATAAAGCTTAGTCGAAGCCCCTCACTTTTCATGACTCCACCCTTTTCCCTCGCCCTCACCACCGCCTGCCTTGCCCTTGTCGCTCTCGACGCTTCAGGCGAAGAACTCCAGCGCGTCCCCTGGAACAACCCCGGCCTCGCCGTCGATGCCGCCGTGGGCCTGTGGGCCTGGCCGCTGCCGATGGATTACAACGGCGACGGCAAGCTGGACCTGGTGGTGAGCTGCCCGGACAAGCCCTACAACGGCACCTACGTTTTCGAAAACACCGGCGGCCCAGTGCTCAAGAAGGCAAAGCGCATCAGCAAGGGCATGGCCAACGCCCGCGTCAGCTATGTCGATGGTAAGCCGGTGGTCACCACCCCGGGCACGGTGTATCCCGACTTCCTAACAAGCGGCTTCGACAAAGGAATCAAGCTGCCCTTCAAGGGCAGCAACCTCCACCCCAACAAGGTGCGGGCCAATGAATGGCAGTTCATCGACTTCGACGGAGACGGCAAACAAGATCTCATCGTCGGCATCGAAGACTGGACCAAGTACGGCTGGGACAACGCCTATGATGCGAACGGCCACTGGACAAACGACCTCCTGCACGGCCTGATTTACTTCGCCAAAAACACCGGCACCAACGACAAACCCGCCTATGCCAAGCCGGTGCTGCTGGAATCCGCCAACACCCTGCTCGACGGCTTCGGCATGCCCTCGCCCTGCATCGCGGACTTCGATCACGATGGCGACCTCGACATCATCTGCGGCGAGTTTATCGACGGCTTCACCTACTACGAGAACATCGGCACCAAGGACAAGCCGCGCTACGCCGCCGGCCGCCGCCTGAAGCACGACGGCCAGTTCATCCACATGGACCTGGAGATGATCACCCCCGTGGCCGTGGACTGGGATGGTGACGGCCTGGTGGACATCATCTGCGGCGATGAGGACGGCCGCGTGGCCTTCATCAAGAACACCGGCCGCCTTGTCGATGGTGTGCCCGATTTCCTGCCGCCCGTGTACCTTCAGCAGGAGGCCGATGACCTCAAGTGCGGTGCCCTCGCCACCCCCGTGGCGGTGGACTGGGATGGCGATGGCGACGAGGACATCATCACCGGCAGCAGCGCCGGGTATATCACACTGTATGAGAACCTCAGCGGCCCCGGCGCGGTGCATCCCAAGTGGGCCGCCCCCCGCCGCCTGGAGGCCGATGGCAAGGTGATCCGCATCATGGCCGGCCCCAACGGCAGCATCCAGGGCCCCGCCGAGTGCAAGTGGGGCTACACCACCATCAGCGTCGCCGACTGGGATGGCGACGGCCTGCCTGACATTCTTCTCAACAGCATCTGGGGCAAGGTCATCTGGTTCCGCAACATCGGTACCCGCAAGCAGCCGCGCCTCGCCGCCGCCCAGCCGATCGAGGTGGAATGGAATGGCCCCCAGCCCGCCCTCGCCTGGGGCTGGCAGAAGCCCGAAGGCAAGGCGCTGCTCACCCAATGGCGCACCACACCTGCCGTGGTGGACCTGGACAAGGACGGCCTGCCCGATCTCGTCATGCTCGACCAGGAAGGTTATCTCGCCTTCTTCAAGCGCAGCGCCGACCGCAAGCTGCAATCCCCCCAGCGCCTGCTCTGCGATGAAAGCGGCAAGCCGCTCAAGTTCGCCCTCGGCGCCGGCGGCAAGTCCGGCCGCCGCAAGCTCACCTTCACCGACTGGGACGGCGACGGCAAGATGGACATCCTCATCAACAGCAACAACGCCGAATGGTGGAAGCAGGTGGACCAGCGCGACGGCAAGTGGTTCTTCAAAAACATGGGCAGCCTCAGCGAAACCAACCTCGCCGGCCACGACACCAGCCCCACCACCGTGGACTTCAAGGGCGACGGCGTGCGCGACCTGCTGCTAGGCGCGGAGGACGGGCACTTCTATTACCTGAAGAATCCGCGGCATTGAGAGGGGCCGGGTGCTAAATGCTAAGTGCCGAACGCGTGCCTGAAGCTTGAAGCCGGAGGCTTCACATGCTGTAGCCGGTGGTTGAGCGAGCTTGCGAGCGACACCACCGGACCCAGCACACGTTCACAGCACGATCCCGGAGGGATCGCAGCGTCGTGGCTTCTGCCCTGTGGCTGGCATCCCTCCGGGATGCGGTCTTGTGGTGTGTCACAACCGGTGGTGTCGCTCGCAAGCTCGCTCAACCACCGGCTACAGGCTTCCATCCCTCCGGGATGAAACGCGGCCTAAGCGAGAC
>FTBX01000355.1_pt1 | contig 18082 bp, 11 predicted proteins | sample 1639461 | NCBI WGS metagenome assembly FTBX01 (sample SAMEA3914864, study PRJEB12502) | metagenome | biome: forest; material: soil | place: USA | collected 2012-03-12 | depth 0.3 m
GAGCTGAACACCGCAGGCACGGCGGCCAGGGGCATGGTGGTGATGTTGCTGCGGGCCAGAGCGGCGGCAAGGCCGCCGTTTTGCATGCCGACTTCAATGGACAGCGTGCGCGCGATGTTCAGCGGATAACGAAAGAACCGCGCCGCCCCGTAGCCCAGGCCGAAGCCGAGCACATGCAGCAGCGTGGTGGCCAGGGCCAGCACACCGGCGCTGGCGATGACGGCGGGTGCATCGCGGGCGACAATGCTGCCGGTGACAAACAGGAAAGCGATCACGGCCATCACCTGCGCGTAAGGGATCACATGCTTCACCAGGCGTGGAAACAGTGCATTGAGCACCACGCCGCCGAGCACGGGTGCGACCACCATTTTCAAGGTGGAGAGCGACATGTCGATGGCATTCACCGGCACATAGCTGCCTGCGAGCTGCTGGCACCAGAGCGGTGTCATCACAAAGGCGAGCAGGGTGGAGATCATGGTGAGGCATATCGACAGCGCGAGGCTGCCGCGGGCCAGATAAGTCATGAGGTTGGAGGCCGTGCCGCAGGGGCAGCTCGCCACCAGGATCAGGCCCACGGCCATCTGCGGATCGAGGTGCAGCCAGCGCGCCACCAGCCAGCCTGAGATGGGCATGATGGTGTAGTGCAAGGTGAAACCCACAGCCACGCAGCCGGGCATCTTCGCCAGTCGGCGGAAATCGCCCACCGTGAGCGTGAGGCCCATATTGAGCATCACGAAAGCCAGCGCCTCCACCACATAGGGGCTGAACCAGACGAGCGCCGGCGGCTTGATCAGCGCGAACACCGCGACAGCGATGGTCCAGACGGGATACAGGTTGGTAAACGCGTTGATGAGACGGTGCTTCATGGCAGCGGCGGCAGTTTCGCGCTGTAGTGAACCGCACGATGGCGGTTGTCGTCGAATGCAAAATGCAGCCACTGCTTGTCCTGGCTTACAAATCCGTCCGGGTAGTTCATCCGGCCCTTGGGCCCGTCGCAGGATTCCTGCTGCAGCACGCGCTGGTAGGGCCAGGTCTTCATGCCGTCGAAGCTGATCCATAGCGCCATGGGGCTGCGATGCCTGGGATTGGGGTTGTGCAGGATCGCCACGGTGTCGCCGCCGAGGTTGTAGAGCGTGGTCTTGCTGCCGGGATTGGGAATGGGCGTGACGCTGGCGAACTCCGGCCAGGTGAGGCCGCCGTCCCTGGACTCCGCCTTGTACAGCATGCCGCCGAGGCCGTCGCCGCGGATGACCATGGTGATGCGGCCGTCGGGATGCTCAAAGAGATCGTTCTCCGCCCAGCCAAAGTAACGGTCGTTGGGCGTGAGGCGGATGTCGCCGTGTTCGCTCCACGATTTGCCGTTGTCGCTGCTGATGAGAACCCCGTTGCGCGGGTTGGTAAAGGCGCGGTCCAGCGGGGCCTTGTCCTGCTCATCATCGGGACCGACGTAGTGCTGAAACGGCACCATGATGCGGCCGTCTTTGGTCATGATGTGCTTGCGCATGAAGGTGCGCTCCTTGAGCCTACCAGATACTTCGAAAGGCTTGCTCCAGGTCTTGAACGAATCATCGCTGGTGAGGTACCACGAGCGCCAGTCATTGGCCCAGTGCTTCGAGTGCGTGCTGAAGAACAAGGTGCAGCGCTGGCCGAGGATCATGAGCTCCGTCGGCCCCTGGCCGATGGTCCTGCCTTCGCGCGGGAATCCCACGTCGAACCGTTCCAGCGGCGTCCAAGTCTTGCCGTGGTCCGGGCTGCGGGTCACGCCGGTGTAGTTCAGCGGGCTTGGCTCCGTGTCGCCGCCCGCCAGCATGAAGAGGATCCAGGAGCCATCCGGCAGCTCGCGCAGGGTGGTGTCGCACACCATTTTGTTAGGCGTGAAGCCGTCGTACGGGATGCTGTGGAAGTCCTGCTTCGCATCCTCTGCCGCCTGGGCGGCCCATTTCGGATCGGGGACGATGGACTTGGGCAGGTGCGGGGCGGTGGCTTTGTTTACCAGCCGTCCCTTGATCTTGGTCTGGGCGGCGATGTCCTGTTCCGTGAACTTGGTCAGGACGATCTCCGCATCGGTGTGCCGGTTCCAGTCATAGGCAATGTGTATCACACCGTCTGGCGCCTGAAAGCCGTCAGGATAGGAAACCTCCGCGCGATCATCCAGCAGCAGTCCCTTGCCCCAGCTCTTGCCGTCATCAGCAGAGAGGAAGGCGGTGAGGCTGGAGCGGCGAGGCAGGCGCTTGTCGATGGGGCCGTTCTTCACCAGCAGCAGATTCCCGGAGGCGAGGCGGCGGATGAAGAATCGGGCGCTGACATTTTGAATGCCGGACTCCGCGGGGGCGCTCCAGGTCGCGCCCTTGTCTGTGGAGAAGCTCTCGCTGATGCCGTGCTTGGTGCGTGCCAGCAGCCACAGCCGGCCGTCCTTCAGCTCTACGATCATGTGTTCATCGAAATCCGTGCCGGGAAAGGCGACACCGCCGCGCCGGGCCCAGGTCTTGCCCTGGTCGGTGGAGGCATAGACATTGGCCATGCGGATGCTGTCGAGCTCGTGGTGCGCTTCCTTCAACTCCTTGGGGCCGATGCGGTCGCGAGTCCATAGCGAGACCGGCAGCAGCCAGTCGCCGTTGGATAGCACGGTGGGCTTGTTCAGCGTGCAGCCATCGGCGAAACGCACCGGTGCGGTCCGCGTGGGCTCCTCCGCATCCGGGTTGTCGCAGCGGATGTACCAGTCGCCGTCGCGCCCGTCGAAGTAACTCAGGCTCTGGTCAAAGAACAGCCACAGCCGGCCCTGCGGATCGGTCCACAGGTTGCCCACCAACGCGCGACGCTGCGGTGCATTCGGCGGATCGGTGGGATCAATCACCAGGCGCGGCTTCGACCAATGAGCGCCGCCATCGTCGCTGCTTGCGAGCATGAAGAAGCCGTTGGGATTGTCGCCATTGCCCACCCAGCAGGCCCACAGGCGGCCCTTGGGCGTGCGCTCGGTGCCGATGATCATGTTGCCCGTGCGCACCTCGTCCGCGTACTCAGGCCCGGGATGGGTGTTGATCACCGGCGGCTCCAGCGAAAGATCGAGCACGGCAGGCGGCAGCTCCGCACGCAGGGCGAAGCCGACGGTCAAAACAGGGAGCAGGGCGGACCAGCGTTTCATGGTGGAGAACAACATCGGAGGCATTCAACAGCGCGAGACCGCACTTTCCTCCTGTCAAAATGAGTTTTGGCATGTTATGATAACATGATCATGCCCGGTTCCACCGCCACCCTCCAGGCCGTTGCCCACGTCGCCGGGGTCTCGGCCATGACCGTGTCGCGTATGCTGCGCGATTCGCCGCATGTGTCCCCCGCCACGCGGGAGCGGGTGCAGGCCGCGCTCAAGGCCGCCCATTACCAGCCGGATCCGCACCTGGCACGCATGATGAGCCTGGTGCGCGGGCGCAAGCAGTCGCGCATCCGCGCCGTGCTGGGAGTGATCCGCGAGCAGGCGCTGGACGACGAACTGCTTCAGCCCGCCTACCAGTACGTCTCCAACAAGCACATCCGCCGCCGTGCCGAGCAGCATGGCTATCACATCGAGGAATTCTGGCTGGGCAGGGGCAACCTGGACCCGCAGCGCCTGGCCGGCATCCTGCAGGCGCGCGGCATCGAGGGCATCATCGTCTCGCCGCAGTCCGCCCGCATGCAGTGTGCGCAGCTCGATTACTCGCCCTTTGCCGCCGCCACCTTTGGCTACGGGCTGGCGCAACCCTCCCTGCACCGGGCGGCGGGCAACATGTCTCTGGGCATCCACCTTGCCGTCAACACACTTGCTGCGCGTGGTTACAAGCGCATCGGCCTGGCCATCACCCGCTGGGTGGATGCGCGGGCCGAGCACGCCTACAGCGGCGCCATGCTGCACTTCCAAGAAGGCCTGCCCAAACGCGGCCGCGTGCCCCTGCTGCTGTTTCCGCACAACGATCTGGGCCGCTGCTTCGGCGTGTTCCGCGACTGGATGAAAGCCCACAAGCCCGATGCCCTGATCAGCTTCGACACACATGTGCCGGACTGGCTGCATCGCCTGGACTTGAGCATTCCCCACGACATCGGCCTGGTGGTGCACGACTGGACGGCGAAAATGAAGGGCCTGGCCGGCATTCATCAGCGGCGCGAGCATGTGGCCAGCGCGGCGGTGGACCTGGTGGCCACCCAGCTCCTGCAAAACGAACGCGGCGTGCCGGAGGTGCCGCGCCAGATCCTCATCCCGCCCGCCTGGATCGAAGGCGGCAGCATCCGCCCCGGGTGACAGGCCGTGATTGTTTATTTGGCGGGGTGCCGCAAGCCAGGCGGGGCGTGAATGACAAAGCACGAGCCGCAGGCGCTCGTGGAACCTATCGGCAAGGCGGGAAACGCAGCCAGACATGCTCCGCCTAGCCTGCCGCATCCCGCCAAATAAACAATCACGGCCTAAAACGGCCAAAAAAACTGTCACAGGCCAGACCAGAGCCAATGAGAAAAACGAAGTCTTGGGCGGCAGCCGATCTTCGGGCTCGACGCCACGCCTCTTTTGCTGATAAAACCCCACTCATTCCAACGATGACTTCTTTCCCTTCCCTCTCCCAGGCAGGAACATGGCTCGCAGTGCTGGCGTTTGCCATCTGCGGCGCCTCGTGCACCCAGGTTCCCATGCCCAAGCCCAAGGCCCAGCGCGGCTGGTGGAAAGGCGACGGGGTTTCCGGCAGCCCGAGCATCGTGATCAATCTCAGCCGGCAGCGGGTGAACTATTACAAGGGCGGCAAGCTGGTGGGCGTGTCACTGATCTCCTCCGGTCGTGAAGGCCACAACACGATCACCGGCACCTACCACATCATGGAGAAGGACATCGATCACCGTTCTTCCATTTACGGTGCCTTCTGCGACAACAACCGCCAGATCGTGGTGCCGGATGTGGACAACTCCAAGGACCAGGCGCCGGCGGGCACACACTTCATCGGCGCCAGCATGCCGTATTTCATGCGCATCACCGGCGGCTACGGCATGCATGAAGGTTACATGCCCGGCTACCCCGCCTCTCACGGCTGCATCCGCCTGCCTGGTGAGATGGCCCGCATCTTTTTCCGCGAAACACCGGTCGGCACGCCGGTCGAAATCACCGGCGATGCCTCGCTGGCGGCGGTGCAGACCTCGCTCATACCGCCGCCAGATGCTGTCGTGACCAGCCAGCCCCAGCCCGCCAAGCGCGCCGCCCCCATTCCGAAGCCGCCCCAGCAGGTTGCCAAGGCCAAGGAGAAGCCTCAGCCTAACAAGCAAGTAGCTCAAAACGGTCCGCCTCCCAAGCAGTCGTCAGGATGGCTGCGCATTGGCCGCATGACCGATAACTCCAAGCCGGTGAAGATGCCCTTTGGCACCACGCTGTACCTGGAACAGTAGGTCCAAGCCTCAGCCCTGCCTGGCAGGCCGGTACACCAGGAAGGCTACGATGCCCAGAATGATGCCCTGCACCACGCCGCCAGCCAGCCATTTCCACACGATCTCCATCGTCAGCGGCTGTACGGCGTAGCTGATGAAGGTATGGGCCTGGCTGAAAAGGGCCATGGTAGTGCCATACTTCATGCCGCAGGTGATTTTCGCATTGGCAGCAAAGCCGATGGCCCACAGCAGCGAGAAGGCCACCGAGGCCAGCACATGGCCCACATGAAGCCAGGCCATGTACGGATTGTTGTCCATGTCCGGCCGCCAAAGCGAGGCGGTGGCAGCATACACGGGGCGCATCCACAGGCCGTGGATAAGGAAGTCGGTCACGCTCATCGCCACGAAAACGGCGACGATCGTGAGGATGAGGCTTTTGACGTTGATCGTGCTCATGATGGGAGAGGGTGATCTTGTGCTGATGGTAATTGTTAGGCAGTGGCAAGGACGCCGTCAAGCTTGTCGAAGGAACCGCCCCAACCGTGCTCGTGACGGCCGCTGCTCTCAGGGCTCGGGAAGCCGGTCTGGGTGAAACGCATCTCCGTCTCCACGCCGTGGGCGAGGAACTCAATGCTGACCACGGACTCAACGCCTTCCCAGTCGTCATCATCCTCCCAGGCCCAGGTGAAGACGAGCTTCTCCGGGGCCTTGATTTCACGGTAGGTGCCGCCCACACACATCTGGCCTTCAGGGTTGTCGATGATAAACCGATAGGCGCCGCCCACCCGGAGATCGACGGTCGCCTTGGACACGGCACAGGGGCCTGGTCCCATCCAAAGGGCCAGCATTTCCGCGCTGGTGAAGGCGGCAAACACGCGGTCGCGCGGGGCTTTGAACTGACGGGTGATGTGGAGGATATCGGCAACGGCTGACATGGCTTTCAGGTGTTAGGTTGAGTTGATGACGGAGAGGAAAGCGGCTTGCGCAGAAGTTCGTCCAGGCGGTCAAAGCTGCCCTGCCAGAACCGGCTTTGATGTTCGATCCAGTCCACGGCCTGGCGCATGGGCCGCGGATTGGCTTTCAGGTAATGCACCCGGCCTTCGACCCGGCGCTCCAGCAGGCCCGCCTCCTCCAGCACCCGCAGGTGCTTCGATACCGCCGGCAAGGACATCGCGTGCGGCTCGGCAAGCTGAGAGACCGTGGCCTCGCCACCGCCCAACTGCTCCAGGATGCGCCGGCGTGTCGCATCCGCCAGCGCGGCAAAGATCACGTCGAGCAGGAGGTTCTGGGCGGTTCGTTTCATTGCGGCACAATCATTTAACCATTTGGTTTAATATTCAAGCAAAAAAATGGAGGCCGCTCGCACGGCCTCCATTTGCGCTATTGATTTATTTCCCCGCCGCCCAACGCACGGCGTTCACCAGGACCTTTTGGTAGGCCGGATTGCGGTGCGCTTCATCCGCGTGGCCAAGGCCGATGCCCACCATCCTGGCCTTGGGGTCCTTGACCACCCACACGGAGGGATAGGCCTTGTGGCTTTGAGGTTCCTCGCTGGTCATGGCCAGCACCTCGGTGGGGGTGCCCGCATCGAGCTCCACCTTGTAGTGCTCGTCATGGATGGTGAATTCTGCCGGCACGCCCTGCATCACCGGATGAGCAAGCTGTTTGTTAAACACCTGGAAGTCGCCGAAGCCATGGCCGCGCGCGCCGCCGCCGAGGAAGCGGGTGTTATAGCCGCTCTTCTCCGGCCAGTTGTGCCAGGTGCCGGCATGCACCACCACCACGCCATGGCCCGCATCAGCGAAGGCATTGAGCGCCTTCTGGAACGGCGCGAGGCCGAAGGAGCCGTGGTTGGCGCTCAGCACGATCACATCCGCCTGGCCCATCAGCGCGATGGCCTCCTCCACGTTCGAGGTGTAGGCGGTGGCGATGTTGCCGGCGGCCTTCAGGATCTCGCTGTCGGCCTTGTGGAAGTACTTCTCAAAATCATGCGAGGAGCCGCCGCCGATGAGCAGGGCGCGCACCTGACCGGGAGCCGCCGCGGCGGGCAGGATCTCGCCGGTTTTTGGCAGCGCCATGGTGTTAGGCGTCTCGGTGCTGTACTTGTGGCGCGGCAAGGGTGCCTCGTTGTCAGTGGTGATGGCGAGCGTGGTCGGCGCGATGCCGTTGTCGTAACTCTCCAGCGCCAGGCTCGCGACCGGGCCGCGCTGCTCCACAGGGATGCTGAAGTACCGCACGTGCTTGCCATGAGCGATGATGCGGGCGCGCTTGGAGCCGGGCACTTCCTCACCGCTCGGATAATCGAGGAAAATGTCACCGCTATACATCTCCTCCACCTGCTTCTTGCCGTCGGCATAGATGATGGTGAGCTTCATGGAAGGGCGGTGTGTATCGGGTCCTCCGCCCCAGCCGGCCACGCCGCTGAGGAAGTGAATGTTGCCCAGCGCACGGCCCACGGGGATCTCCACGCGCTGCGGCAGCGTCCAGGCATAGGTGCCTTTGCCGCCGCCTTTGAGCACGATCACATTGCCGCCGGTGGGCGTGGTGCTCGGGTCGGGCAGGCTGAAGGGCACGCCCTCCACATTCACCACGCCGTAGTGCTCGGGCTGCACCGTGTCGGTCTTGGCTTCGCGGGAGTTGTACAGCCCTTGCAGCGTGTCGGTGGTGAAGACCTTGCCGAGGTTCAGCGCGCGGTATTTCGAGCTGCCACCGGCGAGGTAGGCGAGGATGTCGCGCAAGGTGTCGGCACCGAGCGCTTCGAAGCCTTCCGGCATGAGGGAAAGTCCGGTGTCCTGGCGGCTCTTGATGTCCTCCAGCCGTATGCTCTGGCTGGCTCCTCCTGGCAGGTGCAGGGTGATGACGCGGTCATTCTCGCGGGCGATGATGCCGTTGGCAAAGGTGCCGTTCTTCAACGCGATGCTCCAGGTACGGTGCTCATTGTCCACCACACGGCTTGGGTCGATGATGTGGATGAGCAGTTCATTCGTGCCATGCACGCCAATGCCATCCAGCACAGGGCCGACCTCCTGGCCCTGGCCGTTAAACTTGTGGCACACCGAACACACGCCAGTGAACATGACCTTGCCCTTCACCGGATCGCCGGGCTTGCTGTCAATCAGCGGGGCGAGCTGGGCGATGATCTCATCCTTCTTCGGATTGGTGCCGCCGCCCAGGGCTTCGATGACTTTCACCGCGCGCTTCGCCACGGCCGGGTCGGGATGCAGGCGCAGCTTGCTCAGGCGCGAAGGCCCCAGCAGCGTGGCCGCAAGCTGCCTGGATTCCAGGGCATCGAGCACATCATTCGCCCATTCCGTGCGGGTCACCAGCGCATCGAACAATGCGGTCTGCGCCGTTGGTGTGAGCTTGGCAAGCTTGTCCGTCAAAGGCTTGCCCAGGGTGGGATCACCCGTGGCTGCCAATGCAGCGATGGTGTCGAGACCAAGCTGGTCTTTGGCTTCCACAAAGCCAAGCACGGCGGAAAGGATGCGCGCATCGGTTTGCCTAATATGCACAAGGCTGCGAATCATGGCGGCGGGCTCATTGCTGGAAAAATGAGTGAGATTCGCCACTTTGAGGGCGGCAAGCCGGTTTTCAATCAGTCCTGCCGCAGAGGCCTTCAGCGCGCTGGATTTGCCCCAGGCCACGGCGAAGGGCAAAGCGCCCTCGGACAAAACGGAGCTAGTGGACAGCAAGGTTCCCAAAGCTTCTTCAAGTCCGGCCTCCTCGCGAGGCGCTGAAGGCATCTTATTCGCAGCCGTTTCAAGGATCGCCAGCGCCAGGGGCTGCGATTCGACGGGAGCTTTGGCGCACGCGATAATGACACGGGCCAGGGCCGCGCTGTCCTGCTTGTCGGTCAAGGTGTTGGTCAACGACGTCGCGAGATCGAGCAAGGCGTTGCTGGGCGGCCCTTTGACCACGAGCGCGGCTTCCAGCACCGGCCCGGGGCTTGAAGAAGCGGCGGCCACGGCAGCGCTCTTAGACCAGTCATCTTCCAGGCCGGGCAGAACAGCGAGCAGGGCCGCGGCGCTTTCCGTGCTCAAGGGGACGGAAGCCATGGCACGCAGGGCGGTGAGGCGCACACGGGCGTCCGGGTCTTTTAACAGGCCGGCCACGGCGGCGGCGGGCGCTTTCGAGCCCGCGGCTTCCGCCACCAGCAGCGCAGCCTTGCGCAAGCTGGCATCGCCCGACTTCAGGGCCTGGCCCAAGGTGGCGGGTGTGAGCTTGTCCAGCCGTTGCAAAGCCCACAACGCCAGAATGCGGCCGGGGCCGAAGGCATCGCCCTCAGCCTTTTCAGTCAAAGCCGGCAGCGCGGAGACGGCATCACTGCGATCCATGAACAGGCGATGAGCGTTGAATCGCGTCAACTTGTTAGGATGATCAAAGGCCTGCACCAGCTCCGTGGCGGTGGCCTTGGTCAGGTCCGGCTGGGTGAGCTTCTTGGCATTGTCTGGCTGAATGCGGTAGATGCGGCCGAAGTAATGATCGCGGTCCGGGCGGATGCTCGCGCCAGCCTTGCTGTGCTGCGGCCCGCGCGTATCGCTGTGCGCCACCACGGGGCAGTAGAAATCGAGCACGTACATGGCGCCATCAGGGCCGAAGGACACATCCACCGGGAAAAACCAGTAGTCCATCGAGCGCAGCCATTCGCGGTCCGTGCGCGTCATTTCGCCGGTGAAGGTGGGGCCGGCGGGCACCAGCTTTTCGTGATGGATGATGTCGAGGATCGGCTCCGTGCAAAAGATGCCGTGATCGTACTCCGCCGGCCACGCACCGCCTTCATAGAGCGCGCTGGCGGTGGAGGCGCTGTAGCCGCCCACCACGTCGATCTGCATCAGCGCCGCACGGTCCGGCATGTCGGGGCGCACGACTTTGCGGTTCTCGATCACGCTGTGTGCGCCGCCGGTGCTGCCCACGTGGCCCTTGGCCAGGATCCACTCCGGCAGCGCCACGTGCTGCACCGGGCTGCCGCTGGTGGCCTGGTTGAAGAACAGCTCGCCCTCGCTGGTCACTTCCGCACCGAAGCCGTTGCCGCCTTTGGATGACACTTGCTCAATGGCCGTGCCGTCGGGCTTGAAGCGGAACATGCCGGAGCCGAGCTTGGCCTTCACTTCCGGGTGCTTCACTGAATGCACGTCTGGTCCGCTGCCGGTGTCGGCATAGATCCAGCCATCGGGTGCAACGATGAAGTGGTTGGCCACGAAGTGGGTGTCGCCTGGGGTGAAGCCGGTGTAGAGCGGCTCCTCCTTGTCGGCCTTGCCATCGCCATCGGTGTCATGAATAAACACGATGTCCGGCTGGCCCACGGCGATCACACCATCGCCATAGAGGCAGAAGCCGGTGACCAGTTCCAGGCCGGTGTGGAAGACGGTCTTCTTGTCCAGAATGCCGTCGCCATCCGTATCCTCCAGCACGCTGATGCGGTCGCGTGCCGGGCGGTCATAGTTATCGGGCACCAGCACGCCGGTTTCCTTCCAGGGCTCCGTCACTAACGGGCGGCGGCCGTTGGGATACTCGGGAGTTTCCGCGATCCACAGGCGGCCTTTGCCATCCCACTGCATGGCGATGGGCTTGTTGATCAGCGGTTCGCTGGCAATGGCGGTGGCCTTGAAGCCGGGCTCCATTTGGAACTGCTTCACCGTGTCCGCCGCGCGGCGCGGACCGTCCACAGGGTAGCGCAGCGTGGCCAGCTCCTCCTTGCTCACCAGTTCATCGATGTTGTCGTGCTTTGCCGTCCAGGCGATGGCGCGAAGGAGAAAGGTCTGGATGCTGGGATGCTTCAGCGTGGCTGCCGTGCCTTGCAGCAGCACGAAGGCACGGTGCTTGTCCGCCGCCTCATAGGCCCAGGCCTGCGGTTGCAGATCGTAGATGTTAGCCCGGCTTGGATTGGCGGGTGAGCGTTTGTCTTCTTTCTTGCTGGTGACCTTGGGCGTGAAGGCCGAGGCCAGCACGGTGATGGAAGGCTCGGTGTCGAGATCGTACCCGGTGTCATCATCAATGTCGAAGGGCGAGGCGTCCTTCATGATGGGATGGCCATCGGTGAGCGTGTAGAGCATCATGCGGCTGTTGAACTTTTTGCTCTCCGGCCCCCAGGCGCCGCCGAGCAAGGGCTTCCACCACGGCGCGCCGCCTTCCACCACGCCGCCATGCACGGCCACGATGCCACCGCCGCGCTTGGCGAAGGCTTCCGCAGCACTTTGTTCCAGGCCGCCGTTGAGCAGCAGCACGTCCGCCTTTTCCAGGCTCGTGACTTCAGCTCCGCGCTGTTGCAGAAGCGCACTCCAGGCCGTGCGCTGGCTGTCAGAATCCGTGACAACGGCAACTTTCACCGGCGCCGCATGCAGCGCGCAGGCCAGTAAGACAACAAAAGGAATGAGCAGGCGTTGAAGGTTCATGAGGAAGGGTGCGGTGAATGAGCGCGGTGATTCATACACACGACTTCAAGTCACACTTCACACCTCCGCCTTCTGAAAATCCACATGCCCAGCGCTTGTGGTGATGAGCGTCGCCGCAGCCCCCGTCCCGCCGCACACCGTCCGTAACCGTCGGACGGTGTGCGGCACTGTCACACCACACGACTCCCGGATGGAGCCGTGAAATCCAGAATCAGGCTGACAAGATGACCGGAGCGGTTTCCCAAGCTCCCGCTCACTCGCCGGCCGGAATTACTTCTTGCTCAGCATCGCGGAGAGCTCGGAGCGGTCCAGCTTGCCATCGCTGTTCTTGTCAAACTTGTCGAACTCGGCACGGGCTCCAGGATACTCCGTGGGCTCGATCGTGCCGTTCTTGTTGCGATCGTGGGCCTTCAAGTAGGCGTCCACCGCGTTGCCTTTCTTGCCGTTGCTGCCGCCATTGTTCTTGCCCTTGGCTTCGGCGGAGGTGAGGCTGAGACCGGCGGCGACGAAGGCCAGCACGGCGAGGGTGAGGATCGGTTTCATGATCGTGGTTGTTGCGGAGACAGGATGCTCTTGAGGGATGGCACCAGGGATCCGCCAGCCGGCAGGCCGCGGGGCCGGAGCCACCTCTCGGACCTTATGAACGTACCACCCTGCCGTTCCTCAACGCACCTTTGCCCCTATCCTGCCCCGCGTAAATGGAGCCTCCACACCTAGGACGCGGACGGATCATCGGCTCACTCGTCTGTTTCTCATATGTCACAAATGTTGCTTGAAGAGCAACAACACGATGCCCACTATCCCGCTCCATGGCCGCCTTCGTCGTCAACCACCGCACCTACGATCCGCCCGCGAAACCCGTTGTCGTCATCTGCCTGGACGGTTCGGCCGACGAGTACCTGGACTGCGCCCTGGCCCGCGGACGGATGCCTAACCTGTTGAGGATGAGCGTGAACGGCTGGCGCGGCCTGGCCCGGGCGGCGATGCCCACCTTCACCAACGTGAACAACAGCAGCATCGTCACCGGCAAGCCACCCAGTGTCCATGGCATCGGCGGCAATTTTTTCTTCGACACCACCAGCGGCGAGGAGGTGATGATGAACTCGGCGAAGTTTTTGCGCGCCGACACCTTGTTTCCCCACGCTCAACGTGCCGGCCGCAAGGTGGCGGTGGTGACGGCGAAGGAGAAGCTGCGCGACATCTTCGCCAGCGGCCTGATCGGCGAGGGCGGCATCGCCTTTTCATCGGAGAAGGCAAGGCATGCCGCAACAGCCACGCACGGCATCGACGATGTGGAGGCGCTCGCGGGCCCCACGCCGGAGATCTACAGCGGCGATGCCAGCATCTATGTGTTAAAAGCAGGCGTGGCGCTGATTGAAACCGGCAAGGCGGACTTTCTCTACCTCTCCACCACGGACTACATGCAGCACAAGCATGCGCCAGAGGAGCCCGAGGCGCTGGACTTCTACGCCGCCATCGATGCCGAGCTGGGCCGCCTGCTGGCACTGGGCGCGGTAATCGGCCTCACGGCGGACCACGGCATGAACGCCAAGCAGCAGGCCGATGGCTCGCCCAATGTGATTTATCTGGAGAGCGAGCTGGAGGCAAAGTTTGGCGAAGGCTTCCGCGTCATCCTACCGATCACCGATCCCTATGTGGCGCATCACGGCGCGCTAGGCTCCTTTGCCCAGGTGCACCTGCCGCCGGGGATGGAGGCCAAAGCGGTGCGCGACTGGCTGCTGCAACGCGCGGGCATCACCGAATGCCACGAGCGCACCATCGCCGCCCGCCTGATGGAGCTGCCGGAGGACCGCATGGGCGACCTCGTGGTGGCCAGCGCACGCAATGTCGTGCTGGGCCGCACGCCGGCGTACCACGATCTCAGCGCCCTGGCCGGCCGCCTGCGCAGCCACGGCGGCCGATACGAGGAGATGGTGCCGCTGATCTTCAGCGAGCCGCTGAACGCCGCTTATGCCACGATGGCCGCCGGTGATGTGCGGAACTTCGACATCTTCGAGCTGGCCTGCAACGGTATGAAGCCATGAGCATGTCAGGCTCACAACCCAGCTCCCTAAGCCCGGAATTCCGCCGCGCCCAGCGCCGTTCCATGGGCGCGGTGATGTTCTGCTACCTGTTCTACTACACCGGCAGGCAGACGTTCGGCTTCGCCATCCCCGGCATCGAGAAGGAGCTGGGCCTGGGCAAGGATGTGCTGGGCTGGATCAGCGCCGCGATGCTGTGGTGCTATGCCCTGGGCCAGGCGGTGAACGGCAGCCTGGGCGACGGCTTTGGCGCACGGCGCATGATGAGCCTCGGCGCGGGCCTGTCCTTTCTGTTGAACTGGCTCACCAGCTTCGCCACCGGCTTCACCGGCCTGGCCGCCGCCTGGGGGCTCAACGGCCTGGCGCAGAGCATGGGCTGGGCGCCCGGCGGCCGCCTGGTGGCGAACTGGTGCAGCCTTCACGGGCGCGGCCGCGCCTTCGGCTTCTACGTGCTGGCGGCGGGCCTCTCTTCCGTGCTGTCCTATGTCACCTCGCTGGTGGTGCTCGATGAGCTGAAACTCGGCTGGCGCTGGATCTTCCGCCTGCCCGTGGGCCTCATGCTGCTGGGTGCGCTGGTGGTGCTGCTGCTGGCCAAGGACAGCCCGCGGCAGGCGGGCTTTGCCGATTTCGACGACGAGCCTGTGACCGATGCCGCCACGGCGCCGGCGGAGAGCTTTCGCCAGCGCTATGGCGCGGCCCTGCGCTGCGGACGGCTGTGGCTGGCAGGCCTGGCCATCGGCTTCCAAAACGCGGTGCGCTACGGCCTGCTCATCTGGGTGCCGGTGTACTTTCTGGGCAAGGATTTTGCGGATGCCCCCGCCGGCCGGTGGGTGAGCATCGCCCTGCCCGTGGGCATGGCGCTGGGGGCGGTGGCCAGCGGCTGGATTTCGGACCGCCTCTGCGGCTCGCGGCGCAGCGGTGTGATCAGCGCCTTCATGCTGCTGGCCGCGGGATGTGCACTGGCGATGTATGCCCTTCCGCGCGGTCATGCCCTGGGCCTGCCGCTGCTGTTTCTCACCGGTTTCTTCGCCTACGGCCCGCAGTCCGCCTTTTGGGCGCTGGCGCCGGACCTGCTGGGCCGGGCGCGCACCGGCACCGCCGTGGGCATCATGAACTTCTTTGCCTATGCCATGGCCGGGCTGGGCGAGCCGCTCATCGGCTGGCTGGTGAAGCGCAACCCCTTCTCGGCCACGCCCGGTGTGGAGAATGTGCCGCTGGTGTTTCTGGTCGTCGCCGTCTTCGCCCTTTGCAGCGCCACCCTCTCGCTCACCATTCGCCGATGAACACCGCCCGCGTGCAGCTTTTCCAAGGCTCCGGACAGCCCTTTGTCCCGGGTAACATCCCATTGCCCGACAACCTGGCCGAAGACGAGGTGCTAGTGGCCATTTCGCTGGCCACCATCTGCGGCTCCGACCTCCACACCATCGAGGGCCGCCGCACCGCCCCCACACCCTGTGTTTTGGGACACGAAGCTGTGGGCCACGTGGTGGCCAGCAACCGGTCCGGCCTGGTGACAGGCCAGCGGGTCACCTGGTCGCTGGCGGACAGCTGCGGCGAATGCGCTCCCTGCACGCGCTGGCATGTGCCGCAGAAGTGCGACCACCTTTTCAAATATGGCCACGCCGCGCAATCCGATGGCAGCGGGCTCAACGGCTGCTATGCCTCGCACATCCTGCTTCGCCGCGGCACGGCCATCCTGCCGGTGCCGCAGGCGCTACCGGATGCGGTGGCCGCGCCGGCGAACTGCGCCCTGGCCACCATCGCCAATGCCCTGGGCGACCTTCCCGATCCCTGCCAGAGCGCTGTGGTGCAAGGTGGCGGTTTGTTAGGCATCTACGCCTGCGCCTGGCTGCGGCATCAGGGTGTGGAGACCGTGTTTTGCACGGACGTGAACCCAGCGCGCCTGGCGCTGGTGCGGGAGTTCGGAGGCCTGCCGCTGCTGGCTTCCCCCGATGCCTGGCCCGAGGCCGCGAAGCAGGTGCTGACGGCCAGCGGCGGCGGCGTGGACCTGGTGGTGGAGGTGGCCGGCAGCGGCAGCGTGATCAAAGATGGCATCGCCCTGCTGCACCCCGGCGGCACTTATGTCTGGGCCGGCATGGTGCACCCCGAAACGCCGCTGGACCTCACCGGCGAAGCCGTGGTGCGCAAGTGCCTCACGGTGCGCGGCGTGCATAACTATGCCCCGCAGCACCTGGCCGCGGCGCTGCACTTCCTGGTGCAAAAACACGGCACGCTGCCCTTCGAAAAACTGGTGAGCCCGCCGCTGCCGCTTGACCGGCTCAATGAAGCCATGGCCCTCTCGCAGCAGCGCGGCTGGCTGCGGGTGGCAGTAGCGCCTTGAATGCGACGATGATCAAATCGGACATTTTTAGTATAGCAGATGGTTGCAACGTGCGCAGCACCTTGGACTGCAGTCTTGCCCTGACATTTACCCCCATTTTCGCAGGACAGTGCCGGAGCCCCGACAGGGGCAGGACAACAAAGCGAAGGGCAACGAGCGAAGCGAGGCAGCCCTGGTATCGCGAACGTGATGCCAGAAGCCCTGCAAGGGCGGGACAACGGCGGAAAGCTCATTCCGTGCGAGGACGCCGCCGCACAATAAACCAATGCCGGCTGTCACGCCCCTTCAGGGCTGAAAATAACCTTGTTTCGATACCAGGGCTGCGTCGCTTCGCTCGTTGCTTCGCTGCGCTCACCCTCCGGGCAGCCCTGCGGCTGGCTGTCTCGCTGCCGCTCGGCTGCCCTTCGCTTTGTTGTCCTGCCCCTGTCGGGGCTCAGAATCAACCCAATGGCGGCATTCGGGCACAAGGCAGCAGGCTGCCGCAGTCAAAGGTGTTCCGCACACCGGCGCACCCATGACAGCCAACTAACAAAAGCTCCCTTTCCCCCATGCTCTCCCTCCCCAGCTACATCGCCGGAACCACCGTGACATCAGACACGTGGATCGAGGTCACCAACCCCTGGAACAACCAGCCGGCGGGCCGAGTATCTTGTATCACACCGTCCCAGCTTGAAACCGCCATCCAGGCGCATCTCGCCCCGGCGGAAACGCTTTCTCGCCACGAGCGAAGCAGCATCCTCACCCGCGCCCGCACCTTGCTGGAAGCCCGGCGCGATGAGTTTGCCCGCCTCATCACCGCCGAGGCCGGGCTGTGCCTGCGCGAAACGCGCTATGAGGTGGGCCGCGCCTGCGACGTGCTCGCCTTCGCCGCCATGGAGGCCCTGCGCGACGACGGCCAGACGTTCTCCTGCGACATCTCACCCAGCGGCAAGGCGCGCAAGATCTTCACCACCCGCGAGCCGCTGTCACTGGTGGCGGCCATCACGCCCTTCAACCACCCGCTTAACCAGGTGGCGCACAAGCTCGCACCCGCCATTGCCGCCGGCGCGCCGGTGATCCTGAAGCCTTCGGAAAAAACCCCGCTCACGGCTGTTAAATTCGTGGAGCTTCTGTACGATGCCGGTCTGCCTGGCAGGCTGCTGAGTGTGATACATGGAACGCTCGACGAGATCACCCGCCCCCTCGTCCGCGACGAACGCGTGGAGCTCGTCACCTTCACCGGCAGCGCCCGCGTAGGAAAGGAGATCGCCGCCACCGCCGGCTATAAGAAGCTGTGCCTGGAGCTCGGCGGCCACTCGCCGCTCATCGTGCTGGAGGATGCGGACCTCGACCTCGCCGCGCGCCTCGCCTGCGAAGGCTGCTTCCGCAACAGCGGCCAGCGCTGCACCGCCGTGCGCCGGTTGTTGGTGCATGAAGATGTTAGGCAGGAATTCACCCGCCGCTTCGTCCGCCTGGCGGAGACCTATGTCTGTGGCGATCCCAGTGCCGAGGAGACGATCGTGGGCACCGTCATTGATGAAGCCGCCGCCAGCTCCCTTGAGGAAGCGGTGCGCGAAGCCGAAGCCCTCGGTGCCCGTGTCCTCCTCGGCGGCCGGCGGCGCGGTGCCCTGCTGGAGCCCACCATTCTGGCCGATGTGCCGCGCACCGCCCGCATGGCCGTGCAGGAATGCTTCGGCCCATTGGCGCCGATCATCTCCGTGCGTGATCTCGACGATGCCATCCAGCTCGCCAATGCCACGGCGTATGGCCTCTCCAGCGGCGTGGTCACCCGCTCCCTGGAGGCGGCAACCCGCGCCATCAAAGGCATCCGCGCCGGCACCGTGAACGTGAACGAGATCCCCGGCTACCGCCTTGAGCTGTCCCCCTTCGGCGGCCTCAAAGACAGCGGCCTGGGCATCAAGGAAGGCGTGGTGGAGGCGATGAAGTTCATGACC
>FTBX01000491.1_pt1 | contig 17633 bp, 12 predicted proteins | sample 1639461 | NCBI WGS metagenome assembly FTBX01 (sample SAMEA3914864, study PRJEB12502) | metagenome | biome: forest; material: soil | place: USA | collected 2012-03-12 | depth 0.3 m
GCCGGCATTTCGGTGGTGTCGGTGGAATATCGTTTCATTCCGGAGGCCACCGCCGATGGGGTTGTGCCGCCGGTGAAGGGGCCTCTCAGCGATGCGGCGCGCGCGCTTCAATTCGTGCGCAGCAAGGCGGCGGAATGGAACATCGACAAGAACCTCGTTGGTGCTTCCGGCGGCTCGGCCGGTGCCTGCTCCAGCCTGTGGCTGGCCTTCCATGATGACATGGCGGACCCGAAGAGCTCGGACCCCATTGCCCGTGAGTCCACGCGCCTGACCTGCGCCGCCGTGGATGCCGCGCAGACGACGCTGGACCCGAAGCAGATGAAGGAGTGGACGCCCAACAGCAACTACGGTGGCCACGCCTTTGGCTTCAAGGGAGACCCGAAGGCGCACCTGAAGGCGTTTGACGAGTTCCTGGCCAAGCGCGACACCATCCTGCCGTGGATCGCCGAGTACTCGCCTTACGCGCTGGTGACCAAGGATGATCCACCGGTGTACATCCACTACGGCACCCCTCCGGCGTTGGGCAAGGATGAAAAGGACCCCACCCACACCGCTAACTTCGGCGTGAAGCTGCAGGAGCACTGCAAGGAAGTGGGCACAGAGTGCGAGGTGTTCTACCCCGGCGCGCCGGATGCGAAGCACACCAGCTCGAAGGATTATCTGCTGGAAAAGCTGAAGCCGGGCAAGGCTTGAGGCTTCTGCCGGTGATCGCGCAGCTCGCGGCTCTGGCTTTTTAGAGGTGTAGGTCCCGTTGGTCGTGTAGGTCCCCTGAAACGGGACCTAGGCGACACACGGGACCTACGGGCGGCGGGCCTGGCCTTAATGCCCCGCCATCTGGTCGTTAAAGGTGTTCACAAAATTCGTGTCCTCGGGGCCGGTGTGGGCGCGCAGGGGTTTCACGCGTTCCACCAGCACTTCGCCGACATCGGTGCCGAGGATCTCGATGGTCTCGCGGATGAAGTCGGCCAGCGGCATGGCGCGGGGTTCGTCCTTGCTGTTGAGCAGGTCGGTCTGCACCCAGGGCGGGGCGATTTCCTGCACGCGCACGCTGGTGCCCTTGAGCTTGAAGCGCAGGGATTGTGACCAGGAGTGGATGGCGGCCTTGGTGGAGGAATAGACGGCGGCCATGGCCAGGGGAGTGAAGGCGAGGCCGGAGGAGACATTGATCACGGTGGCTGCCTCCTGCTTTTTGAGATGCTCGATTAGCGCGCCGGTCATGCGGATGGGGCCGAGCAAGTTGGTGGTCACGGTAGAGACCAGAAGGGCATCGTCCACGGCGGTGGAGGCATCGTCGATCTGCATAATGCCGGCGTTGTTGATGAGCACGTTGAGGCCGGGGTGCTTCTCGATGAGATGGGCGGCCACGGCAGCGATGCTGGCAGGGTCTTCCACGTTCAGTTCGGCGGAATCCATGCCGGGATTCGCATCGGTAACGGCCTTGAGGTGGCCCTGGCGGCGGCCGGAGATGATCACTTGATTGCCCAGCTTGTGCAGGGCTTCCGCGAGGGCGCGGCCGATGCCGGAGCCGCCGCCGGTGATGAAGATGGTGTTGCCGGTCAGTTTCATGGGGATGGGAATAGAGGGATTAAAGGAGGAGGCCCGCGCATGACGGGCCCATCGCTATTACGGGTGGCGGGCTGGCAGGATGCCTTGCGGGAGAAACACGCGGGCCGCCGATTTGCATTGATCCCCAGGGGCCGGTCCGATTAAATACGCATTCCTTTTACCAACGATTTCCGTGAGAGACCTGCGTTACCTTCCTGCGCTGTTCGTTGGCCTGCTGCTGCTGGCGGGAGCTGCCACGCATTCCGGGGCCGCTGAGAAATCCAAGGCCGACATCGAGCGCGAGGGGGAGAAATTCGCCCGCAGCTATGATGCGGACTGGAACAAGACCTTCAAAACGATGATCGACGAGGTGCGCAGGATCACCGACTGCGGCGATGACGTGCGCAAAAGCTTGGTCGAGGACGTGAAACCGTTGGCGGAGAAGCTCAAGAAGCACTGGCAGGTGGTTTACCTGGACTACTACCAGGGGCATTACAAGGATTTCTCCAACAACAACTTCTGGGACGACTACCCGCAGATGCTTTCCGCCGATCTCTCGATCAAAGGCTTGGCGGAGCTGAACCAGCAATGGGAGGCGGTTCTGAAGGCTCGGCTGACACCGGCGCAGATGGATCTCTGGCTGGCGGAGATGAAGCGCCGCCACGAACGCTGGCAGGCGGCGGGTGAGGCCTGGCTAAAGAAGCGCCTGGAGAAGCTGGAAAAGACAGCACGCCAGGACTATGAAGGCCGCCTGGCTGGCATCGTGCAGTCCTCCGGCCTCAGCGAGGAACGGGCAAAGGAGTTCAAAAAAGCCGTGGACGATGCGGTGGCGGCGAGCATGGCGGTGAACCGCCCGTACGGAGAGAAATCGGTGAAGGCCTGGGGGCAGGACTTCACCTATTACCGTGAGGAGCGGCTCAAGAGCCTGGAAAACACCAGCTTCCCCGGTTATCGTTCCTCCGTGGGGGCCGCGGCGCAGGCGGCGGACAAGGTCTTCGATGCCGAAGTGGCAAAGCTGCTGCGGCCGGAGGAAAAGGAAAAAGCCAAGGCCACCAAAGGCACCAGGGAGGGGCGCATCGCGACCATCGCCAAAAACATGGCTGACCGGGTGCGGGACGGCTACCGGCAGCAGCGCGAGATGGAGCGCAAGGGCCGTATCAGCCGGCTGGCGCGCAGCGTGGGCATGGACGAGCAGCGGCGCAAAGCTTTTGAGGATAAGCTGAACGCTTCTGAAAAGAAGATCGATGAGCAATGGACAAAGGACTTCATCGCCTACGTCACCAAGCAGGTTCATTCCCGGGTTGACCGGGGGAACACGGATCAACAGCTGAAGGAGATGGAGCAGCGCAACTGGTGGTACACCGACCAGGACACAGATCAAAAGGCCAACAAGGCGCGTGAGGCTGCCTGGACGGAGGCGCTAAAGACCTCGGTTTCGCCTGAGGAAAGCGCCCGATGGGAAACCGATGACAAGCTGGACCGTGAGCGCCGCGCCCGTGTGATGGCGTTGATGGCGACGGCGGAGCTGGACCACCGGCTGATGCTGCAGCCGGAGCAGCGGCAGGCCTTTGAAAAGCTCGCACTGGAGGCTGCGAAGCCGGTGGCGGAGGTGACCACCAGCCTGAACGATGTGCTGCAGCAAAACGCCGATTCCGCACTCATGCTGGTGCACGCCGTAGGCATGAAGAAGGTGGAGGACTTGCTGGATGAGCCGCAAAAGAAGCAGCTCAAGGAAGTGGCCGGGCGCTACGAGTATTACTGGACGAGGATTCAGCAACTGTTGCCCAAAAAGAAATAGGCATGAAGACCCACGTTTTCCCTTTTGTGCTCCGCCTGCTGCCATGCGTGGTGCTGGCTCTGGCCTGCCCGCATGCGCGGTCGGAGGAACCGGTGCTGCCGGCCCAGGTGCCGGAGGAGGAGGCACGCAATGCAATTTCCTCGGGCCTCGCCGCCCTTCGCGAGGAGGTCAAGAGCAAGCACGAGCCGGCAGTGGTCCATGTCATTGCAGACATCGGGCGCACCAATCATCTGGACAAGGACCGGCTGAAGATGCTGGAAGTGGCCGGCCAGGGCCTGCTGCAGGAGATGGCTTCCACCCATGACGAGGAGCTGCGCTCGCAGGCCGAGACGCGCATTCGGGGCGTGGCACCCAAGCAGATGGGCAAGGTGATCGCCGGCATGAACGGCTCCAGCTTCTACTGGGAGTCCGCCCTGAAACTGCCCGCCTGGCGCAAAATCTTGAAGGAGCTGCTCACAGCGGAGGAATTGAAGAAGTGGGACAAGGTGGTGGCGGACCGCACGGCCTACCGTGCCCATGCCCTTGCCGAGCTGCTGCTTCTGGAGGAGCGGCAGGTGCTCGATCTTTCCGAGGATCAGATCGGCCGGCTGCAGCCGCTGCTGGAACAGGCGGTGATAGACTACCTGCCTGATGCCGCCAGCATGTTCAGCGGCGTGGAGGAGACGGAGCAAAGCCTTTACATGGGATTTGTGAAGGTTCTGATCATGGGCATTCCGGAGGACAAGGCGCGCGCCATCATCAAGCCTGAGCGGTGGCGCGACTGGCAGACCTCCGCCGGGGATTATGCGAGCGAATGGTCCTGGATCACCCGGCGGCACGACGAACGTCTCATGGAGGAAAAGAGCGCGCGATGAAAATGTCCCTGCCGTCAATCGTGCTGCCGCTTCTCGCCGCATCGCTTGCGGCGGCGGCTGGCGAGCCGAAGGCCAGGCTGCTCTGGCGCAACCAGGAGGTGCTTCCCGGGGAGCTGCTCGCGGCCGATGCCACCACCGTCACCTGGGGTACCCCGATGGTGGGCGTGCCGGCGGTGCTGGACCAGTCGCGCCTGCAACTGGTGGATTTCACGCGCATCGATCCGCCACCGCCACCGGGCGTGAACGCCAACGAACGGCAGAAGATTCCCATCGCGCTGCGGCGCCTGCGGGAGCCGCCGCCACCGGCACCCGAATTGTTTGCGCCTGTGAAGGCTGAATGGTCGCTGCTGCTGCGCAATGGCGACTGTGTTCATGGTGACCAGGCAGCGGTGCAAGGCGATGCCATCACCCTCACGGGCGGGCGGCTTGGCACCGTCACCGTGCCGGTGGCCGAGGCGCGCTGCCTGCGCCGGTTGAAAGGCGACGGGCTGGTGTATGCCGGACCCGCCGGTCAGGGAGGGTGGCTGGGGCCGTGCTTTACGTTTGATGGCGGCGCTGTCGCCACCCGCGACTGGGAGCGGGAGATGGAGCTGCCGGTCGAGGTGCCGGAGAAGGCGGTGGTGGACGTGGTGCTGCGCTCCACCCAGCTCATGCGTTTCAAGCTTTCCTTCAGGCACAAGTCCCGGCGTTTCCCCTCGCTGCAGACCTGGGGCAACCAGGTCGTGCTTCTGGCCCCGACGGAGGGCATGCACTTCAAGCCGCTGACGGAGCTCAAGAAGGGGGAATCGATGCTCGCGCTGAAGCTGTTCATGGACCTGGAAAGCCGGAGCGCACGGGTGTTCGACGCCAAAGGTGCCGAGCTGGGCAGCCTGCAGTGGAGCGAGCCGCCAAAGACCCTCCGTGCAGAACCCGCCGCCGCGCCGGGAAGACGCGGCTTCAGCCGTTTTGACCGTTCGCAGCTCGGGCCTGTGGCACCGCTGCCTCGCGAGATCAACACCCTCATGGTTGAGAATCCGCTGGTACCCGTGCACATGTATCCGCAGCCCAAGAAGCCTGCCTCGCCGCCCACGCCTGCGCTCATCGTGAAAAGCGGTGGTGCGAACCTGGTGCTGGACGAGCTGCGGGTGCGCCCCTGGGATGGCAAGGCCCTGCCGCCGCCGCCCCCGGCAGAGTTTCCGCGGGTGGAGCTTGCGGATGGCACCTGGCTTTCCGGCGATGCCGCCAAGGGTTGCGATCTTTCCAAGGCGGTGGCGGTTGTCTGGGCGGACGGGCTGCCACCCCTGCGGCCGAAGGTGCCGCGCCCTGCGGCGGTTTTTGCTGACGGCACCGTGGTTTCCGGCTCGGTGCGGAGCTGCTCCTCCAATGCGCTGGTGATGAAGACGCCATGGAGCGCCGTGGCGGTGCGCTGCACGACGGAGAGCTTGCGGCGCCTGGTCTTTGATCTGCAAGGACCGCCCGTGCCGGAGCCCGGCCTGGGTGTGCTGGACAAGCTGCGCCAGGGCCCGGTGAACATTCACGGCACCATCTCGGGCAACGGCGGCACCGAGCCGCTGTGGACCTTCGTGGGCGGCCACGCGGCCCTGCCCATCGCCATCCCTGCCAAGCGCGAGGATGTGGACCTGGTGTGGGCCACACCGGCATCGCCTGCCACCACCAGCCCCGAGGCCGCCTCCTATGTCATCACAGACGGGGGCGAAATTCTGAACGGCAGCCTGAAAGCGATTGATGAGACGGGTGTGACCTTCACTTCGCCCTGGTCGCCCATGCAAACGCTGCAGCACGAGCATGTGCGCGCCGTTCGCCTGGGTTCGGCCACGGTGATGTCCAAAGGCTTTCGCGATCCGGCCTGGAAGTCCATTGGCGGGCCTGGCCAGGTCAAGATCACGCCGGGCGACAAGCCGGACAAGGACAAGCTCGAGCTGACGGCTGGCGGCCGGTACCTTCATCCCGGCATGGTACGCGGCACGGAGATCCGCTTCACCATGAAGCTGCCCCAGTCTTACGGCGGCCTGGAGGTGGACCTGTTCACCTCGGGCGATGATGTTTCCAGTGCGTTCAAGGTCAACCTGTGGTTCACCGGCAACCAGCTCTACGTCCTCAGCGGCGATACGAACAGGGGCGTGAGCAACAACCAGATGCTGCACTGCGAAAACGGCAGCTCCATCAACGTGAAGATCACCTTCAGGGATTCCAAGGTGCAGGTGATGGCCAATGAAACCACGCTCCTCAATGAAGCGGTCAAGCCCGCGCAGCGCAAGCACACCGGCATCGAGCTGCACTCGGGCTCGCTGTGGGGCAATTCCGTGCAGCCGGTGGAGGTGACCGGCTTCGTCGTCAATGAGAACCTGGGCGAGATTGCGCCGGTGAGTGTGGAGGAAAAGGCGCGCGCGGAGGCCCTGCTGGTGCCCCGCTTCCGCCGCGACAGCTTCCCCACCCATGCGCTGGTGGCGGCGAACGGCGACCTGCTGCGCGGCCGCATCGAGGCGGCGACGGACCGGCTGGTGCGCTTCACTTCCGGTCTGGATTCCATGAACGTGCCCATGGACCGGGTGCAGAACATCATCTGGCTGAGCAAGCCCAAAGAGGAGCCCAAGAGCGGCGGCAAGGATGGCAAGGACAGCAAGCCGGACAGTGCCGTCCCGTCCGCCCTCGCCACCGCTCCCCCTTCGCCACCCGTGCCTGCCGCCGCGCTTGCCACCACGTCCGCGGACCACTGGCTGGTGCTGCAGGACAAGACGCGGCTGGCCTTGCATGCCGAGAGCATCGGCAAGGACAAAGTCCAGGGCACCTCAGCCCTGCTGGGCAAGTTTGATGTGCCGCTGCCCTCCATCGCCATGATGCGCTGGGCCGCCCCGGCGCCCACCCCGGCCATGCGCAGCTATACAGACTGGCAGCTCGAAAACGCGCCGGAACCCGTGCTGCCGGAGAGCGGTTCGCAGTCCTCGCCTTTGTTAGGCAAGCCTGCGCCGATGTTCAAGGTGCCGATGCTGGCCGGCGGCGAGTTCGACCTGGCCAAGGTGAAGGGCGATGTGGTGGTGATGGACTTCTGGGCCACCTGGTGCGGTCCGTGCGTCTCCTCAATGCCGGAATTCATCAAGGTGATGAAGTCCTTCGAAGGCAAGAAAGTGCACTTCCTGGCGCTGGACCAGGGCGAGCCCGCCCTGCAGGTGCAGCGCTTCCTCAAGCAGCGCGGCTGGGAGCTGCCGGTGGCCATGGACAACCAGCAGCAGGTGGGCGGCAAGTACGGCGTGGACGGCATCCCGCACACGGTGATCATTGGCACCGACGGCAAGGTGGAATGGACACGCACCGGTGCCTCGGCCGATGGCGCGGAGAAGCTCACGCAGGCGGTCAAGAAAGCCCTGCATGAGCCCCCCTGATCTGTCATGAAGATGCCACGTCTCATCGCCGCACTGCCGGTGCTCCTGGCTCTGGCCGGGCCGGCGGCGCGGGGAGCGGATGCGCCGCCTGACAAGGAGCTGGAGGCGCAGGCGGACGACTTTGCCCGGCGCTACAGCGGCGCTGACAACAATACTTACAAGGGCATGGTGGATGACCTCGTGCGCGAGGTGGCCAAAGTGGCAGGCTGCGACTCCGACACTTTGAAGGCCCTGAAGGGCGCCGCCGTGCCTGTCGCTGAGAAGGTGCAGGCCCATTGGGTGGCGGTGTTCCATGCCTACTACCTTGCGCACTCCGACAAGCTGGCCGATGGCACCCTCTGGGACGACTATCCGGAGATGTTGGACAGCGATCTCTGCCATCGCGGCCTGCGGGAGGCTGCCGGGCAGTGGCAGGAACTGCTGCGCACGCACCTCACCCCGGAGCAGTTGCGCCTCTGGCAGGAGGAGCTGAAGAAACGCGAGGCACGGCGGCAAAAGGCTGGTGAGACCGGCCTCGCCATCGCCTTGGAGAAACGACAGCAGCTCGTGCGGAAGAACCTGGAGACGCTGGTGGACCGGATTGCGCGAGTCACTGACATGAGCGCTGGGCGCAAGGCCGCGCTCGGCCCGGTGTTGGAGACTGCCATCTCAGCTCATCTCGAGATCATTCGCGTCCGGGCCGGGAAGTGTGTGCGGCTGTGGGGCGAGGATTTCCTGAAGTTTAGCACCCGCGCCCTGGAGCAGCTGGAGGAGGGCATGTCAAAGACCTATGCGGTGAGCATCAACACGCGGTCGGCGCGCTTAGCCTTCGATGCGGCGGCGGACAAGGCGCTGCTGCCGGAAGAAAAACAGCGCCTGGCCCATGAGGCTGCCGCGGTCCGCACCCGCATCGAGGCCGCCGCCGCCCGGCTGCCTGATGGCGAATACTTCCGGCCCCGCCGCCTCGCCGCTGCGAAGGAATGGGAGGCTCGCACCACCAGTCTGCTGCGGACCGTGCCACTGGGCGACGAACGGCAGGCTGCCTTCAAAGAGAAGGCAGCGCAGGCCGGAGAAAAAGCGGAGAAGGAATGGGCCAAGGTGCTGGTGACCAGCTGCATCGAACGCATCCAAAAGACCTGCGACGGCCTGTCTGACCCAGAATCCTTTCTCGCCAACGTGGAGCAGGGGCAGTACGCGTATCGCGATGACAAGCAGGAGGCGGCAACCAACGAGGCCCGCGCCCGCGCCTGGCAGGAGCTGACAGGTTCGCTGCTCACCCCCGCGGAGCAGGAGCAGTTGCGCCAGGCGGACTTGCGCGCCAGGCAGCGCTACGCGCAGGTTGCCGCCCTCACCGTCATGGCGGAGCTCGACCAGCGCCTGCTGCTCAGCCCCGCGCAGCACCAGGCACTGGAACCCCTCGCCGTTCAGGCCGCGAAGGATTACCCGCTGACCTATGCTGAAATGTTCACCCTGTGGCAGCAGCAGAGCAGCGGCTCGCTGGTGCTCGTGCATGCCATGGGGCTGCATGAGGTGGAGGCAGTGCTGCAGGAGTCGCAAAAGGCCGCTTTCCGTGAGCTGGCGGAACGCCACCGCTACAGCTGGGCCAAGCTCCGCCCCAAAAAGCAAGGCAAGACATGAAGCGTCCCTTTCAAATCATGCCATGGATTGGCGCGTTGTTGCTGCTGCCAGCGGCCCCGCCTCCGTGCCAGGCTGCGGAATGCGGACTGCCGGCTGCGCTGGAGTCTGAGCAGGTGGAGAATGCGGCGGCCCTGACGCTTGCCAGCGTCCTGCGCGAGCATCAGGAGGAAAGATTCGCCAGCCTGAAGCGCGTGATCGAGGACATTCAGCGCGTGACCAGCCTTCCCCCAGAACGTGCGCGGCTGCTGCAAATGGCCGGCTGGGGCCTGATCGAACGCCTGTCAGACGGTACCAGCAACGGCATGCGCGCGACCATGGATTCCTACCTTCGCCAAGGCGGGCAGAGGCAAAGCATGAGAGACGTCATGGAGCGGGAGGAGCCCTCGTCCAATGAACTCCGCATCTCGGCGGAAGAGCCTGCCTGGAAACAACTGCTGGCAGGCGTTCTCTCGCCCGCGGAGCTCCAGAGCTGGCGTCAGGCTGTCGCTGCGCGCCATGACTGCCGCGTGCGCTCGGTCGCTGGCCTCGTGCTGCTCATGGAGCAGTCCGCCGTCAGTTTTTCGGAAGATGAGGCTGACAAGCTCATGCCCCTGGTGGAAAAATCCGTGGAAGCCTACCTGCCCGATCTCCTCGACATGTTCGGTGCCAGCGACTCGGAGCCTAGCGTGTTCATGCCGGCACTGGGCGTGTTTGTCCACGGAATAGATGAAACTGCCGCAACCGCCATCCTGGGCCCCGAACGGTGGAAGTTGTGGAAGGATTCCGGAGGGCGCGACTCCGGCAACTGGCCCTGGATCAAGACGCATCATATCGAACGTCTGCGCCGCCAAAAACCATGAACCGCAACCCTTCCATCTCCTGGACAGCCTTGATGCTGCTCCTGCTTGCCGGCCTGCCTGCGAGGGCAGGGGAGCCGCTGAGCGTTGCGCCCGTGCCGCACGGAATGGCGGGCAGGCTCTGGTGGCGCAATGGCGAATCGCTGTCTGGCGAGCTGGCCGGGGCTGATGCCTCTTCGGTCTCCTGGCTCTGCCCGCTCGTCATCGGCCCCGTGGTGCTGGACCGGTCCCGCCTTCTGCTCATGGATTTTCCACGGCCCGAGGCAGGTGGCAGCGGTTCCAACGCCGCCTCCAAGGCCCGCTGGTCCCTTGTCCTGCGCAATGGCGACTGCATTCATGCGGAGGAGGCCGTGCTGGGGGCGGATGCCATCACCTTGCTGTCCTCACGGCACGGCATGGTCACCGTGCCCTTGAAGGAAGCCCGCAGCCTGCGCCGGCTGCAAGGAGGGGGTGGCCCGCACCAGGCTGGAGGCGGCGATCTGGTGTATGCCGGGCCGTTCGGCCAGCTCGGCTGGACCGGCGATGGCTTCGCGACCAAAGGCGGAGCCCTCGCCTCCCGCCAGTGGAACGAGACCATGACCCTGCCGCTGGACCTGCCGGACAAGCTGTCCATGGATGTATCCCTTCGCTCCACCGAGCTCCTGCACCTGAAGGTCACCCTCGCGCATCGCTCCCTGCCCTGTCCCTCGCTGGAATGCTGGGGGCGCGACCTCGTGCTGGTGGCGCCGGAGGGCTCCATGCATTTCGCGCCCCTGCTGCAGTTGGAGGAAGGCGCCTCCATCCTTTCGCTGCGGCTTTATCTCGACCTTTCCTCTGGCGATGCACATGTCTTCGATGTCAAGGGCAAGGAGCTCGGCTCCCTGCACTGGACGGTGCCGGAGGCGCAGCCGCCCGCGCCAAAGGGGGACCAGCCGGCAGCCGCCTTCAATCCCCTGCAATTGTTTGCCACCCGCGGCAAGCGTGCGGAAGTTTCTGGCCCATCTCCCGGCATCGCCATCCGCAGCCGCGGGGCGAACTGGGTGATGGACGAGCTGTGCGTGCGCCGCTGGGACGGGCAGGTCCCGGGCGGTGCTCCTGCCGAGGTGCCTCGCGTGGAGTTTCTCGACGGCACCTGGCGCTCGGGAGCGGAGGTCAAGGTCGCGGATTTCGACCAGGTGTGGTCCTTCACCTGGTCGGAAGAACTGCCGCCCCTCACTGAGGCAGGCCTGCGGCCAAGCGTGTTGTTTACCGATGGCACCATGCTCAGCGGCACCCTCACCGGCTTTTCCAATGGCGGGCTGGATGTGCGCACCAGCTGGCAGGCCGCGCCTGTTCACTGCTCGGCCGCAGGCCTCGCGCGCATCGTCTTCGAGCAGTCCGTGCCCGCGGTGGAGGAGCCGCCCCTGGCAGCGTTGGATTTGCTGCGCCAGGAAAATCTGCACATTCACGGGCACCTCAGCGGCAATGGCGGCAGCGAGCCCTTGTGGCGCTTCGTTGGTGGCCGCGATGCCCTGCCCATCGTCGTGCCGGCCAGCCGGGATTTGGATGTCACCTGGGGCAGCCCCGCAGGCACGCTGCCTGCCGCGCCCATCGGCTCCTTCCTCATCACCGATGCAGGTGAAGTGCTGAATGCGAAGCTGCGCTCCGTGGATGAGTCGTCCGTCTTCTTCACCTCCCCCTGGCTGGAGGCCCAGTCCGTCGCCAATGAGCACATGCGTGCCGTGCACATCGCCCGCAAGAGCCGCGAAATCATCGGCTTCCGCGATCCCCTGTGGGGCAGCGACAAGGACGAGCTAGGAGCAGAGGTAAAGCCAGCCACCACGCCCCTGGAGGATCGCCTGCGCCTGCCCAAGGGCGCCTCCTTCTCCCATCCCAGCCTGATCCAGGGGGATGACATCCGTTTCACCGTCAGCGGCTGGGAGCCCTACGGCCAGTTCGAGATTCGTCTCTTCTGCCCGCGTGATAAAGAGGCCGATGTGGAGCCTCTGCCGATCCGCCTGCATGTCAGCAATGACCGGCAGGTCTATGCCAGCCTGGTCAACCGAGGCGTACGGCCTAAAACCCTGAGGTCAGTGCGCGTGGCGGCCGGCAGTTCCTATGACGTCACCGTTTCGTTCGGGGACTCGGAGGTCAAAGTGTTTGTCAACGGCGTGGAGCTTCTCGCTGTCGGCATCAACGAAGCACAGGCCAGGGAGCATGGCTTCAGCCTTGACTGCCCCTCCATCAGCCGCGGCAGCTACAACCCTGGCAAGGCGGTCGAAGTTTCCAACTTTCGCGTGATGCCGGTGGCCGGCGAATTCTCCCCCCTGAAGGTTGCTCCCCAGGCCCGTCGTGAGGCGCTGATGGTGCCGCGCTTTCGCCAGGGCTCGCCGCCTACCCATGTGCTGGTGGCGGAGAATGGCGACCTGATCCGCGGGCGGCTGGAGGCTGTCACTGGCAGCGCCCTGCGCTTCGCCTCCGGCCTTGACGTGGCCACCGTGCCCGTCGAGCGCGTGCGCGACATCCTCTGGCTCTCCCCGCTGCTGCCTGCCGAGAGCGAAGCCCCTGCCGCTCCTCCACCGCCAGCCGGCACTGCCCAGCCCACCCACTGGCTGGTGCTGCGCGACAGCTCACAGCTCGCGCTGAAGATGGACAAGTTCACCGGCGACAGGCTGGTTGGCAGCTCACAGTTGTTAGGCAAGGCGGACATCCCTCAGTCCGCTGCCGCCACGCTGCGCTGGTCGCCGCCGCCCGCTTCGCCGGCGCTGAAAAGCTATGCCAGCTGGCGGCTGGAGCAGGCCCCTGAGCCCGTGATGGCCGAAGGCGGCGCCCAGTTTTCCCCGCTGCTCGGCCAGGCCGCCCCCGAGTTTGACCTGCCGCTCCTGAAAAGGGGCGAGTTCAAGCTTTCACAGTGCCGCGGCGAAGTGGTCGTGATCGACTTCTGGGCCACCTGGTGCGGCCCCTGCGTCGCTTCCATGCCCGGGCTCATCGAGGTCATGAAAGCCTTCGAAGGCAAGAAGGTGCGCTTCATCACCCTCAACCAGGGCGAGTCCACCGGCCAGGTGGAGCGCTTCCTCAAGCAGCACGGCTGGGAGCTGCCCGTGGCTATGGACGAAAAGCAGGAAGCCGCCGGGAAGTTCGGCGTGCAGGGCATTCCTCACACAGTCGTGATCGGCCCGGATGGCAAGGTCACCTGGGCCCACACCGGCTTCACCAAAACCGGAGTCGAAGAGCTCACGGAGGCCATCGGCAAAGCCCTCAAAGGCTCCTGATTGCACCCTGGGGAACAGATCTGCCATCGAAAAAGCTCATCTCACACTTGATGACTGGCGGACGGTCAGTCATGAGTGATTCTGCCGTTGCTGCTGCCGCCTCCGCACCACTGGCTGAACTTTCATGCTTCCTTCTGCCTCCAGCAATCGCGGTGCCTTGTTTGGCCACCGGCCGTTCCTGCTGTACTTTGTGGCGCGGACCTTCTCGTCCTTTTCGCGGCAGATGGGCGCGGTGGCGGTGGGCTGGCAGGTGTATGCGCTCACCCACAGCGCCTTTTGCCTGGGCATGGTGGGGCTGGTGCAGTTCCTGCCCACGCTGGTGCTGGTGTTTATCGCCGGCCATGCGGCCGACCGCCACGAACGCCGGCGGGTGGTGCAGGTGTGCCAGTGGGTGGCGGCGCTGACGGCAGCCTTCCTGGCCTGGGGCAGCTTTGGCGGATGGCTGACGGTGGGGCACCTCTTTACCGCCGTGGTGATCTTCGGCTCCGTCTCGGCCTTTGAAAGCCCGGCGGTGTCAGCCTTGCTTACTGGCGTAGCGCCCGAGGGCATGCTGCCGCAGGCCACGGCGATGGCCACGGCGGCGTTTCAAATGGCCACGATCACCGGGCCCGCTCTAGGCGGGCTGGTGTATGCGGTGGCACCGGGCATGCCGTACGCCGTGATGACCCTGTTCTGGCTGCTGGCCGGGCTGATCAACGGCCTCAACCGGCTGGACCGCCCTGCGGCCGCCAAGGAGCCTCCGAACGGAGCGGCGGTGTTCGCGGGCGTGAAGTTTGTGCTCGAGAACCCGGCCATTCTGGGCACCATTTCGCTGGACCTTTTCGCGGTGCTGCTGGGTGGTGCCACGGCGCTGCTGCCCATCTATGCGCGCGACATTTTGCACACCGGCCCATGGGGCCTGGGGGTGCTGCGTGGCGCCCCTGCCGTGGGCGCGCTGGCGATGTCGGCCCTGCTGGCGCGGCACACGATCCGGCGGCGGGTGGGGCTGCGCATGTTTCAGGCGGTGATGGTGTTTGGCCTCGCCACCATCGTCTTTGGCCTCTCGCGCTCCATCAGCCTCTCGGTGCTGGCGCTGCTGGTGATGGGCGCGGCGGACATGGTGAGCGTGGTGATCCGGCTGTCTCTCGTGCAGCTCAGCTCGCCGGATGCGATGCGCGGCCGCGTAGGCGCGGTGAACTACCTTTTCGTGAATGCCTCGAATCAGTTGGGCGAGTTTGAAAGCGGCATGACAGCGGCGCTGCTAGGCGCCGGGCCGTCCGTGGTGCTGGGGGGCGTGGGCACCATGGTGGTGGCGCTGCTGTGGATGAAATGGTTCCCCTCGATCCGCAAGCTTGAAACCCTCGAGCCGACAGCATAAAGGCCACACGCAAGCCGCGCCAGAGCGCCATCAGCACCTGCCGGGCTGTTTCTCGATCTATTATTTCATAAAACCGAAATTTTAATGAATGCTTATTTACCTGATGTAGTCTAAGGGTCGTCACTCTGATCATCCACACCATGAAATCCCGTTCTGTTTCCCTCCTTGGCGGCGCCGTGATGACGGCGGCTCTCTTCCTCGGCCTTGCCACCACCTCGCAGGCAGAAGAGGTTCACCACCACGGCCACTGGTATGGCCGCCATCATCATCACGATGCCCGCGCGTACTATCTGTCGCGCCCACGCTCGTCCTTCAGCCTCACGCTTGGCGATGGCTATGCCGGCCATGGCTATTATTACGGCCCTGCTGGGGCCAGCTACTTCTACGAGGCCCCGGGCGTGCACTTCTACCGCACCCGCCGCTTGGTGCCGCGCGAGTACGTTGTGGTGGAGCATCACAGCGAAGACAGCAAGCCCTTTGCCGTGCAGCACGCGCTGGCACGCCGCGGCTACTATCATGGCCCGATCGATGGCGACATCGGTCCGGGTTCGCGCCGCGCGATCCGCCACTATCGCGAGGATCACGGCCTGAGCTCCAGCAGCGAGATCACACCCGCGCTGCTGCGTTCACTGCATCTGGACTGAGGCCGGGCCGATGATTTTCAAATGACAAGATGGCCGCGCCTTGGAACCTGAAGGGTTCCTGGATTCTAGCCCAGGGATGAGCGAGCTTTCAGCGAGCGATTCCCTGGGTTGCACGCCGCGTTCGGTGGCGCCAAGCGCGGACAAAGTCGAAGCGAAAAGCAGGCTAGCAGCGCCTTCCAACAGCATTGCTATGGCGCAAGCCGGTTGAATTTATCGTCGCTCCATCCGTTCCCTGGCAAAACCCAGGGAATCGCTCGTTCCTCGCTCATCCCTGGGCTGGGTTCCAGAAGCCTTTCAGGCTTCAAACTGTGGCCACAAAATGATTTAAATTGCTCTAAAAACCGGCGGTTGACCAGCTAGGACAGTGTCCTACAGCGTCCGCAACTTGCATGCGGCCTTCGAACCGCGTGCCTGGTATGGACCATAGCTTGGCCTGCCTCGTGGCGGCGAAGTGTTGTCTCTGACGTTCTTTGCCATGAAGCCTTGCCTCCGCCAGGACTCGGGAGTTCTGGGCGGAGTCAAGCATTCAATGGGAGGCACAAAGGCCGGCTTACTTTGCTTTCTTAGCGGCAGCCTTCTTGGCGGCCGGGGCTTTGGCAGCAGGAGCGGCGGCCTTCTTGGCGGCAGGTGCGGGGGCTTCGACGGGCTCGGGAGCCGGAGCTTCAGCCTTGGGCTTGGCAGCAGCCACCTTCGCGGGCTTGCCGTTCGCCACCCATTCGGTGATGAACAGCCACTCGTCCTGGCCGTCTTCCCGCACATGGTCGAGTTCGCCAAGGATGCCGCGGCCGTGGAAGTCGAGAACTTCGCTGGCGAGGAAAGGACCAAATTCGACGAAGTTACGGCTGATAAAGATAGGTTTGCTCATGAGGTTTTTTTCGGGGTTGGGGAGGGGGATGCGCGGAGTGAAAGCACAGTGCGGACCATAATGCCAACAACAATTTTGACGCTGCTGATCATCAGGAGGCACCGCATGAGCTGCAAAGCCTTATGTTACAAGGTTTTCAGCCTCGTCGCCGTTATCGAAATAGACCCGCCGTATGGATGGATATTTTTTTTCTTTGGACGGCAAAAAGGCTGCGCCCGCCCATTTTTTGGGCGGGCAGGGGATAGGGCTAACAAGTGCCTTGGCGCTATGCAGGCTCTGAGGCTGTGCCTGCTTTTGGGCATCTACATCAAGTGCCGCGCCAGGCAGAGCTTCAGGTGGGTTTCCACCACATCGCCCATGGTGGCGCAGGAGTTGAAGGCGGTGGAGCGCACGTGCTCGTTGAGCTCACGCTTCAATTGTTCCACCTTCTCCGGCGGCTCTGAGGGGTTCTGGCGCATGCAGTCAAAGAGGTGCGTGATGCGCGTCTGTTCGGCCAGATAACGCCGGGCGATGAGGCTGCGCTCCTCCTCCTGGTACTGCTTCATCGTGGGATAGTTCAGGCAGGCGGCGCAGAGCTGCACCACATGGTAGTTTTCCTTGAAGAACTGGGGCAGGTAGATGTTGCGCCGGCCCTCGTAGCTCTGCTGGTCGAAGTCGATGGCGCGCACGCGGTACTGCACCTCTTCGAAGTCGGGCGTCATGTCGATCACCCAGTTGTAGGAGCGCATGTCGCCCAGCAGGCGCACAAAGCAGCGCTCGCTGAATTTAACAAATTCCTTCGCCACGCGCACCTTGTTGAGGTCGGGCCGTTCGAAGTAGTCGCGGATGAACATGTCGCCGGGCACGCCGGCGATGTGGTCTTCCACCAGAGTACCGGCGTGGGCGAGGTAGGTGATGCGGTTGGGCGAGAGCAGGTGCTCCAGCTCCAGGCCGTAGAGGCGGGAGGCATCGGCCACCTTCATGTAGAAGTGGTCGTAGTTGTCGTTGTACTGGTTGACGACGCGGATGCGGAACGGCCTGGAATTGCCGAATTCGCAGTAGTCCACACGCTCCACATACAGGTGCGGCACGGCGTGCAGGTCGCCGGTCTTGAGCAGGGAGTAGATGCTGGTGAGCTTGGGCCAGAGCTCCTGCTGGAAGGAGCGCTCGTAGATGACGGTGGACCAGTGGGTGGGCACGCCGTTGCGGTCGGAGAGAGGAAAGCTCTGATTGAACTCCCTCAGGTCCTGATACGTGGCGGGGAGGGCAAAGCGGCGGCCATACTGGTCAAGGTACTGGCCCAGCCCTTCCGTGATGGGCAGGAAGTCCTTGCGGCGGGAGATTTCAACCATGCGCCATCATGGTGGCATTCCCTTGCCTGGCAACTGGCAAGGCTCGCGGCTTAGGGCGTGTTTGTTTACTGGGTGGGGTGTCGCAGGTCAGGCGGGGTTTGGATGGCAAGGCACGAGCCGCAGGCGCTAGCGGGACCTACCGGCAAGGCGAGCAACGCGGCCAGACATGCCCCGCC
>FTBX01000079.1_pt1 | contig 17407 bp, 17 predicted proteins | sample 1639461 | NCBI WGS metagenome assembly FTBX01 (sample SAMEA3914864, study PRJEB12502) | metagenome | biome: forest; material: soil | place: USA | collected 2012-03-12 | depth 0.3 m
GCCCCAGGCCATCATGCGGGATCGTGAAACGTGGATCAGCAATGACGATATGTTCGGCCGGGCCAGGTCCACCGGGTCCGCCAGCGAGAACCCGGCCACATCGCTGATCGGCAAAGCGATAGACGCGGCCACCTGAGATCCCAAGGCGCTCAAAAAAGTGCAAGCAACGATGGCCCGGTCCGTTTCAACGCACCGCCGCCATGATAGCCGCACGCGCCACCCGCCGCCGCCTTTTGCAATGCACCGCTTTCGGTGCCTTGGCCGCAGCGGCACGCCACGTGGTCGGTCAAGAAGCAGGCCCGTCAAAGCGCCGCGTCAAGCTCTCCATCTGCAAGCCGCGCTACCTGAAGGTGCCGCTGGATGAGATGTGCCGCATCGTCAAGGACCTGGGCTTTGTCTCCATGGAGCTGGTGGAGGTGGAGGACCTGCCCACCTTGAAAAAGCATGGCCTCCAGGCCGCTGCGGTGCGTTTCCCGGCGGTAAAGGGACCGAATGGTGAAGAGGTGGGCCGCATGGTTCATGCCTTCAACCGCCCCGAGTTCCACGACCTGCTGGCGAAGGCCTACGAACCGGTGATCCGCGCTGTGGGCGAGTTTGGCGGTCCGCATGTGATGTGCTTTTCCGGCGCGCGCCAGGGCATGGATGACGAGGTCGGCTGGAAGCACTGCACCGCCGGCCTGCAACGGCTCACGCCAGTCGCCGAAAAGCATGGCGTGACGCTGCTCATGGAGCTGCTCAACAGCAAGATCACCCACCCCGACTACTTTGCCGACCACACGGCCTGGGGTGTGGAGCTGGTGAAGCGTGTGGACTCGCCACACTTCCGCCTGCTGTACGACATCTTCCACATGCAGATCATGGAAGGCAATGTGATCGACACCATCCGCGCCAATCACGAATACATCGCCCACTACCATGCCGCCGGCGTGCCTGGCCGGCATGAGATCGACGACACGCAGGAGCTGAACTACTCCGCCATCGTGCGCGCTATCATGGACACGGGCTATCAGGGCTACATCGGCATGGAGTTCTCGCCCACGCGCAAGGATCCCATCGAGTCGCTTCGCCAGGCGATAAAGATTTGTGATGTATGAGACACTTCATCATGCTCCTGCTGGCCGTTGGCTTTGCCCATGCGGCCGAACCGTTGGACCGCGCCGATCCGTCGCGCTGGGTTTTATGGCGCTGCGGCAACCTGCCTTTCCCCACAGAGATGTTTCCCCAGGTGCCGGAGACGCTGGAGGCAGGCCCGGCGGTGGAATTTGGGCCAGGAGGGTCAGATCTGGCCATAGTCATCCCCGATGATCCGGGTGAAAGCCACGACGGCCAGGCCCTGCACGGATTTTTACGGCTCATCCAGGACAAAGTCCCCAAAGCGGCCGTCGTCAAAGCTTTGGATTTCATCGGCAACGAGAGCAGAAGGCACGTGCTGATTCTTGGCACCAGGGCTAACAACTGTGTTGCACATAAAGCCGGCCTCGATGACCTGCATGACATCCCGCCTGGTGGCTACCGGATCACCAGCCTGCCGAACCGATGGCAGCAAGGGGGGCGAATCATTCTCGCCCTTGGTGCAGACGACGCCGGAGCCTGGGCGGCAGCGGGGATCATGGCCTTCGCCATCCATCCCAAAGCCGAGCGCCTCGGCGCGGTGCAGCGCTTTCCTGTAAAACTGCCGGAGGGTGTGTACTGGGCGCCCTTCGAAGCCCGCTGCACCACTGCCGGCGACACGGTACAATTGCCGCCGGAGCCTACCGCTCCAACCCATCGCCCACGTGTTCCCTTCGGTGTACGCCTGTGGGGCAGCCCCATGCCGGATCTCGTGTCCTATCAAAGGATGGTCCGCGCTCTGAAGCCTCTGGGCATCAATACCATTGTGGTGCAGCCCGGCGGCTGGCCGGACATGGCGGATGCGCCACAGCGTTTCCGCACCGCGCTGGACATTGCCTGGCGCGAGGGCCTCTTCACCGTGCTCTATGCCGGCAATGAAATGGCCGCCCACCTGCCGGCACCGCTCACGGCGAATCACCGCGCCATCGTCACCACCTGCAACGATCATCCCGGCCTGCTGAGCTGGCATCTTTACAACCAGCTTGCGGCAAAACTCACGCCCGCGCAGAACGACCTGGTGCGCGACGAGCTTCAATGGCTTCGCAGCCAGACGAAGAAGCCCGTGGCCAATGAAATCGTGTGGGGCCACAATGTGGTGCCGATACCCGAGGACAAGATCCAGCTCATCCAAAACGCCAAGTCCTGGGGCATGACCACCATCGCCAGCGACTACGCGCCGCTTGGAGGCTGGAGCCATGAGCCGGCGCTGGACCGGTGGGAGGGTCGTTTCTTGCAATTGAAACCCTTTGGCCTGCCCACCGAAGCCGTGCTGCAGGCACATGTACCGTTTCTCGACCCCATCATCCCGACCGCTGCTGAACTGCGCAACCAGTTCTGGTGGGCGCTGGCAGGCGGTGCCAGGGCCTTCTATTTCGAAACGGCCTGCCTTTACACCCATCTCTCCATGCGCGGCCTGCTGAGCTGGGACTTGAGGCCCCTGCCAGATGGCCGTTGCGATGAGATTGCCCGGCTCGCCAGCACCGCCCGCCGCCTGGAAGCAGTGATCGCGGATTCTGAACCTTTGCCTGAAACCCAGGGTTTCACCATCGACCCGCCTAACTCCCAAGTGGCATTGCGTGTGCGCAAGGCGGCGGATCGCAGCCGGTACCTCCTGCTTATCAACCGCTCCCTGGATACGGCTGCCAGCGTGATGATAAGGCCCGAGGCTCAAGGTCCCGAACAATCCGCCCTCGAACTCTACCCTGGCACAGGCCAGCAGCTCTTTTCCGCCACGCGCCCGCTCAGCGCCGGAGTGCCACCCGCCGGCGGTGCCTGTTTCCAAATTTTCCCGCCACACTGAATCTCATCACCGAACCCATGAACACCCGCCGCGAATTCCTTTCCCAGACCACCAAGGCTGCCACCGCGGCCACCTTCATCAGCGCCGCCAGCCGTATCCGCGCGGCCCAGGGCGCCGATGACATCAAGATCGCCCTCATCGGCTGCGGCGGCCGCGGCTCAGGTGCCTGCAACCAGGCGTTAAACGCGGGCTCGACCATCAAGCTGGTTTCCATCTGCGACGTGCTGGAGGGCAAGGCCGAAAAGGCGCGCGACCTGCTGAAGGACAAGCATCCCGCGCAGGTGGAGATTCCCGACGAGGCGCTGTTCAGCAACTTCGCCGATCACAAGAAGGCCATCGCGCTGGCCGATGTGGTGCTCATCTGCACGCCGCCCGGGCCGCGCCCGCAGATCTTTGAGGAAGCGGTACGCCAGGGCAAGCACGTGTTCATGGAGAAGCCCGTGGCCAGCGATGCCGCCGGTGTGCGCCGCGTCTTGGCCGCCGCAGCGGAGGCGAAGAAGAAGAACCTCAATGTCTGCGTGGGCTTGCAGCGCCGCTACCAGCCCACTTATCAAAACATGGTGGAGCGCATTCATGGCGGAGAGATCGGCGATGTGATGCTGGGCCGCGTGTACTGGAACGGCACCGCCCGCGCCGGCTCTCCCAAGGAGCCGGGCGAGAGCGAGCTGCACTACCAGATCCGCAACTGGTACTTCTTTACCTGGATGTCGGGCGACCACATTCTGGAGCAGCATGTGCACAACCTGGACGTGGCGCATTGGGTGATGAACGCGCTGCCCGTCAAAGCCACCGGCCAGGGCGGCCGCCAGGTGCGCAAGGGCAAGGAGCACGGCACGATTTTCGATCACCACACCGTTGAGTTCGAATACGCCAATGGCGCACGCGTGCTCAGCCAGTGCTGCCAGATCGGCGGCAAATGCCAGCGCGATGTTAGCGAGCACTTCCACGGCACCAAGGGTGTGGCGGACCTGAAGGACAGCGGCCCCTTCCTCATCAACGGCCAGCCCCCCGGTGGCAAGCGGCAGAAGTTCAGCGAGATCGGCTGGCAGCTCGAGCACGACGCCTTGTTTGAAAACATCCGCACCGGCAAGGTGCGCAACGATGGTGAGTACGGCGCGTACAGCACGCTGATGGGCATCATGGGCCGCATGGCCACCTACACAGGGCAGGTCATCACTTGGGAGCAGGCGCTCAACTCCAAGGAAGTGCTGGTGCCCGAACTGGTAGACTGGAACACCCCCGCGCCCGTGCAGCCCGATGCAGACGGGTGGTATCCCGTGGCGATTCCAGGGACCACGCTGCCGGTGTAGGGGAAGGGCACTGGGCGGAGCAGGAGCGCGCCACGGGACGCACAGGACCTAGGGGACCTACAGGACACAAAAATGGAAGGCATGGCACACGCCACGCACACACCTGAAGCGCTCATGGGTCCTGTCGGTCGCGTAGGTCCCCGTCCCCTAGGTCGCTTCTTCGCAGCCCAGTGCCCTGTCCCCAAAAAGGCCCGCGGGACCTGGAGGGATTTGAACCCCCATCCTCTGCTTTGGCAAAGCAGCGATCCTCCAGTTGATCCACAGATCCCGCGGACAGAAGCAAGCCTACCCGTGGACAGCAGGCCATTCAACTCTGATGCCTACCAAGCGAAGGGCCGGTAGTCCTTGAGAAACTGGCCGGACACAGGGTCCACGGCGTGCAGGCCGTCTACGATGGGAGCCACCACGCGGGCGGCGCCGTCCACGGCATCCAGCGGCGGCACAAAACCTTCGTTGCGCAAAGTCGTGGCGATGGGATGCGGGTTCTCCTGGGTGACCCAGCCGGTGTCCACGCTGTTCATGTAGATGCGGTCCGCGGCATAATCGGCGGCGGAGGTGCGGGTGAGCATGTTCAGCGCCGCCTTGGCCATGTTGGTATGCGGATGATGCACTGTCTTGTTAGCCCAGTTAAACTGGCCTTCCATCGCCGACACGTTCACCACAAACCGGCGCTCATGCGGAGAGCGGAGCAGCAGCGGCTTGAGCCGCGCCACCAGCAGGCAGGGCGCAATGGCATTGACGAGGTGGACCTCCAGCAGTTCCGCCGTTTCCACCTCGCCAAGAGCCGTTCTCCAGCTGTTCATCGGCCGCAGGTCCAGCGGCTGGCCTTCAGCGGTGCGGCCACCGGCGGGAAACAGGGCGAGAGCCTGCTCCGGCACCGGCAGATGTTGAAGACCTGCCTCGAGCAGCACCGGTGCATCCTCCTCCGCCTCCAGCAGCTCCCGGTAATACCCGAGGGGACGCTTGATGGTCTGCGCAGCGTTGTTGATGAGGATGTCCAGGTGCGGAATGGCCCCGTGCAGCCAAGCGGCGAAGGCCTCCACCTCCGGAATGTTGCGGAGGTCGAGCGCGTGAATGTGCAGCCGGTCGCTCCACAAGGCATGGTCCGGCTGCTGCTGATAGGCCCGCCGCGCATCAGCGGGGAAGCGGGTGGTGAGATGCACCACCGCCCCATGGCGAAGGAGAAAGAGGCCGACGTTCAGGCCTATCTTGATGCGGCCGCCGGTGAGGACGGCAATGCGGCCGCACAGGTCTGCATGCTGGCTTCGCCTGGCTTCGTTTTCCATGGCGCAGCCGGGACACAGCAAATGATAGCGATGATGGACCTCCGTGTACCCCTGCTTGCACACATAGCAGCGGCGCGGGCGCTGCCAGGTGGCGGGAGCATCCCCGTCCGGAAGCAAAGGCAGTGCCACGGCCGAAGGGTCAGCCCGGCAGCGCAAGGTGGCTTCCATGGCTCCGCGGTCAAGAGCGCGGTCATGAGCCGCCGATTCGCGCCGCAACTGGCGCCGCGCGGTGCGATTCACCTTCGCGACGAGCCCTTTGAGCCGCTCGTCTTCCGCTGCCTGCGAGGGATCGTCGGCCAGGGATTGCAGTACCCGCAGGCAGGCAGCGTAGTCGTCTGGGGAGAAGTCCGGCATGATCAGGTCTCCAGCAGCGGCTGGTAATCCTCCGGATCATCGAATCCCGCCAGCCAGGCGGCGGCCGCGCGGCAGGTGCGCATGACGGGCGGCACCCTCAGCAAGTACACGCGAGCCGTGGACGGACACTGGCAGCGCAGGTAAACGATCTGCGGGTCCGACCCGTTGCGCGCGGCGATGTGCAGCAACTGCTGCAGGCCGCCCGCATCGCGGTCCTCATCCAGAACCTTGGACTTGGCGCCAGCCAGCACTTTCTCCAGGCCGATGCGCTCCAGCATCACCCGCCGCACCTCCGCATTGGCCTGGCCCAGCGCAGCGTCAGGATCGTTGCTGTAAAAGTCCCTGGCCGGCAAGGTGACGCTCCGGTGGCGCACGGCAAAGTTCAACACAGGAGGGGGATGCGACGCCCAGCCGGCATGGGTCACACAAACGGATCCTTGAAGATCGTAAACCTCGGGAGCCATGATCAGACTCCCACAGCCCGACATGTCCAGGCATGCGCCGCTCCTGCTGTCCAAGCTCAGCACCAGGGGCGAAGGCAGGTGGTTGAGCACCTCGCAATTCCGCACCGCGAGCCGCTGCGCAGTGAGCCTTGCCGGCAGCCGCTCCAGCTTTGGGCAGTTGCTCAGCACCAGGGAGGAGACCTTTAGCGTGACGGGATCAAAGCGCTTCAAGTTGACGCAGCCCGTCACATTCACGTCGTCGGCGCAAACAGCCCGGCAGAGGTCTTCAATGCCAGACAAGCTGTTCAATTCAATCCTTCTCGTCTCCTTTGACGTGAAGGCTGGCAAAGTTCGGAGACGGGGCAGGTGGCAAAGGTGCACGTACTGGCATTCCAGCTTGTCCGGCAGCGAGTGCAGCCGCAGGCAGTTCTCAATCTTCAGCCGGCTCAGCTTTGCGATGGCCGGCACCTCCTCGATCGCGGCATTGATCAGGGTGAGGTGCTCCACCACGAGATCCGGCGGCAGGTGCCTGAGGTTGCGGCAGCCTTTGATGGTCAGGGATTTGAGCCGCAGCCCGGGCGGCAGTTCGCGCAGTGCGTGGCAGGCGGTGAGCTCCAGCTTCTCAACATCCAGGCCCTCAGGCAGCCGCTCCAGCGCCACGCACCGTGAAAGCACCAGCTTTGTCGCCTCAAGGACCGGCAGCTCCTTGATATAGCATTGCGGATCGCCTGTTTTGCCGGCACCGGGGCCCAGCACCAGGCTGCCGGTGACACACAGGCCAGGACCGATGCGTTGCAAACGAGTGCATCCCCGCAGGATCAGATCCCCATTGACCTGAAAGCCGGGCGGCAACGAACGCATCCGCGCCGGGCTCAGGTCCACGGACTGACCAACCTTGAGACCCGTCGGCGCCCTGCCGCCAAGCAGCCGCTTGATCAGCAGGTCCCGCTTCGCCGGCGGCAAAAAGGGTGGGCGGTAACCCGGTTCATAGTTCGCGGGATAAAGCAGAAACGATGGAGCCGCAGGCGCATCAGCACGCGGGGAGCTGGGCGCAGTGTTTCCACCCCCGCTAAAAAGCCTTCCCAGCCATGCGCCGATGCCTCCCATGATCAATCCCTCACAGTGCGCGGCGCATTCGCCGCATCCACATATTCCCGCTGCTGCCAGGTGCGGTAGCAGCCCTCTTCGAGACGAATGGCACCATGTTCCTGATGCACGATCTCCGCTCCGCCAGCTCCCACCTTGAGATACGGCGGCGAGCCAAACCCTCGAAGCACAAGCAACTCCGCGTCCGACCCTTCTTTAAGGGCGTGGCAATGACCGCTGGCCTCGCCACGAAACAATATCTTGCGGTAGGCAGGGGCATAATGACCAGGGATGGATTCCACCTGCTGAATCAGGACATCCCCTTGCCTCCAGAGTTTTGGACGTGCTTTCACTGAAAAGCCAATGTAGCTCCGGGTGCAAAGGCTTACAAGCCTGCGCCAACATGCCCGGTGGCCATTCCAAAACACTCGCCACTTTCTTGTTGCTCCGCCACCGGCACCCGGCACACTTCGCGACCATGAACAAAACGTTTGGGCTGGGTTGTATCGTCGTCGCTTTGCTGGGATTCTTTGTGGTGGGGATCGGTGGCTGCACCGCCTTCAGCTCCTACAACAAGCTCGTCAACCTCAGCGAGGGTGTGGACAAGCAGTGGGCGAATGTGGAGAACGTGTACCAGCGCCGCCTGGACTTGATCCCCAACCTCGTTTCCACGGTGACCGGCCAGGCGAACTTCGAAAAGGACACCCTCACCGAGATTTCCGAAGCCCGTGCCTCCGTGGGCCGCATCCAGTTGAAGGCCGACAAGGTGCCGGATGAGGCCACCCTGCAGCAATGGGAGGGTGCCCAGGGCCGCTTGAGCGGTGCCCTCGGCCGCTTGATGGCCGTCTCCGAAAACTATCCCACTCTCAAGGCCAACGACGGCTTCAAGAACCTGCAGGCCGAGCTCGCCGGCAGCGAAAACCGCATCAGCGTGGAGCGCGGCCGGTTCAACGAGGCCGCACAGGGTTTCAACACCCAGGTAAAGCAGTTCCCCACGGTGCTTTTCGCCGGTGCCATGGGCTTCCAGCCCAAGCCCTATTTCAAAGCCGACGCCGCCGCCAGCGTGGCGCCCAAGGTGCAGTTTGATTTCGGCCACAAGCCAAAGGCCGCCGAGGCCCCCGCCCCTCCTGCTGCGCCCGCTCCTCCTCCGGCACCGGCTGCTCCGCCAGCGGCTCCCGCCGCACCGACGCCGCCCGCCAAGCCCTAAGGCCCCGGGGCCACGCCCATGGCTGCACATGCCTCCACGACGGTCGCCAGGCTGATGGTGAAAAGCCGGGCTCTGTGCGGCCTCATCGCGGCCTGCTGCGTGCTCGTCTGCGCTTTCACTGCGCAGGCCGAGCCACCGCTGCCGCCGAAGCCGGACCGCTACTTCAACGACTACGCCAAGGTCGTGCCAGCGGACAAGGCGCAGGCCATGAACGCGAAGCTGGAGCAGTTCGAACGCGACACCACCAACCAGATCCTCGTCGCCGTCTTCCCCCGGCTGCCGGAAGGCACCTACCTGGAAGACTACTGTGTGACGACCGCCCAGGCCTGGGGACCGGGCGGCAAGAAGCGTGACAACGGCCTGGTGCTCTTCGCCTTCATCTCCGACCGCAAGGTGCGCATGGAGGTGGGCTACGGATTGGAAGGCGTGGTGCCCGACAGCATTGCCGCCAGCATCATCCGCGAGCAGATCGCCCCGCAGTTCAAGACCGGCAACTACGCCGCCGGTCTCGACCAGGCCATTGACGCCCTTTTCCAGGCCACCCGCCATGAGTACCACGGTACCGGCCAGACGTTGGCGGAAACCAAGGCTTCCGCTCCCAACGGCATCAGCACCACCACGATTGTGATCGTGATTGTGCTGCTGCTCGCCTTCCTCATCTGGTGCCACATGGGGGATTCCATGATCCAGCAGGGCGGGCGCTTCCTGTTTTGGAACCTCTTAAATGTGGCCTTCAGCGGATCGGGGGGATCCTCCGGCGGCGGTTCGTCCTCCTCTTCCGGCGGCTTTAGCAGCGGCGGCGGCAGCTTCGGCGGCGGCGGCGCCAGCGGCGACTGGTAAACCTTCAAGCGATGACGTTCCCATGATCCACTGGTGGTTTCTTTTCCGGCTCAAGACCAAGCAGCTTGTAGCGGCCATTGCCGAAGCAGAGAGCCGCACCTCCGGCGAGATCCGCATCTACATCTCGCACCGGAAGCTGTCCGATCCCATGGCCGCCGCCAAGGAACAGTTTGAAAAGCTGGGCATGACCCGCACCGCCCTGCGCAACGGCGTGCTCTTCTACATCGCCCCGCGCTCGCGCAACTTTGCCATCCTGGGCGACAGCGGCGTGCATGAGAAATGCGGCGAGATTTTCTGGCAGGAGCTGGCGGCCCTAATGAGCCGTCATTTCAAGCAAGGAAAGCTCACGGAGGGCCTGGTGCAGGCCGTAGCGCGAGCGGGCGATCTGCTCGCCGAGCACTTCCCGCACGAACCTGGCGACCGCAACGAGCTGCCCGACGATATCGTGATCGGGGAGTAGAACGAGTTTCGTAACTCGTAAGCTGGTCCGACGAGTTTGAAACTCGTCTTCAAAGTTTTGCGGTTTCCAGCGCGCCAGAATCTGCCTTCCGCGCTTATAGGGCGGGTTTCAAACCCGCCCAACCAGTGGACGAGTTACGAAACTCGTTCTACGGAAGCCAAATCCTTCAACTGCCGGCCGGTCTTAGTTCTTCGCCTTCGGATCGCCGCCGCCGGCATTGGCCAGCGCCGCATCTTCCGGAGGCAGGAAGCCCTTGAAGCGCGCCTTGTCGATCGCCTTCATGTAGGCCTCCATCGGGCTCACCACGCCATCGCGCAGCTTGTCCCAGATCGCTTCATCCATGAACTGCATGCCCTGGGCCTTGCCGCCGATGATCACGTCGGAAAGCTTCTGCGTGGCGCCTTCACGAATGATCGAGCCCACCGCCGGGGTGGACACCATCACCTCGTTCACCGCCACACGGCCCTTGCCGTTGGCGGTCTTCATGAGGAGCTGCGCCACCACGCCGCGCAGCGAAGCCGCGAGCATCGTGCGCACCTGGCTCTGCTGGTCAGCAGGAAAGACGTCCACGATACGGTCAACCGTCTTGCGGGCATTGTTCGTGTGCAGGGTGCCGAACACCAGCAGGCCCGTTTCCGCGGCGGTCAGGGCCAGCGAGATGGTTTCAAGGTCGCGCATTTCCCCCACCAGGCAGATGTCCGCATCTTCACGAAGGGCGGCCCGCAGGCCGTCGGCAAAGCTCGGCGTCTGAATCGGCACCTCACGCTGGGTGATGACGCTGCGCTTGTTGCGGTGCACGAATTCGATCGGTTCCTCGATCGTGATGATGTGGCGGCGGAAGTTGACGTTGATGTAATCCAGCAAGGCAGCCAGCGTGGTGGACTTGCCCGAGCCCGTGGGCCCCGTCACCAGCACCAGCCCGCTGCGCAGATGGCCGAACTCTTTCACCACCGGCGGAATGCCGAGCTGCTCCAGGCTGGCGATCTTGGTGGGAATGATACGAAACACCGCCCCATAGCCAAACTGCTGGCGCAGGTAGTTGCAGCGGAAGCGGCTGTCCTCGTCCATTTCATAAGCAAAGTCGAGGTCCCCCTTGTCGATGTACTTCTTCCAGGCGCGCTCATCGCAGATCTCGCGCATCATGGTTTCCATGCCTTCCTGATCGAGCATCTCGTCGCTGATCGGCTTGATGCTGCCGTGCGCGCGGATCTTCGGCGGCTGGCCCTGGCTGAGGTGAAGATCGGAACCGCCGAGTTCGATGAGCTTGTGGAAGAGGGCGTCGATGATGGGCATGGCTGAAAAAGGAGATGAGGGTGGGGCAGACGGGCGAGCGGGCAGACCGGGCTATTGCTTGGCAAAGAAGGCCTTCATGATCGCCTTGTCGTCAGCACGAGATTCGCATTCCTCGCGGCTGATCAGGCCATTGGAGTAAAGATTGCGCAGCGAGTCGTCCATCGTGATCATGCCCACCGATTTGCCCACCTGCATGATGCCGCCCAGCATGAAGGTCTTGCCGTCGCGGATCGTCGCGGCCACGGCCGGCGAGTTCACCAGCAGTTCCAGCGCCATCGCACGGCCGTTGCCGTCAATACGGGGCACAAGCTGCTGGCTGATGATGCCGCGCAGCGATTCGGACACCATCACGCGAATCTGGTCGCGCTGGTCGGAGGGGAACACATCGAGCACGCGGTCCAGGGTGCGCGCTGCGTTGCCCGTGTGAAGGGTGCCCAGCACAAGGTGGCCCGTTTCCGCCGCGGTGATGGCCAGCGAGATCGTTTCCAGGTCGCGCATTTCTCCCACCATGATCACGTCGGGGTCTTCACGCAGCGCCCCGCGCAGGGCGGTGGCGAAGGAGGCGGTGTGCGTGTGCACTTCGCGCTGGTTCACGTGGCAGCTCTTCGGCTCAAACACATACTCGATCGGATCTTCCAGCGTGATGATGTGATCCTGGCGCTCGCTGTTGATGCCATCCACCAGCGCCGCCAGGGTCGTGGACTTGCCGCAGCCCACCGGCCCTGTCACCAGCACCAGGCCGTTGTGGTAGCGGATGAGGGTGCGCACCACATCCGGCAGGGCCAGCTCCTCGATCGTCCGGATCTTGGTGTTGATGATGCGGAAGGCCATGTCCAGCCCGAGGCGCTGCTTCACCACCGAGGCACGGAAGCGGCCGTAATCCGGCGAATAGGCGAAGTCCACATCCCCCTTGGTCTCCAGCATCTTGATCTGTGCCTCGCCCAGGAAGCCGTAGGCCAGCCGCTGCGCGTCCTCCGCCGTCAGGTTCATCGCCCGGTGCGTGCCGCTGTCCCAGATCGGCTGCAGGTTGCCATAGCGGCGCCAGATCGGCGGCGAGGCCGTGGCCAGGTGCAGATCGGAGGCATCGTACTGGACGCAGAACTTCAGGTAATCGTCCACGGAACCAAGCACCGGGACCATCTGGGGTTCTTCAACGACGACGACCCCTTGCGGGACGGTAGATTCAGCGGCTTGCGACATGAGCGATCAGACAGGGTCTTGGCGGTTCAGGATCGTATCGACGTAATTTTGGGCGTGAGCCCGCAGATGCGTGGTGGCGTATTGGGTCGCCGCACGCCTGGCAAGGTCGAAAACGAGCCCGGACAGCACAGCGGCAATCCCGCGTTTTCTAGCGGTTTCGCCAGAATTGTCACTCCTAATCTTGGGCGGCAGCAAGATGCGGATGAGGAGCAGGCCGCCCACCACCCCGCCAGCCATCCACGCCCAGCGGTGCTTCTCCAGGCTGCGGCGCATCACCACGGCCGGGCTCAACTGCGCCTGCGCCAGCGCCGCTTCACGCGAAATGGCGGTGCGGGCCTGCGCCAGCTCCTTTAAAAGGCGGGCTTTTACTTCGGCTGCGTCTCTTGTGCGACCCATGAGCGATCCTTTTCAAACTGGTTCAGCGTTTCCTCAAAGAGCTTCAGCTTCCGCAGCCGCATCTTCAGGCCCAGCAGGAAAATCAGGGCCAGCAGCAGATGGATCCCTCCCGCAATGCCTGCCACGTATTCCACCGGCCAGCCCATCCACCGGGCCAGGCAAAACACACCCGCCGGCACCAGCAACAGCCACGCCCCGCCGAGAGCCCCCAGTCCGATCACAGCCATGATGGCCACCGAGGCCAGACGGCTGCCCGCCTCCTGGGCCTCTATCTGCAATAGATGTCCTCGGGCCGCCACGTAGCGCAGCAGCGCCTGCACCAGTCCGCGCACGCGCTTCAAGCCGGAGCCGGCGGCAGCCGGCGGCAATGGGGAGGTGGCAGCCATGTGGGGAGGGGCGGGGGTGGCCGCACGCCACCGGCAAAAGGATCGTCTATCGGCGCAGGATCAGGCCCAGCAGCAGGCCCACGCCAAAGGCCGTGGCCACCGCCTGCATCGGCTTCTCACGCACATAGCGTTCACCCTGCGCGCGCAGGTCCTCGTAGCGGTCCTTCGCCTCGGCAAAGGCCTGGTCGGCGTACTCGCGAATGTCGCCCGCATGCTCCTGGGCAGCCTCCTTCAACTGCTGCGCACGCGATTCAGCCGCCGCGCGCAGGTCCTGGGCCTTCGCGGTGGCCGCGGCCCGCAGCTCCTCAGCCGCCTTCATGGCGCTGGCTTTGGCGGTTTGAAAAGGATCCGTTCCGGGGGCGGACCCAAAAGCAGCTTCGGAAGTGGTGGACTCGCTCATGACAAACTGAAGTGGGGGGGTGAAATCAACGGCGTAACGCTGATATGATCGTTTATTAAAGCCAGTGCGAGGGTATTGGCGAGGGAAAAAGTAGCGCTTCCATGGAGTGACAATCCCCCGCCCCGCCAGCCCGGGCAAAGGCCTTGACCGTCCAGGCAACCCAGCCCACATAGCGGCTCCCATGCCCCCTGCCCGCCCTTCACGATCCCCTTCCCCGCCATGGCCGAACCCTTGAAAATTCTGGTCATGGGCAGCAACGGCCGCCTGGGCAAGGCCCTCCTCCGACGCTACGCCGCCGCCGGCCTGGAAGTGAAAGGCGTAGGCCGCGCCGAGCTCGACCTTGAGCGGCCGGAGCTCATCAACGAGACGCTCGCCCAGCACGATTTCAATGTGCTGATCAATGCCGCCGGCAACACCAACGTGGACGACTGCGAAAGGCACCCGGAGCAGGCCCACCTCGTCAACGCCATCAGCCCCACCATCGCCGCCAGCCACTGCGTCCAGCGCGGGGCTCGTTTCGTGCAGGTAAGCACCGATTACGTGTTCGCCGGCGATGAGCCCACGCTGCGCAAAGAAAACGACCCCGCCCATCCCATCAGCCACTACGGCCGCAGCAAGCTCGCCGGCGAAGAAGCCGTGGCGGCCGTGCTCCCCGAGGCCTTGGTCACCCGTGTCTCCTGGGTCTTTGGCATCGAAAAGCCCAGTTTTCCCGACTGGATCATCAGCCAGGCAAAGACCAAGCCCGAAGTCGCTGCCGTGAACGACAAATGGGCCTGCCCCGCCTTCGCCGACGACATCACCGAGTGGATCCTCGCCCTGCTGCAATGCAACGCCGAGGGCGTCTTCCACCTCTGCAACCAAGGCTCCTGCACCTGGCAGGAGTACGCCCAGGCCGCCCTCGATATCGCCGCCAGTCTCGGCATCCCCCTGCAAACCCACAGCGTGCAAGGCCACAGCATGCAAGGCTTCGCGCCTTTCATCGCCGCACGCCCGCCCTTCACCTCCATGGACACCGGCCGCTTCACCCAGATCACCGGCGTTACCCCGCGGCCTTGGCAGGCGGCGCTGGAGGAGTACCTGGGCAAGGTGTGTTCGTGATGGTTGGGCCGCGTTTTTTCGCCTTATTGAGGCTTGCGCAATAGACTGACCGATGTGCAGGGCAGGCGAAGGATCGGCTGTAGCTGGGCTCTGTGAGCCCGGAGGCGTGGCGGTGATCCGCAGCCCCGGATCTGTTCCAAGCGGTTTCCAACAAGGCGATGGGGATAGACTAGCTTTTCAGGTCCGGGCTCATAGAGCCCAGCTACAGAAAGCCCCGTGCTGCGCTGTTGCGTTCGTCAGTCTATCACGCAAGCCTCAATAAGAGCATTGCAAATAACGATGTGGCCAAGTTTTGGAACCTGAAGGGTTACAAAAAATGGCTATAAAAGAATTTAAAATGCTCGAGCCTGTCGCAATCCGGCTCAATGAGGGCGGGATGACATCATCGGCATCCTCATCGGTCATTTCATGGGCTCATGACTGTCAAAATGACGAACAGGCACCTTCAAATGGAGGCGCTGAATCTCGACAAAGATCGAATCGTCAGTAGCGGCGCTGAAAACATCAATGCCGACTATCTCCGCGTCCCTTTCATATACATTGACGGTGCAATCGCGGTCCGCTTCATCGCGCATGACCAACTGGCTCCCTATGGCGTCCGTTTCGTTGACACGTTGCCGGACAAACTCCTTGGACAAAGGCGAGCGGGCAATGATTCGATGGCGTGTAAAATCGGCAATATTTTCAATTGGACCAAGGTTCGCTGTGCCCGTGACGTGATGGGGCCTCAAGTGCTCTTTGTGGCATGAAGTGGCCAAGGCAAGCGCCAGGATGCCGGTGGCAATCAAAGCGAACCATCCTTTCACTTTCATTTGCATATCCCCTTAACTTTCACTCTTCACCCCTCTCCGTGTCCAAAATGACGATGCCCTCCGATGCATCGTCCATCTGAGCTAAAAGCTCGCCACGATGGTTCCAGGCGGCGGATTGTCCTACACCAATGAAGTTGTCACTTCGGCCCAGGCCATTTGCCATGATCACCTGCATGCCATGCTTGCGGGCGATTTCGGGGTAATGCAGCACCGCCCTGGCGAGCCCCCGCGCCGGTTTGGCAACGCTGGCCAGATAGACGCTCGCGCCCAGGTCTGCGGCGGTCGCAGCGTGGTCGGGTTGCAGGGATTCAAAGCAGACTGCGGGGGCCAGGCTGACGCCGCCCGCTTTCAGCAGAAGCTGGCTGGTGCCCGGGACGAAGAAAGGCAGCTCATCCGCATGCAACTGCTGCTTGGCGTAGGTGCGGCGAGGTTCGTGAGGCGCAAACCAAACCATCCCGATCTGCACCCCACCCTCGACAGCCAGCGGCAGGCCCACCCCAATCACCATGTTCCCGGCATCACTGCGCTGTTGGAAAACTTCCAGACGTGGGTCCTCCACCGTGGTAGCAAGCTGCTCCGCGAGCTGTGGTTCATAGCCCGTGAGAGACAGCTCCGGGAAAAAGACCAGCCCGGCGCCTTCAGCACGGGCAAGCTCAACGAACTTCAAGTGCCGGGCGATGTTGGCATCGATATCACCCGCCACGGACTGGTATTGGATGGCACTTATTTTCATCGTTTTCTCTCCGGGCTGGAGCCGGCTTAGTCTTCAGGGCTTCGACCTTGAATCAAGTCAACAAAACGGCAGCTCCCCCTGTCTGTGAATGGCGGAAACTTCCTTCGCCCACGATTCGCAACGTCTCCCCATGCCCTCCCTGGATCAATATCAAGGCTGCCTCCTGGGCCTGGCCACCGGCGATGCCCTTGGTGCTCCCCATGAAGGCGGGCCGATTGAACGCCTGATGTGGCGCATGATTGGCCGCACCCGCGCGGGCGAGGCGCGGTGGACGGATGACACCCAGATGGCGCTGGACCTTGCTGAATCCCTGCTGGCTCATGGTGGAGTAAGTCAGCACGAGCTCGCGCTGCAGTTTGCCCGCAGCTACACCTGGACGCGCGGGTATGGCCCAGGTGCGGCGAAGATATTGAAGCGAATCCGGCGTGGCCAGCCTTGGAATGCCGTGGTCCGCGCCGTTTATCCTGGCGGATCCTATGGCAACGGTGCCGCCATGCGCGCACCGGTACTGGCTTTGTTTTACCCTGGGGATCGCGCGGCTCTGGTGGCAGCGGCACAAAATTCAGCGGAGGTGACGCATGCGCACCCGCTGGCCAAGGCAGGGGCCACCATCATTGCCGTGGCAGTGCAGGCCTTTTTGCGAGGTGCCTCCAGCACGGAGGCGCTCTCTTTGACCCGAGAAGCCTGCACCTCCGACCAGTTCCATGTCCGCATCGATACGGCGGAGTCCTGGCTTCAGCACAAGTCTGCCCCCGACCCGGAAACGGTCGCGGCCCGTTTGGGCAACGGCATCACGGCAGTCACCTCTTGCATCACGGCTCTCTATGTCGCCGCCCGCCATCTCGACCGGCCGTTTGAAGAGATGTCACGCTTTGCCATCGCTGGCGGCGGTGATGTGGACACCATCAGCGCCATGGCGGGAGCGATGTGGGGAGTGGTGAATGGTTGCACCAAGCTGCCTGCCGTGGCGTTGGAAGAGCGCGCACGCATTGAGGAGATGGCATCGCTTCTGCATGCTCGTGCCATGGGTGGTTGACAAGCGGGAGCGGGGCCTCATCACTCAAACTGAGGAGTTAATTGCGGTTTTGATTGTCGCGGCAGCGTTTTGGAACCGTAGCGCAGCGAAGGTAGCCAGCCGAAGGCTGCCCGAAGGGCGAACGAAGTGAGGCAATGCGGTGGCAAGCGACAGCGC
>FTBX01000049.1_pt1 | contig 17116 bp, 13 predicted proteins | sample 1639461 | NCBI WGS metagenome assembly FTBX01 (sample SAMEA3914864, study PRJEB12502) | metagenome | biome: forest; material: soil | place: USA | collected 2012-03-12 | depth 0.3 m
TATCAGGGTGTAGCAAAACCTTGAGAACTGTTTTCCTTTTTCCTTTTTCCGTTTTCTGACTCCTTACTTCTGACTCATGGTGCTCGAAGCCCGCTCCATCACCCAGCGCTTTCCCGGCGTTGTCGCCCTTAACGGTGTCAGCTTTGACCTGAAAGAAGGCGAAATTCATGCCTTGTGCGGCGAGAACGGCGCGGGCAAGAGCACGCTGATCAAGCTGCTCTCCGGCATCCATCTGCACGGGTCTTATGAAGGCAGCTTCGAGGTGGGCGGAGAGGAGGCGAAGTTTCATTCCATCGCCGACTCCGGCAAGGCGGGCCTGGCGGTGATCTACCAGGAGCTGGCACTTGTGGAGGACATGTCGGTGGCGGAAAACATCTTCCTGGGCCGCGAGCCTCGCCGCTGGGGCGGCTTCATCGACTGGCCGGCGATGTACCGCGAGGCCCGGGCGCTGATCGACCGCTTTAAGGTGAACCTCGACCTCACCGCCGATGTGCGCAGCCTCGGGGTAGGCCAGCGCCAGCTCGTGGAAATCCTCAAGGCGCTGGCAAAGAACTCGCGCATTCTTATCCTCGACGAACCCACCGCCGCGCTCGCCGAGCACGAGGTGCTCATCCTCATCGACATCCTGCGCGACTTGCGCCAGCGCGGCATCGCCTGCATCTACATCTCGCACAAGCTCGACGAGGTCTTCGCCCTGGCCGACCGCATCACCGTGCTGCGCGACGGCGCTTCGGTGTTCACCAAGCCTGCTGCGGAAACCAGCAAGGCCGAGGTGATCAAGCACATGGTGGGCCGTGAAATCGCCGACCTCTTCCCGCGCCGCGCCAGCACGCCGGGTGACACCATGCTGGAGGTTAGCCATCTCAGCGTCGCAGGCGCGCTGCACGACATCAGCTTCACTCTGCGCGCGGGCGAGGTGCTGGGCATCGGCGGCCTCATGGGCGCGGGCCGCACGGAGCTGCTGATGCATCTGTTTGGCGCCTTCGGCAAACGCACCGGCGGTGAGGTGAAGCTGGATGGCAGGCCCCTGGTTGCCCGCCATCCGGAGCAGGTGATCCGCGAAGGCCTGGTGCTGGTGAGCGAGGACCGCCGCCGCTACGGCCTGGTGCTGGACCACGAGGTGGGCTTCAACCTTTCGCTCTCCTCGATCAGCCGCTTCACCTATGCCGGATTGTTGATCAACCACCCGCAGGAAACCAAGACCAACCGCCAGTACTTTGACTCCCTGCGCATCAAGGCCACCGGGCTGGATGCCATCGCTGGCCGGCTCTCCGGCGGCAACCAGCAGAAGATCGTGCTGGGCAAGGCGCTCATGACCGGCCCCAAGGTGATCATGCTCGACGAGCCCACGCGTGGCATCGACGTGGGCGCGAAGATCGAGATTTACGAGATCATCAACAAGCTCACCGCCGAGGGCAAGGCCGTGCTGCTCGTCTCCAGCGAGCTGCCGGAACTCATGGGCATGAGCGACCGCATCCTCATGCTCAATGAAGGCCGTGTGGGCGGCGAATTCACCCCCGCCCAGGCCACGCAGGAGGTGCTGATGGAGGCTGCGATGGGCGGGGCGGCGCTGCTGGAGGCGTGAGGACAGCCCTCTTTGATTTCGTCCACATCTATGTCAGCAAAGGTCTGAAGCCCCGCCGGGGCGAGACAACATAGCGAAGGGCAAGGAGCGCAGCGACGCAGCCCTGGAAACGCGAACGCGATGTCAGGAGCCCTGAAAGGGCGGGACAAGAGTGCCACGCCAGGCCGTGTTTGAGACCCTACCTAGCCTGTCACGCCCTTTCAGGGCTGAAATGTCTCTGCCAGCACCACCAGGGCTGCGTCGCTATCGCTCCTTGCCCTTCGCTTTGTTGTCGCGCCCCTGTCGGGGCTCTGAAACAACCAGGCAACAGCCTCTGTTCATCTCATTCATTCCCATGAACCGCCGCGCCTTCATCCTTAGCTCCGCCGCCGCCGCGCTGACCGCCTCCACCAGTCAGGCCGCGGGCATTGAGCTCCCCGCCGAACATGTGGCTGCCATGCAACGGCGCAAGCGCCGCATCGTGGTGCTTTACGATGCGCACGACACGCTCAACGCCTATGCGAAGCTGCATGCCGGCGGCGATGCCCCCTTTGCCCCCTTTCGCGACGCGCTCTTCACCTATGAAGACGAGCCCGGCAGCCAGATTGACGCCATCTGGTGGGACATCGCCGGTGCCAGCCCCGGCTCAGCCTACCCCAGCAAGCTGCGCTCCGCCGTGGATCACCCGTTGCTGATCCAGTGGCTCAAGGCAGGCACCGACTGGGTCAAGGAACTGGTCAATGAATGCCGTCGCCGCAAGCTCGAAGTCGTGTGGAACGACCGCATCAGCGAAGTGGATGGCCCGGTCTTTGGCAGCACCGAGAAACAGCACCTCAACCCATTGAAACAGGCGCATCCGAACTGGGCGCTCCCCTGCTCCTTCTGGCCGCAGGGCATGTGGAATTTCGCCGTGAAGGACTTGCGCGACTACAAGCTCAGCCTGCTGCGCGAGCTGCTGGAGAACTACGATTTCGACGGCGTGCAGATCGACTTCTCCCGCCACATCCCCTGCCTGCCCCCGGGCCGCCAGTGGGAGCTGCGCGGGCATGTCACCGAGTACATGCGCGGAGTGCGACTGCTCGCGCTGGAAGCCGCCCGCAAGCACGGCCACCCGGTCCTGGTGGCGGCCAAGGTGCCGCAAACGCTGGAAGGCTGCCACACCGACGGTCTCGACATCGCCGAATGGAGCCGCCTGAATCTGGTGGACGTGCTCACCCGCGGCTCCCGCTCCATGGATGTGGACGTGGAAGGCATCCGCGCCGCCGTGGGACCTAACATTCAACTGCAACCTTGTTTCGACGACCACCACGCCACTGATGGTTACCGCTACCAGCCGCCGGCGTTCCTTCGCGGTGTCTTTGCCAACCACTGGCAGCGTGGAGCCGACAGCGTAGTGACCTTCAACTGGTCCGTGGCCACCCCTGCCCAGGCTGGCATCGTGGGCGAGGAGCACGGCAGCCACCACCAGGCCGCTTATCATGAGATCGGCGACCCGCACACCCTGGCGGGCAAGGACAAGGTCCTCGCCGTCGAGCGCCGCGGTGGCTATCCGTGGGCCGACGGGTTCTTCAACCGCAACGACACCGCGCCGCTGCCACTGGATCTTGGCGCTGGCCCCGCACACCTTGTCCTGCACATCAGCGATGCCCCCCGGCCAGGCAAAAATCACCTAGCACTTCGCTGCATTGTCTTTTCAGACGGAGAGGACGCCATGGTCGAGGCCAGCATCAACGGCACTCCCTTGCCCGCGCCCTCCCGCGATCCTGAATGGAAAGACAGCCAAATCTTCTCCCCCAAGCCCCAGCCCGCTTCTGGAGGCAAGGGGCTCTATCCTGTGAACCCGGATCAGCACCTTTTGCGACTGGACTTTGAAGTCCCCATCACTGCCTGGAAGCAAGGCGCGAATGCCGTTGAATTGAAAAGCCCTGCCAAGTTCAAGCTGGAGAAGGTGGAAGGCCATCTTGTGCATCCGGCTTTGTAATGCGGACAGTCCTCTCAAAACGCCTATGATGACTCTCGGAATCGCCTTGATCGCCCTGGGCCTGCTCTATTCCCTGTTCAAAGGTTATGTCGTGTGGACCGTCACGCACGACGTCTTCAACGGAGGCGGAGTACCTACCCTCGATTTCGCGCTCCTTTGCCCGGTTCCTTTGGCTGCAGGCGTGAGTTTCATGCTGGAGGCGTCCGGCAGGCTGCCCTTTCCGTTCTTCGGCCTGATGGCCTACCTGTGCGTGGCCGCCAGTTTCTGGCTCCTGCATTCTCTCTTCGACCAGCTCGGCAGGCCGGAGCGGGAGAGGCAGTTGCAGGCCCTCAAGCAACAGCAGGACTTGGCACGCAAGCCAACGGATGATCCCAAGTCTTGGGACATCAGCGGCTATCACCTTCCGCCCGAGTTCCTCGAGGCCGTTTTCGATCTCGCGACCGGCACCTGCGGCGCACCCTTGGAGGCGGAAGAGGCGAATCGCTTGTGGCTGCCCTTTCCTGAAATCGAATCCCGCATCATTGGCAGGATTTATCAGACCGCGTGCCGTCTGCGCGACCATGCCCGTGAGGCGGCCGACGGCTGCCGGACCGGGTTTTATGTCGAGGGCGAAGCTCTGAAATGGCTTCGGGAACGAAGCCCCGGTTTTCCCGAGCCCATCTACGAAAAGGCGCTGGCGCAGGAGTTGCTTGAGGGCCGGTGAAGATGCGTTCGGCACGACAGGCTAGACCTCGTGCCGGAGCCAAGGCGCCGGCTTAGCCCACCAGCCCCGGGATCGGATGCCCGTGGTCCACGATGGGCGTGGGCCGGCCGTTGAGGTCTTTAATGAAGACCTTGGTGCCGTCGATGCCCAGGTGGTGGTAGATGGTGGCGAGGAAGTCGCCGGGACCGTAGGGCTTTTCGATCACGTCTTCGCCGCGCTTGTCGGTGGCGCCGATGACCCCGCCGGTCTGGATGTTGCCGCCGGCCCAGACGTTGCTGAAGGCACGAGGCCAGTGGTCGCGGCCGGGCTGGAGGGTACCGGCGGGGGCGCTGGCATCGCCGGCGCCGGTGCTGCGGTCAAAGCTGATCTTGGGCGTGCGGCCAAACTCACCGGTGACGACGACGAGCACGCGCTTGTCCAGGCCGCGGGCGTAGATGTCTTCAATCAAGGCGGTGACGGCGCGGTCGTAGTGCGGCATCCGGAAGCGCAGGGCTTCGAACTGGTGATGGTTCACCGCGTGGTCGTCCCAGTTGCCCACGCGTCCGCACATGGGGCCGCTGAGCTGGCTGGTGACGATGTCCACGCCAGACTCCACCAGGCGGCGCGCGAGCAGCAATTGCTGGCCCCAGCGGTTGCGGCCGTAGCGGTCGCGGGTGCGGGCGTCTTCCTTGGAGAGGTCGAAGGCGTCACGCGCCTTCGGGTTGGTGAGGAGGGTCACGGCCTGGCCTTCGAACTCATCCAGCGCGCCGAGCTCGCCTTCGCGGTCGAAGGCGCGCTCCATCTTGTCCAGGCTGCGGCGCAGGGCCACGCGGTCACTCAGGCGGCGGGTCTCGGCGGCATCGGAGAGGCCGATGTTCGGCACCTGGAAGTTAGGCCGGTTCGGGTCATCGCTCACCGAAAAGGGCGCATAGGCATCGCCGAGATAGGCGGAGCCGGAGTACTCGGGCGAGGCGGGCGGCACGCCGATGTAGTTGGGCAGCGGCGTGTTGCGCTTGCCCTGCTTGGAGCGGAGGTAGTTGGCCACCGACATCCAGTCCGGCAGGCGCGGCTTCGGCTTGTCGCGTTCGTCCGAATCGCCGGAGAACATCTGCATGCTGCCCGCCGGGTGGCCGCCGGCCTTCTGGTTCATCGAGCGCACCAGGGTGAACTTGTCCGCGATCTTCGCGTGCATGGGCAGCAGCTCGGTGAAGGTGGTGCCCGGCACTTTGGTGCTGATGGTCTTGAAAGGGCCGCGGTACTCGCTGCCGATGTCCGGCTTGGGATCGTACGAATCCACATGCGAAAGGCCGCCCGGGAGCCACACCATGATGACGGCGGTGCGCTCGTGCTTCGGCTTCAGCGCGTTCTCCGCCTGCAGGCGCATCAAGCCCGGCAGGCCGAGGGAGGCGAAACCGGTGAGCCCGAGCTGCATGAATCCGCGCCGCGAGGTGACAGGGCCGGCGCAACGGATGAGGGAGGGCTGCTCGATGAGGGATGATGACATGCTGCGGAACACATACGGGCTCCGCAGGGCCGCTTTTACCAATGATGTGGTTCGGCACTGGTTGCCCGCGAGCCTCTAACTGCCAAGGCTGCCGCCTATGCCGAAGCCGAAGCAGAGGCCGGATCGCCGTCCGCTGGCAGGAACTCGCCGTAGTAGTCGGGCGAGTAGTAGTAGTAGTAGTAGTAGTTCGTCAGCTTGCTGAGGTCCACGGCATTGAGGACGAAGCCGAAAATGTGGGCGCCGGCCTTGCGGAGCTGGTCCACGGCGGCGTTCACGTCCACATGGCGGGTCACTTCCGAGCGGATCACCAGCACCACGCCATCGGCCACCTGCTGGAGGCTGGCGGTTTCGCTCAGGCCCAGCACGGGCGGCGAATCGATGATGATGCGGTCGTACTCCTTGCGCCACTTCTCGATCATTTCGTGGAACTTGGGCTGGCAGAGAATTTCGGTGGTACCGGCGATGACGGGGCCACGGGGGATCACATCAAGGAGCTCGCTCTGAGTTTTGCAGAGCGACTCGGATTCCTTGCTCTTGTCGATGAGCAGATTGGTCATGCCCGGGGCGCCTTTGACGCCAGTGATCTTGGCAATACGGCCGCGGCGCAAGTCGCAGTCCAGCAGCAGGGTGCGTTCGCCCATGGAGTAGAAGGCCCAGGCCAGGTTGGCGGCCTGGGTGCTCTTGCCTTCCGAAGGGCGCGCACTGGTGACCATGATCACCTGGTTGCGGTTCTGGTTGTTGGGGCGGATGAGGATCTGGCTGCGGATGATGCGGAAGGATTCCAGCAGGTGGTTGGGCACCTTGGAATCAATGGCATTGGAGCGGAAAATGCTTTCGAGCTGGGAGGCGGTGGTGATGGGCACCACGCCGATGCCGGTGAGCCCGGTGGTGCTTTCAATCTCCTGCACCCGGGAGGCGCTGGTGTTGAGGAACTGGATGACCAGAGGCGTGCCAAAGGCAAGGCCCAGGCCCATGGCGAGGCCGATCATTGCCAGCTTGAACTTGTTAGGCGAAACGGGGTCCGAATCGCGCAGCATCTCCACGCCCATGAAGGTGAGGTGCATGCGGTCCTTGCCTTCGCCGTACTTGATCTTGTCGATCGCGGAGGCAAGCGTCGAGTGGGCCTTGTCCCACTCCACCCGGCCGTTTTCCGAAAGCAGGTAGTCCTGCCGCGAGAGCTCGGTCTTGGTGGTGACGTCGTTGTACTCAGGAATCTTGCTTTCGAGGTCCTTGAGCTTGGTCTGGAGGCGGCCGTAATCGAGGTTGAACTTCTCCTGCACGGTCGCGAGCTCGCCCTTGAGCTTGTCGTTCACGTCCTCCAGCTCGTGCCGGAGGTTCACCATGTCGGCATGGCCGGGGAGGAAGCCTTCGGCGGACTTGCGGGCCATCTCTGCCTTGATCTCCCGCTGGCGCTTTTCCAACTGCTGCCAGGGAGTGACGGGGGCCACCATGGAGGGTTGCACCATCACTTCCACGAGCTTCTTGGGCCCTTCGCTGACCGCCGGTGACAGGGAGCCATCGGCAGAGCGCGACACGGAGCCGATCTCCGTGGGCTGATCGAGCTTGAAAGAGGAAAGCAGGGACAGCTTGGCGACGACGTCGAGGGTGTCCTTCAGGGCGGGATCGGCAAAGTAGCGCCGGATGTTGTCCATCTGCTGGAGCTGATCCTTGGTGAGGACGATCTCCTTGGGCACCTTGGTGAGGTTGTTCTGCTGGATGTAAAGCTGGGCGAGGCCGTGCGCCTCTTCGAAGTTCATCCTGGCCTTGGTACCTTCGTGCACCTTCTCCTTAAGGTCATCGAGCTCCTTGAGGTAGGCACCGAGGGCCTTGTCGCGGAATTCTTCGCGCAGCTCGCGTTCGCTGGCTTCGAACTCGCCGATAAGGGTTTCGGCAAAGTGGCGCACCACTTCGGGGTAGTAGGAATAGACGTTTACCTGGAACGTCTCGCCATCCACGTAGTCAATGCGCAGGGTGGGCAAGGCAGCGGCGGCGGCCTCTTCAGGAGAGGCGCCTTTGCGGATGAAGCCCAGCTTTTGGATGGTGCGCAGCACCAGGGTGCCGGACTGGAGCCGGTCCGTCAGTGAGCGGAGGGTAGCCACGCGGGTATCATCCCGGGCGCTGTCGGAATTCACCGGCAGGGCCAGCATGGTGACCCGCACCAAGGAGCGGGAAAAGAAGATCGGCCGCCCGTAAACGTAATAGGCCAGGGAGACAATGATGCCCAGGCAAAACAGGATGAGCATCAGCCGCCCGTACTGAAGGAACTGGAGCGCCGTGGAAACGAGGTTCTGAACCACCAAACGGGGTTCTGTGGACTTGGAATTCATGATCCGGGCGGCGCGAAACTAAAGATTGATGCCAAAACGGCGCTCGGGAACGGTGATCAGATCACCTTCCTGCAAAGGAACATCGGCCCCCACTCCCTGGCGGATGTTGCGGATGTTCAAAGGAATGGTGGTGCGAGTGGTGCCAGTGCCGCGACGCAGGATGAAAGCATGGGCCTCATCGGCAAAGGGAGTGGTGCCGCCAGCGATGAGCAGCGCCTCAAAGGCGAGCAAGGGCTGGTTGCCGGTAATGGCGATCTGATGCTGGCCGGGGCTCTTCACAGCACCGGTGACGAAGATCAAGAGCTTCGCCTTCTCTTCAAAGGACTGGGAGCTGCTGGAGCCGGTGCGGTCCACGATGACAGTGGGATTGGCGAGCTGAGTGGAAGCGAGCGTCTGGCGCACAGCTTCCTGGGCACCGCCGACGGTGAGGCCGCCGACTTTGACGCGGCCCACCTGCTTGAGGATGATGTCGCCATTTTCGCGCACCTTGTAGGAGCCGTTGAACTTCTCATCTTCCTTCACAAAGACTTCCAGCGTGTCGCCCGGGTTCAGGGTGCGAGGACCTTCCGAAACCTGCGGTGCGCGCACCGGCATGGGCATGGCCGGCGTGTTTGGCGCGGCCGGGCCGGAGCAACTGGCAGGGCCGAAACAAAGACCCAGAAGAAACAGCGACAATCCTGAAAGCTGGCGAAAATTCATCAGTGAAAAGAAAGGGTGAACGGACTTTTGGTATATACCAGCAGTCGGGATAATCAACCCGCCTGTTTGCCGAAAGCGGATTTGCAGGGGGTGAAGAACTGACAAGCCCGGCCCGGTCAAAAGCCGGAGCCGGGCTTGTCGTTTAAGTGAATCTGAGCAGCGGGAGGCAGGGCCTCTTACTTGCGCAAGATGGTGAAAAGGATGTGGTCGAACGAAGTGCGGAAGTGGTAGCCAGGCTGGCCCTTCTCGGCAGGAACCGAGGAGATGGTGGCCATGATGCGCACATCACCGGCGTACTTGCCCGAGGGGCCGACGGCTTCGACGAACACGCGGTTTGGCACGCCGGTATGGGCGGGAATCACGTAGCCGGGGCGGATGGTCCACTCGATCACACGCATCTTAGGATCAGCCGAGTCCAGGATCTTGTGGCTCTTGTGCTCGTCGGACCAGATGATGACGTGGCCGGTATGCTGGATCTCTTCTTCCACGGAGGCGAATTCACCACGGGGATTGTCGCGGTTGATGCCGCAGACTTCCAGGCGGGCGACAGCGGTGCCGGGATAATAGGGGAAGTGGGAGATGATGCGCATGCGCATTGGGACGCCTTCGCCCACCTTCATCACGCAGCCAGGAGGGGTGAATTCGCGCCAACCGGCATCGCTCTCGTCAATCACGCCATCGCGGTTCACATCCGTGTCGATGTCGAAGCCCAGCACCTTGGAATTGCTGGTGGGGTCGGAGAGCAAGGCCAAAGTCTTCGCGTGGGCCTTTTCATAGCCGCTGCCCATGTCGCGCTGAGTTTCCGGCGGCAGCACGAACGTCGGGTCTTCGGCAAACGCGGTCACGCCCGACAGCAAGGCGAGCGCGGCAGCGATGCGCGCCGGGGAGGAGGGGAGGAGAGACATGACTTTCATGGCAGTTGATGTAGGAGGATGGTAGGTCTGGGAGGAGGTGGGAAGTAAATTCGCAATGAAACTTAGAGCGCCTTGGTAATCGAGAGCATGATCAACTGATCGCGGTAGGAGCTGTTGAACTGCGTGGTTTCATAGTCGGTGTACTGATAGATCAAGCGCAGATTGACGGTGGGCGTCAGAATCCGGTCAAGCTCGGCACGATACATCCAGATGCTGCGGTTGCCGCTGTCCCAATCCGAAGGCGAGTACATCACGATGCCGCGGATGGAGGTGTATTCGTCGATGTTCATGCCAGCCATGACGGTGGCCAGCCAGTCGGTTTCGCTCTGCGGCTCGATGTGAGCGTAGGTGACACTGCCGGAGGCGAAGAAGCGCGACTCAGGCGGTGTGAAGCTGATGGTGTAGGTGGCGTACAGGCCGCTGGTGGTGGCAAGCAGGGGGCTGATGCGGTAGGAATTACCGACCGCAAGGGACTCGGTCCAGGAGGGGGAGATGCGATGGTTCACACCCACATCCCAGACGAGGTTGCCATCGTCGATGCCCCGGCCTGCATGGCCGCCCAGCCAGGCCCAGCCGACGCGGGCATAGGCGCTGAGGCTGGGGCTGAAGGGCATCGTGGCACCGACGTACACCTGCTGGAGGGAGCTGCCGTAGTTGTCGAAGAAGTAGGCGTCATACGTAGCCCAGGGCATGAACCACCAATCCTTCGGCTCATAGAAGACGCCGGCGTAATAGTGATCCAGGTTGGCCAGGTGGTGCAGATTGCCGCCGAACCAGTCATCATAGTGTTCATAGCCGGTGGAGAGGCGCACATCCGGGCCGAGGAAGGTAGCACCGCGGATACCGACGGTGTTGCGGATGTAAAGCAGATCGGAATCAAAGGGATGGTCGAAGCCAGATGTCAGGAAACCCAGGGTGTAGAGGCCGGAGCGGTCATAAGCCGGGCTGGTGGCGGCGTTCTGCAGCAGGTAGCTGAGCGGGGTGAGAACGTCGAGATAATCGAACACGGTGACATCCCAGCGACCCCATTCGAACGAATGTTCGAAGTGAGCGTAGGTGTTGCTGCCGCCAAGCAGGTAGAGGCCGAACCGGTTGCTGGTGGGCACATAGTAGGCCACGCCGGAAGCCGTGAGGAAAGTGCGTGTGCTCAGGCGCAGGTCGATATTGAAATAAAGACCGATGGCAGCGATGAATCCGTCGGAAGGGACGATCTTGGAGTAGGGCCCGGAAATATCGGAGTACAGCGCATCGGCTTCAATCTGGGTGAAGTCGATGAACAGCGGCCCGGCCTGGATCTGGGAGTGCCCGATATCAATGTCCTGACGGAGGTAGAGGCCAGAATCCCATGCCACGCGGGTGGAGGAGCGTGCGTCCGGCGAGTACCAGACGGCTTCCTGAGGCACAAAAGGCGACAAATAGTTGTCAGCAGTATGACCGTTGGTAGGCGCACCACCGGGGGTGGTCTCATTGCGCAGCAGATAAGGGCTGATATAGGGGGCCGTGCTGGGCTGAGCATCGGGCACGTACTCCACCGAGGTCTGCCCGGTGGGCCAGCCAGTGCGGGTGTAGCGGCCACCATACTCAAGGTTGGCGGCGCTGCCCACAGTCTGGGAAGGCTGCCAGGTAGGGTAATACCCGGGCATCGCATCCTGTGCGATGCCAATAGGCTGGCCTGGGTCAACGGCCACTGCCTGGGCACTTGCCAATACGGGAGAGAGGGCAAGCGTCAAGAGAAGTGCGAGAGGAGGAGTTCGCATGAGAGGGAGGTGTGGGAGGGGGGAGAAAAGGGTCTTCAAAACGTTTGTCAAGTCGTCTGGTACATCACTCCCCCTTCAGGCGGGAAGCTTTGCTTGCCTTCAGGCCGAGGGGTTTGAGGAAGGCAAAGTCGGCCACGACGACGCAACGAAACGAGTACAGAAACATTCCAATCCATGGCAGCACGATGAGTGCCGTGCACCAGAGAATTTTCCACACCAAACCGTGGGATTGTGACAAAACGCTCCACAAGCCGGCCGCGAGCAACATCAGCCAGATCACCCCCAGCATCACCTGTACTGACAGTGACGAGTTGTGAACATGTAAAAACAGAAAGTTGGTGGCGAACTCTGACATCGGGAGGCAAAAAGGGAGCGCGGGAGCAACTCAAAACGGTCTCAGCACAGGAGAATTAGCAAAGAGAAGTCGAAAAAATGAGAGAGCAGAACCGAATATAACGGAGAAATCGATTGTTCGGGCCTACAACTATCTAGAATTTCTGATATGTCATCAACTCGTTTTTGTTGTTTGTCATCAACGGGTTTGGAAAAAAATCATCACACAACGGGTAGTGCGGTTGCGGCGGGAGGGTGCATGTGTCAATACCCCATTTTGCGATGACCGTTACCGAAAATATTTCTGGATCTCGATTTTCAGTCCTTCACGTCGTTGATTCCCTTAATCCAGGAGGCATGGAAAATGGAGTGGTCAACATGGCCTCGAACCTTGTTAATCAAGGAGTGGACACACATGTGGCCTGCCTAAGGGAACGTGGCAGCTTCGCGGACCGGCTGCCCGACCCGGCGGCGGTAACGGTGCTGGGAAAAAAAAATGGATTTTCCCGGCAGAGCCTTTTTGCACTCGCCAGCACCATCCGAAAGCAGAAGCCGGTGGTGGTGCACACGCACAACCTTGGACCGCTGATTTATGCCTCCATCGCCACCCTCGGGGGCTTTACGGTGCCGATTTTGCACGGTGAGCACGGGCAAATCCAGCAGCAGGACCTGACTCCGCGCCGGCTGGCCACCCGGCGGATGCTGTACCGCTGCTGCCACACGGTGCACACGGTTTCCTCCAGCCTGCTGGATTCGCTGCGCGGGATGAAACTGCAGAGCCGGAGGATGACGGCCATCACCAACGGGGTGGACTGCGAAGCGTATTTCCCTACGGCAGACAAGGCTAAGGCGCGAGAAGCCTTGGGCCTGCCGGGGCAGGATGTCACCGTGCTGGGCATCGTCGGCCGCTTCGTTGCCTTGAAAAGACACCGTCTGCTGCTGGAGGCGCTGGAGACGGTGATGAGGGAGCATCCAGGTGTGCACCTGCTGGTGGTGGGCGACCACGGGGCGCAGCGCGAGGAGATCATCACGGCGATGCGCGAACATCCGTTCGCCGGGCGCATCCACTGGCTGGGCATGCGCTCGGACATGGTGGCGTGCTACCAGGCGATGGACCTGCTGGTGTCGCCCTCGGAGGTGGAGGGGCTTTCCAATGCAGTGCTGGAGGCGATGGCCTGCGGGGTGCCGGTGCTGGCGCACCGGGCCTGCGGCAACAACGAGGCGATCATCCAGGGCGAGGGCGGCTACCTGCAAGAGCTGCCGGATGCGGCGAGCCTGGCACACGTACTGGACTCCATATTGAAGGAACCGGCGGAGCTGGGCCGCCAGGGCAGCCTGGCCCGGCAGCGGGTGGTCGAGCATTTCTCCATCGGGGCGATGGCGCGCGGCTACCTGCGGCTCTACAGCGAGATTGCGGGCCGGGGATAGCAGAAGTCGAGCTGGGAGGGCTCGAAGTCCCCTGCCCCAGATTCCGCGGCGCGGATCACGTTGACCATCTCGCGGGCAGTAACGTAGTGCAGTGCGTGTCCGTCCCGGGCAGCCCAGTCTTCGCACAGGTAGCGGTGGAAGTTTTTCATCCGCTCGCCTAAAAACACGGCGCTGTTCGCTTCCACGGCGCCATGGCTGTGGAGTTTCACGATGGCCCAGTCCTCCCGGCCGGCAATGCGCGGGGCATGGCAGAGCCAGAGGTGGAAGCGGTCGCGGGTGGGCGGATTGGCGCCGGTGATGTCGCTGTTTTCCACGCGTGGAAAGACTCCCCACTTGCGGCGGTGCCAGTTCAAGGCCAGCACGCCCTGCACCAGAAGGAGGTGGTCGGCGGGCCCTTGGCGGCCGCGGGCAACGAAGGGCCCCTGGTCTAGCGTCGCCGGCGAGCCGGTGTCCCTAATATAATAGAGGGAGTTGATGCGGCGGGGCTGGCTGGGGTCGGGAGCGGAGGGAAAGGTGAAGTCCGCGTAGCAGCCAGTTTTCAACAGCACATCGATCTCGTGGGCGACGCCGCAGCACTGGCCTCCGGGGCCGCTGTTGGCCAGCGCCCAGTCGCCATGCACGAAGGCGTAGGCAGGCCTGCCGTCGGGATGGCGGGAGAGCACGCCCTGGGAGGCAAAGCGCTGCACGCCTTCCTGGAGCTTGGCGAGGAGGGTCTCCTCGGTGTCCTTTTCGTGGTGCAGATGCACCTCCATCTCGGAGCCAGTGGCACGGCTGAGACCCATCACCTGGCCCACCACTTCTTCGTCGTGCTGCTCGATGGGATAGAAGAAGGTGTGCCTGGGCGCGCGGCCGCCGCTGTCCTTCAGGCCCTCGATGGCCCGGGGAAATTCGCCGCACCAGCGCTTCATGCGTTCCAGAGCGCCGGGGCGGTCCTTGCGATGGAAGGGCTCAAAATGATCCGCCACCGCGATGAACACCCGGCGCACAGGAGGGCGCGGCCGGGCGCATTGGCGCAGGTAGGGCAGAATCCATCGGTCGAGGGCGCGCATGGGAGAAAAGGGACGGCACTCTGGGTGCTCCAGCGCGGCGGATCAATGAGCTTTGTGTTTACTTCCAGCCTTTTTGCGGCTTGAGCGCGAGCCAGTAGAAAAGCCCTTTCACCATGCACACCTGCAGGAACACGAAGCCCGCAGCCATGCCCGGCACACGGCCCTTGAAGCCGGGGGCGCGGCCGGAAAGCAGGGCCGCGGCATAGAATGCCACCTGCGCCACCAGCGCCAGGCACGGCAGCCACTGCCCGTGCAGCACCCAGGAGAGACACAGGAGCTGGAGCAGCAGCCAGGGGCCGGCCAGGCGCAGGTACTTGTGCGCGATCAGCTTCCACCACAGCCGATGACCCCAGGGCAGCAGCCAGCCGGGGTAGCGGAAGAGCATCTGGAAATTCCCGCCCAGGGTGCGGATCTTGCGCCGCTGCTCGGCCGCGCCGGAGAGTGTCTGCGGATCGTAAGCGAGCGCTTCGGGGCAGAAACGCACCCGCAGGCCGCGCTGGGCAATGCGCATGGGCACAACGACGTCATCCAGGAGGGTGTCGTCCGGCATCGGTTCGAAGGCGCTGCGGCGGATCGCGTACACAGCACCGGTGCAGCCGACCGAGGAATCCAGATCTGACTCCAGCCTGCGGATCAGTTTTTCCAGCCGCCAGTAGGCATCCACCCCCTGCCCCGCGCCGGTGGCGGAGGGCTCAATTTCGAGAGCGCCGCTGACGGCCCCGTTCTGCGGATCGGCGAACCAGGCGAGCAGGCGGGGCAGCGTCTCCGGAGTGAAGCGCTGGCGGGCATCGCACAGGGCCACCACCTCTCCCATGGCCGCCGCCACGCCGGCATTGACGCCGGCGGGCTTGCCGCGCCCGGGCTCAATTCTTAGCACCCGCACGCGGGCATCGGCGACCTGTTCCGCCACAGCCGCAGTGCCGTCAGTGCAACCATCGCACACCAGGATGATCTCGCGCAGCGCTGGGGTGTTCGTGGCCGCCAGGTTGGCCAGGCGCGCGGCGATGCGGGATTCCTCGTTGCGCGCCACCAGCACCACGGAGAGGGAGGGCTCCCCGGCCGGCACCGTGCCGGAGGAGGCCTTGCCTGCCCGTGCCCTCACCATCAGCCACAGCACCACGGGATAGCCCGCATAGGTAAACACCAGCAGGGCGGCGGTGAGCCAGAATGCCAGCACCAGCACGATCATTTGATGGTGGCCATCACGTAATCCCAAACCTGCAGCACGAGCTGGCCGCCCACGACTGCCATCGCCACATCCAGCAGCCCGAGGTGCGTCCACAGGCCGGGGACTTTGAGGCGCTCCGCCAAAACGTTGCCAGACGCGTCACTCATGCCGACGTCTTCCACCGCCGCCTTGGAGATGAGGGCGCGCGACGAGGCCTTGAAGGCGGTTTCGGGAAGGCCGAAGTGGTCGTCCAGCTTCCTGCCGGCGGCCTCATCTTCGGCCTCCTGCTTTTGCAGGTCCACCAGCGCCGCCTCGCGCCGCTGCTTCACGCTGATCTGATGATAGGCGGCGATGGCACCCACAAGGCAGAAGACCTCCGTATAGTACTCGCGGTTGATCATCCAGGCAGAGATGCAGGTGCCCAGCAGCAGGGCGAAAAGCGCGCGCCGGCAGCGTTCCATGGTGGGTGTCAGCCCCTTGTACTGCACCAGGGAGCGGCCACACACCACCAGCATGCCGACGTACAGCGTCAGGCCGATCACGCCGAGGTCAGCCCCCACCTGCACAAAGGAGCTGTGGGTGGACTTGTCCGCCATGATGCCTTCCCAGCGGATCCAGGCCACAAAGTGCTTGTAACCCATGCCGGTGGGATGGGTGAGCGTGACGGTGCGCGCCATGGCCCAGGCCATCATGCGGCCCTGCACGCCGCCGTCACTGCCCAGGCTTTTCATGCCTTCCATTCGCGGCAGAGTGGCCAGGATGGTGCCGCCCATGCCCAGGGCCAGCATCGCCACCAGCACCTGCACCATCACCTTGCGGCCGAACAGCACCGAGACCATGAAACTGACGGCACCGGAAATGTAGGAGCCCTTCGATTCGGTAGGGATCACCGCCCATACGCCCACGATGAACAAACCCACGGCGCGCAGGCGGTTGAAGGTCGTATTGTCCCAGAACCACAGGTAGTACCCCAGGGGCAGCACCGCCACGATCGTGTGGCCCAGGGCGTTCGGGTTGTTCAACGTGTAGGTGTTGAGGCAGAAGCGGTTCTGCATCTCATCAATCATCGTGTAGGCACCGGTGATGTCCATGCCCATGCGGGTCACCACCACCATGGCCAGCACCCCGATCAGCGCCGCAAGCCACCAGCTCATGTACCTTTCCAGCAGGCTCTCGGTGGTGAGCGTGTGCAGGCCGATGAAGGCAAACACCACGAGCGTGCCCAGGTCAATGGCCGTGGGCATCGGGTCCGGCGAGGTGAACAAGGCGTAGAGGAACAAGATCATGAGCACCCACTCGTGGGGCGAAGTCATGAAGCGCCAGGCCGGCTCATCGCGGCTGCGTTTCATCAGGCCGATGATCCCGCCGGCCACCACAAGCTTGATCACGTTGAATCCCGACATCCCCGGCACCCAGTCCTGAGGACGGATGTAGTAGAACAGCAGGAGAAGAACGATCGAACCAAAAGCCATACGCAAGGGAGAACACGCGCCCGCCCGCCCATGCCAGGGCATGCGGACCAGAAAACGCGCCGCGATCCTAGCCACAATGTCGGGAAAGACAAATGCTCACTACGCAACTTCGTGCCTATGCATTTTGCCTTGCCCGCAGCCGTGCTTCTGCCTCATCTTCATGGCCGTTCCATCCGCCGCGTGACCCCTCCCTCCCCTGCTCCAGCCCCCCAGCCCGCCCACATGCGCTGGTCGGGCA
>FTBX01000442.1_pt1 | contig 17100 bp, 14 predicted proteins | sample 1639461 | NCBI WGS metagenome assembly FTBX01 (sample SAMEA3914864, study PRJEB12502) | metagenome | biome: forest; material: soil | place: USA | collected 2012-03-12 | depth 0.3 m
CCACGGGATCGCCGCAGCCGTGCAGTTCATCATAGATCGCATCTCCGCGGAACTCGCCGTTCAGCGAGAAGCGGCGCACCTGCTGGATGCCAGGGTTCGATGACTTGGCGGTCTGCTCGCTGAGCTTGATCTTGGGCTGCCAGTCACCACCGGGAACGCGGATGGCGCCGAGCTTGTACACGCCGCCGAGCGCGGGCTGGTCACCGCCGGTGACGAGCTGGGTGCCCACGCCCCAGACATTGATTTTCGCGCCCTGGTGTTTCAGGCTTTCGATGAGGTGCTCGTCCAGGTCATTGCTGGCAACGATCATCGCCTTCTCCAGGCCCGCTTCATCAAGGATGCGGCGCGCCTCAATGCTCAGCCAGGCGAGGTCGCCCGAGTCGAGGCGGATGCCCACCATCTCGTGCCCGGCCTCGCGCAGGCGCAGCCCCATCTTTGCCGCATGCCTAACACCTTCAAGCGTGTTGTACGTGTCCACCAGGAAGATGCAATTGTTAGGCAGCGCATCGGCATAGGCGGCAAAGGCTTCCTCTTCGGTGTCGAACGACATCACCCATGAATGCGCGTGCGTGCCCTTCACTGGAATGCCATGCACACGGCCGGCCAGCACGTTGGAGGTGGACGAGGCGCCGCCAATGAAGGCCGCGCGGCTGGCCATCAGCGCGCCATCCGGCCCCTGGGCGCGGCGCAGGCCGAATTCCATCACCGGATCCGTGCCCGCAGCCTCGCACACACGCGCCGACTTGGTGGCGATCAGTGTTTGGAAATTGATGATGTTGAGCAGGGCCGTCTCGGCGATCTGCGCCTGGATCATCGGGCCCTGGATGCGCAGCAACGGCTCGTGCGGGAAGACCACCGTGCCTTCGGGGATCGCATCCACATCGCACTGCCAGCGCAGGCCGCCGAGGTAATCGACGAAGCCCTGCTCGAACAGCGGGCGATCATCGCGGCCTTTCAATGAGGCGAGGTAATCCAGGTCCGTCTTTTCAAAAGTGAATCCCTTCAGCCACTCCACCACATCCGCCAGGCCGGCGGCGATGGCATAGCCGCCTTTGAAAGGCTTGGTGCGGAAGAACAGATGAAACACGGCCTCGTGGTCCGCGCGCCCGGCTTTCCAGTAGCCGGCGGCCATGGTCAGTTGATAGAGATCGGTGAGCAGTGGATTGCAGGTATTCATGGCACATTCATACGACGGTTGATCCAACCGCAGCCCACCCCGTGGTACTGCGGTGAACGCATTTCCAACACAAGCACCAGCAAGGTGACCGGTGCCTGCCAGGCGAGCATGGGCAGCCACTCTATTTCTCCACGCAGCAACCGCCAGCCCGCATTGATGACAAACACGGCAGCCCAGACCAGCTCCAGGGAGCGGCGCACGCGGAAGATGTTGCAGAAAAGAAAGAAGTGGCCCAGCACCATGGCCAGCAGCCACCACAGCCCGATGCCTTCATGGCGCAGCCAGACTGTCAGCGCAGCGGCGGCGGCAATGACGGCCACATCGCTCCACCACAGGCGCATGCCATAGGTGCGGGCCGTTGGTGACTGCTGAGGGGTCATGGTGCGGCAAGGTGGTTGTTAAACTGGCGTGTCAGCTCCGTGAGCTCCGCCTGGCGAGGCAAGACCTGCCGCCATTCTGAAGGAATGGCGTCGATGCCGTACCACACGCCGGCCAGCCCGCCTGTCACACAGCCGGTGGTGTCCGTGTCCCAGCCCAGGTTCACCGCCCGCAGCACGGCCTCGGCAAATGTGCTCGTGGTGAGCAGGCACCATAGAGATGCGGTCAAGGTGTCCATCACGTAGCCGCCCGAACTGATGCTGTGCTCGGCCATATGGACGAGGTCCCGGTCACATAGAACACGGAATGCGCCCAGCTCCGGGCATCCTTGATAGAAGGCTTCAAAGCAGGCTGCCGCCGCGTTTATGGCCTCTTCTGGCCTGACTCCTTCAACGAGCGACCGCACCACCAGGCCAAAAAACACGCAGGCCATCCGCGAACGAGGGTGGCCATGGGTGATGGCCGAGGCTCTTTCAAGGCGGTCGGCAAAGACACTGTCTGCCTCCTTCAACGACGCGAGCGCCACAGGCAGGATGCGCATGAGCGAACCGTTGCCGTTGTCATTCTCCCTGGTGCCTCCTGCCTCCTCGGCAGGCGTGCCATCGCTGATCTGGCCCAAGGCGCGCGCGGTGGTGTTGCCAATGTCGAACACCTTGCCATGGGCCGCCCAGTGGCCGCCGTCGTACCAGCGCAGAAAGCGCCTGCCCATGTCCTGCGTGTCGAATCCGGCCGCCACCAGGCTTTCCGCTGAGCACAGCAGGAGCGCGCCATCATCCGACCAAGTGCCGGCGGGCTGGTTGTAGGTGCCAAAGGCACGCATCCCCGTCACGGGATCGGCTTTGCGGGCGTCGCGCCCCTGGAACTCAACAGGAACGCCGAGGGCATCGCCAACCAGCGAGCCCCATAGGCCGCCGGCCATTCGTTGTTCAAGAGTGATCATGATGGATTGCCTTCGGGAAAGTGGATGAACTCGGGCGGCACGGCCTCCACCAGCCACACGTGGTTGGCCGAGACATAGAAGACATGGCCGGCGGCGGCCATCTCTCCGGCGCGAATGGTCAGCAGCACCGGCCGGCCGTGGCGCGCGCCCACCTTCATGGTCATCGTGGTTTCGGCTGAGAGATGCACGTGGTGGCGCTCCATCTTGAGCAGGCCCTGCTGCCGGATGGAATCGAGGAAACGAGTGGCCGTGCCGTGATACAGTGTCTCAGGCGGGGTGCGCGGCTCGTATTGCAGGTCCACCTCCACCGAATGGCCCTGGCTGGCCCGGATGCGCGTGCGGTCGGGGCTGAAGGCGAAGCGCTGCTTCTCGCAGTCCGCCACGATGCGTTCGAGCCGGGAGCGGCTGAGATCTTTGCCGCGCCGGTTGCAGCCGGCGAGCAGCTCGTCCACATCTGCCCAGCCTGCCTCATCGAGCGTGAGGCCCGCCTTCTCCGGCTCGTGACGCAGCACGAGGCTGAGGAACTTGCTAAGTTTGATGTCGCTGGGGGAAGTCATTGGCTTGTCGCTTCTATCTTTTGCATTGAGGGGGTATCAGAGCCTGCGGCGCACCTCCATCAGCGCGAAGCCGAGCAGGTTGAGGCCTTTCCACAGGCGCGGGTTCTCCGCGTGCTCGTCGGTGCCCGCCAGGCCGATGCCCCAGATGCGGTCCACGGGGCTGGCTTCCACGATGATCCTCTCACCCGTGCCGGCCAGGTACTCTTTCAGGGCCGGGTGCTGAGAGAACTTGGCGTGGTTGCCGCGCACCACGATGTCCATGCGGGCGGCCTTCCATTGGCTTTCATCGAAGCCTTTGACCAGGCGGCCAAGCTTCTTGGCCTGGGCGGGCGAGGCGGCGGCGAGGATCTTCGTGCGACATTCTTCATCGCCGAAAAGCCGGGCTTTCTCGGCCATCATGAAATGCTCGGCCGTTTGATACATCGCGCCGTCGATTTCAAAGGGATGGGCTGCCCACCACTGGCTGAAGCAGGTCTTGCCCAGGCTGCCATCTTTGGATGGCGTGTGGCCCCAGAAGAACAGCCAGCGCGGCCGGAAACCGGCATTCATGGCAGCAACGAGACTTTCGTTGTCGGTGATGGTGCTCATAATTCAAAGTGGAAGCCTTTTTTCCGCAGCCGTTCATACTTCGCGGGGTTGAAGCGGTGAAGCTGGGCGGGGCGGTGGGGGCCTTCGCGGTGGGTTTCGTTGAGGGGTTCGATGAGGTCGAGGGCGAGAACCTTTTTGCGGAAGTTGCGCTTGTCGATCGCGGTGCCGAGCACGGTTTCGTAGAGGTGCTGGAGCTGGCTGAGGGTGAACTTTTCCGGCAGCAGCTCGAAGCCCACGGGCTGGTAGCGCAGCTTGCCGCGCAGGCGGTCAAGGCCGGCGGTAAGGATGTCCGCGTGGTCGAAGGCTAACGGGGGCGTGGAAGCAACGGGGAACCACTGCGCATCGCTGGCATCGGTGGCGGCCTGGGTGGAGTGGTCGGCCATCTTCACCAGGGCGTAGTAGGCCACGCTGACCACGCGTTCGCGCGGATCGCGTTTCACGGTGCCAAAGGTGTAGAGCTGCTCCAGATAGACCTTGGAAAGGCCGGTCTCCTCTTCCAGCTCGCGGCGCACGGCTTCATCGAGGGTCTCCGCCACCCGCACGAAGCCGCCGGGGAGGGCCCAGCGCCCTTTGAACGGGGCGATGCCGCGCTTGATGAGCAGCACCTTGAGCTCCGCCTCGTCGAAGCCGAAGACGACGGCATCGACGGTGAGCGCCGCCCTGGGGTATTCGTACTGGTGTGGCATGGGGCTATGAAAGTGTAGTTATGACACTAAGTAAAGCAAAAAAGAAGCGGAGGTGTGTTTTTGTCATGTGGGGGCGTTCGTCCAGAGCCCCGTGTCCCTACAAGGAGCGGCGGCATCTTGCCGCCGTCAAAAGACCAGCGGCGCAGCCGCCATGCCAGTACATCGCCAGGCAATGCTCAACAGCTTCTCTTGGTTTGTCGCGGCTGCGCCGCAGGTCTTTGGACGGCGGCAAGATGCCGCCGCTCCTTGTGGGGGCACACGGTCACGCCTGAGCCAGGGGGGACTCCCGTCTCACGATGACTTCCGCGGGCGTCGAAACAGCCTCGTTCCTCACTTCCCCTTCTCCGCCAGCGCCTTCTCGATGCTCGCGGCCACTTCCTTGCCCAGCATGGCGTAGCCTTCGGGCTTGTAGTGGACGTCCTTGGCGTTCTGCACCTCGGCCACGTGGGGCGTGATGGCGGCGTTGAGGTCATCGGTGGGCACGCCGTTTTCGGTCATGACTTTTTTGGCGATGTCGTTGTACTCGGCGACGCTGCCGAACTTGCGGTTGGGGACCAGCTCCACCTGGGGGATGGGCGTGGTGGTGGCCCAGATGAGTTTGGCGCCGGTGGCTTTGAGCTTGGTGACCAGCTCGCGCAGGTTCTTCTCATAGTCGGCGGGTTCCACCTGGCGCTTGCCGTCGGGCATGATCTTGAGATCGTGAATGCCCCAGTTGAAGTGGATCACATCCCACTTTTCCTTGCCGAGCCATTTATCAATGCTGGTGAGGGTGCGGCTGGTGGGACCGCCATTGGCGGGGATGCGGTGCACGTTGGCCTTGCCTTTCAGCAGGTCGCGCACGGGCACAGTGTAGCCGATGGAGATGGAGTCGCCGATGAGCAGCACGCGCGGCAGGCCGGGCTGGTCTTCCACCGGGGCCATGGCGGGATTGGGGGCCTTGGCCTGGGTTTTGTCGGCGGCTTGCAGGCCGGTGGTGAGGGCGAGGAGGCAGAGCAGGGTGAGGAAGGTCTTCATGGGGATGAGGCGCTGCGCGCCGGAGATGGCAGATAGGAGATGGGAGATGGGGGAGTTACTTCTGAGGGAGGGCTTTGGTGAGGGCTTCGGTGACGGACTTGGCTTCCATGTCGCGGCCTTCGGTCTTCCAGTGGAACATGTCGCCGGCGGCGAGGTTGAGGTGGGGGAGCATGAGGCCGGAGAGGTCGTCGATGGCCACGCCTTCCTCCTTCATCACCTTCAGGGCCATGGCGTTGTGCTGCTCGATGGTGGGCTGGATGTCGGGGTTCAGCTTCTCGGGCTCGCCCTTGACGGTGACGGGGGTGATGGTGGCCCAGATGAGCTTTGCCTCCGGCGCGGCCTTCTTCATGGCCTGCACCATCTGATGGGTGAGCGGCTCGAACTGGCCCTCGGGGATGCGGCCTTTCTGCCAGCCGTGGAGGCCGAGGTTAAAGTGTATCACAGCGTATTTTTTGGCCGTGAGCATCTCGCCGAGGATCTTGGGGAGCTGCTTGTCGGCCTGGGAAGTGGGGGTGACCCAGGCGTCGATGTTGGCCTTGCCGTCGAGGGCCTTCTGCACGGCGGCGTAGTAGCCGTTGAGGATGGAGTCGCCGATCATGAGCACATTGGGCAGGGAGGCGTCTTTGACGGGGGCCTCGCGCAGGCCCCAGCTTCCGCCCTTCGTGGGCAGGCGCTTGTCGGTTTCGGTCTGGGCCGGGACGGCGGGCTGGGCGTTGATGAGGGCGGTGGAGAAAAGCAGGGCGACAAGGAGGGTGCGGGACATGGGGGTTCTGAACGTGGGCGGGGTGGTGGGTCTTCCGGGAATTGGGGAGTTTGGGAGGGGCGGGAAGGTTTTCAGCGGAATTGAACCGCGGAGCGGTTCGCCGTGATTAGCCGGGGGTTTTAACCCCCGGTTCCTACGAGGAAGAAGTCTCCAACCACAGCGTGGTTGGCCAATGCGTGGCAGGCATTGTCAAGCGCCGTGCGCATTGGCCAACCCCTCCAGGGTTGAGGTCACACTCCGAACAAAACCGGGGGTTGAAACCCCCGGCTACTCATGGGGAACCGCTCTGCGGTTCAGATCAGGTGCCACCGTGTTGCACGCCGTCACCTGTTAATTTCTGGCTCGATTTTTGCGTGCCGAAATGGCCCCAGCCCGAAAAATTGATCAAAAGTCAAAACTTTTTTGGCAAGAAGAAAAGAGTCACCTCGTTTCAGCGCGCAGCAACCCCTGTCCCCCAACGATTTCCATGAAACCGCGCCTTCTCGCCACCACGCTCCTCGCCCTGTGCCTGAGTGCCTCGGCCTTCGCTGCTCCCCTCCCGGAGAGCGCTAAAATCGACGCCCTGCTGGCGAAGGACTGGGAGAAAAACCACCTGAAGGCCAATCCGACGGCGACGGACGAAGTGTTTGTCCGGCGCATCTATCTGGACCTCTCGGGCCGCATCCCGACCATTGAGGAGGCGCGCAGCTTCATCGCCTCCAAGGACGCGGACAAGCGTGCGAAGCTGATCGACACGCTGCTGGCGAGCGAGGGCTACGTGAGCCACTACTTCAACTACTGGGCCGATGTGCTGCGCGTTCTCACCGACACCAAGGGAGCGCTCACCGGTGAGGCTTACTCGGCCTACATCAAGCAGGCGCTGCGCGACAACAAGCCTTTCGACCAGTTCACCCGCGAGCTGATCACCGCCAACGGCGCGGCCTGGGAAGGCGGCGCGATGGGCTTCTACATGCGCGACCAGGGCATGCCCCTCGACCACCTGGCCACCACGGTGCAGGTGTTCCTGGGCACCAGCATCGTGTGCGCCCAGTGCCACAACCACCCCTTCGACAAGTGGTCGCAGATGGACTACTACCACATGGCGGCCTACACGTTTGGCGTGCAGTCCAAGGGCTACGGCCTGGACATCAAGGGCGGCAAAACCGACCGCGCGGCGATGAAGAAGAGCCCGGAGATGCGCGCCGAGATGAGGGTGGTGGGCCAGTCGCTGCAGGAAGTGATGAAGCCGCTGCGCTACACCATGATCCGCACCACGGAGGACCTGCCGAAGCTGCCGCACGACTACAAGTACGCGGACGCGAAGCCTAACGAGAAGGTGCAGCCTCGCACCATGTTCGGCCACGATGCGATCCCGGCGGAAGGCGAAGACCGCCGCGCCGCTTTTGCCAAGTGGATGACATCGCCGGAAAACCCGCGCTTCACCACCGTGATCGCCAACCGCCTGTGGAAGCAGACGATGGGCCTGGCCTTGATCGAGCCGCTGGATGAGATGGTCGATTCCACCGTCGCTTCGAACCCGCAGCTCATGGACTATCTGACGCAGCTCATGATCGAGAAGAAGTACGACATGAAGGCCTTCCTGCGCGTGGTGCTGAACACCGACACCTACCAGCGCAACGCCAGCACCAAGGGCATCGGCCTGGGCGAGACCTACCACTTCACCGGCCCGCTGCTGCGCCGCATGACGGCCGAGCAGACCTGGGACTCGCTGGTGACGCTGCTGACCGGCAGCCCCGACGCTTATCTGGGCCAGCCTAACGAGGGCATGGAGCATCGCCTGGCCAACCTGGGCAAGCTGTACGATGCGCTGGCCAGCAAGACCTACACCGACCTGCTCGCGGATGCCAAGGGCCTGAAGGACGTGGCGGCCGCCCTGGACAAGAAGTCGGAAGATTTGCACAAGCAGATGGACGAGGCCAAGAAGGCAGGTGACACGGCCAAGGTGTCCCGCCTGAGCAAGGAGCTGACGGGCATCCGCGGCGAGAAGGCCAAGGGCTTCACCACCGCCCTGTTGGGGGATGACCTGGTGGCCGAGCTCCGGGGCGGCGGCAAAGGCGGCAAGGGCGGCTACCGCAAGGGCGCGGGCAAGAAGGGCGGCGTGCCTGTGATCGCCCTGCGCCCCACCATGAGCAAGGAAGAGCGTGAGGCTGCGCAGAAGGGCGGCAAGAAAGGCAAGGGCGGCGGCGCTGCCACGGCCCGCACGGCCCAGCTTGTGCGCGCTTCTGAAGAAAGCTCCCCCGCCCCGCGCGGCCATCTGCTGCGCCTGTTCGGCCAGAGCGACCGCGAGACGATCTCGAACGCCAGCACCGAGGCCACCGTGCCGCAGGCGTTGGGCCTTCTCAATGGCAGCGTGGCCGAGGCCGTGTACGGCCCCTTCTCCGAGTTCCGCAAGGAAGTCGCCGCCGCCACTACCGCCGATGCGCAGATGGACACGATCTATCTCGGCCTGCTGGCCCGCCTGCCTGCCGCTGAAGAGCGCGCCATGCTGGCCGAGGTGGCCAAGGACCGCCCGGAGACGGGCATCAATGATGTGATCCACGCGCTGCTGAACACCACGCAGTTCCTGTTCATCCAGTAATCTTTTTCCTTCGTTTTCGTCAACCCCTCACCGCCCCCACCCCGCCCCTATGAAAGCCGATCTCTTCAAAGCTGATGAAGTGTCCCGCCGGGAATTCGTGATGAACATGGCCAAGACCTGTCTTGGCGTGACCGCCGCGCCCATGCTGCTCAACGGCACCGCGCGCGCCGCCTTCGAGGGCTCCTCGAAGCTCAAGCAGGTGGCCACGGCCAAGAACGTGATCTACCTCTACATGAGCGGGGGCATGACGCACATGGACACCTTCGATCCGCATCCAGGCATCGAGGAAGCCGGCCCGGTGAGCGCGATCAAGACCAATGCCGACGGCGTGCAGCTCAGCGAATTCCTGCCGCAGCTTGCCAAGCATGGCAACAAGATGGCGGTGCTGCGCGGGCTGAACTCCACCCAGGGCGCGCATGAGCAGGGCAACTATTACATGCACACCAGCTACACCCAGCGCGGCACCATCCGCCATCCGAGCATGGGCGCGTGGCTGTCGAAGTTCCAGGGCCGCAGCAATCCCAGCCTGCCCGGCAGCGTGGTGGTGAGCGGCAGCAGCAAGCACCCCGGCGCGGGCTTCTTCGATGCCTCGGCCGCGCCGCTGAGCATCAACAATCCCGCCCAGGGCCTGCAGAACAGCAAGCGCTTCGCCTCGCTGAACGACGGCGACTTCAAGTACCGCCTCGACCTCGCCGGCAAGCTCGACAAGGGTTTCCGCCAGCAGTATGACTACGATGGCGTGAAGGCCTATGCCGATGTGTATCGCGATGCCGTGAAAGTGATGAGCAGCGAGGACCTCACGGCCTTCGACCTCTCCAAGGAATCCGCCACGGCCCACGAGGCCTACGGCTCCGAGCCTTTCGGCCAGGGCTGCCTGCTGGCCCGCCGCCTGGTGGAGCATGGCGTGCGCTTTGTGGAAGTGGTGCTCGGCGGCTGGGATACGCACAACGAAAATTTTGTGCGTGCTGAATCCCAGGCCAAGCAGCTCGACCAGGCCATGGCCACCCTGCTGGGTGACCTGCAGTCGCGCGGTCTGCTGGACGAAACGCTGGTGGTGCTCACCACCGAATTCGGCCGCACGCCGAAGATCAACAGCAACGAAGGCCGCGACCATTACCCGAAGGCCTTCAGCAGCGTGCTCGCCGGCGGCGGCATCCGCGGCGGCCAGGTGTACGGCAAGACCGACAAGGGCGCAGAAGTGGTGGAAGGCAAGATTGGCATCCCCGACTTCAACGCCACCATTGCCTACGCCCTGGGCCTGCCACTGGACCAGATCGTGTTCAGCCCCAGCAAGCGCCCGTTCACGGTGGCCGACAAGGGCCAGCCGTTGACGCATCTGTTTGGTTGAGCTGGGGTGAGTGAGGTTTGATTGATTTGGGAACGCCCCGCGGCCTGGTGCTGCGGGGCGTTTTTGGTTGGTAGGAGATGGGTTGAAATGCGGCGTTGGGGTCGAACCGCGGAGCGGTTCTCCGTGAGTAGCCCGGGGTCCTTGTGACCCCGGGTTTCATGCGGGAGGGTATTCAACCCTGGAAGGGTTGGCCCATGCGCCTTGCGGTTGATAAAGCCTGCCACGCATTGGCCAACCCCTCCGGGGTTGAGGCCTTTGGTCGCCTAAAACCGGGGGTTAAAACCCCCGGCTACTCATGGAGAACCGCTCTGCGGTTCAAGGCGAATGCAGGTCAGTATGGCCATACTTTCATTTGAAATCCCCCAACCCCGCCTTGCCGCCCCTTGTCCCCTACGCCGCCAGCGCGTTCTGCCCCTTGTCCACCGCCTTCGCGATGATGCGTGCCAGCGCCTCCATGCTGTAGGGTTTCTGGATCACCTCGATGGTGCCCTGGCGGCCTTGGATGAGGGAGGTGAATTCCACGGCCTCCACGGCGAAGCCGCTGCACACGATCACGGGCACGGTCATGCCCAGCTCGCGCAGTTGCTTGAAGGTGTCGCGGCCTGAGAGCTTGGGCATGTACACGTCCATCATCACCGCATCGATGGGGGTCTCCGTGGTGCGCAGGATGTCCAGCGCTTCCTGGCCGTCGCCGGCTTCGATGATCTTGTAGCCGAGGTACTTCAGCATGTTCACGGCGATGGAGCGCACCGGCGCCTCGTCGTCCACCACCAGGATCGTGCCTTCCGCGCCGCCGCGGCGGACCACGGGCTTGGCATCGCGCAGTTCGGGTTCTGCGGGCGTGGCCGGTGCCAGGTCGGCCTTCAGGCTGCGGGGCAGGAAGATGCGGAACTCGGTGCCGCGGCCCGGTTCGGATTCCAGCTCGATCCAGCCGCCGGCCTGCTCCACGATGCTGCGCGCCATGGCCAGGCCCAGGCCGGTGCCCTTGCCGGGGGCTTTGGAGGTGTAGAACGGTTCGAACACCTTCGCCTGCGAGTCCTTGGGGATGCCGCAGCCGTTGTCCTTCACCTTGATGACGACATAGTCGCCGGAGGGCTGCGGGAAGGTGTCGCGGTGGGAGGCTTCGCGCTTGGTGAAATTGGTGGCCGTGATGTCGATGGTGCCGCCGGAATCTGGCAGCGCATCGCGGGCATTGAGCGCCATGTTGAGCAGCACCTGCTCGATCTGCACCGGCTCCACGGTGGCGTGCCACAGCTCGCGTGCAGCGTGGGAGCGCAGGGTCACTTTGGGGTCGATGCTGGCGCGAAGGATGTTGTGCACCTCCTTGGTGATCACCGTCAGGTCGGCATCGTTGCGCACCACGCTGGCCTTGCGCGAGTAGCCCAGGATCTGGTTCACCAGCTCCGCCGCGCGGTTCGCCGCACGGGCCGCGCCGGCCAGGCGTTCGCGGTTGCGCGCCGGATCCTCCTCCAGCTCCGCCAGGCTCAGGTTGCCGCGGATGGCAGTCAGCAAATTGTTAAAATCATGGGCGATGCCGCCGGCCAGCAGGCCGATGGACTCCAGCTTCTGCCCCTCCTGCATGCGTTCGGCAAAGCGGCGCTCGTCCGTCGCATCGTGGAACAGCCACACCCGGCCGAGGGGCGCGCCGTTCTGGCCGCGCACATCGATGCAGCGCACCTCGATGGTGCGCGGGTCTTCGCCGTCCATGATGCCTTCACCTTCCGCGCCGCCGGCCTGCGCCTCCTGCCAGCGCACCCAGGTCTTGCGCACCGTCTCGCTGTCCTTGAACTTGGCCGCCACGCTGCCCAGCCACACCTGGGCGCTGATGCCGCGGGAGGAGAGCTCGTCATTGAGATTGAAAAGCTGGCGCGCCTTCTGGTTGATGAGCGACAGATGGCCCTCGCTGTGCATGAACACCACTGCCTCGCGGGTCGATTCCACCAGAGCGTGCAGCACTTCGATGCCGCGTGTCGCCGCCTGCTCGGTTTCGCCCAGCCTGCGGCCCGCCTCCGCCAGCCGGTCTTCGAGACGGATGCGCTCCTCGCGCTGCTCCGCCAGCATGCGCACCACGGAATCGCGCATGGCCCAGTACTCCGCCGGCACCCAGGTGCGGGGCGAAGGCGAGGCGGCATGGCTCATGAGCGAGCGCATCGCCGCGATGCCATCGCGCAGCGGCCGTGCGATGTAGCCGCACAGCGCCACGGAAAACACGGTGACGCCCAGGGACAGCAGCGCAAACCACAGCCAGGGCAGGACGCCACCGGGCAGGAAACGGACGCCGGTCACGAAGAAAATGAGCGGCGTCAGGCCGTTCAGCAGCATGAGCAGCAGGATGCGCAGTCGGAGGGCGTTCATGGGCGGGAGAAAGGGGGATCAGAGGAATCACGGGGCACGATTTCCACCGGCAGCGGCGCCTCGCGGCCCTGGCGGCGCTGGGAGATGAAGGGCTCCTCGGCGGAAACGAAAGGCTTGAAATCCATGGCCACATCCCGGGGGGAAAGGCCGAGCGCGCGGGCAATGTCCTGGGGATTGCGGGCCAGGGGATCGCGCAGGCCGCTGATCTCGCGGCGGCCCCAGGAGGTGTCCTGCTCCAGCACCTTCACCCCTGGCTCCTTGTCCAAGGTAGCGATGAGCTGATGCCAGCGGTACTCGTGCAACGCCATCCAGCACACCATGACGGCCGCCGCCACCGCGCCGGTGACGAGAACCCAGGTGCGCGGTCGCGAAGTCTCCACCTGGCACACCAGGCCGCGCTCGAGCAGCCGGTGCACCATGTCGGGATGCGGCGAGAAGCTCAATAGTGTCTCCGCCTCTTCGCACAGGGCCTGCAGCTTGGCGCGCAGATCCGCCGGCGCCTGGCCCCGCACGCGGGCCGCGAGCTTGCAGCGCCAGCCCACCACCACCACGATCTGCGCGGCCATCGGCACCTCCTCCGCCACTTCCAGCGCGGGCTCAACCGCCGGTCCGGGCTCGTGCACCTCCGCTTCGGAGGCCTGCAAGGCTGGCCAGGACATGGCTTCCAATCTCGGCTCGCCCGGCCGCAGCCGGTTCGAATGGCTCTCCGCCCGCGCCAGCACCACATGGTGGCGCTGGTCGAAAAGCACCAGCTCCGGCACCTCATGCCACTGCGCGCGGTCCTGGATGTAATGCCACACCGAATCGCCCTCCCACAGCGCCTTCATCGCCCACAGCCACATCTGCGGGCGCGTCATCGCCACGTACCATTTGCCAATTTCTTCCACCCGCCGGGCCTGCTTGCGCTGGCGCACCAGCCGGGTCGCCTCCTCCATCATCGGGGCCAGCAGGTTCGCCGCGCGCAGCGGATCGTGGCGCAGGTCATCCAGCGCCGCCTCCATCGGCTTTTTCAGCGCCGCCGCCCATTCCCGTGCCTCCGGCTCCGCCGCATCGCGGGTGGCGAAGTAACGCATCACCCGCTCCGCGCTCAGGTTTTCATCCCGCTCACGGTTCCGCTGGGCCACGGCAGACCGCAGGGAGACGGCCTCCTCCCAGGAGGTCTCCTGCACTTTCGGTTCTGCGGTGAACAAAGACATGGGGGTGGCGGTGGGGAAGCAAGGAGAAGGGCTCAGGCCGCTTCAGGGGAGCGGTTGGCCGCTGCCGCCTGCTGCGCCCGGCGTTCGGTCGCCAGGCGGATGAGCTTCTGCTCCACCATCGCGCCCACCTTTTCTTCCATCGCAAAATCCGTCTTCGCCTCCAGGCTCTTCATGGAGATGGCCATGCCCGCCGCCTGGCTGTCGATGCGGTCCGTCAGCGCCTTGGTCACGGCCATCCAGGTTTCCTTGAAGCGTGAATCCGTCATCCCTAGCTTGTCATTGAGCGCGCTGATGCTCATCACCGCGCTGAACACGTCACGCTTCAGGTCTTCCAGCTCCTTCTGCATTTCCTGGCGCATCGCCACCATGTCGCGATGCAGGGCTGAGCCGAGTTCGTCCATGCGCTCCTGCAGGCCGCGGCGGCCGCGTGCCAGGCTGCCATCCACCACCGCGCGCAGCTCCTTCATGCGGCCTTCCAGCTCCTCATGGTAGCGGCCAAACATCTGCATCCGCAGGGTTTCCAAGCTCACCTGCGCATCGGTTGTGGGAGGCTGGTGCTGCTGTTCCAGCGCCGACATCAGGGCCGTGGCGCTGACCCCCGCGAGGCTGCCGGTGGGCGGATTCGTCGGTGCCAGCGGCTGCGTGGGCGGCCGGAACGCAGGATCCTGGTGCACCGGCTGCTGTGCCTGCTGATACTGCGGCATCATCGGAGGCTGCATCTGCTGCTGCTGCATGTAATACTGCTGCTCATACTGCGCCTGCTGCGCCGCCGACATGCGCAAGGGCTGCGCGCCAAAGGGAACCATCGGCGTCGAGGTGGGCGCCACCGGCCGCACCGGCTCCCTGTGGAAGCTCGGGGCCATGTCGCCAAAGACTTCGGCCAGCCCGGTTGTCAGCGGTCCCGCGCCAGCTCCGGAGGTCGGGGAAGGCGGCTTGGACCAGCCGTGAGCAGACGTCGTGAAGGGAGTTTCGAGGAGGGCTGACATATTCGGAGAAGTTGAGAATTAACCAAAAATATCACATGTGTTAATAATTTCCATATTTATTTATTGTTTCTTGGTTAATTCTCAGGACTGGCATTCCAATTCCCGCATGCAGGGCTTGCCAGAGCCCCCGATCGTGGCCACAGCATCCCTGTGTCCGCCGCCCTTCCGCCTCCCCTCCCCTTCGAGGTTTCAACCCCTGTTTCCCCGACAAAGAAGTGGCGCTGGGTGCTGCACCTTCTCATCATCCTCCCCTACCCCATGCTGCTGGGCATCATCGGTGCCAGCCGGCATCACACCCATCGCGCCGCGCTGACTGGCAGCACCCAGGGCATGCTCGCCGTGTGCGCGACGGAGATTGTCACCTTCGGCCTCGTGCTGGGCCTTGCCCTGCTGATTTCCCGCGCCTCACGCGATGACCTGTTCCTGCGGTGGCGCCGCCCGTGGCTCACCCTGGGGCTGGGCGCGTGGTACTCCATCGCCATTCGCATGGCGCTGGGCTTCGTCGGCACTCTCGTGTGCGCCGCGCTGGTGCTCTGCCACGTGACCACCCTTCCAGAGATGGAGGCCTTCATTAAAAGTAACAAGCCCGACCTCGAAGCCGCCGTCAGCCTCAGCGCGCTGAAGAACAATCCCGTGTACGCCGTGCTCAGCCTCACCCTGGTAAGCTTTGTCGTCGCCGGCCTGCGCGAGGAGCTGTGGCGCGCCGCCTCCCTCGCCGGCCTGCGCAGGCTGTGGCCGCGGCTGTTTGGCTCGCGTGTGGGCGGCTGCCTCGCCGCCGGGCTCATTGCCATCGTGTTTGGCTTCGGCCACCTGCCCATGGGCATGGTCGCCGTGGCCGGCACGGCGCTGATCGGCTGGTTCCTCGGCTGCATCATGGTGTTGCACCGCTCCACCTGGATGGCGGTGATCGCCCACGGCATGTTCGATGCCGCCACCTTCGCCGCCGTCGCGTACATGCCGAAGGACCTCCTGAAGCTGGAACCCGCCGCATTGCTTCATTGCATTCCGCCCCTGACTTTCTAGTGTCAGTGATTGTGAGCGCTGCCACATCCCCTCCTTGCGTGCTGTCCATCGCCGGATCGGATTCGTCCTGCGGGGCCGGCGTGCAGGCGGATTTGAAGACCATCGGCACCCTCGGCTGCTACGGGCTCACCGCCGTCACCTGCGTCGTCTCCGAGATCCCTGGCCGCGTCTCCCAGGTCCAGCAGCTCGCGCCCGACCTCATTGCCGACCAGATGCACGTCCTTTTCGATGGCTTCCCCATCGCCGCCGCGAAGACCGGCATGATCGGCGGGGTGGACCAGGTGCAGGCCCTGGTGGCCGCGTGGATCACCATTGGCAAAAACGTTCCCCTGGTGGTGGATCCGGTGATGATCGCCACCAGCGGCGCCCGCTTAATGGACGAGGAGGCCATCGAGGCCGTGAAGACCCTGCTGCTGCCCCTCGCCCACGTCATCACCCCCAATCTGGATGAAGCCGCCGTGCTCTGGGGCCAGCCCGTCGCCACCCGCGCCGAGATGGAAGCCTGCGGCCAGGACCTCAGCAGCCAGTACGGCTGCGCGGTGCTGGTGAAAGGCGGCCACCTGGCTGGCGACCAGGCCTCCGACGCCCTCTGCCACACCGGCTCCGTGACCTGGTTCGACGCCCCGCGCGTGCCCGGTGTGCGCACCCATGGCACCGGCTGCACCTATTCCGCCGCGATTGCCGCCGGCCTGGCAAGGGGCCTGCTGCTGATCGAAGCCGTGCGCAGCGCCAAGGCCTATGTCGCACATGCCATTGCGCACCATCATGCGTGGGGCGACGTACATGCACTGAACCACCTGCACCAGCCGCAGCGATGAACCGCCTCCTCATCCTTCCCGCCATGGCGCTCGCCTTCCATGGCCTGGGATGCTGCGCGCCTGCCGCCGAGGCCAGGACGCCGCCTCCACCCGTGGACCAGGTCTCCCAGGCCGCCATCCAGTCCGCCTTTCAAATCCTGCGCCGCGATTACATCCACCGCGAAGACCTCACCTTCGACCAGCTCAACCGCGCCGCCCTGCGCGGCCTGCTGGAGCGCCTCAACTTTGGCGCCGAGCTCATCAAGACCGATCCCGCCGCCCCGGCTCCCGACTGCCGCGTCATCAACGATGAGATCACCCCCCGCATCGCCGTGCTGCGCCCCTCTGCCCTGGTGGACAAGGAGATCGCGCCCATGGAGGAAGTGCTGCACCGGTTCAAGGACCAGGGCGTGAGCCACCTCATTCTCGACCTACGCTCGCCCTGCCCGCCCGGCGAATTTGAGACCGCCGCAGCCATCCTGGAGCTCTTCCTGCCGCGCGGAGAGCTGCTCTTCAAGCTCAGGCAGCTCAGCGCCGGCGATGCCCAGCTCATGGTTTCCCACCGCGACCCGGTGTGGACCGGCGGCCTCATCGCCCTCGTTGATGGCGAGACCAGCAACCTCGGCGAAACCATTGCCGCCGTGCTGCATCAGCGGAAGCGCGCCCTGCTCATCGGTAGCCAAACAGGCGGCCTCACCGGCGTCCACGACGACG
>FTBX01000259.1_pt1 | contig 17069 bp, 12 predicted proteins | sample 1639461 | NCBI WGS metagenome assembly FTBX01 (sample SAMEA3914864, study PRJEB12502) | metagenome | biome: forest; material: soil | place: USA | collected 2012-03-12 | depth 0.3 m
ACGGTGCGGTTCTGCGAACGCTTCATTGATCCACGCAACCGCACCACCGACCAGATGGTGCAGGCAGCACGTTCAGGGAAGCAAAACATCCTGGAGGGCAGCCAGGCCAGCGGCACCTCGAAGGAGACGGAAATCAAGCTTACCAATGTGGCCCGCGCCAGCCTGGAAGAACTTCTGGAGGACTACCGCGACTACCTGCGCACCCACCAGCAACAGGAGTGGGACAAAAACTCCAAGGAGGCGCTCTACATGCGCAAGCTGGGCCGCAGCGCGGAACCCAGCTATGAAACTTACCGTGAGCTGTTTGACACGCGACCGGGCACCACCGTGGCGAACATGCTCGTCAGCCTTATTCACCAGACCAATTACCTGCTGGACCAGCAACTGCGCCGCCTGCAGGAGGACTTTCTCAAGGAAGGCGGCCTGCGCGAACGTATGACCCGCGCCCGGCTGGAAGCTCGGGGGCAGGAAAGGCGAGGAGGGGCGACAGAGCGGTAAGCGGGACGTACGGGACCAAAGGGACCTACGGGCGGAGGAGTTGCCCCTGCCTCAGCCAATGATCTCCTTGATCGGCTCGCCGTAGTTCAACACCGGCACCGGCCGGTCGGCATCGTTGACGTAGTTCTTCGTCTGGTCGATGCCGAGCTGGTGGTACATCGTGGCCAGGACATCCTGCGGAGAAACGGGGCGCTCTTTGGGGAACTCGGCACGGGCGTCGCTTTCTCCCAGCACATAGCCTCGCTTCAAGCCGCCGCCGGCCATCGCCACGGAGAAAACGTTGGGCCAGTGGTCGCGGCCGGCATCCTTGTTGATGCGCGGCGTGCGGCCGAACTCACCCCAGCTCAGCACGAGGGTCTTCTCAAGCTGGCCGCGGCGATCCAGGTCTTCGATCAGGCCGGCAAAAGCGGCGTCGTACTCGGGCAGCTTCTTTTTGAGGCCCTCGAAGTTGTTAGCGTGCGTGTCCCAGCCACCGACATTGACGGTGACGAAACGCACGCCGGCTTCGATCAAACGGCGGGCAAGCAAGGTGTTCTGGCCCCAGGTGGTGCGGCCGTAGAGGTCGCGGGTGGCCTCGTCTTCGCGGCTGATGTCAAAGGCGGCCTGCACCTTGGGCGAGGTGACGATGTTGTACGCCTGCTGGCCAAAGGTGTCCATGCCGCCGATCACGCCGGAGGAATCGATGTCGCGCCGCAGCGTGTCGAAGTGCTGGAGGATGGCGCGGCGGTTTTCCAGACGGTCGAGGGTGAGGCCGCCGGGCACCTTGAGGTTCTGCACGCTGAAGTCTTTCGAATTCGGGTCGCCCTGGGTTTCGAAGGGGTTGTAGGCCACGCCCAGATAAGCGGCGGCGGAACTCTTCGGCGCGGTGGGTACTGTCACATACGCGGGGAAACCTTCCTGGCGCGCGCCCATTTCCTTGGCCACGATGCTGCCGTAGGAAGGCGCTTCATTGGCCGGGATGTCGTTGGTGGGCTTGTAGCCGGTGAGCAGCGTGTGGCTGGCGGATTCGTGGCCGGCATCGCCGTGAGTCACGGACCGGAGCAGGGTGATCTTGTCGCACACCTTGGCGATGCGCGGCATGTGCTCGCTCACCTGCAGACCGTTGAGGTTGGTGTTGATGGGGCTGAAGGTGCCGCGGAATTCGGACGGTGCATCGGGCTTCATGTCCCACATGTCGAGCTGGCTGGGGCCCCCGCCCTGCCAGAAGAGGATCACGCTCATGTCCTTGGGCAGGTCGCCAGCGGCGGCGGCCAGGGCCTGCCGGCGCAGCAAGCCGCTGAGCGAAAGGCCGCCAAAGGCCAGGCTGCCGGTGCGCAGAAAGTTGCGGCGGCTAAGGCCGTCGCAGCACCGGTAGGAACCACTGTGAACGTCGAGAAGCATGGGGAAAGGAGGGTTTGGGGGTGCGATACCTACGCTAATGGTTGAACAAAAATTCCTTCGAGTTGAGGAACATCCATTCGAAGTCCTCCAGCTCGGCCTTGCGGTCCTTGGCGCCGGCGACAAGGGCTGCGGCATCCTTCAATTCCTCGGCACGCGGCGAGCGGCCAAAGGCGCGCAGGTAGAAGTCGCTGATGATCTCCTCGGTGCTTTTCTTGCCTTGCAGAAAGGCGGCGAGGCGGGCCTTGGGGTTGCTGATCTTGTTCTGCACCTCGGGCGAGTTCATGAGGTGCAGGGTCTGCGAGAGATTGGGCGCGTAGCTGCGCTCGCACTCACAGGCGCTCTCACGCATGGACCGGCCGAAGACGCTGAGGAAGTAGCTGGGCACGGACTCATCCGGCAGTTCGATGGCGCGGGTGCCAAGTGGCAGGCCGTTGAACTTCTCCTGCGAGCCGGTGACCACGTCCACCGCATCCAGCAGTGTTTCGGCCGAGAGGCGGCGCGGGGTATAGCGGGCGTAGTTCTGGCGGTCGGTCTTGTTTTCCTCCACCGGCTCGGAGCTCAGGCTGTAGGCGCGCGACTTCATGATGGTGGCCATCACGTGCTTGAGGTCGAACTGGTAGTTGTGCAAGTCCTGCGCCAGCGCTTCCAGCAGCTCGGGATTGCTCGGTGGATTGGTCACGCGCATGTCGTCCACCGCTTCCACCAGGCCCACGCCCATGAAGTGGGCCCACAGGCGGTTAACAATCGCCTTGGCGAAAAACGGGTTGTCCTGGCCGGTCAGCCAGTCGGCCAGCTTTTCCCGCGGATCCTCGCCCCGCACGTACTCGTACTGCGGGCCGCCGAGGCCCTTGGGCTTCATGGACTGGCCGGTGCGCGGCTGGCTGATGCCGCCATCCTTTTTCACCGCCACGGACTGCTCGTTGCCGAACTGCCCGCGCTTGAAGGTGATGCGGGAGAAGAACGCGCCAAAGCCCCAGTAATCATCCTGGGTGATGCGCTCATAAGGATGGTTGTGACAGTTCGCGCAGGAGATGCGCGTGCCCATGAAGAGCTGGCTGGTGTCGTTTACCTGGGCCACAGTGTTGCGCACGTGGCGGTACCAGTTCACCGGCGGATTCTCGGCCGATTCGCCCTGGGCGGTGAGGATGGCGCGCACGAACTGATCATACGGCATGTTCTGCGCGAAGGCATTGCGCAGCCAGCCGCTGAAAGCAAAGGTGCCGGGCTTGAGGCCGTCGTTGTTGCCGCGCTTCACGCGCAGAAGATCAGCCCATTGGTTGGACCAGTAGGCGGCGTATTCATTGCGGTCCAGCAGCGCATCAATGAGCTTGTCGCGCTTCTCGGGGTCCTTGTCGGCCAGGAACTTCTGCACCTCCTCCGGCGTGGGCAGGGTGCCGATGGCATCAAGGCTGGCGCGGCGCAGGAATTCTTCATCGGTGCACAGCGGGCTTGGGGCGATGCCGAGCTTGTGCCACTTGGCGGCGATCAGTTCGTCCACCAGGCCCTTGGGCTTGAAGTGGGCGTACTTTTCTTCCGGCAACCCGTTGCTGTAGGGAACGGCGATGCGCGCGACATCCACCACACCCATGTACCGCACCATCACTGCGCCTTCACCGGTGTGGCCGAGGGTGGTGACGAGGCCGCTGGGCTCGACCTTGAGGATGTCGGGCTGCTGCGCCTTGTACTCCGCATGGCGGGTGACGTCGCGGAACGAGCCATCGGTATTGTAAGCCACCACGCGGAGCTGCTGCTGGCCTGCGCCGGTGAGCAGTCGCTCGCGCGGCAGCACCTCGATGCGCTGCACCTTGGGCGCATCCTCGGCGCCGTAGGGGACGCCTTGGGTCATCCAGCGCAGCAGCAACTTGTAGGCCTCGGAATTCTCATCGAAGCGCGATCCGCCGCCATGCACGGTGGAGGCGGTGGCCTTGGTCAGCAGCAGGGACTGCTCGGGCGAGCCAAGGAAGATGCGGCGACCGCGGCTTTCATTGACCAGGGCATCGTAATCAAAATGCGGCTCAAAGGCGAAGAGCGAGAGCTTGAAGCCGTTCTGGCCCGAGGCCTTGCCATGACAGCCGCCGCTGTTGCACCCGGCCTTGGTGAGGATGGGTTCGATGTCATTGACGAAGTGCAGCGGCCGCTCCACCGCGAAGTCTTTGATTGTGGCCTTCGCCGAACCGCTCATCTTTTGGTTCGTCGCCGGATCCATGACGGCCACTTGCACGGTGAGCGCGCCATCGCCCTTGGGCACCAGCCGGCCATGCTCCACCACTCCCAGCGCCGCCTTGTCACCAAGAGAAAACTCCGCCTGGCGCGTGGCATCGCGCAGCGTGCCATCGCTCATCTTCAGGGTGACCAGGAACTGCACCGACTGGTCGGCATCGCCAAGCACCACCTCCGCAGGTTCCACCAGAACCTGGGTGATGCGTGGGGCCTGCGCCGGAATAACAGCGGCCACGGCGGCCGCGAGAAGGGGGAAAAACATGCTCCCTTTGGTAAGCGGGAGGCGTGCCGGTTCTATCAGGGGAGAGGGAGGAAGATGCCGCCCTCGCTTGTCCAAAGGACTTCAGCTAAGCAGGGCGAACAAGGCCATCCGACCAAAAGAAAACGTTCACATCTCCCATGAACACTTGCAATAATTCGGAGGGTTCGTCAGGCAAGATTCCCCGTTCGGGATGCTCCAGCGCGATGTCCTTTCTCAGCTGTTCGTCATGGGGCCATACCACAAGCCTGTAGCCCCCTTCAAACCCTATGACCGCTCGGACGCGCCACTTTTCGCCTTCCTTTGGAAGACTGTTGATCATCACAAGCCGCACGACCTTCAACCCTTCGAGGACCGACAAGAAATCCACAAAGGCCGGGGCCTCGCTGTCGCCGAGACACTCTTTGTCCTTGAAGAAGCTCCACACACCCCAGGCGACATAGATCGTGCTTGTCTCCTCGGCATCATTGCGAAGCAGTAGCTTGAGCGTCGTGGTGTGAGGGTTCGATACCTGCACAAGCCGGGCGCCAATGATCTTGCCCCATGGCATTTTCATGCAGGTGGTGCTTCGCTTTCCGGCGGCGGAGGGGCGGCTGGCTTGCTGCGCGGCTTCAGCGCAGGCTTAACAGGCGGCAGGGCATCGTTCTTATTGCCGCCGGACCAGCCGCGGGCGTCGTTGTGGCTCTTGAACGGGCGGGGGGCTTTGTTCTTTATTTTTTGGCTCCTCATGGTCTTCGGCGGCAAAGCCTACGCCCGTGGCTGGCGAAAATCCAGCGCCGGACTTGCAAAAGCCTTTGCACGCCAGCAGGAACTCCTTGCGCAGCCTCTGCGCCCCGCGTTCCCGTGTGCCATGGAATCTCCCGCGCTCTACTCCCAGGTGGCCCTGAAGGTCGAGGGCCTCATTCGCTCCGGCACGCTGCGGGCAGGTGAGCGGGTGCCCTCGGTGCGGCATGCCTGCCAGCAGCATGGCGTCAGTGTCACCACCGTGCTCCAGGCCTATCTTTTGCTGGAGGATCGCGGCCTGATTGAGGCGCGGCCGAAGTCCGGCTTCTTCGTGCGGCCGCAAGTCAAAGTGAAGGCCCAGGAGCCGCTGATTTCCCGTCCGCCGACACGCGCGACGACGGTGAGCGTCGGCAGTCTGCAGTCGCGCTTGTTCGAGGCGACTCGGATGCCCGGCGTGGTGCCCTTTGGTGGCGCGGCTCCAGGGCCGGAGCTGCTGCCCACCGTGAAGCTCAACCGCATCCTGGCCGGCCTTTGCCGCAAGGCAGGCAAGCGCGGTGTGGGCTACAACATGCCGCCGGGCACCGACAGCCTCCGCCGCGAGATCGCCCGGCGGTTGCTGGACTGTGGGGTGAACCTTTCGCCGGATGAGATCATCACCACCAGCGGCGGCACCGAAGCCCTGGCGCTGTGCTTGCGCGCCGTCACCGTGCCGGGGGATGTGGTGGCGGTGGAGTCGCCCACTTACTTCGGCCTGCTGCACATCATCGAAGAGCTGCGCCTGAAGGCCGTGGAGATCCCGATGCACCCGCAGACCGGCATGGACCTTGATGCCCTGGAGGCAGTGCTCAAGACCCGCAAGATCGCCGCCTGCGTGGCCGTGCCGAACTTCAGCAATCCGCTGGGTTCCTTGATGCCTGAGGAGAACAAGCGGCGGCTGGTGGAGATGCTCGCGGACCGCGACATCCCGCTGGTGGAGGATGACATCTTTGGCGAGATCCACTTCGGCCCGCACCGGCCGCACGTGGCCAAGGCGCATGACCAGAAGCAGCTAGTGATGCTGTGCGGCTCCTTTTCCAAAACCCTGGCACCCGGCTACCGGGTTGGCTGGGTGGCACCTGGTCGCTTCAGGGCGCGCCTGCAAACCCTGAAGCTCACCACCACCCTGGCCAATGCCACGCTGCCCGAGCTGGCGATCGCCGAGTTCCTCGCCACCGGCGGCTACGACCATTATCTTCGCTCTGTCCGCCGGCAGTACGAGGAGCTGGTAGGGCGCATGAGCGAGGCCATCACCGCCGCCTTCCCCTGCCCCGTGAAGATCACCCGGCCCGCGGGCGGCTTCCTCATCTGGATCGAGCTGCCGGAATCGGTGGACGCGCTGCGGCTGGATGAAATGGCCATGCTGGAAAAGATCTGCATCGCGCCCGGCCCGATGTTCTCAGCCACGCAGGGCTTTCGCAACTTCATCCGCATCTCCTGCGGCCACCCCTGGTCCGACAAGGTGGAGCGCGCTATTGGGACTCTGGGACGCATGGTCGGGAAGCTGGTTTAGCGACAGAAGACTGGTAGATATCAGGCAGAAGACCTGAGGATGCGGGCATCTGTACTTCCCGCAATACCATCTGCCTGTGCATGGTGGTGGAGACATTCCATGGCAGTGTTTTGTTGATGCGCCCCGCCACCACCCGATCCACCGCTCCTGGCATGGCCTTTGGCTTGCTGGGCGTGCTCAGCTTCAGCCTCACGTTGCCGGCCACCCGGCTGGCGGTGGCCTCGCTGGATCCTTTGATGGTGGGCCTCGGGCGCGGGGTGGCGGCGGCGTGCCTGGCGGCACCCTTGCTGTGGTTGACGAACCAACGGTGGCCGACACGCGCTGAGCTGCACAGCCTCTTCATCGTGGCACTGGGTGTCATCATTGGCTTCCCGGTGTTGAGCGCCTGGGCCATGCGCCATGCAGATGCATCGCACGGTGCGGTCGTCCTGGGCCTGCTGCCGCTGGCCACGGCGCTCGCGGGGGTAATGCGCACGCATGAGCGGCCGTCCCTTGCGTTCTGGCTTTCCAGCGCAGCCGGCAGCCTCACAGTCATCGCCTTCGCCCTGTCCTCCGGCGGTGGGAGGCTGTGCCTTGCGGATGTGGCGCTGGTGGGTGCGGTGCTCGCCGCCGCCACTGGCTATGCGGAAGGAGCAAGACTTGCGCGAACCCTCGGCGGCTGGCAGGTGATCAGCTGGGCGGTGGTGCTCGCCGCGCCCTTCCTGCTGCCACCGCTGGCTTGTCTCGCGTGGTGGCATGGGCTCGCTGCCACCCCTGCCTCGTGGGCAGGCTTTGCCTATCTTAGCGCCTTCAGCTCCTTCCTTGGCTTCTTTGCCTGGTATCGCGGCCTGGCTGCCGGTGGGGTGGCCAGGGTGAGCCAGCTCCAATTGCTGCAACCTTTTCTGACCATGGCCTTTGCCACGCTGTTCTTTGGCGAATCGTTTGGCTGGGGCGGTCTCGGCTGCGCGCTGCTAGTAGTGGGTTCGGTGTATTTGAACCGCCGAAGCCGGGTCTGAACGTCTGGCAGCAATGCCTCAGGCATCAGCAGAGCACGATCCCGAGGGGACCATCGGAGCGGCCAGGTCTATTTGTTCTCGTTTGTCGTCCGGCCAGTCAGAGCACTTGCCCTGATTCGACTAAAATCGAAGCCACTTTGGGCGGCTTCCGGGAGCACCGCGCAGGGCCAAAGTAGTTTCGACTTTAGTCGAATCAGAGGGGCAGGCGGGCATCCAAGTCATGGGAATCATCCACTGGCAAATCTGTGCTCCTCTATAGAACACAATTCTGTATCTACCAGGCCGTCAAAAACGCGCGAGAGTGCGCCTGTAACTCAACCTCAACTTACCCATCCGATCATGAGAAATCTTTTCCTCCAACCTGTGCTTGCCGCCGCCCTGGCTGTCGCCGTGGCCGCCCCCGGCGCCCTTCTTCAATGCCTCGCCTGGGCCGGCATGGCTGTGAGCTACACCATGCGCTCGGGCTCTGTCAAACAAGGCATTGATGAAACCTTCGACGGTCGTCACCCCTGCGCGATGTGCCACGCAATCGAGCAGGGCGGCACCGGCGGCATTGCATGGCTTCTCCTGGCCTGCGGCATTGCCATCACCCTCGGCGCAGTGTTCGCATGGCATCACCGGAGGCAGTATGTCTGTGCTCTCCCAGCAAACCAGCATCTGTGCATGGATGTTCATTGAAAATTCGGATAACAAACACCTTGTCCGCATCTTATGACTACTGCCGCTGCAGCCCTGCTTCTTATCACGGTCATCGGCCTTACCACCTCCGCCGTGCTCAGCTTCTGGTGGGCCGGTGAGGACGGCCAGTTCCAGGAGTTTGAGCGCGGCTCGCTCAGCGTGTTTGACGCCGACGAGGTCGAGGCGGGCCAGATCCGGCCGGAAACCCCTTCCCACCGCTCATGAACAACACATTCCCCCTTCCTGAAACCAGTGCAGAGGAAAAGCTGCACAGCCGGCTGGACCGCGCGAACATCGACGCCGCGGCTCGCGGACCCGTGCTGCACTTCTTTGTCAGTGCACTGCTGTGGCTGCTCGCAGGCTCCGCCCTGGCGCTGCTGGCCTCCATCAAGATGCATTCGCCCGGCTTCCTCGCGGGCACGGACTGGCTCACCTTCGGCCGCGTGCGGCCGGCGCACCTCACCACCATGGTCTATGGCTGGGCCACGATGGCCGGCATTGGAGCTGCGCTGTGGATGATGTCGCGCCTGTGCCGTGCACCCCTGCAAAACACCGGCTGGCTGCACCTCAGCGCGGTATTGCTAAACGCTGGCAACCTCGTCGGCACCTGCGGTGTGCTCGCGGGCCGCAGCACGGCCATCGAGTGGCTGGAGTATCCGCGCGAGGCGGGGATCTTCATCGCCGCCGCCTTTGTACCTCTGATCATCGCTTTTGCCAGCATGGCGCGGCGGCGGCAGCCGGGGCACATCTATGTGTCGCAGTGGTATCTCATGGCCGCGGTGTTCTGGTTTCCCTGGTTGTACCTTACCGCCGAGGTGCTGCTGCTATGGCAGCCGGTGGCGGCTCCGGCGCAGCCGCCGGTGAACTGGTGGTTTGCCCACAACGTGCTGGGCCTGTGGTTCACACCGGTGTGCCTGGCGGCGGCCTACTACCTGATCCCGAAGGTGCTGGGCAAGCCCATCCACAGTTACTATCTTTCCATTGTGGGCTTCTGGTCGCTGGCGTTCTTTTACGCCTGGAACGGCATGCACCATCTGATTGGCGGGCCGTACCCTGCCTGGCTCATCAGCGTCAGCATTGTGGCGAGCCTGATGATGTTCATTCCGGTGATCACCGTGGCGGTGAACCATCACTTCACCGTGCTCGGCAGCTTCTCCTATGTGCGCTCCAGCCCCACGCTGCGCTTCGTCGTCTTTGCCGCCATGAACTACACGCTGGTGAGCGTGCAGGGCAGCCTGATGGCGGTGCGCGCGGTGAATCATGTGACGCACTTCACTCACTACACCATCGCCCACTCGCATCTGGGGATGTACGCCTTTGTGACGATGATGCTGTTCGGCTCGATGTATTACATCATGCCGCGGCTCACAGGGCGGGAGTGGCCATCGCGCCGGCTCATCCAGGTGCACTTCTGGTGCTGCGGGCTGGGCGTGCTGCATTACTTCGCAGTGCTTTCGGTGGCGGGCATCGAGGAGGGCTATGGCTTGTTAAATGAGAGCGTGCCGTTCATCGACATCGTGAAGCATACACTGCCCTACCTCGTGCAGCGGAGTTGGGCAGGCACGGCGATGACCGTGGGTCACCTGGCCTTCGCCATCAATTTTGTGTGGCTGCTGCTGCGCCAGCCCGGCACCCAGCGTCAACCGACGCTGCTGACCCTTTCCAACAACACTCCTGCACCTGTCCTGTCATGAACCACTTCCGAATTATCTTCCTGGGTTTCCTCGCCACCTTCACCAGCTCCTGGCTCGGCCTGGTGGCGCTGCCTGCGCTGCACTACGGCGAGGCCAAGGCCGCGCTTCCGGCCGCCGCCCAGCCCAGCGAACTGGTCCGGCGAGGCGAACAAGTGTATGCAGGCAACGGCTGCATCTACTGCCACACGCAGCAGGTGCGCTCGCCGGAGTTTGGCAGCGATGCGGCACGAAACTGGGGCACGCGGCGCACGGTGGCGGAGGACTATCTCGGCGACCAGCGGGCCATGCTGGGCACCATGCGCACGGGGCCAGACCTCTCGAACATCGGACAGCGCATGCCCTCCACGGCCTGGCATTACCAGCACCTGCATCTGCCCACGAGCACTTCGCCGGGGTCGATCATGCCGCCGTATGGCTTCTTGTTTGAAAGCAAGCCGGTGGTCAACGGCCAGCCCGACGCGGATGCGATTCCACTGGGTGGCCATGGTGAACGTGTGGGCCCCGACGGCATGCAATGCGTGCCCACCGCCGACGGCCGTGCGCTGGTGGCCTATCTCTTGTCGCTGAAGCGCACGCAGACGCGGCGGCCGGACGTGGCAGGGAACTAATCTTAGGAAACAGGACTTACAGGACGAACAGGACCTACAAGCAAGCTACGCCCCCAAAATTCCATGAACACCCAGACCCGACCCGATCCCGGAGAAGACATGAATGTGCGCCTGGTGCACGCCGCGCTGTGGCGAGAAACGGCCGAGCCGCATGAGCGCCGTCGCGGCCTGCCCTGGTACCTGCGCCGTCTGTACGCGGTCATGTTCATCCTGGCAGTCGTGTACTTGCTCACGCAGACCTTTGACTGGCAGGAGTACGAAGACAGCGCGCCGGTGAAGCAGCGGCGCGAGCAGGCGCGGCAGCAGCAGCGTGCGGCCCTTTACGCACAGGGGGCGCAGCCATGAGCTGCTGCTGCCACTCCCAGCCGGTGCCGGCGGCCTTGCCGGTGAAGGTGCGGCGGGCCGGCGGCGGTGAATGGGTAGCGCTGGCGCTGCTGCTGGTACTCTCGGGCCTGGCGATGAACCTGAACCTGGCTGTTAACGTGTCGGCGCTCGATGGTTCCACACGCTTGTTCCTGCACGGCCTGCTGGCACTGGGTGGCCTGGTCGCGGTGGCCCTGGGCGGCACGGATCTTTTTGCCCCCGCCTGGCAGGCCTTGCGCGAGCGGCGCGTCGTCACCGAGCACTTGTTTCTGGCCGGCATCGCAGCGGCCTGGGGCGTGTCGGTGCACGCCACGCTCACCGGCCGCGGTGCGGTGTTTTACGAGGTGCCCATCCTGCTGCCGGCGATCCGGCGCTTCGGCGGCATCGTGCTCGGCCGGCAGCGCGCGGACCTGGCGAAGGCGGCACGCGAGATGCTGGCGGGCATCAGCCATGCACGTGTTAGGCTGGAAGACGGCTGGCTGCTGCAACCTTTGAGCGCCGTGCGCGAAGGCGATGAGATCCTGGTGAAAGCAGGCGAAGCGAGCCCAGTGGATGGCCGCATCCTGGCAGGCAGCGCCTATGTGCAGACGCTGGCACTGACGGGCGAGCCTTTTCCCGCCTCGCTTGGCGCGGGCGACGGCATCAGCGCGGGCATGACGGTGCTGGATGGCGACCTGCGGCTGCGTGCCACTGGCAGCCTCGCGTGCAGTGAGTTGTCGAGGCTGGCCGCGGCGACGCAGGACCTGCTGGAGCGGCCGCAGGCCTTCCTGCGCTCCACCGAGCGGGTGCTGCGCTGGTTCTTTCCTGCGGTGCTGCTGGTCAGCGGGCTCACGTGCGGTTTCTGGGCCTGGCACGCGGGCTGGCCGGAGGCCGTCGCACACAGCCTGGCTGTGGTGCTGGTGGCGTGCCCGTGCGCCTTTGGCGTGGCGCTGCCGCTGCTGTACCGCCGGGGAGTGGCGGCCTGCCTGCGGCGCGGCATCGAGCCCGAGGGCGCAGGGTTCCTGGAGCGCCTGTCGATGGCGCAGGTGGCGGCCTTTGACAAGACTGGAACACTAACAACTTCCGACATGCAATGCACTGCGCTGCTGACCGCACCAGGAGCGGATGCAAAGCTGCTGCGGCAGGTGCTGGCCGCGTTGCAAAGCCGCTCCACGCATCCGGTCAGCCGCCCTTTCTGGGGCTGGGCGGGCGAAGCGGCGGGGGTGGAGGTGAGAAACCTGCGCTCCCTGCCCGGGCTGGGCATCGAAGCAGAGGTACGGGTGCGTGCGGGGTGGCTGAAGGTCCGCCTGGGGCACGAGGGGTTGCTTCACGAAAGGCTGCCGTCCTGGGCTGCGGGGGGCGGCGGGCAGCGCCGGCTGTTCGTGGAGATGAATGATCGGCTAACAGGTGCATGCATTCTTTCCGAGACGCTGCGCCCGAGCGCGGCGGAGACCTGCGGCAGGCTCGCGGGCATGGGGTACCAGGTGGCGCTGCTCACTGGCGACGCGACGGTGCCGCCACCGCTCGCGCTGGCCTTTAACGAAGTGCACACTGCGCAACGCCCTGCGGACAAGGCCGCGCATGTGCGGGGCTGGGAGCAGGCGGGAAAGCCGGTGCTGTTCATCGGCGACGGGTTGAATGACACCCCCGCACTGGCGGCGGCCACGGCCAGCATAGCCCTTGGCGAGACCACCGATGCCCAAGCCCGCTGGCGGAACCCGGACCTGGCGCTGCTCCCTGGCCTATGCGAGGAAACACGGACGCTGGCAGCGCGCGCTCGGCTCATCCTGAAGACGGCGCTGGCCTACAACGCCCTGGGCATGGCCGCCGCCGCCTGCGGCCTGCTGCACCCTGTCGCAGCGACGGCCATCATGCTGGCCTCCAGCGCGACCGTGACAGCGCTGGCGGCGCGGGATTGAATCTCATGCTTCAGGGAGCACGACCAGCCTTTTCCGCCTCGCGCATCCGCGTGACCTTCGGCTTGTAGCCTTCCGAAAGGTTGAGCTGGGTCGTGCGCAGATTCTGCAGCATCTGCTCGCGCATGTACTGCAACGTTTCATGATGCGCGGGGTCATTGACAAGATTGTGCATCTCCAGGGGATCCTCCTTCATGTCAAAGAGGTACTCGGCATTTTCCTCCGCCCACCATTTATAGCGTTCGGCGCGGGCCATCATGCGCAGCGGCGGGGATTTGCCGATCTCACTGATGGCGAGCTCCCGCACCTTGGCGGTCCTGCCGGTGGCGACGGGGAGCAGGGACTTGGCGAAACGGCCGGGTGACATGGCGCCGCCAATGGCCTGTACGATAGTGGGATACACATCGAACATCTGCGCCAGGGCGGCGGTCCGGCCCTCCCTCACGTGGCCGGGCCAGCGGATGACAAGGGGCACCCGGCCGGACTCCTCATAAAACCTTCCCTTGGTCAGCGCCTCGTGCGAGCCCATCATCTCGCCGTGGTCGGCGGTGAAGCACACCAGCGTGTTGTCCCAGGTCCCGCGGGCCTTCATCGCTTCCACGATGCGGCCGACGTTGTCGTCCACCAGCGAGATCTTGCCGAGATAAGCGGCGAGCAGGCGGCGCAGTTCTTTCTTGTCGATGGCACGGCCTTCACGATGAAACACCTCGGGGACGTTGGCGGGAAGCTCGAGCTTCTCCGAGTCATACATGGTGGCATAGGCGCCAGGCGGATCGAGAGGCGGATGCGGTGAATGCAGGCTGAGAACAAGGCACAGCGGATGATCCTTGGGCTGGCGGGCAATGAAGTCGATGGCGGCACGCGTGACGAAGGTGTCGTGGTAGTCCTCCGGCCCGACGGCGCTGGCGCGGGGCTCATATTCCCATTTGAGGTAGCGGTCGTGGAGGTCGGCAGCCACGGCCTTGAGCAGGCCCTTGTGCCTCAGATAATCGGCATAAGCGTTGTGATCCCTCGGTGCATCGGGCGGTCCGGCCACATCGATGACAAAGTCGAGGCCGAGGGCCTTGTTGTAGTCGTCGAGGGTGCCATACTCCTCCTGCCAGCCGGGACCGCTCATCCAGTGCAGCTTGCCGATCTGGGCGGTGGTGAAGCCGGCGGCCTTGATGTCGCGGAACATGGTCGCGTCTGCCGCCGGGACATGGTAGTTGGTGACATTGCCCCACACGGAGTGGCCGCCATTGTGCGGATACAGGCCCGTAATGAGGGAAACACGCGCGGGCATGCACACCGGCGAGGTGGTATAGCAGGCATCGAAGACCATGCCTTCGCGGGCGATGCGGTCGAGGTTCGGCATGCGCACCTGCGGATTGTCCCAGCTCAGGTAGCGCGGGCTCCACTGGTCGGTGAGGATGACCAGCACGTCGGAAGGCTTGTCAGCGGCGTGAAGTGAAGCCGCAAGGCAGGCAAGGGCAGCGAGGAGGCAGCGTAAAGTCATGGCCGCGTGGTGGAACGGCGGCGATGACGGCATGTTTCAATCAAAGGCCCGGCGGATGGAATTCATGGCCCTGCGCACCGCAGCGCCAGGGTCATCGTCAGACGAGGATTTCCTGTGCACGGGGGCCTTGTGACGCACCACCGGCTTGTGAGGGCGCGGCTTCTTGGGCGTGTCATCGTCGTCGTCGTTGTCAGCATGGGCTGTTTTCTTTGGCGCGGAGGCGACATCGGTGTCCTTGGCATCATTGCCGGTGACCGGTTTGCTGCCTTTCGCGGCAAGTGATTTGGAGTGCAGGCCTGAACCTTCGCCCTTCTGGACGGACTTGTCTTCTTCGCTCTTTCCGGGCTCGGCGGGTGCGGGTTGCTTTTTGGTTTTGGCAACTGGGGAAGGAGGAGTGTCCTTGGAAGCGGGATGAGTTTCGACGGGCTTATCTTCCACCGCAGGCTGGTTTTTTTTGACCGAAGGTGCGGGTGCTTCAACCTCTTCATCGGAGCTCTTCAAGGGCCGTGTAGCCATGGCGATCTGGTGGGTGGCGCTGTCGGGCGGTGCCAGGGCCTTGCGGATCTCCTCCTTCACCTTGGCGCGGGACAGGCCAGGGATGGTGCCGTAGCCGAAGAAGGCGGCCTTGGAGCCGTTGCGGGGCATGCTGAAGTCGAAGACACTGACGCCGTTGCGCCGCTCGCCGCCGTAGTAGCGGCCTTCGCTGGATCCGAAGACGACAGGCTTGCCGCTCTTCTTCAGCGTGCCGAGGTACATCATGATATGGGAGACTGGGAGACGGCGTGGCAGGGTGTCGTACGTGCCCGTCCAGAACAGGAGATCGCCGGGCCGCAGGGCGCTGAAGGCATCGTCAGAGAGCGCCACGTCGTCCGGCGCGAGGTGCATGCCGGAGCGCTGGCGAACCCAGTCGCAAATAGCGTCCGAGGAGCGCGGCACGCCCTTCACCCCGTGCTCGGTGAGCAGGTAGCTGATGGTGCCGGAGCAGTCCATGCCACCGTCCGCGGGCGTGCTGCCGCCAAACAGGTAGGGCAGGTTCAGCCTGGTCATGGCCAGGGCCTGTTCGATGAGCTTTTGCAGGTCGGCGGGGTACTGGTCGTAATTGGCCAGCTCGTCAGGGTTCAGTGTGGAAACGGCGGCGGGGTGTGGCGGATCGTGTGGCTGGGGGATGTCGGAGCCGGCCTTGGCTTCCGGCTTTTTCCCGTCTTTTTTGTCCTCCGCCTTGTCGTCTGCCTTCTCCCCGGGCTTTTTGGACTTGCTGTCTTCGTCCTTGGTTTTGGCGGGTTGGTCTGCGTCTTTCCTGGCCTTGGGAGAATCGTCCTTGTCTTCGCCGTCGCGTTTGCGCGGGGCATGTTTTTTGGGCTTGGGCACGTCGTCATCATCGGCCGCAGGCTTCTTTTTGGCAGCCGGGATGGAATCTTTGGGCTGGTCCTGCGCTGCGGGAGCGAGGTGCGCCAGGCCACCCAAAACCAAGGCGAAAACAAGGGTGCGAAGCTTCATAATGAGGAGGGGGCGGGGCGCGATTGGTCCATAACCTATACGCAAAGGAGGCTGCTGCCGGCTGCCCGGCGCGGCGGTGATGGAATTGTCTCACACCTGAATGGGGCTAAATGCTAACTCGACAAAAGCGGGAACCCAGGTGTTTCTTATGTGCTTGAGAACAGCCGGCGCTGTCATTTGAACCCATCCCCTCCCACGTCATGGACCTCTACACATCCATTCTCGTCATCTGCATCATCTCTGTCTCCGGCGCCGTGTTCAGCTGGATGGCGAGGGTCAAAGAACATGGCCGCCTGTGGCCGCTATTGGAAGAGGAGCGGCGGCTGAAGCTGCAGTTCGAGCTGCGCCGCCAGCGCGAGGCCGATGAAGCGAAAGAACAGGCCACGGTGCAGCAGGACCGGATCAAGGAGCTGACCACGCGGGTGACGCACATGGACCAGCAACTGACCTCACGGCAGAAGGAGCTGGATGAAACGCGGGCGGCGGTGGATGCAGCGGAGGAGGAGACGCTGACGGCCAGGCAGCATGCACGCGAGCAGGAGCTGCAGCTCCACGCGGCGCAGACGCGGGTGACGGACCTTGAGGGCACCGTCGCCGCCGAACGCGGGCGGCTGGCAGCGCTGCAGGCCGCCCTGGATGCCAAAAGCGAGCTGGTGCAGCAGCTCACCAACGAGCTGACGACGACGAACAACACGCTGGCCACGGAACGCATCGGCGCGCAGCAGCGCGAGCTGGGCCTGCGCAACGAGCTTGCCGAGCACGAAAAGAACCTGGCGGGCGGCAGCAGCGAGGCGGAGCTGATGAAGGCGGAGGTGGACAAGACCCGGGCGGCTCATGCCGCGCTGGAGCAGGACAACGAGGCCCGCACGGCGGACTGGAACCGACGCCTGAACGCTGCGGACCAAAAATACCAGCTCCTGCAAAAGGAATACATGAGCCTGGTGAACGCCGGAGGCCATGGGGATGCGGCGGCGGCAGTTGTGGATGCCGAGGAAAAAACGCGCCAGCAAGACCGCCTGCGCGCGGCGGAAACACGTGCGCAGGAGCTTGAGGAACAGCTCAGCCAGAACGACGCGGCAACGCGCAAAAAGCTGCGTGAGTCGGAGTACCGCATCTGTGAACTGGAGGCAAAGCTGGCGGAGGCTGAGGAGGCGAAAACCGCCGCTGTGGCTGATGCCCTGGGCGACCTGCCTCCCGCGCCGCCGACCATGGAAC
>FTBX01000468.1_pt1 | contig 16987 bp, 10 predicted proteins | sample 1639461 | NCBI WGS metagenome assembly FTBX01 (sample SAMEA3914864, study PRJEB12502) | metagenome | biome: forest; material: soil | place: USA | collected 2012-03-12 | depth 0.3 m
GCATGAAAGGGCTCAGCAACCTTTGCCCTGTCAGCTCCTGTCTCTTCCGCCCTCAATCCATCACCAGCCGCTGCACCTGCGCATCGAGCTGTTCCAGCGTCAGGTCGCTGAAGTGGCTGGCGAGGATTTGCTTGGCGTACTGGAGCCGTGCCATCTCTCCCGCATCGGTGCCGGCGGCGAGGGTGGCCATGTTCTCCGGCAAATGCGTGGCGTAGCCGGCATAAAGGCGCAGCAGGGCGCTGTCGCCGTACTTTTTGGCCAGCCAGTTCACCGTCTCGCCGCTGAACTGATATTGCGCCATCAGCCGCGTGGCATCGTTGGTATCATCGCCGAGGTGGCGCAGCAGCGAGAGGTGCGGCAGGGAAACGGCCGGCGTCATCGCACGGCGCAGGTTCTTGCGGGTGAAGGCATCGCACTGCTGGGCGTAGCGCATGGCGATGCCTTCCACCAGCCAGGTGGGTGTCCAGGGCCGGGTGATGTCGGCCAGGGCCAGGTGCACCATTTCGTGCTGGATGGTCACCTGCCGGTTCTGCATGCCCCAGGCGCGCTGGAGGGTGAAGAAGCGGTAGTCATTGAGGTACATCGCCTGGTTCACCACCGCGATGCGGCCCTCGCGCCGCACATAGGAGGAGGTGGCCACGCCGGAGTAGTTGTCCGGGTTGCGCTCGGTGAGCTTCTCAAAATCCTCGCGCACGGCCACCAGGAAGCCGGCGTAGTGCGCCTTCATCGGCAGGCCGCTGCGGCTCAGCACCTCGTAGCTGCGCTCCATCTGCTGGAGGGCCAGCACGGCCTGCTTGTGCGCGTTGATCAGCGAGCGGTGGAAGACCATGAAGTGCTCCGACACGCCAAAGCTGGAGTAGCCTAGCAGCCAGAAGGGTTTCAACCGCGGGTAGCGCACCTCCTCCACCGTCCATCTGCCGTTCTCGCCGCGGCGCATGTCGCATTCCATTTCGGCGATGAAAAGGTTCTCCGGCGGCAGCGAGGCGATGGAGTAGTGCATCTCCATGCGCAGGCCGGAAAGCAGGCCGTGCGAATCTGGATGCACGGGCTGGAACTCCGGCACGGTGATCTCCACGGAGACCACCGGCAGCACGCTCCAGTTGGTGATGGAGGTGCGCTGGTCGCGCAAGGCGGTGCCGCTGAAGCGCAGGAGGTAGCTGACGTATTCATGCCTCGCCAGCTCGCCGCTGGCATCTCCCCAGAAGTGCTTGATGTCGGCAAAGGTGCGCTCCTCATCCAGCACCGCCTCCACCTTGGTGGCGGGCGCATCGGCAGGCTTGGCGCGCGCGGCGGCCTGCCAGACCTTTTCGGTTCGGTTGTACAGCAGGCGCACCACCGGGTAGCCAGGAAAGGTGAAGGCGATCTGGTCGGCCGCCAGCGCACTGGGCCGGGGGAAGCGCAGCCAGCCCACATTGTCCTCGCCCGCCGCCCAGTTTTTACCCGGCGGAGCCAGCCGCGTTTGCAGCGATTCGGAGACCTCCAGCGGCTCCAGCACATCGCCATGCGAGCTGATGAGGCGGCCCATGGTGCCGTTGAGCTTGCCCGTCCACGTCACCGGAAAGCGCGAGCTGTTGTGGAAGGAGAGCACCAGTTCCAGGCTGTCCTCATGCACCACCAGGGAGTGCAGGCGCATGGGGAAGATGGCGATCTGCACCGCCGTGGGCGTCAGGTCCAGGTTCAGCGGCGAGCGCTTCTCCACGGCCTCATAGTCCAGCGGCTGCACGATCTTTTCCTTGCCCAGGGTGAACAGCACGGGGGTGAAATGCTCCACCCGCAGCGTCATCGTGCCGAGGGTCTCCACCTTGGCCTCATGATTGCCCCAGGCGAAGGTGAGCAGGGCATTGTTCATCACCCGCGAGTTCAGCGATCCGGCGGGGCAGAGGCTGGTGAGCGTGGTGGTGGTGGGCGTGATCTGGTAGCGCCGGCCCTGGGCGAAGGCGGTGAGGGTGATGTCCGCCGCGGTGAGGGTGATGTCGTTGGCCACGGTGCCATTGCCGGGATTGAACACGCCCACCCGCATGATCAGGTCCTGGTCTGTCTGCGACACGGTGTGCAGCACCAGTTGCAGGCCCGCCGCGCCACCGGTGTCCGTCGCCGCCGCCATCAGGTTGAGCTTATAGACGGTGGTGTCCGCCCGTGCCGCCGCTAGTGGCAGCAGCCAGGCAAGAACGGCTGCCAGCAGGCCTGGGAGCTGTGCGCGGCTGCCGTTCACTTGAGAGCTCTCAGGCGAGGTGAAGAGGCGCGGGGGGGCATGGTCGGCAGGGCGGGCACGGCCTGATTGTGGTGGACGAAAAGGCGTGGCTCAACTCGATTGTCGTTGAGCTCATCGAACGATGAGCTTCTGCTGAGGCTTGCATGTGAGGTGCCGAGCAGGCTGAGGGCCGGCTGTAGATATGGGCTCTGTGAGCCCGGGCTCAGGCTGTAGCTGGGCTCTTTGAGCCCGGAGGCGTGGCGGAGATTCGCAGCCCAAAGGCCTGTTCCAAGCGGTTGCCAACGTGGCGATGGAGGCAGACCAGCTTTTCAGGTCCGGCCTCAAAGAGGCCAGCTGCAGCAGTTCCCGTGCTACGCTGATGTTTTGTCGGCCAGTCAAACAGGCTTCAATACTCAATGCTTCTCGTGTCAGTTGTGACCCACCACCGCCGCGGCAATCGCCTCAGCGCCGCCCTGGGTGCCCTGTTCACCCAGCACCACGGGCTTGACGGCAGCGCAGGCGGTGAGCAGGCCGGGCAGGTCGCCGTACTTCACGGCACCGGGGACGAACATCGGGTCCCACTGGTTCGACAAGGAGGCGAAGCGGAAGCCTTCGGTGTCGATCACGGCGCTGGCCACTTGGTCTTTCATAAGGGCGGTCGTCGCGGCGGCCACGGCTCCTGCGCCATCGCCGCCCACCAGCACGAGCTTGTCCAGCTTGTGCTTGGGGTGGTGCAGCATCATGGCGGCCACGGTCATCGCATCATGCACGCGATGGGCCACGAGGGAAGGATTGTAGCCATAGGTGTAGCAGGCGGACCACTGCCACTCGTTGCGCGCGGCGTCCTTGCTCTTCACCGGCACCATCGGCTGCTCCTTGGCATCGGGAAGGTAGAGCGTGGGGCAGGCGATGGCGATGCCGGCATCCAGCAGCTTCTTCGCCGCGGCGGAAGGCGGGCCGGCCTCGCCGCCCAGGCTGTCGATGCCCTTGCTGGAAAGCCAGAGCACGGCGCTGCCCTTCCAGTTTTCGGGGCGCGGGCCGATGAAGGTGCAGGGCACGTCCTCATGGTCGCGGGTGTTGTGCACCACGCCTTTCACCAGCACGTAGTCGCCGCGCTCTTCTTTGGTGCCGAGGTCGAAGTTCACGTCATCAGCGCCCGGCATGGCGCGGCCGATCATGATGTTCCAGGCCTTGCCGATAATGCTGGGATCGGCGGCGACGAGCTTGTCGCTGTCCTCGCTCCATTCCTTGGTGAGGAGCTTCTCATGCGCGCCGCCCACTTTGTCGCCCGTGGGCTTGGGGTGCTCGGCGGTCCACACGGTGAGCTCCGGCGTGGTGCTGACGACGAACTCACGCTCCAGCACCGGCTCCTTGAAGCCGAGCTTGAAGTGCTTGTTCATGAACCCGTACATGGTGGTGCGGGTCACGTGGTTGTAATTGTGCAGCCAGTGCGTGTTGAAGGTGGCCATGACGTTGTCCGGCTTGCCGAGCTTGGTCCACACCATCTTCAGGTCGGGGAAGCCCTTGGTGGCGAGCTCCTTGGTCCAGTCGTTGGCGGCGGTCATGCCCATGGGCTTCGGCGCGAAGGCGGCGGCGATGTCGATGTTGCCCTGATTGATGCGCAAGTAGCAGGCGTTCTCACAGGTGCAGCCACCTTGCATGGCAGTGCTGGTCATCACGCAGGGGAAGGCTGCGGTAAGGCGGTCGTCCACCGCGGCGAGCATCAGCGTCTGGGTGCCGCCGCCGCTGGCTCCGGTGCAGGCGATGCGCGTGGGATCGATGTTGGGAAGGCTGAGCAGGAAGTCCAGCGAGCGGATGCTGTTCCACGTTTGCAGGCCGAAGTTGGACTCCAGCCGAAGGTCGGCCATCGGGCTGTAGAGGCCGTAGGTGCCGGGCTCGGTGCCGCAAAGATCAGGGCGCTTGCCGCTGCGGTGCTCGGTGATCTGGATGCTGTCGGCGGTGCCTAGAAAGTCGTAATGGAAAACGGCGCAGCCCATGCGCGCAAGCTGCACGCAACGTGCCTGCAAGGGCGAATGCGCGCCGCTCTCCCAGCGCTCCGCACCGATGGCGAGCTGCTCCTTGGCGGTGGCATCGGGCACCTCCAGGAAGCGACCGTTGGCCCAGTGGCCGTGCGGGCACAGGATGCCGGGCATCTTGCCACCGGCCGGCGGATGCTTGGGCTGATACAGGCTGCCGCAGACATAGTGGCCGGGGAAGGACTCGAAGAACACGCGGTCGATGGTGTAGTCATCGCGCTCCACACGGCCATGGATCACGGCGTTGAGCGGCGTCTTGGTGGGAAGGGGATACAGGCCCGAGGCCAGCAGGATGCGGTCGCGCACCTCCGCCTTGCGCTGGTCATAGCCCTGGGGGATCTGCAAGCCTTCACCGTTGAACGGGAAGTAGCTCGTCGTCAGGTTCCGCAGCGGCCGGGGATAAGACGGCTCCGCGTCGGCGGCCCGCGTCGTGGGTGAAACAAGAGCCAGCAGGACCAGGAGGAGAGCGGTGCGTTTCATGGGTGGAAGTTGGCTTGTACGTAGCGAGGGGGCGGTGTCTCTCAGGAGCGTTCGCCCATATGACTGAGTTCCACGGCGACTCATCGCCGTCTTTTGAAAAGGGCAAAAAAATGGGAGGGCAAAAAAATCGGAATCATTAATTTTTTTGCCCTCCCATTTTTTGCCCCTTTTCCCCACCTTCGCCGTCCTCCCATTGACAGAACGCTCTTCTTTCGGTCGATTGTAAGCCTCACCCTATGAAAAAGTACAACGTCGGAATGATCGGATACGGCTGGGCCGCGGGCGCGCACATTGACTCCATCAACAAGACCGGCCAGGGGCAGGTGACGGCCGTGTATTCTTCGCGCAAGCTGGATGATGCGGAGCTGAGCGCCAAGCACGGCTCGCCGATCAAGAGCTATACCGATCTCGACGCCATGCTGGCGGACAAGAGCCTGCATGCGGTGGACATCTGCTCCTACCCCAGCCAGCACAAGGACCACGCCGTGGCCGCCGCCAACGCGGGGAAGCACCTCATTCTGGAAAAACCCATGGCGATGAACCTCGCCGACTGCCGTGCCATCGTGGAGGCGGCGGAGAAGAACAACGTCAAGGGCTGCGTGTGCTTCGAGTGCCGGTTCAGCGGCCAGTTCATCGGCACCAAGGCCCTGCTTGATCAAGGCCTGCTGGGCGACCTGCATTACGGCGAGGTGGACTACTACCACGGCATCGGCCCCTGGTACGGCCAGTTCCGCTGGAACACCGCGAAGAAGGACGGCGGCAGCGCCCTGCTCACCGCCGGCTGCCATGCGCTCGATGCCCTGCTCATGTTCATGGGCAGCGATGTCGAGGCGGTGAGCAGCGTCAGCACCAAGTCCGCCAGCAAGATCTTTGCGCCGTACGAGTACGACACCACGAGTGTTACCATTGTGCAGTTCAAAGGCGGTCGCGTGGGCAAATGCGCCTCGGTGGTGGACTGCCTGCAGCCCTATTACTTCCACACCCATCTCGTGGGCAGCGAAGGCAGCTTGCTGGATGACAAGTTCCACTCCGCCAAGCTCGGCACCGACAAGGGAGCCTGGAGCAAGCTGAACTACAAGATGCTCGACAGCGGCGACGTGAGCGATCATCCCTATCAAACCCAGTTCCAGGCGTTCTTTGATGCGCTGGACGAAGGCAAGGACATGAAGTGGACCAGCCTGCGCGAGAGCTTGAAGTCGTTTGAAGTCATCTTTGCGGCTGATAAGAGCGCGGAGGAAGGCGGGCGGCTGGTGAAGCTGAACGAGTTGGCTTGAGAACTTTGCCTGCTTTGTCTTGCAATTGACCTGATGAGTGCGAAGCCCGGCGGTTCGTCGGCCGCTGGGTTTCATGGGCAGGACTACCCGGACTAACTTCAATATGAAACAACTTTGGCTTGCACTGAAGTGGTTCCTCATTGTGTGGGGAGCAATGTGGCTGGTCATCGTGCCAGTGGCGGTGAGTTCTTTCCTGAGGGGAGGCGCCAAAGAATCAAAGGCCACGGCATCGAAGCAGGATGTGCGTTTCGTGTTGAACTGGTGCCGGCTTGGCGACGCTCGTATCGAAGAAGTGCTGCACAGCTATGTTTCCCGGCTGCCTTTTTCAGGGGATTACTCCGAAATTCACGCCATCCGCATCACTCACGTAAGTGTTTCTGAGCTGAAACCTGATGAAGATGGCGCGGGCTGGTTCCGTTGTGATCAAGCGCAAGGCATCCTTGCCGAAGCCATTGATTCTGTGTTAGGGGGAGATGAAGAGAGATCCTGGTTTCCCTCCCACGACCAGTTGAAATCGGCTGATTTCTATGTGTTTCCTTGGAGCATCCAATGCCACGGCATTCGCCCTACTGGCATTCAGCTCATTTTTGTGCGCCCGGCGGACAGGATGGTGTTTTACGTCGGCGGACAGAGTTAGCTGGGTTGCCAGCTGACTGGCTGGCCAATGACTGCCATAAACTCGCTTCGTTGTTTGATCCGGGTGAATTCCTGGGAGGACCGCAAACTGTGTTTTTACTCCAAGATTTCGCCGGTAAGGCAAGCCTGAAAGGCTTCTGGAACCCAGCCCAGGGGTCGCCCGAGTTTTACGAGGGCCACCCTGGGTGTTGTCGCGGCAAGGGAGGCGCGAACCGAAGACATCGCCGGATCGCAGGCAGTCCAGAAGCGCCACGGACCGGCAACGCCGGGGGAACTCCGGCAAGGCTTGCTGCCACCGCTCTAGCAGCACAGTGGCCTCACAAGCGATGGTTTCGCTCCCCAGCTTCGAAATTTGATACCCAGGGCGTCGCTCGCTAGAAGCTCGCTGTGCCCTGGGCTGGCTTGTCTCAGGCCGTTGGCCTGAAAGGCAGTTGAGCCGCTTCACATTAATTCCTTGATAAATCCGTTCGCCTCGCCGCTCTGGAATTTGAAAGTTGTGGCTCTGATTCATTCCTGAGGAAGTCATGAGGGTATAAAAAACATGGTTGGATCCGGTCGGATTAGGTCGGATTGAGCCGGAGCGGGCGGGTGACGAATGGGGGGACGGCGGTGCGGTGCATTGGAGATGGTTTTTCACCCTTTTTTTCTGGGAATCACTTTGGCCTTTGTCGAATGATTTGATGCCATGAAAAGTGGTATAATAGAGTGCCGGTAACGGCAGACCGTCTCAGGGTTCGTTGTGCGTCGCTTTAGCGCGTGGGGTGGGACTGGGTTCAGTGCTTCAATCTCCGCCACCCCACGCGCTAAAGCGACGCACAACGAGCAAGCTGCGCCGCGCGGCTGAAAATTACCTGCCATCAACTGAATGTGGTATTAGGGGCGGCGGATGGCCGCTGGGATGGCGGACGAGGAGGGTCGTGGTGGTCCGCACGGACTTTTGTCCCTGATGCCGCCACTTAAGACTTGCCACTGGGCTCTTCCCCCTTCTCACTCACCGCGTCTCATGTGGTACTACGTCCTCAACGAAGAGAAGCACGGCCCGATGTCGGCCCAGGGGCTGGGAAGCCTGGTGGCCCAGAACGCCATCGGCCCGCAGACCTTGGTGTGGCGGGACGGGCTGCCGAACTGGCTGCCCATGCGGGACACGGAGCTGGCGGCCCAGTTGCGCCTGCCTTTGCCGGAGGGGGATGCCTGGGATGTCTGCGGCTACAGCGGCGAAGTGACACCACGCTCGGCGATGATCCCGCTGGGCGGCTGCTGGGTGGCGGCGACGCACAAGGACGAGGCGGTGGAATTCCTCCATCAGGGCGGGCAGCTTCCGCGCATTGAGCTGCCTTCCGGCCTGGCGGGCAACACCGATCTGGGCCATCTGATACGCTCGACCTGGGACATGGTGGCCGGGCAGTGGCGCTGCGCCGTGGCCCTGAACCTGATCGTCGGCCTGCCAGTGAGCATCCTCGCCGACTTGCTGGCGGAGTCCATGCCTGCCCACGGTCCGGCAGCCGAGTCCTTGAACACTCTGGTGGCTGTGCCGTTCAACTGCCTGACCACCGCCGGCACGTTGTTCCTGATGCGGCAGCATCTGCGGGGGATGAAGCCCACTCTCTCGGAAACCTTTGCCGGCAGCTTTGCCAACTGGGGGCGGCTGTGCCTGGCCCAGCTGCTCTCGGGGCTTGTCACGCTGGCAGGCATGTTTTTGCTGCTGATTCCGGGCCTCATCTTCGCGGTGCGCACCTCCTTGAGCGCGGCGGCGGCCGTGGATGGCCGGATGAGCGGCAGCGCCGCGGTGCAGCAGAGTTTTGAGCTCACCCGCGGCCGCTTTTGGATGACGCTGCTCTACGTCATCATGATGTTCATTGTTTGCCTGCTTCCCTCGGTCGTCCTGGACATGATCACCACGGGCGTGACTGTCCTGGACCAAGGGGTGGTTCGCACTGTGGCTGAAAACCTCGCCGAGCTGCCGACCATCTACTTCACTGCCTTCGTCTTCATCTATTACAAGGAACTGGTGGTGGCTGCCGATGGCCGCAGGCCTGCCTTCCCTCGCTAACTCACTCCCTCTCCCGCCATGTGGTATTACGTCCTCAACGACAAGCATCAGCCCCCCGTGGATGTCGCCACTCTCGAGCGTCTGTTTCGAGAGAAAGTCATCACGCTCAGGACCCTCGTGTGGCGTCCCGGCATGGCGGACTGGCTGCCGCTGGAGGATTCCGAACTGGCCTTTGCGGAAGAGGGAACCCCGCCGCCGCTGAGCACTCGGGCCGATGCCTCCGCACCGGCGGTGATCGATGATGGCAAGGAGACCTGCGCTTACAGCGGCCAGCGCGCGCCGGCGGATGAGATGGTGCGGATCGAGGGCTTCTGGATCCTGGCCACTGAAAAGGATGCCGCGGTGGAGTACCTGCAGCAGGGCGGCCGCTTGCCCAAGGTGCGGCTGCAGGCGGCGTTTGCCGGGAACCTCGACATGGGGCATCTCATGAACTTGTCCTGGCAGACGCTCAAGGGCTGCCTGAAGCCGGCGGTGCTCCTCCACCTTGCCATTTATCTGCCGTTGAACACGGTGACGATGTACCTGCTCTACCCCGTCACCACGGCCCGCCCCCCGCATCCCAGTCAAATCATGGCCATCATGGTCCCGTCCATCCTGGTCATGCTGCTGCTCACGCCCTTGGTCACCGGCGGGGTCTTCTTCGCTTTTGACCGCCGGTTGCGAGGCGAAACGGTCAGCGTGGGTGAGACGTTCGCAGCGGCCTTTGCCAACTGGGGCCGTGTGGTGGCCGCTCAAATGGCGACCGGCCTGCTTTGCTTTTTTGGCTTCCTGCTGCTGATCATTCCCGGCTTCTTCTTCGGCGTGCGCAGCATCCTGGCAACGGCAGCCGCTGTGGACCAGCGGGTGGACGGGATCACCGCGATGAGTGCGAGCTGGAATCTGACGAAAGGGCATTTCTGGCGCACTTTCCTCACCCTTATGGGCCTTGCCATTGCCTGCGACATGCCGGCGGGCATGATCATGGCAGCGGCACGCGCGGTGCTTCCTGGCGCCGGGTGGGTGGTGCCGCTGGAGATCGTGGAGACGGTGCTGCGCCTTCCTTCGCTCTATGTCATGGCGTGGCTGTTTTGCTATTACAAGGAGCTGCAGGCAACCCGGGCGCGGGCCGCGATGTGAAAAGCTCATGCCCGGCCAGGTGACCAGCGACAAAGCCTTCCGCACGCTGCTGGCGGCGCTGGGCGGCAGCTATGTGCTGCTGGTGCTGATGCTGCTGGCGGCGGATGTGGCGTATGCTTCCGGCAGCCGGTTCCTGGAGCTGTTTGCCAGGCCGGAGATCCGCTTTGCCATCCAGCTCACCCTGCTTTCCTGCACGGCCGCCGCTCTGCTCTCGCTGCTGGTGGGCGTGCCGCTGGGCTATGTGCTCTCGCGCCACCGGTTCCCGCTGCGCTGGCTGGTGGACGCGCTGGTGGAGATCCCCGTGGTGCTGCCGCCGCTGGTGGTGGGTCTCAGCCTGTTGATTTTGTTTCACCTGCCGGTGCACGGCGTGAAGCTGGAGGACTGGCTGAACCGCACGCTGGGCTGGCAGGTGACCTACTCGTGGCCGGCGGTGATCCTGGCGCAGTTTGCCGTGGCCGGGGCCTTTGCCGCGCGCACGATGCGCGTGACGTTTGACCAGATTTCGCCCCGCTGCGAGAAGGTGGCTCTCACGCTCGGCTGCACGGAGGCGCAGGCGTTCCGGCTCGTCACCTTGCCGCAGGCATGGCGCGGCATCATGGCCGCCTTCACCATCGCCTGGGCACGGTCGCTGGGCGAGTTTGGGCCCATCCTGGTGTTCGCCGGCGTTACCCGCATGCGCACCGAGGTGCTGTCCACCGCTGTGTACCTGGAGCTGAGCACCGGCAGCCTGGAGAATGCTGTGGCGGTGTCGCTGCTCATGGTGGTCATCGCGCTGGCGGTGCTGGTGGTTTTGCGCTGCCTGGGGGTGGGGCGGCGGGCGTAAATGCGGCTGTGGGTCGTGTAGGTCTCGTTTGTCCTGTAGGTCCCGTGGTTGCCTGAGAGGGGACGCAGGCGACCTACAGGACCTACAAGGCATGCAAAGCTTGGTTGACAAATTTGCCCTCGATGAGCTGTGGTATTCTTTTCTTGCCCATGAAATTTCTTTCGCTTTTTCTCCTGCTGATCACTGCTGGCTGTCTCCTGGCGAAAGATCCGCCGCAGATCATCAACGTTTCCGCCTATGATCCGAAGGAAAAGCAGCGCGCGGGGCAGGGCTATTCGGAGCACGATGTCTCCGCGCTGCATGACAACGGCGCCTGCGCCCTGATCGCCCGCGCGGGCAAGGGCGGCGTGCTGGACACGAAGTGCGCGGCCTTCCTCGCCGCCGCCGACCGCGTGGAGATGCTGCCCGGCGTTTACTACCGGCTGCGCGCCGAGGTGGATGCGGTGGTGCAGGCGGACCAGTTCGTTGCCCGCGCGCAATCGTTAGCCCGCAGCCGCGCCTGGCATGCCCCGGCGCTGCTGCTGTGCGCCGATTTCGATGCGAACTCGCGGCTGTCCGACATCTTTCGCTTCGCCGATCGTGTGGAGGCCCGCACGGGTGTGGTGCCGGTGGCCTACCTGGAAAACAGCCCGCAATTGAAGACCCTGCTCAGCCACGCCAGCCGGGAGGACAAGGCCCGGCTGCGCCGCATGCCCTACTGGCTGGCGCTGTACGCGCATGACAGCGGCGCCGGCCCGGTCTATCCCGCCCCTGTCACCACCCAGGGCCTGATCGACCAGTACCAGGTGTGGACGGCCTGGACGCTGTGGCAGTACGGCGGCGTGGACTGGGAGCGCGGGGGATCGCGTCCCAAAGTGTATCACCATGGCTCCTGGCTCTTCCCGCCTTACTTCGGTACCCTTGACCGTCCGGTGGAAAGGAATGTCTTCAATGGCTCACTGTCCGAACTGCAGGCCTTCTGGCAGCGCCATGGGCTGAGGCTGGGGCATGGAGCGAAGGAGTAATACCAATTTCAGGTATAAATGTGCCTATTTCCCCTGCGTTGCAAAGGCTTGCTGAGATTTGCATGGCAGATTGGTGAAGCTGCGGGGTGGTCAGGGGCCTGCTGTAGCTGGGCTCTTTGAGCCCGGAGGCGTGGCGGTGGTTCGGTGCCCAGAGCCCATTCCAAGCGGTTTCCAACTGGACGGTGGAGACAGACTAGCTCTTCAGGTCCGGCCTCAGAGAGGCCAGCTACAGCAGCTCCCGTGCTGCGCTGATGCGTTCGTCAGTCCATGACGCAAGCCTCAATAGAATAGTCTCATTTTCGACCAGATTTGGTATAACCTCAACATCAGGGCGGTTGCGGTGCCATTTCCCGCGCCGGCGGCGCATTTTTGTTTTGCAGGAAAAGGCCGTACCGCATACTCATAGAAGATCATGCGCGCGACGGTCGAACTCACCCATCTGGTCAAGCTTCTCGACGACGAGTCGGAAGTGGTGCGCGATGCGGTGCGGAGGCAGCTGGAGGGCATGAAGCGCGAGCTGCCGGAGCGCCTCGCCTCGCTGGACCGCCCGCTTTCACAGGATGAGGACGCGCTGATGGCGGAGCTGCTGGGCCCCTCGCGGCGCGAGGAGCTGGAGGACTCCTGGCTGAGCTGGCGCCGGCACGACACGGCGGAGGGCCAGATCGAATCGGCCCTGGCCCAGCTCGCTGCTTTCCTCAGCGGCTGGAAGACGCGCCCGCGGGAGCTTTCCCAGCGCATCGACGCGCTGGTGGACAGCATCCTGGCTGATTTTGACGGCCGCCCGCCGAACGCCCGCCAGCTTTCCGACTGGCTCTTTGGCGGTCGCGGCGAAGCCACCCGCTTCCGCGGCAACAGCAAGGACTACTACGCGCCGGAAAACAGCAACCTGCTGTGGGTGCTGGCCCACGGCCTGGGCAACCCGATTTCGCTGTGCACGCTGTACCGGCTGCTGGGCCGCCGCATCGGTCTGGCCGTGGAGGGCTGCAACTTCCCCGGCCACTTCCTTGCCCGCGTGACCCACGAGGACCAGATCTGGCTGGTGGACTGCTTCAACCGCGGCCGCTTCATGCTCGCCACGGACGTGGCCCGCCACCACCCCGCCTCCAATCCCGCGATGGAGGAACTGGTGCACCGCCCCGCGCCCACCGAGTCCATCCTCATCCGCTTCCTGCGCAACCTGGACGATGCCTTCGACAAGCGCGGCCAGATGACGGAGCGCCAGCTCATGCGCCGGCTGGTGGTGAAGCTGATGGAGGAGTGAAGGGGCAGTGAAAAGAGGGCCGCAAGGCTGCTCCGCCTGCCGCGCTTTTCTTTTTCCTCGCCACTCGAAAGCCGATATGCATCATCGTGCGCATGAAACGCTCGGCTCTCTTCATGCTGTCGGTTTTCGTCGCCTCGTCTCTGCACGCGGCCAACTGGCCTTCCTGGCGCGGGCCGCATCACGACGGCACTTGTGATGAAAAGGGCCTGCCGCTGACCTGGAGCGCCACGGAGAACATCGCCTGGTCGGTGACATTGCCGGATCGTGGCAACTCCACGCCGGTGGTGTGGGGGGACAAGGTGTTTGTCACCCAGTCCGTGGAAAAGGAAAACCGGCGCGAGCTGCTGTGCTTTGACAAGAAGACCGGCAAGCAGCTCTGGCATGCCGGCACCTGGTACACGGAGGCGGAGACCACGCATGCCACCAATCCGTACTGCTCTGCCTCGCCCGTCACCGATGGCACGCGCGTGGTGGTCAGCTTTGCCTCAGCCGGCGTGTACTGTTACGACCTGGAGGGCAAGGAGCTCTGGCATCGCGATCTCGGCAAGGTGCATCACATCTGGGGCAATGGTGCCTCGCCGGTGCTGGCGGACGGCCTGTGCTTCCTCAACTTCGGCCCTGGCGATCAGTCCTTTCTCCTGGCCATGGACCCCAAGGACGGCCACACGGTATGGAAGCACGAGGAACCCAGGCGGCCCACCTCCGGCAATGCCGATTTCTACGGCTCCTGGAGCGACCCGCTGCCGGTGGAGATGGGTGGTGTGCCCCAGCTCATCATGAGCTGGCCCTTCCGCGTCTGCGCCATGGAGGCGAAGACCGGCACTGAATTGTGGACCTGCGACGGGCTCAACCAGCTCGTCTATACCTCGCCTCTCTCCAGCGAGGGCATCATCGTGGCGATGGGCGGGTACAACGGCATGGACCTGGCGGTGAAAGCCGGCGGCAAGGGCGATGTGACCACCACGGAGCGTCTCTGGCAGCACCCGAAGACGCCGCAGCGCATCGCCTCCGGTGCGATCCACGAGGGCCACATTTACATCCTCAATGACCCGGGCATCGCCCAGTGCATCGATCTCAAAACTGGCCAGGTGGTGTGGCAGGAGCGGCTGAAAGGCACCGGTCCCACCGGCCAGAACTGGTCCTCCATCGTCATCAGCGAAGGCCGCTGCTACGCGGTGAACCAGGGCGGCGATGCGTTCGTCTTCAAGGCCAGCCCCACGTTTGAACTGCTGGCCACCAATGCCATGGGTGAAAAGGTGATCGGCTCCATCGCTGTATCAGACGGCCACTTGTTCATCCGCGGCCACAAGCACCTGTTTTGTGTGGGGAAGAAGTGAGGTTTTCAACCCGGGTCCCGCGTTCAAACGCGGGATCCGGGTTCAACCGAACGTTCTACTACTTCGCCAGCCGAATTAAGAGATCCTTGCTCTCCACGCTCTCGCCCACCTTCGCGCAGATTTCCTGCACGGTGCCGGCGGCGGGGGCGGAGATGGCGGCGAACATCTTCATGGCTTCAAGGGTGAGCAAGGTTTCACCTTCTTTCACCTTCTGGCCGATGCTGACGGCGATGCTGGCCACCATGCCGGGCATCGGCGCGCCGACCTGGGTGGCATCGGCGGGATCGGCCTTGGCGCGGGTGACGACCTCGCGGGCGAGCACCTTGTTGGTCACGGTGATGTGACGCGGATAACCGTTGAGCTCGAAGATGGCGGTCTGCTGGCCGTTCTGATCGGGCTCGGTGAGGTTCACCAGGCGGGCGAAGAGCGTCTTGCCCTCCTCCAGGTGGATGCTCACTTCTTCCTTCTGCTCCAGGCCGTAATAATACACGGTCGTGGGCAGCACGGAGACATCGCCATGGGCCTTGCGGAAGTCGGCGAACTTCATGAACACATCGGGGTACATGAGGTAGCTCCACACGTCGTCCTCGCTCGGCTCGGCCTTCAGCTTCGCTTTCAGTTCAGCGCGCACATCGTCGAGCTTCACCTTGGCGGCATGGGCGCCGGGGCGGCCTTTGATGCGCTTGCCGCCCTTGCCCACGATGGCATCGGCCAGGGCGTTCCACTTCTTCCAGGAGTCCTTCGCCTCTTCGGGCTCCAGGCCGTAGAAGGGCTCGCCCAGCCAGCCTTCGAACATGCTGGTGACGTCCTTGCTCCACTTGGTGCCCTGGAGGTTGATGATGTCATTCGGCTTCACGCCGCGGGCCACGCATTCGATGGCCAGGTCGCCCACCACCTTGCTGCTCGGCGTCACCTTGATGATGTCGCCGCAGAGCTGGTTCACCTCGGCATAAGCATGGGCGATTTCGGGCCAGCGGGAGGCCATGCCCATGCCGGTTGCCTGCTCCTTGAGGTTAGTGTACTGGCCCCCGGGCATCTCGTGCAGGTATACCTCGGCGGTGCCGTAGGGCTCGCTGGTGTCGAAGGGCTTGTAATAGGCGCGCACGGCGGCCCAGTAGTCGCTGTATTCCTGCAAGGCTTCGGTATCCAGGCCGGTGTCGCGCGGGGTGTGCTGCAGGCTGGCCACGATGCTGTTGAGGTTCGGCTGCGAGGTGCCGCCGCTCATCGAAGCAATGGCCGCATCCACCACGTCCACGCCCGCATCCGCCGCATTGAGAATGCTGCTGGCGTTCAGACCGCTGGTGTCGTGCGTGTGGAAGTGAATCGGAATGCCGATCTCATCCTTCAGCGCCTTCACCAGCTTCTTCGCGGCGTAGGGACGCACAAGGCCGGCCATGTCCTTGATGCACAGGATGTGGGCGCCCATCTGCTCCAGCTCCTTGGCGAGCTTGATGTAGTACTTGAGCCCGTACTTGTCGCGCGCCGGGTCCAGGATGTCGCCGGTGTAGCACACGGTGCCTTCGCAGATCGACTGCGTGTCCTCGCGCACGGCCTCCATCGCGGCCTTCAGGTTCGGCAGGTAGTTCAGGCTGTCGAAGATGCGGAAGATGTCCATGCCGTTGAGCGCGGCATGCTTGATGAAGCCCTTCACCACGTTGTCCGGATAGTTGGTGTAACCGACGGCATTGGAGCCGCGGAAGAGCATCTGGAACAGGATGTTCGGCACCTTGGTGCGGAGCTGGCGCAGGCGCTCCCACGGGTCCTCACGCAGGAAGCGCATGGTCACGTCAAAGGTGGCGCCACCCCACATTTCCAGGGAGAAAAGATTGGGCGTGCGGCGGGCCACGGCGTCGGCCACGCCGAGCATGTCGTAGCTGCGCATGCGGGTGGCGAGCAGGGATTGGTGGGCGTCGCGGAAGGTGGTGTCGGTGAGCAGCAGGCGCTTTTGCTTGGCCACCCACTCGGTGCAGAATTTCTCCGGCCCCATCTCGGTGAGCAACTGCTTGGTGCCGCGCGGCGGCGGGGTCAGGCGCAGGGCCGGATCCTTCAGCGGCTGGGGAGCGGCGGGCAGCCTGCCCATGGTCTTGAGGGTGAAGCCCTTGGCGAACGGATTGCCGTTGACGTTCACATCCGCGATGTAGCTCAGCAGCTTGGTCGCGCGGTCCTTGCGGCGCTCGAACTGGAACAAATGCGGGTTCGTATCAATGAAGCGCGTGGTGGCCTGGCCGCCGCGGAAGGTGGGGTCGGCGATGACGTTTTCCAGGAAGGGGATGTTCGTCTTCACGCCGCGAATGCGGAACTCGCGCAACGCACGGTCCATGCGGTCGAGCGCCTGCTCATAGGTGCGGGCGAACACGGTGACCTTCACCAGCATGGAATCGTAGTACGGTGTGATAACGGCGTTGGTCGTGCCCAGCGCGCCGTCAAGCCGCACGCCGAAGCCGCCGGCGCTGCGGTAGGTGAGGATCTTGCCAAAGTCGGGCGTGAAGCCGTTCTCCGGGTCTTCGGTGGTGATGCGGCACTGGATGGCGAAGCCGCTCTTCTCCACCTGGTCCTGCGCGGGCAGGCCCATGGGCTCCTCGTGGAGCTGGTGGCCTTGCGCAATGAGGATCTGCGAGCGCACGATGTCGATGCCGGTGATCTCTTCCGTGACCGTGTGCTCGACCTGGATGCGCGGGTTCATCTCGATGAAGAACCAGTCGCCGCTGTCCACATCGACAAGGAATTCCACCGTGCCGGCATGGGTGTAGCCGACCTCGCGGGCGATGGCGATGGAGGC
>FTBX01000064.1_pt1 | contig 16902 bp, 9 predicted proteins | sample 1639461 | NCBI WGS metagenome assembly FTBX01 (sample SAMEA3914864, study PRJEB12502) | metagenome | biome: forest; material: soil | place: USA | collected 2012-03-12 | depth 0.3 m
GTGCTGCCCCAGGGCTATGGCTTTGGCACGCTGAACGTCACCGCCGACGGCATGACCGCCATCGCCGGGCGCACCGCCGATGGCCAGGCCTTTGCTTCCGCCGGCATCCTCAGCCCCTATGGCGAGGCGGTGTTGTACCAGCCGCTGTACGACGGCAAGGGCACGTTGACCGGCACCCTGCGGGCGTCAGGCGCCTCCCAAATGAGCGGTTTTGTGGGCTGGTACAAGACGGCTGCCACGCCTCGTGGCTATGCCCCCTTCGATCCCCAGAGGCTCACCGTCAGCGGCGGCCGCTACGTTGCCGCCACTCCTGTGTTAGGTATTGACGTGTCCGCCGCCGGTGCGGATGCCACGCTCACCTTCGACCAGGGCGGCCTCGTCTCAAGCGCGGTGAATCCTAACGTCCAGTTGCGTGTCAATACCGCCAATGCCGTCAGCTTCCCGTGCGCCAATCCCGGCAAGGTCACCCTCAGTCTCAACGCTGCCACCGGCTCGTTCAGCGGCCAGTTCACCCTCACCGATGGCAAGGTGATGCGCACCGCCACCTACCAGGGCCAGCTCATTCCCAGCCTGGGCAAGGGCTACGGTTATTTCCTCCTGCCCCAGCTCCCCGATGCCAGCCTGGATCCGCCCACGACCTTGAGCACCTCGCCGGTGCTGTCCGGCAGCGTGGTGCTGGAGGGGATGGGGAAGTAGGAAGTAGGAAGTAGGAAGTAGGAAGTGGGAAGTGGGAAGTGGGGGGGATGGAACCGGAGGTTTTGTCCATGCGACCACACTTCCTGCTTCCCACTTAACACTTCCCACTTAACACTCTGGGCCTTACTCCCTTGCTCCGCTCATCCCCATGCCCCGTATCGCGCCCCCCGCCACCCTCCTCATTGCCAGCGACTGGCAGGACTACCAGCTTCTGGACGCGGGCGATGGCATGAAGTGCGAGCGCTGGGGCGGCTACACGCTGGTGCGGCCCGATCCGCAGATCCTCTGGCCACGTCGCAGTCGTGCGCCATGGACGGGCTGGGATGCCTATTACCACCGCAGCGACAAGGGCGGGGGACGCTGGGAGTACCGCCGCCCGCTGCCGGATTCATGGCAGATCACGTACCGTGACCTGTCCTTTAAAATCAGCCCCACCAGCTTCAAGCACACCGGCCTTTTCCCTGAGCAGGCGGTGAACTGGGACTGGTGCGGCCAGCGCATCCGCGAGGCGCGGGGCAGGGGACGCGAGGTGTCCGTGCTCAACCTCTTCGGCTACACCGGCGGTGCCTCCGTCGCTGCCGCTGCGGCCGGGGCGCAGGTGTGCCACGTGGATGCCGCCAAGGGCATGGTGGACTGGTGCGGCGACAACGCCGACGCCAGCGGCCTGGGCCGCGCTAGCATCCGTTACATCGTGGATGACTGCCTCAAGTTCGTGCGCCGTGAAGTGAAGCGCGGCCGCCGCTACGATGCCCTGATCATGGATCCGCCCAGCTACGGCCGCGGCGCCAATGGCGAGCTGTGGAAGCTGGAAACCCATCTGTGGGACCTATTGGAGGAATGCCGTGAGGTGCTCAGCGACCAGCCGTTGTTTCTGCTGGTGAATGCCTATACCACCGGCCTTTCCCCCACCGTGCTGGCCAACCTTCTGGCAGAGCTGCTGCACGATCAGCCCGGCATCGTTTCCACCGGCGAGGTGGGCCTGCCTATCAAGGCCGATGGCAAGGTGCTGCCCTGCGGCATTTACGGCCGTTGGGAGATGGGCGGTCGATAATTCATTGTCCATGCCGTCCGTGACAAAGTCCGTTCCAAACACGTCGTGTTTCTCCCATCCCCAAGGGTGTAACCTTGATCTATAACTCTCCATGCCCCCGCGCGATTCCTCTTCCCGCAGCTCCCGCCCGCACTCGCCTTTCAGGGTGCCCTTCCTGCTGGGCGGCGGCAAGCGCCGGGCCTGGTTCTCGCTGCGCATGCCCGGCGGCTCGCCCTTGCTGGGCTGCCTGTTCGGCGTTGGCGCGGTGGTGATCGGGGGTGTGCTCGCCCTGGGGGCCGGGCTGGTGGTGATCCTCTCCTCTCTCGGGCTGCTTGCCTGGCGCTGGCTTCAGAGCCTGCTGCCGTCGCCGCCGGGCACGGAAACACCGCCCGCGGAGCCACCGGCCGCCTCGTTCCGCAGCCGCATCCCAGGGGAGATCATCGATGTGGAGTCCACCCTCCTGCCTCCTCGCCACGATGACAAGCAAGGGTGAGCCAGGCCGCCTCCGGGCCCTGGGCGGCTGCAGCGTTTGCTGACAAACACCGGCCGCGGCGGCCGTTGTTCTACCCTTCTATGCCGAGGCCTTTTCTCATTCTTGCATCCCTGCTCGCCAGCGGCGCCCAGGCGGCCACGCTTTCCTTTAAGGACAGCGTAAAACCGCTGCTGGAAACCCATTGCGTGGAGTGTCACGGCGAAGAGACGCACAAGGCCGGCCTCCGCCTCGACAATCTGGCGCCTGACTTCAATGATCCTGCCTGGATTCATGTGCTGGACAAGATGCAGGTAGGGGAGATGCCGCCGAAAAAGCGCGAGCGCCCGCCGGCTGGGGAGATGAAGGCCGCCACGCAGTTCCTCCACGAGCAGCTCCATGCTGCCTCGCTCGATCTTCAGCAAAAGAAGGGCCGCGTGATCGTGCGCCGTCTCAATGGCACGGAATATGAGAACACGCTGCACGATTTGCTCGGCACCCAGGTGCCGTTGAAGGAGCTGCTGCCAGAGGACAACTCGGTGGCTGGTTTTGACAACATCAGCACGGCGCTCGATCTCTCCGCCTCCCATTTGCTGATGTATCAAGAGGCGGCGGAAAGGGCTGTGGCCTCGGTGGTGCCGCTGCATCCCAACCTGCCGTTCACCGACAGCCGCACAGGGCTGGACATGACCAAGAAGGGCCCGAACTTCAACCAGGGCCTGAGCCGCACCTGCAAGCTCCAGGGCGATTCCCTCATCATCTACACCAAGCTGCCGCGCTACGGCCTCTGCTGCACGGCCCCCATCCTTGCCTCGGGGAGGTACCGCGTGAGCATGTCGGCCTGCGCCGTGGGCGAGGGCGTGAAATCGATTCCCGCCGCCTACATGACAGTGGAGCAGAGCGGCCGCGAACCGCCGGTGCTGCACGAGGTGCACGATGTTCCCGCCGGCGAGCCGAAGGTGATCGAGTTTGAATTCAACTTGAACCGCCACCAGTCCTTCGTGGTCAACCTGCTTACCAACTGGGACATCCGCGGCTTCAAGAAGCCCATCGAGGAATACACCGGCCCGGGCCTGCGCGTGGACTGGCTGAAGGTGGAGGGGCCGCTGGATGATTTTCCTGGGACAGCGTATCACACCTTGTTTGGTGACCTGCCGCTGGAACCCCGCTCCGTGGCGAAGGCGAAGAATGAAGGCGCGCGCCTGCCGACGATCCCCGCCGACCGGAAGGAAGCCTCGTGGTTTGCTGATCCGCTGGTGCCGGTGTCCGAACATCCCAAGGAAGATGCCGAGCGCCTGATCCGTGCCTTCCTGCCGCGCGCCTTCCGGCATCCGGTGGAGGAAGCGGTGAAGCAGCAGTTTGTTAAACGTGTGCACGCGAAGCTGGACCAGAAGGCCACCTTCTACGAGGCCATGATGTACGGCTTCAAGCTCATCCTCTCCTCGCCGGACTTCCTTTTCCTCGCGGATGCCGGCCCGGTGGATGCCAAGGGCGACCTGGTTTCGCCAAGGCTGGACCCGTACTCGCTGGCCTGCCGCCTGTCGTACTTCCTGTGGTCCACCCAGCCCGACTTTGAGCTGCTGCAGGCCGCGCACCAGGGCCGCTTGAACAAGCCGGAGGAGCTGCATGCCCAGGTGGAGCGCCTGCTGCAATCGCCCAAGGCACAGGCGTTCACCAAGAACTTCGCCGGTCAGTGGCTGGACCTGCGCAAGATCGACGCCACGATTCCCGATCCGCAGCTCTACAGTGACTTCGACAACCTCCTGCTGTGGTCCATGCCGCAGGAGACCGAGCGCTTCTTTGAGGAGGTGCTGCACAAGGACATGAGCCTGCTGGAGTTCGTGAACTCAGACTGGACCATGCTCAATGAACGCCTGGCCGAGCTGTACGGCATTCCCGGCATCGAAGGCTCCACGTTTCACAAAGTGAAGGTTCCGCCCGGCTGCCATCGCGGCGGGGTGATGACCCAGGCCGCCGTGATGAAGGTGACTGCCGACGGCACCCGCACCTCGCCCGTGCTGCGCGGCAAATGGGTGCTGGAGCGCATCGTGGGCAAGCCGCCTTCACCACCGCCGCCGGACGTGCCTGCCATTGAGCCGGACATCCGTGGGGCCACCACCATCCGCCAGCAGTTGGACAAGCATCGCAACGTGCCCGCCTGCGCCACCTGCCACATCCACATCGATCCGCCAGGCTTCGCCTTGGAGACCTTTGATCCCATCGGCAACTGGCGCGAGTTCTATCGCGTGACCACCCGCACCAAGGCCGGCATTGCCAAGACCCCCTATGCCGGCGGTCGCGCCATCTACCGCGGCCCCGATGTCGAGCTCGGCGGCCAGACGCCGGAAGGCAAGGCCTTCAAGGACATTGATGACTACAAGCAGCTCCTCCTCCAAGACAAGGACCAGCTCGCCCGCAGCCTGTGCCAGAAGCTGCTGGTTTACTCCACCGGCGCCGACCTCCAGTTCGCCGACCGCGAGGTGGTGGAGCAGATCGTGGCCAGGGTCAGGGCGAAGAACTACGGCTTCAGAAGCCTGGTGCACGAGGTGGTGCAGAGCCGGGTGTTTTTGGACAAGTGAATGAGAGAAATGCAAAGTGAGAAATGATCAGTGCAAAATGAAAAATGGTGCTGTCTCCGGCACGGCGAGGCGCTTGTTTTGGAGGCGTGAGAGCAATGCAAAATGAGAAATGATCAGTGCAAAATGAAAAATGGTGCTGTCTCCGGCAAAGCGAGGCGCTGTTTTGGGGGCATTTTGCATTTTTCATTTCGCACTTATCATTTTGCATTCCCGCTTACACCCGTAAAAACCATTGCACCGCAGAGCATGCAGCCTTCCCACTCCGAAAAATGAAAAATGCTGCTGAAAGCAAACGGGCGGATTGGGATGCTCTGGAAGAGCGGTTGATGGACTTTGCTGCGCGTGCGGGCGTAGTGGTGGATGCACTGCCGGATTCCCGGATGGGCCGGCACATTGCAGGACAATTGGTGCGTTGCGGCACATCGCCCGCGCCGAATTACGCTGAAGGCTGTGCGGCGGAAAGCCGTGCGGATTTCCTTCACAAGCTCGGGATTGTCCTCAAAGAACTGCGAGAATCCCGGGTCTGGCTGCGTCTGTGTGTGAAGTCGAAACTGCTTCCCCTCGCCAAGCTTGATTCGCTGATCGATGAATGCACGCAACTCATGAGCATCATCGGCAAGTCTATCGTCACCGCCAAGGCGAACTCAAAAAGCAGACGCTCGGCTTGATGCCATTTTTTACTTTTCATTTTTCATTTAACATTTTGCATTCTCACAGCCACTTATCATGAGAACCGCCATTGACCGCCGCACCTTCCTGCGCGCCTCCGGCGTGGCCATCGGCCTGCCGTTCCTTGATGCCATGCTGCCTGCCAGTGCCGCCGAGGTAAAGAAAGCCCAGGCATCGCCGCCGCGCATGGTGCTCATCGGCCAGCCGCTGGGGCTTTACACGCCAAACTTTTTCCCGGAAAAGGCGGGCAAGGATTACGAGCCGAGCCGCTACCTGAAGCTGCTGCAGGGCCATCGCGACCGGTTCACGGTGTTCTCCGGCGCCTCGCATCACTATGCGGCGGGGCACTTTGCCGAGGTGGGCATCTGGACGGGCGTGGCCCCGGAGATGATCCGCGACAAGGACATCAAAAACGGCATCTCCCTTGAGCAGGAAGCGGCCTCGCACATCGGCAATCAGACGCGCTTTTCCTCCCTGGTGATCGGCGGTGGCGATGTGGCGTGGAACCGCCGTGGCGTGCGCATCCCGGCGGAGCAGCGGGCCACGCAGGTGTTCCGCAAGCTGTTCATCGCCGGCACGGCGGAGGAGGAGGCGCGCGAGCTGCAGCGCATTCGCGACGGCCAGAGCATCCTGGATGACGTGGGCGACCAGATTCAAAGCCTGAACCGCCGCGTGGGCACCATGGACCGCCAGCGGCTGGACCTGTTCCTCACCTCCGTGCGCGAGGCGGAGCAGCAGCTCCAGCAGAACGAGCACTGGAGCACCACGCCGAAGCCGAAGGTGGACTATCCCACGCCCACCAGCGACTTCGGCGGCCCCGAGCTGGTGCAGCGCTCGCGCCAGTGGTATGACATCGTGCGCCTGGCCTTGCAGACGGATTCCAGCCGCTCCATCTCCCTGTGGCTGGGCACCCAGGAGCGGCCCGACATCGACGGCGTGAAGCTCGCGCATCACGATGCCTCCCACCACGGCCAGGACCCGGCGAAGCTGGAGCAGCTTGCGCTGATTGAGGAGGCCGAAATCAAGGTCTTTGGCGAGTTCCTCGACAAGATGAAGGAAGCCAATGAAGGCGGGCAGAGCCTGCTGGACCGCACGGCCGTGCTTTACACCAGCAACCTGGGCAACTCCTCCTCGCACGACAACAACAACCTGCCCGTGCTGCTGGCGGGCGGCACCTTCAAGCACCAGGGCCATCTCGCCTTTGACCGGGCTAACAACTTGAAGCTTTCCAACCTCTACGTACGCATGCTCCACCACATGGACATCGAGGCGAAGACGTTTGGCTCGAGCAACGGCATTGTGACGGAGATCTAAGCCCGGATCTCGTGTTTCAACGGGAGATAGCTTCGTCAAAGCCCGTGTCTCAGGCGGTCTGGCGGCGGTGAGCCTGTATTGAAAAATACTGAGCCCACCGCCGCCAGACCGCATCAGGCCGGGATTTGGCGAAGCTAGCCCCGTTGAAACACGAGATCCGGGCTTAGCGCGGGGATGAGCTAAAAGACTTGCCTGAGGCAAAGTTTATCGCCCAGTTTGAACAAGGCCGGCCTTATGCCGGTCCTTGCCTCCCATGCTGCTGAAGATCGACCGCCTCAAAAAATCCTTCCCCAACCGGCCGCTTTTCAAAGACCTGAGCGCTGAGATCGCGCCGGGCAACATCGTGGCGCTGCTGGGGGCCAATGGTGCAGGCAAGACCACGCTGCTGCGCTGCCTGGCCACGCTGGCGCAGCCAGACCAAGGCGAGATCCGCATGGATGGCGAGCTGCTCACGCGGGGCCGCATTGACCTGCGGTGCAAGCTCATGTTCATGGAGGATTTCCCCGCGCAGCTGGGTTCCTCGCCGGTGGAGGCGGTGGCCGTGGCCCTGAGGTTGTGGAAGGCGGAACGGCCTGGCGTGGAGGACGCGGCGGCGGCCCTCTTTGAGCGTCTCGGCATCCTGGACAAAGCCGCCGGCCCTGGGGGCGGCATGTCGCGAGGCGAGCGCTACAAGGCGGCGCTGGCCACGCTGCTGGCGGTGGACCCCGAGCTGTGGCTGATGGATGAGCCTTTTGCCTCGGGCATGGACCCGCAGGGCATCCAGGTGTTTCGCGACGAGGCGGCCAAGGCGGCAAGGCGCGGGCGCATCATCATGTACAGCACCCAGCTCGTGGAGCTTGCCTGCGGGTTTTCCGACATCATCGGCGTGCTGAAGGACGGGTGTCTCACATTGTATTCCACCGAGCAGGACCTGCAGCGCGATCCCCGCAGGCTGGAGGCGCTGATGGGAGCGGTGCCATGAGTCTCCAGCGCAGCAGAGATTTCGGGCGGGCCCGTGCGGTGGCGAGCCGGGCATTGATCCGCCGCCTTGCCAGGGCGGTGAGGCGGCGCACGCGGGAGTCGGGCATTGCACAGGTGGCGAACATGGTCTCCCTCGCTTTTGGCTGGGCGTTTCTGGTGTTCGCCGCGCTCATGCTTGTCGCGGTTGTTCTGCGGCCTCTTACCCCGGCTTACGAGCAGCAGGTGGCGGTTCCAGCGGTGTTCGGATTCACAGGGTTGTCGCTCTTCCTGATCAGCCTGGTCTGCATGGGCCCCTATAGCGGCGAGCAGGGAGATCTGAGCGGCACGCTGGCGAACACTCCGGCGCCCGCCAGGCTGGTGTACCTGCTGTCCATCCGGCGCTCGCGAAGGACGGCGCTCAAGGTGCTCATCATCACCCTTCTGCTCTGCTTCATCACCGCCGCCGGGGTGGTGATTCTAAGTGGGCGACAATCCTCTTTCTGGCGGGTGCCGTGGGGTGCGGTGCAGCTCATGGTGCTGGTGTGGCTGCCGGCATCGTGGCGCCGGGCCAGACGCCTGTGGCTGGGGCCTCGCCGGACTTACTGGCTGCCCAAAGCACGCGGCGGCTGGCAGGCCTGGAAGGGGCTTGGCGGGCTGGCGGTGGTTGCCGTTTGCCTGGCCGCTGCCGGCGCTGGCGACCAGATTGCGCTTTGGCTCCACGTCGAATACCCAGCGCTCTTCCCCGAGGCAGGCGTGGTGGGCCATGCCTTGGGCTGGCTGCCCCATGCGGCCATTTTCCGCTGGCTGGGCGGCGGCCCGTTCCCGTGGGCCGCGGGCGTCTTTACCTGCCTCCTGGCAGGGCTGGTGGCTGGCCTGGCCAGGCACAACCTCAAGGATTATCATCTCGATGAAGGGTTGGATGAAGACCCCGCCCGGCCCATTCCCAAAAACCGTCTCGGAAGCTCACCTCTGGAAAACTGGGCGGCCGCCATCCGTGGCCGGGTGATGCCCCAGCCTCTTGAAGACGAGGAAGAGGGCAGTGAGGACAAGGCTCCCGTGGTTCCGCTGGACCGCGACAGCGTGGCACGGCAGATCAGGGAGATCATGCAGAAGCAAGGCCAGGATCACCCGGCCGCGAAGCACGAAAAATACGAGCTGCGATGGCTGGAATACTCGACCTTTGGCTGGCGTTCGGCACTTTTGTGGGGCCTGGCTGTTCCTACGCTGGCATGCTTCACCGTGTTCTGCGCCCTACATTCGCGCCCGGCCCAGCCAGACGCCCGCTGGAACCCCGTGTTCCTGGCCATCCTGGCTGATCTGGCGGCGATGATCTGGACCTTTGTCCTGCTGGGAGGCTGGAGGTACCAGGTGCTGCTGCCCAACCTTTGGCAAAAAGTACCGGTGAGCATCGAGCCCTGCCTGGCCGAGACGTTTGAGTTCGACCGGCGACAAGGGTTCCGCTGCCTGCTCTGGCTGGTGATGGCGCTTACCAGCCTTGCCGTGTCTGGCAGAGCGCTGTTCACCCTGTTTCCCGATCTGCCGGCGGTTCGTGTGATGGTGCCCTACGCGGGGCGGTGGCTGGCCGGCCTCACCGTGTCCATGACGGCGATAACCGCGCTGGTAAGGTCTGGATCATTCCAGCTCGACTTCCTGGCACAAGGCAATCGCCGCGCGCTGGGGAACAACAACGCGAATTCGGGCGGAGGGACGGGTTGTTCGATGCTTGGCCAGGGCCTGCTTTGCCCTGCGGCGGTGGGCTGCTATGCCTGGGGCGTCTATGGCGGGCCGGTGTGGACATGGCCGGCCGCCGTCGTGCTGGTGGCGGCGGCCGAGCGCCTGCGCCTTGCGGCCTGCCACGATCTCATCCGCCTGCGGCTGTTCGGCGGTGAGAACCGCTGGCCGCCCGTCAAGCCAGCAGCTTCGGCACCAGCTCCCCAGCCACGCCAGTGAGGCGCATGTTCAGGCCCTGGAACTTCATGTTCAGCCGCGTATGGTCGAAGCCTAACAAGTGCAATAGCGTGGCATGCAGGTCGTGCACATGCACGGGGTCCTCGGTGGTGTTGAAGCCGAACTCGTCGCTGCTGCCCAGCGTAAGGCCCGGCTTCATGCCCCCGCCGGCGAACCACATGCTGAAGCAGTTGGGGTGATGATCGCGGCCGTCGCTGCCGCCCTGCACCATGGGGGTACGTCCAAACTCACCGCCCCAGATCACAATGGTGTCCTCCAGCAGGCCGCGCTGCTTCAGGTCTTGAACCAAGGCGGCGCAGGGCTTGTCGGTCAGGCCGCACTGGGTTTTGAGGCCGTTGGTCAGGCCGCCGTGATGATCCCATGCCTCATGGAAGAGCTGCACGAAGCGCACACCGCTTTCGATCAGGCGGCGGGCGAGCAGGCAGTTGTTGGCAAAGGAGGGTTCGCCGGGCTTGGCGCCGTACAGGTCCAGGATGTGCTGCGGCTCGCTGGAGAGGTCCATCACCTCCGGCGCGGTGTGCTGCATGCGGTAGGCCAGCTCGAAGCTGTTGATGCGCGTGGCGATCTCCGGATCGCCGGTCAGGCCCAGGCGCTCTTCGTTGAGTTGCTTGAGCACGTCCAGCGTGTCGCGCTGGGCGGCCTGGTCGATTCCCTTGGGGTTGGAGAGGAACAGCACAGGGTCGCCGGCGCTGCGAAATGGGACACCTTGATACACGGTGGGAAGGAAGCCGCAGCCGAAGTTCGACAGGCCGCCGCTGGGCCCCTTCTGGCCGGACTGCATCACCACGTAGCCCGGCAGGTCCTGGTTCTCGCTGCCCAGGCCGTAGAGCGTCCACGAGCCGAAGCTGGGGCGGCCAAACTGGGTGTTGCCGGTGCTCATCAGGATCTGCGCCGGGGCGTGGTTGAAGGCGTCCGTCTTCATCGAGCGCACCAGGGTGATGTCATCCGCCACGGAGGCGAGGTGCGGCATCAGCTCGCTGATCTCCATGCCGCTCTGGCCATGGCGGTCGAACTTGAAGCGCGGTCCCAGCAGCTTGCTGTTCGGGTTGATGAAGGCCGCGCGATAGCCTTCCAGAAGACCGGCGGGCGGCAGCTTGCCGTCCCATTTGGCCAGCTCCGGCTTGTTGTCGAACAGCTCGAGGTGGCTCGGCGCGCCGCCCATGAACAGGTAGATCACGCGTTTTGCTTTGGCCGGGTAGTGCGGCTTCTTCGGCTCCAGCGGGTTGGATGTGGCAGGCGAAGCGCCGGCGTTGCGTGCGAGGAGGTCCGCCGCCGCGATGCTGGCCAGGCCCACGCCACAGTCCTTGAAGAACCACCGACGGGTGAGGTAGCGGCTGTATTCGGAGGCGAGTTCGCGCTGAAAATTCATGGGAATGAAGGGCAGGGGACCAAGGTGCTATCGCTGGCAGGCCGGGTGATCTTTCCTCCTTACGCTCGGGCCGGAGGTGACGGCGGTTTTATCGCCGTGCGGGGGCAGGATTGGACAAAGATTCGCGGCTTGCTCCGGCAGCTTTCAGTACCTCGATCATCTGGGTGTCTTCGCGGGATTGGGCATTCCACAGCGGAGAGCCTTCGCCACGAATGTTGGGATCGGCACCCCGGGAGAGCAAGGACTGGACAATCGAAAGATGCCCGCGACCTGCAGCTAAGCTGAGAGCGGTGTTTCCGCATTTGTCCTGCCCATTGACACTGGCTCCCTTGTCCAGAAGAAAGGTCACAAGATCAGTGTTCCCGGCCCAGGCCGCCGCTACCAGCGGCGGTGCGCCATGACGTGAAACATCTGCCTTGGCACCCAGCGCCATCCAGAACTTGACCTTGAAGAGGTCACCGTGCCATGCCGCGGAAACGAGCTTGTCCTGTCGTCCGTCAAGGAAATCGGCAAAGCCCGCCAGACCGAGAAGAACGATCAACGGCAGAACGTAACGCAGCAGGAGTGCGGATCTTGTCACAGCGCCAGGATGCCATGGCGCGGTGACTTTGGTCAAGATGGAGGTTGGCGAGCCGTTTTGACCGTCGCAGCACGACCCGAAGATCGAGCTGCTACGTTTGGCGGGTTGTGGGAAGTTACGGCGCCTTCGGCAAGTCCACCTGGCCGCTGCCCATGAGGTAGGCGAAGAGGTTGCGCACCTGCTCGTCGGTCATGGCGGGCAGCAGGCCTTCGGGCATGAGCGAGATGGGCAGCACCTGGGTTTCGGCGATGTCCTTGCGCTCGACCTGCACGCGCTGGGCGGGGGAGACGATGGTGACGGTGCGCTCGGTCTGCTCGGGCATGACGCCGGAGAGCACGCGGCCGTCCTTGAGCTTCAGCACCGTCATGCGGAAGTCGTTGGGCACCACGGCGCTGGGGTCGAGGATGTTCTCCAGCAGGTAGTTGATGTTGTGGCGGTCGCTGCCGGTGAGCTCGGGGCCGATGGCGGCGCCTTCGCCGTAGAGCTTGTGGCAGGCGGCGCAGACACCGGCAAAGATCACGCGGCCTTTGGCGGCATCAGCCTTGGCGATCACATCGGGCGTGAGCAAGGCCTTGTACTTGGCCTGTTCCTGTTTCTTGGCCTCGGGGGCTTCGCGCACTTCGCCCCACACCTTGGCGAGCTGGGTGTTGAGCGCTTCATTGCTGAAGTTGCGGATCTGCCGGGCCTGGAAGGGCGTGATGCTGGCGGCGGGCAGCCTGCCCTTTTCGATGCGCTCCAGCAGCACCTTGGCATAAGCCGGGCGGGCGATGAGGACGTTGATGGCATCGGTCTGCACGTTGGCGGGCAGGCCTTTGTAAACGCCGAGCAGGGCATCGGGGATGGACTTGTCATCGAAGGCGGCCATGCCGCGCACGGCGGTGGCGGCGAGAATCTTGTCCTTCACCCAGCCTTTAAGCAACGGCAGCAGCTCGGGCTTGGGATTGCGCAAGACACTTGTTAGCGCGTTCACACGGGCGACGGGATCGGCCTCGGAGTTCTTGGCCACGGCGAGCAGCTCGTCATTGGCGCGGCCGCTGCCGAAGATGATGGAGAGGTCGCGCACCAGGTTCTTGGCTTCATCGGAGCCTTTGGCCTGCACGGCGGCGCTGAGCTTGTCCCAGCCCACGGGCTTGTTGGCCTTGCTGAAGCCTTGCAGGGCTTCGCTTATGCCGTGGAGGATGTCGGCTGCGGCGGGGTCGGCCTGCAAGGCCAGGGCCACGAGGTCATCGACCAGGGCGGGGGACTTCTCCATCTCCTCGGTGAGACGGCGGGAAATGAGCCGGCGCACAGTGGGGATCTTGGCGCTGGCGATCAGGGCCACGGCTTCCTTGGGATGTGCGACAACGGCGGGCTCCACACCGTACCAGATCATGAGCGGCTGCTGGCGGTCGGTGGCGTCTTCGCTATGAGCGGCAAGAGCGGTAGCGAGGGGGAAACGGGCTTCCTGGGGCAGCTTCTGCAAGGCGCTGGCCAGGTGCAGGCGTACGAGGCCGGACTTGTCTTCACGCCCGAGTGAAATCAACTGTTCTAGGAGCGGCCCTAAGACGAGCCTGCCTTTGGGTTTTGAGCGAATTTGGTCGGGGGTTGCCGCCTCCAAAGGGGTGGACGTCGCCGCGTTTTCGCACTGATAGACAATGTTATCCACGGCCAGTGAGCGGATGGACTCATCGGAATCCCTGGCGAGATCACTGGGCAAAATTTCCCATTGTTTCAATGACAGCAGGCGAATCCTCGCAGCAGTATCTTTTTCGAAACTGCTCTTTGAAGACTCGACGCCTTTGTCAAATTCTGCGGACCGTTCCGCCGTGGCAGGATCCATATTCGGCAAGCCATATCGGAAACATTCTCTCGTTCTCAATTCCAGTGCTCCTTGCCGTGCCCACCAGTTGTTCTTATTGGCGAGAAGCTTTACGAGTTCGCCATCTCCCAGCTTCCTGATGTCAAAAGGCGCGAGCTTCTTCGGCTCGCCGTAGCTGATCTTGTAGATGCGGCCGCTGGTGCGGTGCACGCCGTCGCTGTCGTGGCATTCGCCGGTGTCGCTCCAGTCGTTGACGAAGACATTGCCGTCGGGGCCGGTGAGGAGGTCAAGGCCGCGGAACCACTTGTCCTTGGCCTTGGCGAAGTCGGGGGCGTGCTTGCCCACGTAGCCGTTCCCCTGGCGTTCCAGGCGGTCCATGTTGATGCGGTTGCCGTGCAGGTTGCAGGTGAGCATGGCGCCGTTGTACTGCTCGGGCCACACGCCGCCCTGATAGATGAGCAGGCCCACATGGGCGTGGCCGCCGCCGGCGAGGTCGGTGCCGTTGGTCATGCCCTTCTTGTTGTCGTTCCATTTTTCGCCGGTGGTGTCCCAATGAAAGTGGTCGGCGGTCTGCTCGATGTACTCGTAAGCGTGCTGATTGAGGTGGGTGCCGAACATGCGTCGGTAGTAGGCGCCGGGGATGCCGTGCCAGAGGTGGCCGATCACCGTGTTGATGAAGAACATTTCGCCGTCCTTGTCCCAGTCGTGACCCCAGGAATTGGTGCCGCCCTGGCATACGACTTCAAACTTGTGGGTCACGGGATGGAAGCGCCAGATGGCGCAGTTGAAGCGCGTGCGCTGCTCCGGCGGCGTGCCGGGTGCGCCGACAAGGGAATCGCTGGTGATGCCGTGGCGGCCGTAGAGCCAGCCGTCGGGACCCCAGCGCAGGCCGTTGACGATGTTGTGGCCGATGGTGGTGACGTTGAAGCCATCGAGCAGCACCTGCGGGGCGCTGTCGGGTACATCGTCGCCGTTCTTGTCGGCAATGAAGCTGAGCGTGCCGTTGTTCAGCATCCACACGCCGCCGTAGCCGACCTCAATGCTGGTAAGGTAGGCACCCTGGTCCCAGAAGACGGTGCGCTTGTCCATCTTGCCATCGCCATCCGTGTCCTCCAGGATGGTGATGCGGTCGCGCAGGGAGAGTTCCCAGCGCTTGGGGGTTTCGGCATAGGTGTAGTTTTCCGCGACCCAGAGGCGGCCGCGCGCGTCGAAGACCATGGCGATGGGCTGCTGCACTTCCGGCTCTGCGGCAAACACCTGACACTTGAAGCCCGGGGGCAGCTCCATGGTGCGCGCCACTTCTTCCGCCGGCATGGGGCCGGACTTGTCCTTCTCGGTGTTGAAGGGGACCGGAAAATCATCGGCAAAGGCGACGGTGCAGAGCGAGGCAAGGACGAAGGCGCGGGTCATCATCATGGTGGGAAGCAGAGGCTGGGCGAAAAGAACGCTGGGTGCCAAGCAGAATAATCAGCCGTGCCCTACTTTTCCAAAGTGCCGTGGGGCAAAAAAATGACATAAAAGTGCAGCTTTCCGCTTGCAACGCATTGGGGATCGGGTATCAAAGCGGCCCGCCAAAACAACGCCTCCGTAGCTCAGTTGGTAGAGCAGAAGACTCTTAATCTTTTTGTCGTAGGTTCGAATCCTACCGGGGGTACTTGGTGACTGAAGCACTGAGGGAAAAGCACAAAGGCCAATAGCGGATGTGGTGCGAAAACGGGAGGGCTGCAAGAGCGAGCGTTGTGTCGTTCTACGGGATGATGGCGGCAGAGCCCTGCTCCGCGCCATTGCCGCTAAAACCCTCGCCCGGCGAGCGTAACTGTCCCCGCTCCTCATGCGCCTGCTGCCCATCACCCTGTTCCTGTCGCTGTTGTCCCTGCCTTCGTTTGCGGAGGTGCCGGTGAATTTCAGCCGGGAGATCCGTCCCATCCTTTCGGAAAACTGCTTTGCCTGCCACGGCCCCGATGAAGGCAAGCGCAAGGCGAAGCTGCGGCTGGATGAGGAAGCCTCGGCCAAGGCCACGCGTGAGGGCGTCGCGGCTGTGGTGCCGGGCAACCTGGAGAAGAGCGCCCTGGTGGAACGCATCGAGACCAAGGACGAGGACAAGGTGATGCCGCCAGCAAAGACGCACAAGACAGTGTCGGCAGCACAGCTTGCCCTGATCAAGACCTGGATCAAGCAAGGGGCGAAGTGGGGTGCGCACTGGTCTTATGAAACCGTCAGCCGGCCGCCAGTGCCGAAGGCGAAGACTTCGCTGTCGCCGATTGATGCGTTCCTTTCGGACCGGCTTGCCAGAGAGCACCTGGCCTTTTCACCGGAAGCAGATCGCGCGACCCTGATCCGTCGTGTGGCGCTGGATCTCACCGGCCTGCCACCGACGGTGGCGGAGCTGGATGCCTTTCTTGCCGATCAGCGCGGTGATGCTTATTCGCACATGGTTGATGAGTTCTTGTCGAAACCAGCCTTTGGCGAGCACTGGGCGCGCATGTGGCTGGACCTGGCGCGCTATGCGGACAGTGCAGGCTATCCCAGCGATCCGGGCCGCGAGATCTGGGCTTATCGCGACTGGGTGATCAAGGCGCTGAACGACAACATGCCGTTTGACCAGTTCACCATCGAGCAGATCGCCGGCGACCTTTTGCCCAAGCCGACGGATGACCAGCTCATCGCCACGGCCTTCCATCGCAACACGATGACGCAGAACGAAGGCGGCACCAGCGATGAGGAGTTCCGCAACGCGGCGGTGATCGACCGCACCAACACCACGATGGCGGTGTGGATGGGCACCAGCATGGCCTGTGCGCAGTGCCATTCGCACAAGTACGATCCGATCACCAACAAGGAGTACTTCCAGTTCTATGCTTTCCTGAACCAAAGTGCGGATTCGGACAAGAAGGACGAACGTCCCACCTACTCGTTTTATACGGAGGAGCAAAAGCGGGCGCGGCAGAAGTGGCAGGGTGAGCTGGCTGCCATCGAGGCCAGGTTCACGCACCCGGAAGCAGGCTGGCTGCAAGGCCTGCCGGGCTGGACGGAGGCTTACAAGAAAGACTTCGCGTGGCAGTCGCCGAAGCCCGCAAGCGTGTCCGCCGCTTCCGGCACCAAGGCCGAAGTGCGCGATGATGCCTCGGTGCTTGTGCCGAGCAAGGCGGTAAAAGACAGCTACACCGTGGACCTGCCGTTGACGTCCGCCACGCTGACTGCTTTACGCTTGGAAGCCTTGCCGGATGCCACGCTGCCAGGTCATGGTTCGGCGAACGGGTCCAACTTCGTCATCAGCCACGTGAAGGCGGAGGTGCGGCCGCGTGAAGAAAGCACGGCGCCGGCGGGCAGAATCGTACGCGTGGAACTGCAGGGCAAGGGCATCCTTCACCTCGCCGAGGTGCAGGTGTTCAGCAACGGTGTCAACATCGCCCTCAAGGGCAAGGCGCGTCAGAGCAGCCAGTACGCCGATGCCGTGGCGCAGCGTGCGATTGATGGCAACACCAATGGCA
>FTBX01000047.1_pt1 | contig 16735 bp, 13 predicted proteins | sample 1639461 | NCBI WGS metagenome assembly FTBX01 (sample SAMEA3914864, study PRJEB12502) | metagenome | biome: forest; material: soil | place: USA | collected 2012-03-12 | depth 0.3 m
CGTCCAGACCACGCTCCTCCATCTCGCCCAGCTTGGCGTGCGCGAGGTCTGCGTCGCCGCCGGCGCCCGCAACACCCCGCTTATCACTGCCCTGCTGGCCAGCACCGGCCTGAAGCTGTGGAACTTCTTTGACGAACGCAGCGCGGGCTTCTTCGCCCTGGGCCGCATGATGGTGGACCGGCGGCCGGTGGCGGTGCTCACCACTTCCGGCACCGCTGCCGCCGAGCTGCTGCCGGCGGCCATCGAGGCCTTTTATCAAGCGCTGCCGCTGGTGCTCGTCACCGCCGACCGGCCGTCCCGGTACCGCGGCAGTGGCGCCCCGCAGGCCATCGAGCAGGTGGGCCTTTTCGGCCCCTATGCCGGCCGCACCCTGGATGTGGAGGCGGGCGGCCCGGAGGTCATCTGGCCCAAAGTCCCTGGCCACAAGCCTCTGCACATCAATGTCTGCCTGGATGAGCCGCTCACCGGCGAGGCGACAGGCATCGACTTTGCCGTCTGGGACGAGCTGGCCCCGCATCCGCGCCACGAACCAGCCCCTGACGAGGCCGCCCAGGAGCTGCTGCGCGACTTCCTCGCCCACCGGGACGACCTCGTTGTGCTCGCCGCCGGCCTGCATCCCTTGGAGGCTGCGATGATCGCCCCGGCCCTGCGCCACCTCGCCGTGCCTATTGTCGCGGAAGCCACGGCCAACCTGCATCTGCATCCCGCCCTGCACCCCCTGCTGGTGAGCGGCGGGGAAAAGGCCCTGCGCGCCCTGAATCCACGCCGCGTGCTGCGCCTTGGCTCCGTGCCCTCCTGGCGCTGGTGGCGCGACCTGGAGGACGCGGAAGGCGTGCACCTGCACCACCTTTCCAGCGCGCCTTTCTCCGGGCTGGCACGTTGGAATGGCGTGGCCGTGCAGCCGCTCTCGCTGCTCGCCCGGCTGGAAAAGCACCTCGCCGCCCGCCCGCTTAATGAGCTGCCAGCCGCGCTGCCTCACGAGACGCTGGAGGCCGCGCTCGCCGCCCATCCGCTTTCCGAAGCCGCCTGGATGCGCCACCTCAGCCAGGCCGTTCCCGAAGGTGCCCGCGTGTTTCTGGGCAACAGCCTGCCGATCCGCGAATGGAACCTCGCCGCCGCCCCCGCCGCCCCGGGCACCTCCTTCTTTGCCAACCGCGGGGCCAATGGCATCGACGGCCTCGCCTCCACCTTCTTCGGCCTCTGCACCGGCGTGGAGGAGGCCTGGCTGATCATCGGCGACCTCAGCGCCCTCTACGATCTTAGCGCCCCCTGGATCCTGCACCAGCTTGACGGGGTCAGGATCCGCCTCGTGGTGGTGAACAACGGCGGTGGCAAGATCTTCTCCCGCGTCGCCTCCCTGCGCGCGCTGGATGAGCAGGCACGCGGCCTCGTCGAGAACCGCCACGCCCTCGATTTTGAACCCTGGGCCAGCCTCTGGAGCCTGCCTTTCCGCCGTGCCACTACTCCCGCCGATCTCATTGGCCTGCCGGAGACCTCCGTCCTCATCGAAGTCAGGCCCGATGACGCGCAGACCGGGGCCTTCTGGGATGCGTGGCAGGAGTAGCTGAGCCCCATCTTGACCGCTTTCATCCCGGAGGGATGAGAGGTTGTAGCCGGTGGTTGAGCGAGCTTGCGAGCGATACCACCGGACCCTGTGCCGGGGCGTATGCGATCCCGGCAGGGATCGCAGCGTCGTGGTTGCTGCCCTGTGGCTGGCATCCCTCCGGGATGCAACGGGGCGCGGGGCCAGATCCGGTGGTGTCGCTCGCAAGCTCGCTCAACCACCGGCTACAACCTTTCATGCCTCCGGCATGACGGAGGATGCATTCGATCACCAACCTCCATCGCCCCCCCGTATTCCACATTGATTTTCCCGGCAGCAAGCGCACCAGTCCGCTCCCCATCGAATCTGCTTTCGCTCCCGACAGACCTCCGACTTGCTTCGCCCATGACCCCAAGCTCCGTATCCCATCGTGCCTCCGTCCTGATCCGCCGCAGCCTCGTCATCGGCGCCCTGGCCTTTGCTTCCGCGGCCCAGAGCGAATCCCTTTCCGACTGGTCCACCATCCTCAGCTTCCGGCCCGATCCCAACCTGCAGGGCAAGGTGCAGAACCGCAAGCCCGAGGGCGACACCCCCTGGAGCATCCAAAAAGTCGAACGCTCCCGCGGCGAGCTGCTGCTTCAATCCATCGCCCTGATGGTCGCCAAGATGCCGGCCATCAATGGCAAGGTGGTGGACAGCCGCGGCCTGCTGGCCTATGTGCGCAACCACCTGTCGGATTTCTTTGATCCCGCCCTCGGCTCCTACGGCCCCATCTCCGCCGATGACCAGACGGCGATGAACACGCCCAATCCCTCGGGCGCCATGATCCATGTGGCCTACAAGACCCTGGGCGGCGGCAAGGATGCCGCCTTTTTGATTGGCGAATCCACCGCCGACCATGTGACCTGGACCTCGCTGATCGCCGGCAAGGCAGGCATGGGCGCCAATCCCTACAGCGGCAACCGCGAGCTGGGTGTGGAGACCGCCCTGCCGATGGATGGCTGCATCCTGTTTACCCGCGCCGCCCTGCGCGCCGCCGAAGCCGGCACGCCCGAGGAGGAAAAAGCCCTCGCCGTCCAGTCCCAGACGCTATGGCTCAGCGTGTTCCAGAACATCCGCGCCTTCATTGAAGTGAACGGCGGCCAGGTGGTGGATGACCTCGTGCCGCCGGTGAACACCCTGGTGAAGTGGAACGACGTGGCCAAGAGCCTGCACCAGCCCAAGGTGCCCTGGCAGGACATGGACGGCCTGTGGCAGAGCACCGACAAGGAGAAGCGCTTCGCCATCCAGTTCCACGGCCTGGGCTCCCCCGCCGAGTTCATCGAGCGCAACAGCAAGGGCAAGGAGCTGCGCGTGCCCGTCACCGTGCAGGTCGTCACCACCCCCGCGGCCAAGGGCGGCGGCACCGTCACCTCCTATGTGCTGGAGCGGCCTAACGATGACAAGGACGTGCTCAACTTCCTGAGCTTTAACAACCTGCTGCAGGGCGACATCATCGCCGGCAAGCCCAAGCCCTCCCGCCTCGTGCTCACCCGCAACGGCGACAAGCTGAAAGGGGAGTGGTCCGGCATCTCCGTCTCGCGCGCCTCCAACGGCCGCCTTGCCAGCATGAAGCAGCCGGGCTCGTCCAAGCCCCACATCTACGAGTTCAAGCCGGAGGGGCTGTGAGGCCTCCGTTCATGCCGGAGGCATGAGAGCCTGTAGCCGGTGGTTGAACGAGCTTGCGAGCGATACCACCGGATAATTGCACGCGAGTATCACGATCCCGGCAGGGATCGCAGCGCCGTGGTTGCTGCCCTGTGGCTGGCATCCCTCCGGGATGCAACGGGACGCGGGGTTGTATTCCGGTGGTGTCGCTCGCAAGCTCGCTCAACCACCGGCTACAACCTTTCATGCCTCCGGCATGAAGAGTGCGACAGCCTTGTTTTGCCTGCAAGCCGCCGCACGTTGTGCTCGTATTCCGCCACCTCATGAAAAGCCTCTTCGCCTCGCTTTCCCTTTTGTTTGCCGCCGCCCTGCCGCTCATGGCAGCCCCCCCTGCCTCCGTGTACGACGTGCCGCTCAAGGACATTGATGGCAAGCCCGCCTCCCTCAAGCCCTACGAGGGCAAGGTGCTGCTCATCGTCAATGTCGCCTCCAAGTGCGGCAACACCCCGCAGTACAAGCCGCTGGAGGCCCTGCACAAGCAGTTCGAAAAGGACGGCCTCGCCATCGTGGGCTTTCCCTGCAACGACTTCGGCGGCCAGGAGCCCGGCACTCCTGACCAGATCAAGACCTTCTGCTCCACCAAGTACGACGTCACCTTCCCGCTGTTCGAGAAGGTGAAGGTCAAAGGCCCCGAGAAGCACCCGCTGTACGTCCTGCTCACCGGCCCCGCCTCGCCTTTCCCGGGCGATGTGAAGTGGAACTTCGGCAAGTTCCTGGTTGGCCGCGACGGCAAGATCCTGAAGCGCTTCGAGCCCGGCGTGAAGCCCGATTCCCCGCAGGTGGTCGAGGCCATCAAGACCGCCCTGGCGGCGAAATAAAACGAAGCAAAAACTGCCTAACACAGGTTAGCATTCAAGCCAGAAGCCCTGGTTTTGGCTAACCAGTGTTAGCACTAGAATTTTGCGTAATTTAATCGCTCGACGAATGTTCAGGGGAAGCTAGCGATGGCTTCATGTACGCGGCCTCCCCTACAGTGAAACTGTCCGTTGCCGCCTGTGCCCTGGTTCTTGGCCTGGGCACGGCGCTTCCCTCAGCCCGGGCAACGGAGCCTGAAGTTCTGAAAGCCTTGCCAGCGGCCCAGGAGGTGGCTTCGCTGTCCCCGCCCAGCAAGCTCAGCAAGCTGGAAGCCCTGGCTCCGCCGACGTCCCTGGGAGCCCCGTCCCAGCCGGTGCTCCCCAGCCTTCCCCTCGCCGGCTCCCTGGAGGAGGCGATGCAGGAACCGGAAGCCGGGGAGGCTCCCCTGATGCCGCTCATTTACCAGGCCGTGGTGGCCCAGGATCTGGAGGCGCTCCAAGCAGCGCTCAAGGCTGGCTATCCGGTGGATGAGGCCACGCCCGAAGGTGACACCGCCCTTTGTGCGGCGGTGTGGACCAGCCAGGAGAAAGTGGTGGCCGCCTTGCTCGAGCATGGAGCCAATCATTCCCTGGCCGGCAAAGAAGGCCAGAAGCCGGTGGCCCTGGCCTCCCTGCGCCGCAACCGCGCCGTGATGACCTCCCTCCTTGAGGCCGGCGCCGATGCCAACACCAAGTTTGAGGGGCCCGTGCAGGAGTCCCTCGCCACGTTGATATCCGTGGATGACCTGCGCCACCACCTGCGCCAGGACCGTGGCGTCACCGCCCTGATGGCCTGTGCCGCCCGCGGCGATGTGGAGAACGCCGTCACTCTCATGCAGCACAAGGCAAACACCGAGGTGAGCACCCGCCGCTTCAGCCGCTACGCCCTCGATTTCGCCGCCGAGCAGCGCTACCTCTTCCTGATGCGCGTGCTGCTCGGCCGCCCGGCTGATTCCGAGCCCGACCTGCTCGTGACCGTCAATTTGAGCAAGCAGCGCGCCTGGATCGAAAAGGAAGGCAAGATCATCGACATGACCACCATCTCCACCGGCCGTGAAGGCTATGGCACCCCGCCCGGCCGCTATGTGGTGACGGACAAGCACCGCGACTGGACCTCCACCCTCTACAAGGCCTCCATGCCCTGGTTCATGCGCCTGAACTGCAGCGCCATCGGCCTGCACGCCGGCTACGTCACCGGCCACCCCGCCTCCCACGGCTGCATCCGCCTGCCTGAAGAAAAGGCCCGGCAGTGGTTCAAGATCGTCGGCGTGGGCGATGAAGTGCAGATCATCGAAAACTAGGGGCCGCCCAATACTGTTCGTTTAGCGCCCGTTGTAAACAGGGTTGAGCTGCCCGCCGCCTTGACAAGCCCCCGCCGCGTGCTCGGCTGTGCCTTGAATGGACTCCATCCACATCCAGGGTCTCGACCTTCCCGTCCGCATTGGCGTGCCCGATGACGAACGCGCCGCATGGCAGGTGCTCAGCGCCGACCTCACGCTCCGGCCTCGGCTGAAGTTTGAGGAAATGCGCGATGAGCTGGACCAGACCATCGATTACCAGGCCGTGGCCCAGGCTGTGAAAGCCCTGGCCGCTGCCCGGCCCCGGCGGCTCATCGAAACCCTGGCCGCCGAGATTGCCGCCCTGGTGCTGGAAGATTTCGGCGCGGTGGCTGTAAGCGTCACCCTGCGCAAGCGTATTTTGCCGGGCACGGATGCTGTGGCGGTGACCTTGGAGCGCTCCGCCTCAGGGTATTGACGATGTAAGTGGAAGAAACGGCTTGTGAACAACCCGCGCAGATGTTTCTCTGGCGCAGTGATGACTCGCGTGCGAAAACCTTCGCACCCAGGCCCCGCGGATGAACGACATCGTACAAAACAGCAGCGCTGACGAAGACCGCGAACTCGTGGAACGCTCGCAAAACGGCGACACCCGGGCCTTCGATGCCCTGGTGAGAAAGTACACGCCCAAGCTCTACGGCCTGATCTACAACATGACCGCCAACCGGGAGGACACCGCCGACCTCCTCCAGGATGTCTTTGCCAAGGCCTACCGCTCCATCAAGCGCTTCATGGGCAAGTCCTCGTTCTACACCTGGATCTACTCCATCGCGGTGAACATGACGCTCAACTTCCTCAAGAAGCGCGGCCGCCATGTCAAGATCAGCATGGATGACGTGGACAGCGGCATCCAGAACGATCCGGACTTCATCAAGCTCACCACCGGTGCGAGTCCTATACGAGACGTCAACCTTCACGAGCTGCAAAAAAGATTGAACGACGCCATGATGAGGCTGTCTGAAGACCACAGAACCGTGGTGACTCTTTATGATATCCAAGGCTTGCAACATTCGGAAATAAGCAAGATCCTTGGTGTTTCAGAGGGAACTGTGCGTTCCAGACTTTTTTACGCCCACCGTCAGCTTCAGAATTTCCTTGATGATTTCGTTAAATGAAGGCCGGCTATCATTTGGCTTGCCCCATGCTTGGTCATCTCACCCGTCCGGCATTATGACAGAACCCAACGACATTCAGCGCCTGATCCGATTGAAGCGGCACGAGCTGCCTCCAGAAGATTTCATGGAAGACTTCATGCGCCAGCTTCATCAGCGGCAGCGTGAGGAGATGCTGAAGCAATCGGCCCTGAGCTTGCTTTGGGAGCGCATTGGCACCTTCCTGGAAGGCCGCGGGAGCCCCAACATGGGCCTGGCAGCTGCTGCTGCCGTGGTGGTGCTGGGCGGAGTGGCGTGGTGGATGCCTCGTGGCGGTGGCGAAGCCTCAGGCAGCGTCGCGGTTCATTCCACGGTCAAGCCTGTCGGCGTCGTTTCTCCTGCCTCCATCAATCTTTCTGAGCGCCCCCCGATGGTGGTCAGCCCGCAGTTCAGTTTTGCTGACCAGGAGCGCCCCACGCCGCAGCCCGCGCGCCTGGGAGAGATGCTGCTGAGCCAGCACTTCCATGGCGGCTACGCCGATGAGGCCCGCGACGGCCATGGTGCCGGTGCCATGAATGTGAACGCCACCCAGCCTTTCAGCCCGAATGCGCCGATTGATCTGGCCGATCCGCCCATGCAGCAGAACGGCTCGCTGGAGCGGATTCAGAATCAGTAAGGAAGCGTCTGGCTGCTTACCCTTAGTGCCCGTGAGGGCATGCCAAGGATCGAATTTTGCGTCTGCCCTGACGATTCCAGAGGAATCGCAGGCTGTAGCCGGTGGTTGAGCGAGCCTGCGAGCGACACCACCCGTTGTGATGCACCACGCGAGAGCATCCCGGAGGGATGCCAGCCGCTGGGCAGCAACCACGACTCTGCGGTCCCTGCCGGGATCATGCATGCGCACGCGAATCGAGTCCGGTGGTATCGCTCGCAGGCTCGCTCAACCACCGGCTACCACCTGCGAAGCCTCCAGCTTCGGGGGCATGGGCTCCAGGGGCAAGGTCAGTTCACGCCCCTTGCGCCGCTCTCAGCACCTCCGCCAGGTGAAGGCATTTCACCTGCTTCTCGCCGCGGCTGACCAGGCCGCCGAGGTGCAGGAGGCAGCCCATGTCGGCGCTGACGAGGTATTCCGGCTTCGGCTCCAGCACGTGCTCGATTTTGAGCCGGCCCATCTCGGCGGAGATGTTGGGAAAGGTGACAGAGAAAGCCCCGCCGAAGCCGCAGCACTGCTCGGCATCGCCGAACTCGACCACCTCGCAGCCCTCAATGGAGCGGAGCAGTTGCAGGGCCGCGCGGCCGCTGTCCGTGCCACGCGAGTGGCAGGACGTGTGGAAGGCGATGCGATGGGGAAAGCTGCCGGGCCAGCGGGTGACGCCGAGGCCGTTGACGATGAAATCGGCCAGCTCCCAGGTGCGGCGGCCCATGGCTTGCACGGTGCCCAGGTCGGTCTCCTTTTCAAAGGCGAGCCCGGCACCATGGAACATCATGGCCGCGCAGGAGCCGGAGGGCACGATCACCGGCTTGTCGCCGGCGAAGACCTGGCAGGCATGGCGCACCACCTGGCGCGAAGCGGGCCAGTCTCCGGCGTTGAAGGCGGGCTGGCCGCAGCAGGTCTGGTTTTCGGGGAAGTCGATGTCGCAGCCCAGGTGCTCCAGCACCTCGACGGTGGCGCGTGCGACCTGGTCGTAGAAGGCATCGCACAAGCAGGTGGCCATGAGCTGCACCTGTTGGGAGGCGGGGCGGGAGGTAAGCTGCATGGCGGATGCTCGCTTAGCGCAGGTTCACGGCGCCTCCGTCGATGGGATAGGCGCTGCCGGTGACAAAGGAGGCCTCATCGCTGCACAGGTACAGGGCCAGGGCGGCGATCTCCTCCGGCCTGGCCATGCGGCCGATGGGCTGGGCGGCGCTGAGCTGGGCGAACATCTCCTGCTCGCGGCCAGGATAGGTCCTGGCGATGAAGCCGTCGACAAACGGCGTGTGCACGCGGGCGGGGCAGATGCAGTTGACCCGCACGCCCTGGTGGATGAAGTCCTTGGCCATGGAGTAGGTCATCATCAGCACCGCGCCCTTGGTCATGGAATAGGCAAAGCGGTCCTGCAGGCCCATCATGGCGGCGATGGAGCAGAGGTTGAGGATCACGCCGCCGCCTTTGTCGATCATCGCCGGCAGCACGGCCTGGGCGCAGTGGTGCAGACCTTTGACATTGATGCGGAACAGGCGGTCCATGTCCTCCTCCGAAGTGCTCAGCGCCGTGCCGATATGGGCGATGCCGGCGTTGTTGACGAGGATGTCCACGCACGGCCGCCGCGCGACAATCGCCGCGATCACCGCCTTGACGTTCCTGCCATCGCCAATGTCGCAGCGCTGCCACTCCGCCGTGCCGCCCGCCGCCACGATCTCGGCCACCACTTCCTTCCCCTGGGTTTCATTCACATCCAGGATCTCGACATGGGCGCCCTGCTTGGCGAACAACAATGCAATGGCCTTGCCAATGCCGGATCCGGCTCCCGTGATCACGGCGGTCTTGTGGGCGAGTGAGAACATGAGGCGAATCAATCACGCGGAGCGTGGGATGGGAAGAACGAAGTGCTTCCTGAAAAGGGCAAAAAAAATTCTGAAGGACCGGAGGCGAGCACGAGGCAGGTGATTGGCCTCCTGTTGCTCATAGCGTCCAGAAAGGCATTGTGAGGCCACTGACCTTCCTATCCCTCTTCAAAATTTTTTTGCCCTCCAATTTTCGTTGCCCTTTTCAGGAAGCACTCATTTAACCCGATACCTCACCCTCCGGCTGTTGAGCCAGCGCACGCCGAACATGTCCATGGTGGCGCGCCAGGCGCGGTTGCCGAAGCCGTACTTGCTCACCCCGGCAATGCGCGGGCGATGGTTCACGGGCATTTCGGTGACTTTAAAGCCGAGGCTGGCGATGAGGGCGGGGATGAAGCGGTGCATGCCGTTGAAGGGCAGCAGGGCTTCGCGGCAGTCGCGGCGCATGGCCTTGAGGGTGCAGCCGGTGTCGCGCACGCCGTCGCCGATGAAGCTGCGGCGCACCTTGTTGGCGATGCGGCTTTGCAGGCGCTTGAAGGTAGTGTCCTTGCGCTTGGCGCGGTAGCCGCAGGCGAGGTCGAAGCCTTCATCGAGCTTCTTTACCAGCGCCGGGATGTCCTTGGGATCGTTTTGCAGGTCGCCGTCGATGGTCACGATCACATCGCCCAGGGCGGCGTGAATGCCGGCATGCATGGCCGCGCTCTGGCCGGCGTTTTTTTCGAAACACAGCAGCCGCACGCGCGGGCCCTGCTGCACGCGGGCCACGGTGGAATCCTTGGAGCCATCGTCCACCAGCACCAGCTCGTAGTCCAGGCCGGCCAGTGCTTCGTCCAGCTCCTTCTGGAGGTTCGCGATGTTGTCCTCCTCGTTGTAAAGGGGCACGACGACGGAGATGGCAGGGGAGCTGGGCATGGGGCGTTGGAAAAGCCTCACAAATCGGGGGGCTTGTACCGGTGGCAAGCGAAGATTTTCAGCGTGCGCACCTCATGGCCGCTGTGCATCACCTTGGCGACGGACAAAAGCTGCGTGCGCTCGAAGGCGTTGCGGATCAGCGCCGGCGGCTGGGCAGCCTTGGCGTTGTCGGTGACATACAGCGCATCGTGGTCGCGGAAGGCGGACTCCGTGCCGTGCAGGCTGTCGTAGCGCGGCCAGAGGGAAAGCGGGTTGGCGCGGCCGGGCTGCTGCAGGGCCTGCACCCGCGGATGATCAGGCGAGGGGCGCAGCATGGGGGTATCGGGCGGCAGGTAAAAGGCCAGCGGCACGCCGATGCGCCAGTCCGCGGCGATGACGAAGACATCCTGTTTCTCCTGGTTGCGGGAGGAGTAGAGCATGCCGGCCAGCAGCTTCGCCCCTTCGCGCCAGCCCTGCATGTCGCTGGCCGGATCGGCCACAAAGAACTGCTGCCACTGCCGCGCTGGCTGCGAGCGCTGCTGCATCGGCCAGGGCAGGCCCAGATAGCGAAGCAGGTCCGTACGCATGATCACCATGCTCATCAGCGCGCCGATGACGGCCGCCAGCGTGCGCAGCACCACCTTGCTGCGCGTGGGCATCTGCAGGGACATGAGGCTGTGGTGCGCCAGCAGCCCTGTGCCCAGCACCAGCCAGAGCAGGAAGCCGGTGTGCGGCCAGCGCTCCAGCGGGCCCCAGCCAAAATCCAGCACGGCGTAAGGCAGGGCGAAGGCGACGGTAAAAAAGATGTCCGGCACGTGCGACTCGCGCCGCCAGGTACGCTCCAGCGCCCAGGCCGCCAGCGTCAGCAGCAGCGGCGAGGCCAGCACGATCCAGCGCAGGATGTTGGGCAATACCGTCCACACCGGCCGGCCGCCGCCGCCTTGCAGCACCGGCCAGCCGTGCATGAGATTCCAGCGCAGGAACCACAGCGCCCCCAGGGCAAAGGCCCCCGCCAGCAGCAGGCCGCCGGGCGCCCACAAATGATGCCGCCGCCGGCGCGGCAGCCCCAGGGCCAGCACGCAGCAGAAGTACGCCAGGCCGTTGCGCCAGTCCGCCAGCATGGCCAGCAGCAGGCACAGCGCCGCCAGCCACCAGGAGGAATGCCAGGGCGAGGGCCGGTGCAGGGCAATGCGCAGCGCCAGCACCAGGCCCGTGACCGCCGCGAGGCCCGCGATGCTGCTGCTCATCGTCACCGCCGCGAGGTTGAAGCCCGGCAGCACTTGCAGCAGCACCACCGCCCAGCCTGCCGTGGTCGCATCAAACAAGCCCCGGCACAGCCGCCACAGGCCCACCGTCACCGCAAAGGCGCACAGCGGCGCGAAGAAGCGCACCCCAAACTCCCCGCCGCCCGCCACCATCGTGCCCAGGCGTGCAAGCCAGGGCACCAGCGGCCCCATTTCCAGGTGCCAGGCATCCCCCAGGTGGCGGCTGTACAAGGCCGCCAGCGCCTCGTCCGGGCTCAGCTCCAGCGTCGGCAGCAAGGCCATGCGCCACACGGTGATGAGGGCGAGGGCGGGCAGAAGAAAGCGCTGACGATCCATGACAAACCTTGCGGGCCAGGATAATTTGGCTCACCGTCCACCAAATACGGCCTGAACAAACCTGTCAAAGACAGCCCGCAGGCCGGAGCGTATCTTCTTCCATCATGACCCGCCCGCTCTTCCTTGTCCTCCTCGCCAGCTTTTGCTGCGCGCCGCTCGCCGCCCGTGCCGAAGAAAAACGCGCCATGCCCACGGCGGATTACCTGCTCAACCTGGTGCGGCTGAGCTACACCCTGCGCGATTACAAGCTTTCCGGCACACTCAGCGACAGCGAATCTGGCAAGGAGGAGCGCTTCGATCTGAACATGTCGCAGGAAAACGTGCGCTTCCTGTTCAAGAACCCCGCGCAGATCGTCAACCTCGACCTCACCACCAATCCCGCCACCCTGCGCGATGTGAAGGCCGGCGGCTCCACCGAGGTGCCCATCGCCATGTACAGCGAGCGCGTGCGCGGCTTCGACCTTACGTATGAGGACCTGTCCATGCGCTTCCTCTACTGGCCCAACGGCAAGGTGCTGGGCGAGGAGAGCCTGGGCGGCTTCTCCGGCCAGCGCGCGTGGAAGGTGCGCGTGACCACCCCCGATGGCAAGGGCCCCTACGGCACCGTCGACATCTGGGTGCACCAGGGCAGCGGCGGCATGGCCAAGATGGAAGGCTGGGACAAGAAGGGCAACAAGGTGAAGCACTTCGAGATGCGCACCTTTCAAAAAGTCGGCGATTCCTATGTGCCCAAGGACATCCGCGTGGAGACTTACAATCCCGGCTCGGGCAAGAAGTCCGGCACCACCCACCTTTTCTTCGATCCGCCAGTGAAAAAATAATGAGGCCGCGGTGCAAAACCAAGCCGCGGATGCGGGGTTGATGCGGTGGTTGATTGAATATGAACCTGGTGATCCTTGTGGCTGGAAGCCTTCCTTTTCTTGAACGTTTTTGGGGCAGGGGAGCTTCGAGGTCCTCGGCGTTGCGGGGCGCTTGCGAAGTAGTCCAGTCACTCCGTGACTGGGGAGGCTTGTCAGCGGCTGGAAATTTCGCTGCCCCAATGATTTCGTCAGGGTCTTTGAGCAGCGCAACCAGTCACGGAGTGACTGGACTACTTTTAATGCGCCCGCTTCCTAGCCCTCGTCCTCCCCTGAAGCCTTTTCTCGACTTTCTCCTCTCTTTTCCCTAACTTCCTTCTTCCGTGTCCACCACCGCCAGCCGCCCAGCCCCCGCGATCCGCGATCATGAAACGATCCGCATGATCGGGCGTGGCGCCTTTGGCGAGGTGTGGATGGCCCGCAGCGCCACTGGCGCCCTGCGCGCGGTGAAGGTTGTCTGGCGTGCGGATTATGATCATCCGGAAGGCTTCGAGCGCGAGTTCGAGGCGCTGAAGCACTACGAGCCCGTCTCGCGCAAGCACGCCGGGCTGGTGCCCATCCTGCAGGTGGGGCGCAGCGATACGGAGGGCTTCTATTACTATGTGATGGAGCTGGCGGACGACCTCGACAAAGGCCGCGACATCAATGCCGAGACCTATCGCTCCCACACCCTGGGCGCGCAGATGCGGCGGGACAAGCGGCTCACCGCCGACCAGTGCGTGAACGATGGCGCCAGCGTCGCCGAGGGCCTGCATTACCTGCACCGCAACAAGCTCATCCACCGCGACATCAAGCCCTCGAACCTGATCTATATCAACGGCCAGTGCGCGCTGGCGGATATCGGCCTCGTCACGCTCCTGGGCCAGCGCACCTTTGTCGGCACCGAGGGCTTCGTCGCTCCCGAAGGCCCCGGCTCCGCCGCCTCCGACATCTTCAGCCTGGGCATGGTGCTCTACGAGGCCAGCACCGGCAAGGACCGCCTCGACTTCCCTGAGCTGCCCTCCTATCGCGAGACGGGCGCTGATTTAAAGGTCTGGCGCCGCCTGCAGGACGTCATCTGCACCGCCTGCGCCACCAAGGTGGGCCAGCGCTATGAGAACGCGATGGAAATGTCCCTCGCCCTGCGCGGCAAGCCCCTGCCCTCGCACCGCCGCCGCATGCTCATCGCCGGCGGCGCTGTCGCAGCCCTGGTGTGCGTGGCCATCGGCATGTGGATCGCCCATAACGAGCGCCGCCAGTACGGCGTGGTGGCCCTGGAGCATCAGGCCAAGCCGCTGCTCACCCTGCGCAGCAAGCCCGACCACGCCCAGGTGTACGCCGGCGAGGAGATGCTCGGCGAAACACCGCTCGATCTCAATCCGCTCGATGGCGTGCCCACCATCTACCAGCTCCGCCTGCCCGGCTACAAGCACTACGAGCTGGAGCACACCTCCGAGGCCGGCAAGCCCATCGAGCTTTCCATCAAGCTGGAGCGCTCCCGCCTGCCCCAGGCCGGCGAACGCTGGACCAACAGCCTGGGCATGACCTTCATCCCCCGCCAGGGCACCCACATCACCCCCCAGCCCGTGGAGATCCAGTTCTTCCGCAAGTTCGTGGAGAACACCGGCCGCCCCTTCGAGTTCAACGTGCTGCCGTACCAGCCCGACAAGGACAAGAGCCCGGCCTACATCGTCGTGGGCCCCATCAAGGATGCCGAGGCCTTCCGCTACTGGCTCACCGAGCGCGACCGCCGCGACGGCTGGCTGAGCCAGGAGCACCACTACGAGATCGAGCCCTTTTACTACGTGGAGACGAAAGCCGGCACCGATGACGGCGCTGATTCCACCGCCGAGACCAAGGATTCCGCCGCCACCACTGCCTCCGGCACCGATGAAAAGGACTGGCAGGCCTTCAACCTCCGCGTGGTGCGCCAGGCCTACGGCTCCGTGACCCTCAAAACCCAGCCCGCCGGCGTGCACGTGTACCAGCACGATGAGCTGCTGGGCGACACCCCGCTGGAAATCCCCCGCGTGCGCAGCGGCCCGGTGGAATACGAGCTGCGCAAGGATGAATTCACCGACCTGGTGGTGGACGGCGAGGTGAAGGAAGGCGAGATCCTCGACCTGTACGCCGACATGGAAGTGCGCCGCGGCGTGATCTACGGCCGCGAGTGGCACAACTCCCAGGGCATGCGCTTCATGCCCCTGGGCGAGATCCTCATGGCCGTGTGGGAAACCCGCCGCCGCGACTTCCTGGAGTACAGCCGCGCCATCGGCCACAAGATGCCCGCCCCTGTCGAAGACACCGGCAAGAGCGGCACCCAGCCCATCGCCGGCATTGACCGCGAAGAGGCGCGCAGCTTCTGCCTCTGGCTCACCCAGAAGGAGCACAACTCCAGGCTCATCGGCCCCGACGACCTCTACCGCCTGCCCACTGATGAGGAATGGAGCCGCGCCGTGGGCCTGCCCATGGAGCACGGCGCCACCCCGCAGGAACGCAGCGGCCGCATCCGCGGCATCTACCCCTGGGGCTATCAATGGCCGCCGCCCGACCGCGTGGACAACCTCGCCGACATGCAGGCCGCCAAGAAAGCCGGGCTCGACAACGTCATCACCGGCTTCACCGACCAGGCCCCCTTCACCGCCGCCGTCACCTCCCTGCCGCCCAATGACCGCGGCCTGTGCGGCCTCGGCGGCAACGTCAGCGAATGGGTCGACACCGATTTCGAAAAAGCCCCCGCCAGCGGCGCCCCGCCCATGGCCACCGTGCGCGGCGGCAACTGGCGCACCTTCGCCCCCGAAGAAGCCCTCTCCTCCACCCGCACCCCCGTCCCCGCCAACACCCGGCGCAACACCATCGGGTTCAGGCTGGTCTTGTGCAGGAAGTAGGGAGCAGAGTGCAGGGCACAGGCCAGGTGCCGATTCCGAAGGCTTCACCAGTTGTGTGCCACCCTGTACATCGGCAAGGCCTGCGAGCGGCCTTGCCCGCCGCCGAAGCCGGAGGCTTCGCATGTTGTAGCCGGTGGTTGAGCGAGCTTGCGAGCGACACCACCGGAACCGCCCCCGCGCGCGTTGCATCCCGGAGGGATGCCAGCCTCGCCTTCCTTGACTCAATCCAAGTACATCGGATTGAACGGAACGCCTGATTTCGTCAAAAACTCCACGAGTTCTTCCCGAAACGATTTGACGCGATGATGATTTTCCTGGTTGGCGATGTAGCTCCGCACCGCCTCCCTTGCCGAAGCACTGACTGTGAAGGCCGCATAACCCTCCTGCCATTGAAAGCCGGGGCATCTCGACTCGCCTGCCCAGATCGAGGAAGCCTTCTTGAGTTCGCGCATGAAGTCTGAAAGACAGGCCGCGGGTTTGAGCGCCACCAGCAGGTGAACATGATCTGCCGTTCCTCCAATGCCCTCGGGATGCCCGTCCAATCCCTTGACCGCCCCGCCCAAATAGGAGTGCAGTTCCGCACGCCAGTCCCTATCAATGATCGCCTCGCGATGTTTGGTCGAGAACACCAGGTGGTAATGGAGGCTTGAATGCGTGGATGACATCTGGCGGAGAGGCTGGCACCCCTGCCGGGGTGCGGCGAACACGGATTCTATATCCGGTGGTATCGCTCGCAAGCTCGCTCAACCACCGGCTACAACATGTGAAGCCTCCGGCTTCAAATCCTCGTCACCACGCCTTCCAACCCCTGCGCCGGCCGCTCCACCAGATAGGCCTGCATTCCCGCTGCCGTCGCCCCCTCCACATCCGCCCGCGCGTCGTCGCCCACGTGCAGGCATTCCTCCGGCCTCGCCCCGGCCATCCTCAACGCGGCCTGAAAAATCCTGGGGTGCGGCTTCGAGGCACCGACCTCGCTGGAGATGATCATGCCTTCAAACCACGGGTCCAGCCCATGCCCGGCCAGGATCGTGCGCAGGCGTTTGTCGAAATTCGACAGCACAAACAGCCGGCACCGCCCCTGCACGGCCTGCAGCACGGGCAGCACATCCTCATGCACGCGCCAGGCCGAGGGCTGGGCGAAACTTGCGTACAGCTCCTCAAACAAGGGGCCCAGTTCTGCCTCTGCCAACGGCCGGCCCAGGGCGGCGGCGAAACTTTTGGCTACCAGCGCCCGCCACCAGCCGCGGTCATCATCCTCCGGTGCCTGGCCTTCGGGGTGGACTGGGGCGGGGGATGACTTCCACGCCGCCCGAAACGCCCGGTTCATCGCCTCCGCCTCTGTTTCCAGGCCATGCCGGGCCGCGATCCGCGCATACGTCGCCCCGGGCGGCTCGGCCAGGTGCACCAGCGTTCCCGCCGCATCGAAAAACAAGGTTTTGATTGCCATGCAAATGGTAAAATACC
>FTBX01000120.1_pt1 | contig 15934 bp, 10 predicted proteins | sample 1639461 | NCBI WGS metagenome assembly FTBX01 (sample SAMEA3914864, study PRJEB12502) | metagenome | biome: forest; material: soil | place: USA | collected 2012-03-12 | depth 0.3 m
GAGCAGAAGCCCAAGGATGGCCGCAAGCCCTGGAGCATCCTGGATTTGGTCGACTGGTGCGCGGACAACAACGTCCCAGGCGCGGAGGTGACGAGCTACTTCTTCCCGCCGGACTGCGATGAGAAGTTCTGCCTGAAGCTGCGCCATCACGCCTTCATGCGCGGCGTGCAGCTCACCGGCGGCGCGGTGGGCAACAACTTCGCCCTGCCCAAAGGCCCGAAGCTGGACGAACAGATCGCCTACACCAAGAAGTGGATCGATTTCTCCGCCATCATGAACGTGCCGCACGTACGCGTGTTCGCCGGTGTGCCGCCCAAGGACATGCCGGTGGACGAGGCCGTCAAAAACTGCATCGAGGCCTATCAGGTGGTGCTCGACTACGCCGCCACCAAGGGCGTGGTGCTGGGCCTGGAGAACCACGGCGGCATCGTGGCCGAGCCGGACACGCTCCTCCACATCATGAAGTCGGTGAACAGCGAGTGGGCGGGCATCAACCTCGACAGCGGCAACTTCCGCACCGAGGACCCCTACGCCGACCTGGCGAAGATCGCGCCGTACGCCGTAAACGTGCAGGTGAAGGCCGACATCCGCCGCAAGGGGTCCGACAAGGACGAGCCCAGCGACTTCGCCCGCGTGGCGCAGATCCTGCGCGACGCCAACTACCAGGGCTGGTTCACGCTGGAATACGAGCGCAACGATGATCCCTTCGTCTCCGTGCCCAAGATCCTCGATGAGCTGCGCAAGTTTGTCCCTTGAGAATACTCTCTCAAGGGCGTGCAACCCATCTCAAAAACCCATGCGGCTGACGAGCTTGTTCTGGAACCTTCTTTTGTTGTTTGGGGTGTCCTGGCCGATGGTGATCGCCATCCTGGGGGCAACGATCATGCTTGGTTCGCCGAAACATCCAGATCCTGCGGGAATGCTGTTTTGTCTTCTATGTGCCATCTGGGGTGGCTATGGGATTCGTTTTTTTCGCCGCTTGACCTGGGCTGTAACTTTCGATCCGCATTCGAAAAATTTGATCCTCTCTTCGGGCAGACGGGTATCCGTCGATGGCCGGGAGGTGGTATGCTTGGAAAGCCTCCAGAGGATATCATGGGTAGAGATCAGCGTTCGATCGGAGGATACGATTCGATTTCTTCCCTGCCTGACCGTGTATTCGGACATTCAACGGCTGGGCGCCCAGGTGTGGTGGAAAACTTTGGTGGGCGTCTGAGACTTCCTGGAGCGGCCGGGGGGCCGAGGACCGATGGCCGATGACGGGCCTGTCCAGTTTTCCCTTGCTTCCAGCACCAGCACGAAGCAAGGGCAGAAGGTGCCTGTGGAGCCAACCAACACAGAGCGCTTCAAGCTGGCGGCGCTGTTTTTCATGACCGCGCACGCCCTGGCGTTGTGGAGCGTGACCTTCAGCAAAGTGCTGAAGGCTTATGGCTATGAGGACATCATCCCGTATGTGGGCAACACCAGCGTCACCGCCTCGCTGGCAGCCATTGTTTCGCCGCTGATCGTGGGCGCGCTGGCGGACCAGCGGTTCTCCAGCGAGCGGGTGCTGCGCTGGCTGTGCCTGGGCGCGGGCACCTTCATGGCGCTGATGTTCTACGCCATTCAGGAGCACTGGCACTGGGCGGTGGTGGTGGGCCTGGCGCAACTGCTCGCCCTCTGGGCCATGCCTTCCTTTGGCCTGAGCACCAGCCTGGTCATTGCCCGGCTGAGCAACCCGCGTGAGCAGTTCGGGCCGGTGCGCGCCGCCGCCACCCTGGGCTGGATCGTTGCCGGTGTGATGATAAGCCTGGTGCTGCGGGCGGACTCCAGCGTGGCCAGCGGCTATGCGTCGGCCCTCGCCTGGGTCGTGCTCATCGGCATCACCTACACGTTGAAGCCCATGCCGCCGCCCGGCAGCAAGGAACGGCGCACGCTGGTGGACACCCTGGGCCTGGAGGCCTGGACGCTGCTCAAGGACCCCAACCACCGCGTGGTGTTCATCGGGGCTGCGCTCTACAACATGCCGCTGGCGGCCTTTTACCAGTTCACGCCGCTGCACCTGGATGCGCGCGGCTCCTCCCATGCCGGGCTGAACATGAGCATCGGCCAGATCATGGAGGTGGTGGGCCTTCTCTCGCTGGCCTCCCTGCTCACGCGCTTCCGGTTGAAATGGCTTTTCCTCGCCGGCATCGGCTTCGGCGCGTTGCGATACGTACTTTTTGCCATGGACAGCCTCGGCACGCTCAGGGCGGGCATCTTCATGCACGGCATTCTCTTCACGCTCTTTTTCATGACCGCGCAGATCTACCTGGAGCAGCGCATCCCCGCGGCCATGCGCTCGCGCGCCCAGGCCTTGCTCTCGCTGATGATGTCCGGCATTGGCAACCTCGTCGGCTCCCTTGGCTGCGGGTGGTGGTGGCATGCCTGCACCAAGCATGACGTGACCGACTGGCGGCTTTACTGGACCGGGCTGACAGCGGTGATCGGTGTTATTTTCCTGTGGTTTGCCATCAGTTACCAAGGCAGGCATCCGGTGGCGGGCATGGAGGACAAGGCATGAAGGCGGAAGAGCTGTTCCTCGGCATCGAAGGTGGTGGAACCCGTTCCACGATTGTCCTCGCGGACGGCAACGGCCGAGCCCTGGCGGAACTGGCCGCCGGCCCGGCCAATGTGCGGCTGCTGCTCGACCGGCAACTGCTGGCCCACCTCAAGGGCATTGCCTCCCGCCTGCCGCGTACGGACGTGCCGCTCAAGGCAATCGCCATCGGCCTGGCCGGAGCGCGCACCGAGGTGGACCTGGAGCGCATCCGCCGCGCGGCCTCGCGGGTCTGGCCCGAGGTGCTCTGCCATGTCACGGACGACCTGCAGACCGCGCTGGCGGCGGCTCCGGAAGCGAAAGGAACAGATGCCCGGGTGCTCATCCTCAGCGGCACCGGAAGCTGCTGCTTTGGTCGCAACCGCGACGGCCTGATCTCCAAGATCGGCGGCCGCGGCCATGTCATTGGCGACCGTGGCAGCGCCTGCGACATCGGCCAGCGCGCGCTCAAGGCGCTGATGGCCCATTATGACCGCGAAGGTTCGTGGCCCACACTCGGCGCCCATGTGCTGCGGTCGCTCTTGTTCAATGATCCCGACGACCTCATTGCCTGGTCCATGGACGCGACAAAGACCGAGATCGCCGCCCTGGCCGTCAATGTCTTTTCAGCCGCCAAACTCGGCGATCCACTTGCCGTCAGGCTGCTCGATGAAGCCGCCCATTCCCTGGCCGAGGACGGGCTGGCATGTGCTTCCCGGCTCGTGGAGCCCGGGCAAAAGGTGCAGTTCATTTTCAATGGCGGCGTGCTGCTGAAGAACCCTGCCTTTGCCCGCAACGTGGCGGACCGCCTGCGCGAACGCTGGGACGGTGCCGTGATTTCCAAGATCGCCCGCGCCAGCTCGTGGGGGGCCGTGGCCCTTGCCATGGAGGCCGCCCGAAATTCCGAAGCCCCCGCCCGGCCCCTGCTGGCCAAAAGCAATGCAGTGGCCGGGCTGGGAGCGGACCATCCCGCCTTTGACCGCGCCCTGCTGCAAAGCTCGCCCACGGAGCAGCGCAACCCGCGTTCGATGAAGCTGAGCACCTTGTCGCTGCCAGCCGCCGTGGAGCTCATGATCAGCGAGGACGCGGGCATGCCCGACGCCCTGCGCGCGGAAAAAGACGCCATTCTCTGGACCACGAAGAAGATCATCGCCGCCTTCAAGCAGGGCGGCCGCCTGTTCTATGTGGGTGCCGGCACCAGCGGCCGGCTTGGCGTGCTCGATGCCAGCGAGTGCCCGCCGACCTTCAGCAGCCTGCCCGAGCAGGTGCAGGGCATCATCGCCGGCGGTCAGCGGGCCCTGTGGAGCGCCGTGGAAGGCGCTGAGGATGATCCCACCGCAGGTGCTGATGCCGTCAAAGGACGCAACGTGGGAAAAAACGATGTCGTCATTGGCATCGCCGCCAGTGGTCGCACACCGTTTGTCTGGGGCGCAATGGCCCAGGCCTCACAGGCTGGTGCCGCCACCGTGCTGGTTTGTTTCAACCCCGGTTTCAAGACACTGCCGAAACGTCAGGGCAAGTTCCTGCCCGACCGCATCATCGCACCCAATGTAGGGCCGGAGGTGCTCACCGGTTCCACCCGCCTCAAGTCGGGCACCGCCACCAAGCTCCTTCTTAACTTGTTCACCACCCTGGCCATGACCCACAGCGGCAAGGTGATCAGCAACCTCATGGTCGATCTGAACCCCTCCAACGCCAAGCTGCGTGTACGGGCCATCGGCATCATTCAAAAGCTCACCGGCTGCGATGAAGCCGCCGCCAAAGCCGCCCTGGAAGCCTCCGGCTGGGTGGTGAAAGCTGCCTGGCAGAGGCTGCAGAAGGAAAAGGCATAGCGCAATGCGGCGCAGGGCTTGGTCCAGGATGACAAACACGCCATCCTACGCCAGCGCCTTCGTCACCACCCGATGGTCGAGCACGCCGGTGAGCCGCTGGTTCAATCCCTGGTGCAGGAAGCTCAGGCGCGAATGATCGAGGCCCATGAGGTGCAGAATGGTGGCGTGCAGGTCGCTCACATGAACGGGCTCCTCGACAGCGGTGAAGCCAAGCTCATCCGTGGCACCGATGGCCTGCCCACCCTTCACCCCCGCTCCGGCGAGCCACATGGAGAAGCCGTGCCAGTCATGGTCGCGGCCCGGCTTGCCCACGCCTTCACTGGTGGGCGTGCGGCCGAATTCGCCGCCCCAGACCAGCAGCGTCTCCTCCCACAGGCCGCTGCGTTTGAGATCGGCGATCAGCGCCGCGATGGGCTGGTCGGTCTCGGCGGCGTGCAGGGTGTGGTTGGCAATGCAGTCGTTGTGGCCGTCCCAGGTGTCCTCGATATGGCCGCCGCCGGAGTAGAGCTGAATGAAGCGCACGCCCTTTTCAATGAGCCGGCGCGTGATCAGGCACTTGCGGCCAAAGTCGGCGGTCACCTTGTTGTTGATCCCGTACAGTTCGAGCGTGGCCGGATCCTCGTGCTCCAGGTCCACCACGCCGGTGGCGGTGGTCTGCATCCGGTAGGCCAGCTCGTAGGATTCGATGCGGGCCATGAGCTCTGTTTCATCCGGGTGCTGGCGGAGGTGCTCTTCGTTCAGGGACTTGAGCAGGTCGAGGCTGTGGCGCTGGGTTTGGTGGCTCACCCCTTTGGGCGTGGCCAGGTCCAGCAGGGGCGAACCGCCGCTGCGAAACAGCGTGCCTTGATAAGCAGCGGGCATGTAGCCGGCGGTCCAGTTGGAGGCGCTGCCGATGGGGCCGCCGCGCGGATCGGTCATTACCACAAAACCCGGCAGGTTCTGGTTCATCGTGCCCAGGCCGTAGTTCAGCCAGGCACCCAGGCTGGGTTTGCCGATGAAGATGCTGCCCGAGTTCATTTGCAGGCAGCCGGAGGCATGAGCCGCCGTGTCCGAATGCATGGAGCGGATGACGCACAAGTCGTCCGCGTGCCGCGCGAGATGCGGGAAGAGGCTGCTGATTTCCAGGCCGCTTTGCCCATGCTTTTTGAACTCGAACGGCGATTGCATCAGGTGCCCCACCGCGCGCCCGTTGGAGCCGACCTTGGCGTTGCCGGTGTAAGGTTCGCCGTGGTGCTTCGCGAGTGCGGGCTTCGGGTCAAAAGTGTCCACCTGGCTGGGACCGCCGTTCATGAACAGGAACACGCAGTGCTTGGCCTTCGCCGGAAAGTGCGGCAGCTTTTCCGCCAGCGGCGAAGCGGCAAGTGCCTCGTTGGCGAGCAAGTCCGTCAGCGCCAGTCCGGCAAACCCGGCGCCCGCGCGGAGAAAAAAGTCCCGGCGGGAGAGCGGATCATGAGCGCGATGGAGGGAAAAACGGGACATGCGCGGCTACCCGCTTCATACGGCGGATTTGAGTGCTCTTGCGCCATGAAATGCGCGAAAACCGCCCCCAGTTTCCAGCAGCACCGCCGTGCTCGCGAAAAAGCGGGGAGAACGAGCTGCTGCCGTTACTCCAGCCTCAACGTTTCTTCCCTGCTGGGATGTGTCGCTTCGCAGGTGAGCTGGATGCCGCCGCGGGGGGCGAACTTGCCGCGCACCACAGCCTGGCGGGGCGCGCAGGCCTTGACCACGTCGCTCAGCACGCGGTTGACGATCTCCTCGTTAAACGAACGGTGGTTGCGAAATGAGGCGAGATAGAACTTCAGGGACTTGGTCTCGATGCAGCGTTCGTCCGGAATGTAACGGATTTCCAGGTGAGCCGTGTCCGGCTGTCCGGTGACAGGGCAGATGGAGCTGAATTCCGGGCAGTCGAGATGAATCGTGTAATTGCGCCCGGGCGTACGGTTGGGAAAGGTTTCCAGCGTCGCCTCATCAGGAGAAGCGGGCAGGCGGTGCTCCGAGCGTCCCAGAAGGCTCAGGTCAGCGGCGGTCGATATGTCGGTCATGGTGCTTGTGAGTAACCTTCAGGGATTATGATATTCAATCTTTAATGATAGCTCAACGTTCTTTATTGTGAACATAAACGTGTTAAAATAGTAGCGAAATTCGAATCATGTCCGACCTCAAAACCTACATCGCCGAGCGCTGCAAACGCGTGGATGCCGCCCTGGATACGTTCATCCCCAGCGCCGGGACTTCTCCCGCCACGCTGCACAAGGCCATGCGCCACAGCATGTTCGCCGGCGGCAAGCGCCTGCGGCCCATTCTCTGCCTGGCGGCGGCCGAGGCCTGCGGTGGCAGTTGGGAGCAGGCGATCAAGCTGGCGTGCGCCGTGGAATGCCTGCACACCTACACGCTCATCCACGATGACCTGCCATGCATGGACAACGACGATTTTCGTCGCGGCGTGCCCACCTGCCACAAGGTCTTTGGTGACGGCATTGCGGTGCTGGCGGGCGACGCCTTGCAGGCCCTGGCCTTTGAACTGGGGGGGCGCCCGCCCGCGAGCCGCACTCACACCGCCGCTGAGTATGTGGTGGAGCTGGCGGTCACCTCTGGCAGCCTGCACCTCATCGGCGGCCAAGTGATGGATTTGGAAGGCGAGGGCAAGAAGCTGCCGCTGGAGGACCTGCGTTTCGTTCACGAAAGCAAGACGGCGGCGCTGCTCACCACCTCCATCAAGCTCGGTGCGATGAGCGCCGGGGTGGATGAGGCGCATCTCAAGGCCCTGCACACCTTTGGCTGGAACACCGGGCTCGCGTTCCAGATCATTGATGACATCCTGGACGTGACCCAAACCAGTGAAAAACTGGGCAAGAGCGCCGGGAAGGACTTGGCGAGCGAGAAATCCACGTACCCGGCTTTGCTGGGCCTGGAGGCCTCCCGGAAGGAGGCGGACCGCCTCACGGCGGAGGCTATGGCGGCCCTGGAAATGTTTGGCCAGGCGGGCGAAAGGCTCCGCCAATTGGCAAAGCATTTATTTTCGCGTGAGTCGTAGTTTAGGTATCGTTTTTAGAAATCTATTACTTTTTGTGAAGGAAGACGCTTGAGTTTTCATTTCAAAGTCTCGATAACGAGAAGGTTCTCACTGACGCCATGAATACCCTCTATCGAGCCTCAACAATTTTGGTGATTGCGGATGACCTTAAACTTGTTGAGTCACTCCGTGCAGCAATCGGGGATAACTGTCAAGTGCTCTTAAGTTCCAATGTTCAAAAAGGACTAGCGGAGGTTGAGAAAAAGGAGTTGTCGGCAGTCCTCATCAACTTAGGAACGCATGGTCTGGATGCGGCTGCGGCGATTGAGGCCATTCGTTCCGCACATGGCGAGGTACCGATCCTCGGCTTCGCCCCTACAGCATACCCTGCGACCGAAGCCCAGGCCCTGCCGCCGATCACCATGATGCATGGCTGCCGGGTGGTGGAGATGCCTGTGGGCTCCCGCGAGCTGCGCCTGCTTTTGGAAGACCACCTGCCAACGGCTCATGGCCCGGTTCCTCCGTCCTCCAAACCTCCCGCCTCCTCGCCTCCCATGATGCCGTCAGCACCCATGCCTTCCATGCCCTTCCGGAGCCCGCCCGCGCCCGTGGCAGACGCTTCCACCATCATTCCGTTTCCGATGGCAAAGGACGCGGGCGTTGTCCCTGCGACAGAGGACGACGGCACGCCGGTGGAGAAGAGCATCGCCGCCACCTTCCTGCGCGATGGTGCGCTGCAAATGGAGCACGCGAACCGTTTTGAGGCGGTGATGCCTGACGGGCGGCGCATCTCCGGGGACATCCTGCGGGTGAGCCCGCATTTCGTCGTCTGCGAGGGGCTTAACCCACTCCAGGTGCTCACGCCCGGCTGGCAGGTGGATGAGGCCGTCGTCATTCTGGCCAAGCGGGAGGCCTATGTGGGACGCGCCAAGCTGGCCAAGGCGGTGAACACCGGCCGCTCGCTCATCTGCGAGTGGATGCTGCTGAGTGGCTGGCAAGTCGCTCCGTCCGCCGCAGCTGGCCCGGTGCAGCCGCAGCAGCAGCTCCTGGGGCCGTTTTTTGAGCGCATGCGCATCCTCAACCGCATCAGCCAGGTGTTCAAGGCCGTGGTGGCGGAGGTGGGCTCCATGCTGGAGGAGGCCAAGCAGGGCCTGGACCGCATCGAGATCAGCCTTCAGGCACAGCCGGAAGCGGCGCGGGCGGAAACGACGCGGACATTGCTGCCGCAGCTCTTCGAGGGCATGGGACCAGCGATCAACCAGGTGTTTGACCGCTTCGAAAAGGCGTCGGACGGCATTCCGCCGGAGCTGGATGCGGAGTACCACTCGCTGGTGCGCCAGCACCTGCACCCCTACATGATGTGCGCGCCGTTCATCCATCACATCTACTCGAAGCCGCTGGGCTACGCGGGCGACTACGGCGCCCTGCAAAAGCTGCTGGGCGATCCCTTTGAAGGCCACACCCTGTTCGCGAAGCTCCTCAACGCCTGGCTGGTGCTCAATCCCGCCGGAGAGGCCTACCGCACCCGCGTGAACACGATCGTGGAGGTCCTGCGCCATCAGGCCCGCCAGTGCCACAACCGCGGCGCCGAGTTCCGCGTGCTCAGCATCGGCTGCGGCGCGGCCAACGAGGTGGTGCGTTTCGCCGCCAGCGACGACCTTTGCAACAACACCAGCTACACGCTGGTGGACTTCAGCGCCGACACCCTCGTGGAGGCGAAGAAGAATGTGGACACCGCCATGCGCGAGCACTGGCGGCTGATGCAGGCGCGCTATGTGCGCATGAGCGTGCAGGGCCTGGTGCTCGACGAAGGCCGCATGGCGCGCAAGGGCGTGCCCAGCTTCGGGCCCGTGGCAAAAGCCCAGGGCTACGACTTCATCTACTGCACCGGTCTCTACGATTACTTCAGCGACCGCGTGACCCGCCGCCTCACCCAGAGCATGTACAACATGCTGGCCCCCGGCGGCCGCCTGCTGGTGTGCAACTTCACCCCGGCCAACCCGATCCGGAACTTCATGAAGTACGTGCTGGACTGGGACCTGAAGCATCGCACCGCGGAACAGCTTCTCGCGCTCGCCCCGGCGGGCACCAAGTCCGAGCAGCTTCGCATCACCATGTCGCCCGGAGACGTCGAGGCTTACCTGCACGTGACAAAACCGTTGTAAATACAAAGCGTGACCTCGGGAGACCGGCTGACGTACAATCGGCAGTTCTCCCATGAGTCATGCATCTATTGCCGCCGGCCGGTATCAACAGTTTCGCACCGGGGTCTTTGCCGGCCTGATCGAAGAAACACGCCCGCTGCCCGGCTGGAACGAACCGATGCCGGAACTGCAGTTGCAGAGCCTGTGGTTCTCCGGCGAGTTCGGCACGGAGTTCACCACTACGGAAGGGCAGCGGCTGGTGGTGCGCGACTTCGGTGAATGGAACTCCGGCGCAGGGCCGGACTTCGCCAACTGCGCGGTGCTCCTCGATGGCAAGGTGATCCAGGGCGACATTGAGCTGGACCCGGACGTGCGGGACTGGGAGCGTCACAACCACGGCTCAAACCCGGGCTACAACAACGTGGCGCTGCACCTTTTCATTCATGGCCCCGCGGAAGGCCGCGCCTTCACACGCACGGCGGAGCACCGGGAGGTGCCGCAGGTGCAGCTCCGGCCGGACATGCTCAGCGAGGGCTTCGTCAAGCCGGCCGGCCTGGCCGCCGCACGGCTGGGGCGTTGCGCAACGCCTCTCAGCGCCATGCCGGAAGCGGCGGTGGCCTCGCTGGTTGAGGCCTCCGCGCAGCACCGGCTTCAACGCAAGGCGGCGCGCATGCATGCCTGCGTGCAAGCGCACGGGCGCGAACAGGCAGTGTACCAGACGCTGGCACAGACGCTCGGCTACCGCGGCAACCAGCGGCCCTTCACCGTGCTGGCGCAAAGGCTTCCCCTCCGCCGCCTGCTAGCGGAGGAGCCAGTGGCGCGCGAGGCGCTGTTGTTTGGCATTGCCGGATTCCTTGACACCACCTCCTTCGACCACAGCAAGGCGGAGACCCGCAGCTACCTCCGCGACCTGTGGGAGCGCTGGTGGAAGCTGCGCGGCGATTTCATGCGCTGGCGGGAGTCACCTCAAAGCCTGCCGTGGAAAGTCGCCGGTTCGCGGCCCGGAAACCACCCGGAGCGGCGCCTTGGTGCCCTGGTGACCTTGCTGGCTCATTGGAACAAGGTCTTCAAGCCGCTGAAGCAGGCCGGAGCCTGGAACCTCAGGCAATGGGGCCACGTCCTCGAAAGCCTCCACCATGACTACTGGGACCTCCATTACACGCTGGCCTCCGCCGCTTCAGCCAAACCGCTGGCGATGATCGGGCAGACGCGGGTCAACGAGATGCTGGCCAATGCCGTCTATCCTTTGCTGCTGCCGGAGCGGCCGGAAGTCTGGAAAGAGTACCTGGAACTGCCCGCCTTGCTGGACAACCAGAAGGTGCGCCGCGCCTCCCTGCGCCTGTTTGGTGAAACACCGCTGGCCCGCGTATTCCAGAAGAAGCTGCACCATCAGCAGGGCCTGCTGCAGATCTATGAGGACTTCTGTTTGGAGGACGATTCCGCCTGTGCGGGCTGTCCCTTCCCGGAGCGGCTGACGCAGTGGCGGTGACATCCTTGTCCGACCCATCACAAAACATGTCAGCGAAAGGCATTTCACAGGGACGTTGTTTCTGATCCAATCCGCATCCCATGCATCGCTCCTTTGCCCGCCTGCTCCTTGTCTGCGCCTTCTCCACCGGCCTCGCCCGCGCCGTGGAACTGGAAGGCACCCGCGCTCCCGCGAAAACGGAGTGCCCCTCGCCTGAGGAGGCACAGAGGAAGATGTCTGTGCCTGAGGGCTATGAGGTGCGCTGCTTTGCCCATGAGCCGATGATCGTCAATCCCGTGGCCATGACCTGGGATGCACGCGGCCGCCTGTGGGTGGTGGAGGGCTACGAGTACCCCGAGGGTTCGCCCTTCAAGAACGAAGCCTTTGGTGGCGAGGCGAAGGACGACAAGTACCATCCGGTGCCCGAGGTCTGCAAAGCCAAGGACAATCCCGGGGACGCGATGCGCCCGGATCATCCCAAAATTCCCAAGGACCGCATCGTGATCCTGGAGGATACCGACAACGATGGCGTGGCGGACAAGCGCACGGTCTTCCTCGAGGGCCTCGACATGGGCTCCGCCATCATCTGCGGCGACGGCGGCGTATATGTGGGCCAGCAGCCGCACATCCTGCATTTCAAGGACACCGATGGCGACGACCATGCCGATGAATGGCGCGTGATTCTCACTGGCTTCGGCCGCGAGGACACGCACGAGCTGGTGAACAGCTTCTGCTGGGGCCCGGATGGCTGGTTGTACATGACCCACGGCGTCTTTACCCACAGCGCCGTGCGCCGTCCCGGTGAGCCGGTGGACAAGGGCTTCAAGTTTGACGCCGGCCTGGGTCGCGCCCGCCCCACTTCAAGCGGCAAGGAGGCCTCCTGGGAGTTCGAGGTCTTTGCCGACGGCACCAGCAACCCCTGGGGTGCGGACTACGATGCGCAGGGCAACTTCTTCTGCAGCGCCTGCGTGATCGACCACTTCTTCCACCTCGCCCCCGGCGGCATCTATGCCCGCCAGGGCGGCGCGCCGGAGAACCCGTACTCCTACGAGCTGCTGCCCTCCATCGTGCATCACAAGCACTTCCGCGCCGCCTATGCGGGCGTGCAAGTGTATCAAGGTGGCGTATACCCGAAGGATACCTGGGGCCACGCCTTCATCGGCAACATCCACGACAACGCTGTGCACGAGGAGATCCTCACGCCCGAAGGCTCCAGCTTCAAATGCGAGCCGCGCCGCGACTTCCTGCGCGCCAACGACGGCTGGTTCCGCCCCGTGAGCACCCGCACCGGCCCTGATGGCAACCTGTGGATCATGGACTGGTGCGACAAGTATCCCTGCTACCAGAACGCCAAGGCCAACCCCGAAGGCGTGGACCGCTCCAAAGGCCGCATCTGGCGCGTGGTATATACCAACGGCAAGGAAGGTGCACCGGTGGCTGCAAGGCCGAAAAAGGACATGGACCTTTCGAAATTGAGCACGCCCGAGTTGGTCAAGACGTTGGAAGAACCGAACAACTGGATGCGACGCTGGGCGCGGCGTGAGCTCGTTGAAAGGCCTTTCTTTACTGATGGACCGAAATTCATGGCGGACGCCATTGCTGGCGGCAAGGACGCGCAAATAGTTCGCGAGATATTTTGGACGTTGATTGCCAGGAACGACCTGCCCTACAGCAACAGCCCCACCGCCATCGCGACATCAAGGCTTCCGTTGGTGGGCAGCCCTGATCCGGTTATCAAAAGTTGGCTCTCCCGCTGGATTGCCGACCAGCACAGGTTTTATGACGCGCCTTCCCTCGCAACGATGGCCAAGAATGGCGATTCTCTAACGAGATATGACATTGCCTATGCGGCAAGATACATGTTCTTTTCCTCGACAACCGACCGGCAGCGCGGCGGGTGGACAGCGCCTGAGTCATGGTTGCCACCTGTAATCGAGGAAATCATGCGGGCGGAAGCAAAATCGACCGATCAGACCATGGCATTCGCTGTCTGGATGGCAATCGAACCGTGCATGAATGTGGACCCGGAATTCTGGGCTGGCTGGCTCGCGGAGTTTGCGCCCAAATGTCAGCCTCTTTCGCGCACCATTATCTACAAAATGATGCGCCGCCTATGCGATTCGCGGGAAGCGAAAAACATGGACCACGCCCTCGAGCTCATCGCCAAGATCAAGTCCGAACCTGTCCTCCTCGCCCACGCCCTCGACGGCTTGGAGAAAGGTCAGGAGACCGGCATCCTCAAGCCCACGAAGCCGTTCTCCGCGCTGTTCGCAGAGTTCGCCAAGAGCGACAACGCGGACATCCGCCGCCATGCGCAGCGGGTGGCGATGCTTTGGGGCGACGAGAACGCGATCCACGAAGTGGCGGCCATCCTGCTCGACAGCAAGGCCAAGGAAAGCCAGCGCATCTCCACAGTGCAAACCCTGCGCCTGGTGAAGACGGATGCCGTGCGCGAGGTCTTTGCCAAGGTGCTCTCGGACGCCGACAAGCAGCCCGTGGCGCTGACGACGGAAGTGATCCGCGCCACGGCCGACCTGGGCGGCAATGCCTTTGTCGCACCGCTTCTCAAGCTTGCCGCCTCCAAGGAGATCGGCATCCGCATTGCCGCGCTGGGCTCCCTGGCGGGCCGCGTGGACTGGACGCATGCCATGCTCGACGCCATCATGGCGGGCAAGATCAGTGCCGGCGGCTTCCCGGTTTCCGTGCGCCGTCAGCTCGCCACCAGCGGCGAGAAGGCTGTGCGCGACCACGCCTACAAGGTGCTGGGCGCCTGGCAGGAGTCGGATGACAACCTCAAGGCCCTCATTGCCGCCAAGAAACAGGCCTGCCTGGAAGGCGAGCCCGACCTGGCCGCCGGCAAGCTGATTTTCCAGACTACCTGCATGGTCTGCCACACCTTCTACGGCGGCGGCCAGAAGGTGGGCCCGGAGCTCATCGGCAGCGGCCGCAGCAACCTCGACGCCATCCTGGCCAACGTCATTGATCCCAACCAGATCATCGGGAACGGTTATGAAGGCTTCATCGTCACCACCAAGGACAATCAAACCTTGATGGGGCGTATCACAGAGGATACACCGTCCTACGTGAAGCTGCTGGCCATCGGCGGCGCGGAGCAGACCATCGAGCGCGCCCGCATCGCCAAGCTGGAGAACACCCACAAGTCTCTCATGCCCGTGGGCTTCGGCGCGCTGCCCGACGACCAGCTCCGCAACCTGATCTGGTACGTCCTGGCCCCGCCGGACGAAGGCCCGCTGACCAAGGAAAAGAAGAAGCTGCTCAGCACCAGCTTTGACGCACCCGCCAAGAAACCGGCCGGTGACAAGAACCACGCCATCGACTGGGAAAGCGTGAGCTTGTGGAACCCGCAATGGAAGGTGGTCGCCCCTGAGTTTGACCGCACGCCGGTGAAGCTGGGCGAATACTATGGCCGCCAGAACGTGCTGCTCATGCACCCCTTCCCGGACAAGACCACGCCTGCGGCGCTGGAGCGCAAGTTCACCGTCGATGCCGCAAAGCACACGCTCAAATTCGCCGTCGCCGCCGATGACCGCGGCGACTGGGAGCTGGTCGTCACCATCGATGGCAAGGCCGTCAAAAAGCAGCCCGTCGATCACGAGAAGCCGCGCTGGAAGGAGGTCACCATCGACCTCGAACCCTACGCTGGCAGGGAAGTAACCGTGCGCCTCGAAGGCCATCCCACCGGCTGGTCTTATGAGTTTGGGTACTGGTCGTCCATCACGTTGGAGTGACGGGCTGCCTGCCTATCTACAGGAGAGTCGGAGCGAGCGGCTCTTCGCGCCCAGGTGCCGGGGCTACTTCGCCCCACGCTTCTGCTCGAACAGCCACTTCCACACCTCCGGGTTGTCGTAGGTCTGTGTCCAGCAGTCGTGCATCGCATCGGGGTAGAGGGTGAACTTCACCGGTGTGCCCATCTTGGTGAGGATGTCGTACATGCGCTGGGAGAAGGCTGGATCGACGACCGGATCCTTGGCACCGTGGAAGATCCATTCCGGAATGGTTTTGATGCGCTCCGCCATCACGAAGCGCACGCCCGCACCGCCGCAGATGGGCATGATGGCAGCCCATAAGTCCGGGTATTCCATGGCGGTTTCCCAGGTGCCAAAGCCGCCCATGCTGATGCCGGTGAGGTACACGCGGTCCTCGTCGATGCGATACTTGCGCATGATCTCATCGGTGAGCGCCTTCACGGCGTGCGGGTTCCAGATGCTGTGCGGCGCCACTTGCGGGCTCACCACCACGGCAGGAAACTTCTGCCCGGCGGCAATGAGTTTCGGCGGGCCGTGCTTCTTCAGAAGCTCAAGGTTGTCACCACGCTCGCCCGCACCGTGCAGAAACATGATCAGCGGCCACTTCTTTTGAAGGTCTGCGGCATAGCCTTCCGGCAGGCTGAGGAGATAGCCGTAGCGGGCCTTGAGGACGACATCTGCGGAGAAGTCCTCATGGCTTTGCACCGCAGGGTCCTCGGCACGCGTGGAGATGACGGTGAAAAGCAGGCAGAAGAAGCTGAGCAATGGCAGGCGGGTCATGGGATAAAGGGGCGGGGAAAGAAGGCTGGCAGCCCTACTTCTTGTCGGTCTTCTTCTCCTTGTCTTTGTCCTTGCCGAGGAGGTTTTGCCAGAAGCCGCGCTTCTTGGGTGCATCGGCGGGAGCCGTCGGCGCCCCGTCGAGGATGGCGCCCTTGGCCGTGGGCTGGGCCGGGGAGCTTGCGGCCCTGCCCGAGTCGCCAGCCGGAAGGCGCGGCACGTTGCCGAAGGTGTTTTTCTCAGCACCCTGGGAGCGGTCCATCGGCGCCGGAGCGGCATCCTGGTGGGTGAAATCGACCACGGCGGGCTTCATGTCCGGCCCCCTCACGGAGTAGGTGCGGGACTTGGGCGGCAGCGGCTTGCCCTGCGCGTCGTA
>FTBX01000399.1_pt1 | contig 15888 bp, 11 predicted proteins | sample 1639461 | NCBI WGS metagenome assembly FTBX01 (sample SAMEA3914864, study PRJEB12502) | metagenome | biome: forest; material: soil | place: USA | collected 2012-03-12 | depth 0.3 m
GAGGAAAAGGAAGGCAGCGACGTGGTGCAGACCGTGACCATCAACCACGGCGACTACCGCCTCACCGCCGCCCTGCCGATCGTGGACAAGCCGCTGTGGCATGCGCACCGCTACTACGGCCAGCGACGGCTCGCACACAGCTTCAGCAACCTCGTTTCCAACCAGCTCCCCGGCTTTGACTACGGTGGCACGGCGGACCTTCCCTCGCGTCTGACCCCTGGCGCGCAGTACACCAATGCCGGCATTCCGGATCTCCCCTACCTAACAACCGCAAGCACTGCGGCACACCAGTTTGGCGACTTTGACAACGGCCCAGGCCGCTCGCGCGACGGCCCCTTCATCAACAAGCCCGACGAAGGCAACATCAGCGCCCTCAACGGCCTGGCCTACTTCGACGACCTGGGCAACCAGGTCACGCTGGACAGCAACTTCTTCTCCCCCGGCCGCATGGTGCCCTCGCCCGTGATGTTTGGCTCCTTGCCCTCCGGAGTCAAGGCCGGCCAGCCCTGGCGCACCCTGCTGTTCCGCCCGCAGGCGAATCATCCCGGCGGCCCGTCCAGCGTCGGCGGCATCGACCCTCCCGACCACCTCCTGCTGGAGTACTTCTGGATGCCCGTGGTGGAGCCCTACGCCATCAGCGAACCGCTCTCCACCGCCGGCAAGATCAACCTCAACTACCAGATCTTTCCCTTCACCAACATCCGTCGCGCCAGCGGTCTCTACGCCGTCCTCACCGGCACCGACATCGCCGCCGTGCCTAACACGGACGCAGCCTCCTACAAGGCCTATCCCGATGCCAGCGTGCCCACCGTCTTCTGGGGTGCGGACCAGAGCAAGACCTGGCACTACAGCATCGACATTGAGAAAACCCTCGCCCAGTTCGAGAGCCGCTTCGCACAGGGCAAGGGCTTCATCCACCCCAGCGAGATCTGCGACATTCACCTCGTGCCCCAGGGCGCGGCGAACGTGGCCACTTCGGCGGACATGACAAAGTTCTGGAGCCAGAACCAGCTCACCGGCGACAACACCCGCGAACGCCCTTACGCCACGATCTACCCGCGCGTCACCACCCGTTCCAACACCTTCCGCGTCCACTACATCGCCCAGTCCCTGGCCAAGGCCCGCTCCAGCGCCGTGGATCAAATCACGCCTGCCGATACGGTGCAAAGCGAGTACCGCGGTTCAGCGCTCATTGAGCGCTACCTCGACCCCGCCGAGGCCGGGTTGCCGGATTTCGCCGCGCCTGGCGGGGCTGCCTCGGGTGTGACCCTCGATGCTTATCACCACTTCCGGGTTTCGGAGAACAAGAAGTTTGGGTCCTAACAATTAGGTTCATTATTCGATGCATCTCAACCGCTCAAAAACCGACGTCTGGAATGGAGGCGTGCGAAGATACCAAATCCCCCCACCTGCTGAGTGTGGCGACGTGCGAAGCACCTTGGAGTGCGGTGACTTGTCACCGCTTTCGGTCGTGGAGGCTTGCCGACGGCATAGGGAAGGTTCAAAGCGCAGGCTCTTCCATGCAAAGCCTGGAGCGTTGCCAAGTCTCCTCGCGCCCCCAACGCCGACAAGTCGGCTCCGCCCCAAAGCGGTGACAAGTCACCGCACTCCAAAGCGCTTCGCGCCCGCCTGTATTCAACGCCTGTCCCCCCAATGAACATCCCACCCTCCGCCAACCGCCGCCGCCACGGCTTCTCCCTCATCGAAGTCACCCTCGCCCTCGGCATCGGCGCGCTCGGCCTCACCTCCGTGCTCGGCCTGCTGCCGCTGAGCATTGGCGGCATGAAAAAGGCCGGCGACATGGCGGCGGACTGCCACATTACCGAGCAGATCTTTGGCTCCATCGCCCAGGCCCAGTGGCAGGATGCCGCCGGCGGCGATGCGCTGGGCTACTCCTTCAACGGCCGCCGCTATTACTTCGATGCCGGCGCCCAGGAATTGAAGACCCGCAGCCCGGGCATTGAGCTCGCTTACGTGGCCCAGGTCACCGTGCAGCCGCCCGGCGCGGCCCTGCCCGGCGGCGATCCCGATCTCAACATGCGCCAGATCACCGTCAGGGTCACCAGCAGCCCGCTGAAGGACTTTGATTTCGACCAGGTGCAGAAAGGCAGCTACCACAGCCATTCGGCGCTGGTCACCCGCACCTCAAGATGAACCGGACTCGCCTAACAAACAGCAGGCGTGCTTTCACCCTGGTGGAGCTCCTGGTTTCCTCCGTCGTCCTCGCCGTTCTCATGCTTGCGATGATGACCGCGCTCAGCGCCGTGCAGCGCACCTTCGCCTTCACCCAGGCGCGGGTGGACCAGTTCCGCGAGGCACGCCAGGCCTTCGACCTCATCAACCGCAACCTGTCCCAGGCCACGTTGAATCCGTACTGGGACTACTACTACAGCGAGACGCATTCGAACGTGCCGCCCGCCACCGGCTCCGCCTCACCGGCCGCGTTTGTACGGCAGTCGGAGCTGCAGTTCCGCATTGATGATGCGGCCACCGCCTTCGGCACCACCGGCTCGCCGCTGGAGAGCCCCGGGCACTGCGTGTTCTTCCAGGCCCCGCTGGGGCTGGCGGCCGATGGCAGCTCGCCCGGCAACCTGCTCAATGCGCGCGGCTACGGTATCGTCTTCAGCGGCGACCAGGACCAGCGCCCGCCCTTCCTCTCCGGCTACGAGATTCCCGTGCGCCGGCGCTACCGGCTCATGGAGTACCGCCCGGCCGCGGAGTATCAAAGTGTATCAGCCCAGGGCGACACCATCTACAGCCACCCCTCCAACTGGTACAAGCAGGATGCCGCCACCTCCACCCGCGTGGTGGCCGACAACATCCTCCTCCTGCTGCTCTCCCCCCGCGTGGCCGACCAGGGCACCAAGGCGACCGCGACGAACCCGTGGTGGATCGCGCCGAACTACCACTACAACTCGCTGGACGTGGACAACTCCACGCCTGGCCTTGATCCCGTCACGGTGCAGGCCGATGGCACCGCGCTTCAGGGCACTCAGCATCTGCTGCCGCCTCTGGTGCAAGTCACCCTCGTGGCCATTGACGAAGTCTCCGCCGCCCGCTGGTCGCAGAAGCGCGGCGACAACGGCGTGGACGTGCTGCGCGAATCCCGCGCTCATTTCACCGATGCCAGCCGCTACGAGCAGGACCTCGCCCTGCTGCGCCTGTACCTGGAGCAGCAGAAGCTGAACTACCGCGTCTTTTCCAGCACCGTCACCCTGCGCAACGCCGCGTGGGACAGCCGTGTTTCTCCCCTCGCCAAGTCATGAACCGTCACCCCCGCTCTTCTCTTCGCCGCTCCGCCTTCACCCTCCTCGAGGTCCTCGCGGTGGTGATCATCATCGCCGTGCTGCTGGGCATTTCCGGGCCCGCGATCCAGGGCGTGCTCACCTCCTCCAAGCTGCGCGATTCCGCCGCCTCCATCGAGAGCGAGCTCTTTGCCGCCCAGCAGCTCGCCATCACCCTCGGCTCCGAAACGGAGGTACGCTTCTACCAGCTTCCCGACCTCATCGGCTCCGATCCCACGCCCCTGCTGCGCAAGGTGCAGGTCTTCACCCTCAATCCCCCGCCCGACGGCCCTGGCGCCGGTGCTGATCAAGGCGGCTGGTTCACGCCCGCCGCCCCGCCGGTCAGCATTCACCCCGGCACCGTCGTCAGCCCGCACCACGCCCTTTCCTCCATTGTGGACTTGGGTTTCAAGACGGAAAAAAGCGACACCCAGGGCGCCTTCATCGCCTTCCACTTTCATGCAGACGGCTCCACGGACCTGTCGCCCGGCAAAGAATGGTTCCTGACGGTTTTGGAACGCAAGCCAGGCCAGCCAGTCTCCACCAAGCCCAAGAATTTTGTCACCTTGCAGATCGATCCGGCTTCAGGCCACGTGCGCAGCTTTCAACCCTGATTGCTGTGACTGGGGACGCCTGGAGAGGACGTCGAAGGCCCTCCCCAGGGTTCACGCCTGACAGGGTATTGCGACATCTGCCAACTCGTGACGGCACCGCCTAGGTGAGGAAGGCCATCACTCCAAAATAGGTGCCCACCGCTCCAATCAGCAGGCTGGCATAGAAAATCGGCCGCCAGGACACCAGGATGGCGATGGAACCCAAAACCACGGCGATCTGCAACAGCAGCGTGCTGCGCTCGCAATGCTCATTCACCACCAGCAGATGCTTGGCCTCCTTGTCGAGATCCTCGGCCTTTTCCTGGAGCTCCTTTTTCTCCTCCTTGTAGCGCTCGGCCTCCTTTTTCTGCTCCTCAGCCTTTGCCTTCGCAGCGTTGGCATCCGTTGAAGACAGCACGCCCAGCAGGGCCACATTGCTCTCAGCAAGGTTGCCCTTCAGCGCCTTGGACTGGTACCAAGCCCACTGGTTGGAGGCCAGGTTGGTCTTGACGATTGCCTCGGTCTTGGCGCCTGCTCCGCGGTTTTCGACCACGGACAGGATGACGGCGAGGATGGCGATCGCCAGAGCGATCTTCTTTTCAAAGGGATCCTTTGCTTCGGGGAGTTCGAGTTCGGGCATGAAACGGATTTAAGCGGAACCCTCCTTCGAGAGCAAGCCCGGAAGGCAAGGATTTCGACCCGTTAAAGCAGTTCCTCAATCACCCTGCCGCCCTCGGTAACGATCGGCGTCGGCCGGCCCTGGGGGCTGGTCCATTCGGCGTTCGGATCGATGCCCAGGTGATGGAATACGGTGGCGGCCAAGTCGGAGGGGCCCACACGGCGGCTGTCAATGTCATAGCCCTTACGGTCCGTGCTGCCGATCACCTGGCCGTGCCGGAACCCGCCGCCGGCCATGACCATGGACATGACGCGCGGCCAGTGGTCGCGCCCGCCGTCCTTATTGATCACCGGGCTGCGCCCGAATTCGCCCATCATCAGCACCAGCGTGGTGTCGAGCAGGCCGCGGGCTTCGAGATCGGTGACAATGGCGTGCAAGGTGCGGTCCACCACTGGCAGCAGGGGCGTGAGGCCCTTCTTGATGCCGCCCCACTGCACATTGTCACCGTGATGATCAAAGTAGCCCCAGGCGCCGCTGACAGTGACAAACGTGGAGCCCGCCTCCACCAGCCGGCGGGCGAGCAGGGCTTTTTCGCCCAGGCTGCCGCGGCCATAGGCATCGCGGGTCGCGGGCTTTTCCTCATCCAGGTTGAAGGCGCGCTGGGTGCGGCCGGACATCAGTACATCATAGGCCTGCTGGTTATATTGGTCGGCCGAGGCGATCTCTTTGTTGCCGCCGACGGCGCGTTTCCAGTCATCCATCTGCTCCACCAGCGCCTTGCGGTCGCCCAGGCGCTCAAGGGTCAGGCCCGGGACCAGCGCCAGCCTGCCGGCCAGCTCCTTGCCGTCCACCGGCTCGTATAGGCCGCCCATGTGACCTGCACCCCAGATGTCGGACTTCAACGAAGGGGCGAGCGCCACATACGCCGGAATGCCGGGGGCATTGGCTCCACGGAATTTCGCCGCGATGGAGCCCATGGAAGGGTAGCCGGCTCCGTCTTTGCCATCATCCGTGCGGCGCGCCAGCGAATTGCCGGCCTGCATCGTGATGGGTGTATGGTTGCTCGCCGTGCAATCCACCGAACGGATCAGCGTCAGCCGGTCCATCAGCTTCGCCGTCAGCGGCAAATGCTCGCACACGTGGACGCCGGGCAGCTTGGTGGGGATGTGGCCGAAAGGGCCGCGAATCTCGCTGGGTGCCTCCGGCTTCGGGTCCCACATGTCCACATGGCTGGGGCCGCCGGAAAGCCAGAAGAGAATGACATTGGTCTTGCGCTTCGCCTGGCCCGCCGCGGCTGCCATGGCATTCTGGCGCAGCAGGGCCGGCAGGGACAAACCAGCGAGACCGGCCAGCCCGGTTTGAAGAAAGCCGCGCCGGGTGCTGCCTACCCGCAGCACATCGCCACCTGCCGGGCTGAAGCCATGGACGAGGGAGGAGGCGGGAAAGGGGCTTCGGCTCATGGTTGCGGGATTAACCAACCTACGCAGCCAACTGGCCGTTCTTGCGCTCGGGGGCTCTTCAGGCGGTAGGTCCCGTGGGTCGAGTAGGTCCCGTCTCCCAGGACCTACAGGGCAAAGGGGACCTACCTCTCCCGCGCGCCGACGGTCTCCGCCACCACCCACGCTGCATAAGTCGCCGCCACCTGCTCCGGCTTCACGGCCACGATTTCCGGCACCTCGTAGGGATGCAGTTCTCGCATCTTCTGCTCAAATGCAGGCCATCGCTCAGGCGTGGTCTTGAACATCGCCAGCACCTCCTGCGCCTGCTCGATCTTGCCTTGCCAGCGATAGATCGATTCTATGCCGGGGAGCAAATTGGCACACGCGGCGAGTTGCGACTCCACCATCGCCGTGCCAATTTGACGCGCCACCGCCGCGTCGGGAAACGTTACGAAAACCAGCAGGATGCTCATCGCGCCCATCTTATGAAATCTGGCTTCTTCGACAAGCTCATCCGCCGCATGGATCGCCTCGAGCCAGGCGAGGTGCAGCATTTCCTGGCGGAGCTGCTGCGCGAAAAGGGGAAGCTGGAGAAGGTGTTCGAGGCGCTGCAGGAGGGCGTCATCCTGCTGGACACCGAAGGCCGCGTCACCTATGTGAACCGCGCCGCCGCCCATCTTTTCGGCTTCCAGGCCGAGCAGGTGCTGGGCAAGCAGCTTTCCGAAGGCGTGCGCGGTGTGGACTGGAAGGAACTGCGCAAGCCAGGCAGCGTCGTCACCCGTGATCTGGAGGTATTCTATCCCGAGAACCGCTTTCTCAACTTCTACATCACCAGCATCGACGACTCGCAGGACAATGGCTTCGTGATGCTCATCCGCGACGTGACGCAGAGCCGCAAGCTCACCGAGGAAAAAATCGAGAGCGAACGCATCAGCGCCTTCACCCTGCTGGCCGCCGGGGTGGCGCATGAGCTGGGCAACCCCCTCAACAGCCTCACCATCCACCTCCAGCTCATGGAGCGCGCGATCAAGAAGATGGGCAAGAGCGGCGGCAAGCTGCAGAAGCACCTGGATGTGTCCCTCGGCGAGATCAAGCGGCTGGACTTCATCATCAGCCAGTTCCTCTCCGCCATCCGCCCCACTCAGCCGCAGCTTCAGCGCACCAGCGTCAACGAGCTCATCACCGAGACCGCGCGCTTCCTGCAGCCCGAGCTGGACCAGCACGAGGTGAAGCTGAAGCTGGAGCTGCGCGCCGACGTGCCGCAGATGCCGCTGGATGCGAACCAGATGAAGCAGGCCTTCTACAACCTGATCCGCAATGCCTGCCAGGCCATGGCCGACACCGGCGGCGGCCGGCTTACGGTGATGACCACCTTCAATGATTCCGAGGTGATCGTCAGCTTCGAGGACAACGGCAAGGGCATCAGCAGCGAGAGCATGGGAAACTTGTTCCAGCCCTTCTTCACCACCCGCAAGATGGGCACCGGCCTGGGCCTGCTCATCGTCCGCCGCATCGTGCGCGAGCACGGGGGCGAGATCAACATCGAGAGCCGCGAGGGCCTCGGCACCAAGGTGAGCCTGTTCCTGCCGCTCGTTGAAAAACGCGTTCGCTTGTTAGGCGACGGCGGAGAAGAAGCCTTAACCTAACACCCCCTTGCATTCTCTCCCCCGCCCATGACCCAGGACCTCGGCACCATCCTCGTCGTTGATGACGAAAAACACACCCGCGACGGCCTGCGCCAATCTCTCGAAGACGACTTCGACGTCTATGTGGCCGCCAATGCCGCCGAGGCCATGGAGGTGCTGCAAAACGAGAGCGTGGACGTGATGCTCACCGACCTGCGCCTGGGCAATGACGACGGCATGAAGCTGCTGGAGGCCGCGCTGAAGATGGCGAAGCCGCCGGTGGCCATCATGATGACCGCCTACGGCTCGGTGGACACGGCGGTGGAGGCCATGCGGCGCGGCGCGTACCACTTCGTCACCAAGCCGCTGAACCTTGATGAGGTGGACCTGCTCATCAAGCGCGCCCTGCGCAGCCGCAAGCTCGAGGTCGAAAACGTCGCGCTGAAAAAGCAGGTCGAGCGCAAGTACTCCGTCCAGGGCATCCTCGGCCAGGCAGAGGTGATGAAGCCCATCATCGAAACCATCGAGCAGGTCGCGCCCACCCGTGCCACCGTCTTGATCGAAGGTGAGAGCGGCACGGGCAAAGAGCTCGTTGCCCACGCGATCCACAACCTCAGCGGCCGGCCCAAGGACAAGCTGGTGGTGGTGCACTGCGCCGCGCTGGCTCCGCAACTCCTGGAGAGCGAGCTCTTTGGCCATGAGAAAGGCTCCTTCACCGGTGCTACTGACAAGCGTCTCGGCCGCTTCGAGCTGGCCAACGGCGGCACTTTGGTCCTGGATGAAATCGGCGAGATCGATGCCAGCACCCAGGTGAAACTGCTGCGCGCCCTGGGCGAGCAGACCTTCGAGCGCGTGGGCAGCAGCAAGCCCATCAAGGTGGACGTGCGCGTGGTTGCCGCCACCAACAAGGACCTGGCCAAGCTGGTGGAGGAAGGCAAGTTCCGCGAGGACCTGTACTGGCGCCTGCGCGTGGTCACCATTCACATGCCACCGCTGCGCGACCGCAAGAGCGACATCCCCGTGCTCACCGAGCACTTCCTCAAGGACCTCGCGCACGCCAACGGCAAGGCCTTCAAGCCTCTGGGCGAAGATGCGATGCCTGCCCTCATGGCCTACGACTGGCCCGGCAACGTGCGCGAGCTGCGCACCGTGGTGGAGCACGGCGTGGTGATGAGCAACAGCACCCGCGTGATGCTCAAGCACCTGCCCGGCTACCTCTCCGGCCACGGCATGGGCGCGCCGCGTCTCCAGGGCACGATAAGCAGCGGTGGTGCTCCTGCTGTGGCTGCGCTGCCCATGGACCTAAACCTTGAAAAAATGGAACGCCGTTTCATTGAAGAAGCCCTCCAGCGCACCCATAACAACCGCACCGAGGCCGCCGACCTCCTCGGCCTTAGCCGCCGCACTCTTCAGCGCAAGCTCGCCGAGATGGACATGGTGCGAAAGCGCGGATAGAGACCCAAGCCATCACTTCGCACTAAGCACTCCGCACTAAGCACTAAGCACTCCCCCATGCTCCGCGCCCTCCTCTTCGACTTCGACGGCCTCATCATCGACACCGAAAGCGCCATTTATCAGGCCTGGCGCGAGCTCTACGCCGATCACGGCCATCCCTTGCCCGTCGAGCGCTGGTCCCAGTGCATCGGCACCGACTTCGGTGCTTATAATCCGAAGAAAGACCTGGAGATGCTCACCGGCAAGGACTTCGACTGGCACAACGAGGAAGCCCTGCGCACCCAGCGCGTGCATGAGCTGCTCGCCGGTTATGACACCCTGCCCGGCATACGCGAACGCCTGGCCGAAGCCGCCGAGCTTGGCATCCCATGCTCCGTGACCTCCAGCAGCCCCTTGTCCTGGATCGAACTCTGGCTGGAGAAGCTGGGACTGCGCTCCTGCTTTGCCAACATCTCCTGCCGCGACTTCGTCGAGAACATCAAGCCCGCGCCCGACATCTTCCTGCATGCTGCCCGCCAGCTCGATGCCGCTGCCCACGAGGTCATCATCTTCGAAGATTCCCTCAACGGCCTGCGCGCTGCCCGCGCCGCAGGGATGAAATGCGTCGTGGTTCCCGGCCCTACCACCCAGCACCTTAATTTTGAAGGCGCGTGGATGAAGCTTGGTTCCCTGGCCGAAACCACCGTGGAGGAACTCGCAGAGAAAGCGGCCTGATCCGGTTTCATTTCTGACGCCGTGAGTAGGGCTTCACCCCATTGAGGGCTTGAGGCACTCTTGCAATGCTAAGCTCATTCAGCGGACCGGCCTTGACGGCCTCTGCTGATGACCCGCCAGAGCCCGCCGAAGAATGTAAACCCCCTCTTCGGCGGGCTCATTGGCATCAGGGCGGCATGCAAAACAGCACGGAAGAAGCCTGGTGTGTAGAGCGATTTTCTCTGCCCCCATCATGCTCGTTCGCCTTCCCTGTTTTCTCCGCCCAGCCGTCCTCATCCTGAGCCTTGCCACGAGCATGGCCGCCGCCGCGCCCGATGCTAAAAAGATCGACTTCGAAAGCCAGGTGCTGCCGATCCTGAAGCGCAACTGCCTGGCCTGCCACGACGGCGTGGATGCCGAGGCCGAGCTGATTCTGGAAACACCCAAGACCATCCTCAAGGGCAGCGAAAACGGCCCTGTGGTCGTGCCCGGGCATAGCGACCGCAGCCTGCTGTGGCAGAGTTCGGCCAAGCAGAGCAAGCCCTTCATGCCGCCGAAGAACAACAAGATGGGCGCGGAACCTTTGAAACCCGAGGAGCTGGCGCTGCTGCGCGACTGGATCGACCAGGGCGCCACCGGCACCGTGAACGCGCGGCCCAAGCCGGTGCACTGGCGTCCCTTGCCTCCTGGGCAGCATCCCATCCTGGCGATGGCCGTAACGCCCGACGGCCAGTACGCCGCCTGCGGCCGGGCCAACCAGATCTTCATCTATCACGTGCCCTCCGGCCAGCTCGTGGCCCGGCTGGCGGACCCGAAGATCGAAGCCGAGGCAGGCAAGGATGCCGCACAGCGCGACTTCGTGCAGTCCCTCGCCTTCAGCCCCGACGGCCGCACCCTGGCCTCCGGCGAGTACCGCATGGTGAAGCTGTGGCAGCGCCAGACCGCCCCGGAGCCCGTGGTGCTTGGCACCGAGCCGCCCACCGCCATCGCGGCCGATGCCAGCGGCAAACAATTCGCCACGACAGGCAAGGACGGTGTGATACACCTGTGGAATGCGGCGGCTGGAAAGCCCGTGCGCGATTTCTCCGGCCACACTGGCCAAGTCACTGCACTGGCTTTCTCGACAGACGGGGCCCGCCTTGCCTCAACTGCAGCGGACAAGACGGTGCGCGTGTGGGACCTGGCCACTGGCACCCTCTTTATCCAGATCGAAACCCCGGCGCCACCCGCGGCCGTCGCCTGGGGCATGGGCGACAAGCAACTCGCAGTCGCCGGGGGCGACAACCCCATCCACCTGTGGGAGCTGCCCCTTCAACCCGGCGGCCCGGCGAAGGCGCTGAAAGACCTCAACGGCCACTCCCAGCCCGTCACCAGCCTCGCTGCCTTCGACGGAGGCAAGCAGCTCCTTTCCGGCAGCGCCGACAAATCCGTGCGCCACTGGGCGCTGACCCAGAACCGGATGGCGCGGCAGATGGACCACGGCGCGCCGGTCACCGCCGTGGCCGTATCGCCGAATGGCAAGACCTTCGCCTCCGCCGGCGGCATATCCGCGAAACTGTGGAGCGCCGACCGCGGCCAGATGCTTGGCGAAATGAAGGGCGATGAAACCCTGCGCATGAATCTGCGTCAGGCCGAGCGCACCGCCGCGCTCGCCAAAAGCGAAACCGCCTGGTGGAAGACCACGCTGGACACCGCCACCAAAGCCCTGAACGAAAAGAACGATGCCGCCAAAAAAGCCACCACCACCCTGGCCGCCGCAGACAAGACTTTGCAAACCAAGATCGAGGCCCAGGCTAAAGCTAACAATGACAAGGATAAGGCCTCCGCTGTTGACGCTGTGAAGTCCGCCACCGCCGCCCGCTCAGACGCCGACAAGGCCCAAAAAGCCGCCCAAGAGGCCGTGAAACAGGCGGAAAAAGCCCTCGCCGAGGCCAAGACCGGAGCTGAAAAATCCGCCACAGCCGAGAAGCAATCCGCCGCCGGCGTGGAGGCCGCGAAGAAGGCCCTGCCCTCGGGAGAAAAGCCCGTGCGTTGCGTGGCCTTTGCCCCTGATGGCACCAGCGTGGCCACGGCCGGTGAGGATGGCGCGCTGCGCACCTGGAGCGCGGAAAACGGCAACGGTTTCCTTACCCTTCCTATGGCAGCCGGGCCGGTGCAAAAGCTCACCTGGGCCCCCGACGGCCGCCTGTTGGCGGGCGGCAGCCAAGGCGGTGCGCAGGTAGCTAGCACAGCCACGATTTGGAGCCTGACACGCAGCATAGGCACAGGCGACCAGGCCTCGCCTTTGGTCAACCGCGTGCTCGCATTGGACTTCAGCCCCGATGGCAAGCTTTTGGCCACTGGCGGCGGCGTGCCCTCGCGCAGCGGCGAAGTCAAGCTATGGAAAGTTGCCGATGGATCGCTGGCGCGCGAGATCAAGCCCTCGCACAGCGACACCGTCTTCAGCCTCGCCTTCTCCCCCGATGGCAAAGCCCTCGCCACCGCGGGCGCCGACAAGTTTCTCAAGCTCTTCGATCCCACCACCGGCCGGTTGATCAAGTCCCTCTCCGGCCACACGCACTACGTGCTCAGCGTCGGCTGGCGCGCCGATGGCCGCATGCTGGTCAGCTCCGGCGCGGACATGACCGTCAAGCTGTGGACCTACCCCGCCGGTGAGCAGACCAAGACCATCGAGGGTTTCAAAAAAGAGGTCAGCAGTGTGCGCTTCGCTGGCGCCGGTAGCGATATCCTCGCCGCCACCGGCGAAGCCCGCGTGCGCCTCATGCGCGAAGACGGCGGCACCATCAAAGATTACTCCGGCAGCAAGGGCTTCCTCTTCACCACCCTCGCCACCCCCGATGGCCAGACGGTCATCGCCGGCGGCCAGGACAGCGTGCTCCGCGCCTGGAATGCGGCGACGGCGAAGAGCGTGTTTGCGGCGGAGAAGTGATACCACGGGCAGTTGACAACGAGTCTGTTGACTCCAAGCCATGAAGAGCGGACGGCTCGTGGTATGAGCTCCATGCGTTCCCCTGGACGGATCTTTGGAACATCCCCACGCCCGGGCACCCCGCAGGTTGGAGTGAAGGCTTCAGCAGGCCACCAGCACTGACTTTTGTCCGCATTTCTTCAAGCCCCATCGGGGCAGGACAACAAAGCGAAGGGCAAGGAGCGGAGCGACGCAGCCCTGGTTTGCAGTGGCCACGTCAAAAGCCCTGCAAGGGCGTGACAGGCCGTATTAAACACGGTGCAGTATCCCCCTTGTCCCGCCCTTGCAGGGCTCCGGATGTTGCCTCCACAGTTCCAGGGCTGCGTCGCTGCGCTCCTTGCCCTTCGCTTTGCGTGCCCCGCCCCGACGGGGCTTCGGACCTTTTGTGGCCTCATGTTTTCACTCGACAACCGCCGCCGAGATTCCCACGAGGGCTATGTTCGCTTTCGGCCATGGAAATCCTCCCCATCCATCTCATCTCAGCACGCGCAGCTTCTCACCAGCTTTTCCGAGCTGATCCGACTCGATCCGACCGGATCCAGGTAAAAAAAGTCGTGCCGTGGACCGATCCAGCAAACCGCACAAGAAGCCCCGCCCTATTTGCCCGTCACCGTCAGCCGGATCGCATTGCTGGGATAGATGCAGCGGATCTTTTTATCCCCCGAAGGCACCTGGGCCTCGGAGTTGATGATCAGGCTATAGGTGCCGGCCTTGAGCTTGTCGGTGGTGGCGATGGCGACCTTGGTTTCAGTCTGGCCGGGATTGATGGTGGTCGTGGGGATGGTCAGGCCAGAGGGCAGGTCGTAACCGGAGCCATTCAATTGCACAGCGCTCGGCATGTCGGCGCGGCGGGCGGCGGCGACGGTGACATTGATCGGGTCACCGGCCTTGATGGTGATTTCCTTCGGCGAGGCGGTGACGGCATAGGGCGTGGTCTCGCGTACGGCCAGCATGATGCTGCGCGTGAGGCGGCAGATCGCAGGCGTGTTCACCGTGTCCCACACGATGACGCCGCCGCGTGCCCGGCGCGAAAGCTTGTCACTGCCGCGCGTGGCGGTGCCGGTGATCTCGATTTCGCCCTGGCCGATAGCGGCATCGGGGGCGGCGGTGACAATCAACGTGCCCCACTTCATGCCGGGACCAATGACAATGGGCTCGGCAGTCACACCAGGAGGCAGGTGGTGCGCCTCCACGGTGATGGGCTCATCAAAGCCGTTTATGCGCCAGGCCAGGATGTCGAGCCGCTGGCGGCCGCCTTGATACACGCAATGCGAGTCGATGTGAATGTCATGCGTGGGCGAGCAGACGATGCGGAAGTCCGGCGCGGGATCACGGCGAATCTCCAGGCGGTACTGGTACTGCGCGCCGCCCTGCACGGCCTGGTACACGTGCTCCAGGTGCAGGGTAAAGTCGGCGGTCTTCGGTGCGGTCCAGCTATAGACGATGTCGCAGGTGGGGGTGGGAAATCGAAGCTGGCCGATGTTCTCGCCCGTGTCCTGCATGGAGTTGATGATTTTGCCATCGGCCTCGGCGATCTCAAGGTCGGGATCGGCGGGCGAGCCGAGACGTTCGCCAAAGACCTCGATGAGGAACTTCTCGTCCTTCTTCGCGCTGAAGGTGTAGTGGTCCGCATCCTTGGGCGCGCTGAAGCTGCCGGTGACCGCGCAGGGCACGGGAATGTGCTGGGCTTCAGCAATGTAGTTGTTAGGCTCCTTTTCCAGCAGTTCGGGGCCGTCGCTGAACAGCAGCACTTTCGCATTCGAGATGCCTGTGTCGCCGCTGATGCGCACCGCCATGCCGTCCATGCGCGAGGTGGGCGGGCGCAGCAGCTCATCATAGCTCAGGCCGGTGACGGCATCGGGCGTGGCAGGCACGCTGATCTTGCGCACCACCTTTTCCAACGGCCGGCCTTTCACCTCAATGTCCGTCTTCTCTCCGCCCGGCAGGTTGCGGCCATAGAAGGTGATGTCCGCCGTAGTGCCGGGCTTTGCGCCCGTTGGCGTGATGAAATCAACGTATGGATGCGTGCTGATGCTGAGCCGGTAGAAGTTCTCACTGCTGCCGTTGTACATGAAATCGGTGAAGCGCAGGAAGTAGTCACCATCCGCGGGCACGTCGAAGTCAATGAACGGATCGCGCTTCTGATCGCGGATGTTCTCATCCTGGCTGGCGATGAGTTGCTTGCCCTCGCCGTTGTACAGGGTGAGCGTGCCGTCGAGCCGCGAATCAATGCGCCAGGCGCGGCATTCGATCAGCACACGCTGGCCCTTCTTGGCGGGGAACACATACCAGTCGATGTCTTCGGAAGGGTTCACACGGCCGTTGATGACGCAGTTCATCGTCACGTGGTTGGCCTTTTCACGGGCATCATTGGGCTCGGCCTCATTGACCTCCTCCAGGTCGCCGATGCTGAAGGTGCGTGGATTGCTGATGCCGAACTTGCCGATGGAGCGCACGTCGTAATCACCCACCGGCACGTCTTTGCCGATGCTGATCTTGAACTTGGCCGTGCCCGCGACCGCCACGGAAGCCGCGGCCGGCGCGGACTTGCCACCAGCGGGCTCCGGCGACGGTTTGGCAGAGGCAATCACGGGGGTGGCCACTGGCAATCCAATGGGTGTGGCGGTGATACCTGGATGGCTGAAGTACAACTGCGTAGTGCCCTCCAGGTTGCCGCCGGCGATCTCCACCTCCACCGATCGGCCCTGGCGCGCGCCGCAGGGGAAGACGCTCTTCAATTGCGGAATGGGAAGCTGCTGGCCGAAGGCGGGCAGGGTGGCGAGGAGAAGCAGGGGGATAAGGCGGAAAGGCATTGGGGGCGTGGAGGATACGCACGATCTGGCCCTTTTTAGCCATGGGCATGCGGAGAATGAAAGGGGACGTAGGGGACCAAGGGGACCTACAAGGCACTGCAATGGCTTGGCGGTACTTGTAGGTCCCCTTCGTCGCCTACGTCCTGTTTCAGGAACTATGAGTTGCCACCTGCTCCGTTTCCGTGGGAATATCGTGCGCTCATGGCTTCGCCTAAAGACAGCTCTGGTGGTTTTATCCCGGCGCATGGGGGTTACGAAAACCTCCTTTCTTTCAAAAAAGCCCGGCTTGTTTACGATGCCACGGTGCGGTTCTGCGAACGCTTCATTGATCCACGCAACCGCACCACCGACCAGATGGTGCAGGCAGCACGTTCAGGGAAGCAAAACATCCTGGAGGGC
>FTBX01000465.1_pt1 | contig 15822 bp, 13 predicted proteins | sample 1639461 | NCBI WGS metagenome assembly FTBX01 (sample SAMEA3914864, study PRJEB12502) | metagenome | biome: forest; material: soil | place: USA | collected 2012-03-12 | depth 0.3 m
GAGCGCACCAGCGGCCGCCTCAGCCAGGGCAGCGGCAACGCCCGCGATTTGCAGGCGCTTGCTGTCTCCCTGGAAGTGGTGCCGGCGGTGAAGCTGGCCTTGCAGGAACTGGTGGCAGGCAAGGAGGGCCGCCTCAGCGGAGCCGCCACCATGGGCACCATGCCCGCGCTGCTCATGCAACTGCTCGATGGCATGCGCGACCTCGCTTCCGTCGCCGAAGTGATCGGCCGCGCCATTGTCGATGAGCCGCCCGCGCATGTCAAAGAAGGCGGCCTGTTCCGTGAAGGCTGGCACGAGGCCCTCGATGAGCTGCGCAACGCCTCCAGCCTCGGCCGCCAGTGGATCGTGGACCTGCAAAACCGCGAGATCGAACGCACTGGCATTCGCAGCCTGAAGATCAAGTACAACGCGGTCTTCGGCTACTTCATCGAGATCACCAACGCCAACAAGGGCGCGGTGCCGGCGGACTATCATCGCAAGCAGACCACCGCCAATGGCGAGCGCTACATCACCGATGAACTCAAGCGCATGGAGGACAAGATCCTCGGCGCCGAGGAGCGCAGCAAGGCGCTGGAGCACGAGGAGTTCGTCGCGCTGCGCGGCAAAGTCCTGGAGCACCTGGAGGCCATCCAGCAGACCGCGGAATCTCTTGCCTGCATCGATGTGTTAGCCTCGCTGGCCGAGACCGCGCGGCTCTACAATTACACGCGCCCGCTGCTCAATGAGACCCGGCACCTGTTCATCCGCGACGGCCGCCATCCGGTGCTGGACCAAAGCCTCACCGGCAGTGAACGTTTCGTGCCCAATGACGTGACCTTGGAGCCCAAGGAGAACCGCCTGCTGCTCATCACCGGTCCCAACATGGCGGGCAAGAGCACTTACTTGCGGCAGGTGGCCCTGCTCACCCTTATGGCCCAGGTCGGCAGCTTCCTGCCCGCCAGCTCCGCCGAGATTGGCATGGTGGACCGCATCTTCACCCGCATCGGCGCCAGCGACGACATCGCCCGCGGCCAGTCCACCTTCATGGTGGAGATGAACGAGACGGCGCTGATCCTCAACAACGCGACCGACCGCAGTCTTGTGATCCTCGATGAGATCGGCCGCGGTACCAGCACGTTCGACGGGCTGAGCATCGCCTGGAGCGTGGCCGAGCATCTGCACGACAAGATCACCGCCCGCACCCTCTTTGCCACGCACTACCACGAGATCACCAGCATGGCCCAAGGCCGGCCTGGCGTGAAGAACTACAACGTCGCGGTCAAGGAGTGGAACCAGCAGATCATCTTCCTGCGCAAGATCGTCGCCGGCAGCGCGGAAAAGAGCTACGGCATCCAGGTCGCACGCCTCGCCGGATTGCCGGAGAGCGTGATCCTACGTGCCCGCGAGGTGCTTGCGGTGCTGGAAGGCAGCACCGGCCCCGGCAACACCCCGCCGCAAGTGCAAGAAGCGCAGCCACTGTCAATCGCCGTAGCCGCGACTCCACCGCCGCGGACCGGCAAACGTAGCAAGACCCCGCAGGAGCCGCTGGCGCAGCTCAGCCTCTTCAGTTGAGATGGCGGCCTGCCTTGCAGGCCAACGGCCTGGGCCCGATACCAAATGCAGTTGAAAATGGGTCTTTTCCATGGCTCCTGCGGGCCCTGTGTCCAAGGAATGACGGCGTCCAGCCGTCACCAAAGAACCCAGGGCTTCGAAAACGGTGACCATACCGGCATGCAGCAGTACGTGCCGGCTGCGCCGGACGATGGCGGGACGCCCTCGCTCCTTGGACACAGGGCCAGCAGGAATAAACCTGTTATCAACTGCATGTGGTATGACGGGCCAACTATCTGTCAATGCCGGGTCACTTCCGCTGCTCCACCCTCCCCAGCCACTGTTCCAGATCAGCCACCACTTGATCATGCTGCACATCATGCAACAGCAGATGATAGCTGCGGCTGTACCAGTGCAGCACCTTGTCCTGGCTGCCGATCTGGCCAAAAAGCACCTGCACCTGATCAGGTGAGGACACCACATCATGCGGAGAGCCCAGCACCAGCACCGGTACCGAAAGCCGGCGCGCGGCGGCAGGATTGCGATCAATGAGGCTGCCGATCTCGCGCAACAGCCGCAGGCTGAATTCGCCCACGTGGTGAGGCGTGCGCGCCATCTGGCCGCCGTGGGTGCTGGTGCTGGTCACGCGGATCTTGCTTTCATCGACCCCGGCCAGGCCACCGAGGGTAAGGCGCACGCGCGGGACCACGAAGGAGGTGCCGCGCAAAGCCAGCTCCTGCACTGGGCTGATCTTCTGGCGCAGCCCGGCCACGGGGGAAGCGAGAACCAGGCCATCGGGGCCGCCGGGATAATCGACCGCCGTATGCAGGGCAATCAATGAGCCGAGACTCTCGCCATACCAAATGATGGGCTTGCCGGGGTGCCTGGCTTTCACCAGACGGTGAAAAGCGTGCAGGTCCTGGAGCCAGAGCTTCGCGCTGCGGATGTCGCCGCGTTTCGCCTTATCGGGATCGTTGCCCTGGCCGCGCAGCTCGTAGCCATACACGGTGCAGCCTTGGGGCGGGAGGCGCTCGCCCAGCAGCCAAAAATCCGAGGCTGCGCCGCTGAGGCCGTGGACGGTGATAACCACGGCTTTTTCCTGCACGCCAGAGGGCACGGGCCATTCGCGCCAGGGCATTTCCTTTCCATCGAAGCTGGTCCAGGTCGTTTCAGCCAGCGCGGGCGGATGTGAGGCGGTTGGCAGGCTGGAGCAGGAGGCCAGGGTCAGCGCCAGGAGGGCGAGGACCAGGAGTTGCGGAAACGGGGCGCGGTCAGGCGCGGATGCCGGCGATGTGTTCAAGTGAGGCTTCGATGAATCGTCGATGAGCCTGCACCCGTGTGTCGAGGTCAAATTCAGAGGGGGTCTCGAAAGTCAGCGTGACAGGGCAGCCAAGCTGGCGCAGCACCAGGGCCTCCGGGCCCCGGATGTCCTTGGGGATGGAGCGGCGGCGGATCACCGCGCGAGCAGCCGTGCGGCCCTCGATCACCCGGCGCGGATCGCGCGGCAGGATCGGCTCCACCGCGGTCATGGCCGGCTGGCACAGGGTTTTGCCATGGGGGCTCAGCTCGTACACGTAGCAGCCCTGGGCATCGTAATCCTCGTGCAGGCACAGGCCCAGCTCCAGGGCGCGGCTTTTCATGAACTTCTGCCACGCCTTGATCAAGGGATCGCGGGTGATGTGGAAGCGCCGGTTGATGTCATTGCGGTTGTGGTCCAGCCGTGTGTTCGCCAGCAGCCCCGTGGGATTGAGGCAGGGTGAGAGGATGAAGGCCCCTTCGCGCAGCAGACGCGTGTGCGCCCGCGCCCAGTCCAGCAGGCCCCAGGGCGGGGCAGGCTCATCGCCATGCACCCCGGCGGAGAGGTAGAAGGCGGGCTCCCCCCGGCTGCTGGCGCTGGATTCAAACAGCATCACCGGCAGTTGCTCCGCCGTTCCCAGGGCAATGGCCTGCAGGCCGGCCTTGGCGGCAAGGCGCTGCCAGCCCTCCATCAGGGCGGCATAGTCGTGGGCACGATGGCGGGGCAGCAGTGCGCTCATGGGCTTAGTCGCGGCTGCGCAGCTTGGAGAGCAGGCGAAGAATCTCCATGTAGAGCCACACCAGCGTCACCATCAGGCCAAAGGCGCTGTACCATTCCATGTACTTCGGCGCACCATAGGCGGCTCCGCGTTCGATCATGTCGAAATCGATCACCAGGTTCAGCGCTGCAATACCGGCCACCACCACCGAGAAGAGGATTCCCACCGCGCCATTGCCAAAGAGGCCTGGAATGTGAATGCCGAAAAACCCGAGCACGATGCTGAGGAGGTAGAGCAAGGCGATGCCGCCGGTGGCAGCGAACACGCCGGCCTTGAATTTTTCCGTGGCCCGCACCACGCCGGTGACATAGGCCGCGAGCATGGCAAACAGCACCCCGGCCGTGAGCAGCACAGCGGTAAGCACCAGCCCGTGGAACTGCCGTTCATACATCGCGGAGATGGCCCCCAAAAGCACCCCTTCGCCCAGGGCATATACCGGTGCCAGGAAGGAGGCGGTACGTGGAGCGAATGAAATGATCAATCCCGTGACCAGCGCTGCGATAATGCCCCCGATCATCGCTGGTGCGGCCAGAGCCTGCTGTCCACCGGCGAACAGCTTGTCCCACATCCAGGCGGCGGAGACGAACATCAGGACGGTGAGAATGCCGGTCTTGGCGATGGTGCCATTGATCGTCATGCGGGCACCCATGGCAGCGGGGCCGGCATTGGAAAAGGCAGAGGGCTGGAGGACGGGATTATTCGAATTCATGGCGATAGTTAGGAACCGTACGCGTGACTGTCCGTTCAGGCCACGAAAAACCCCGGCTCCGTGTCAGCGAAGCCGGGGTGATTTCAAGTTTCAGGCGCGAATTACAGGATCTCCACCGGCTGCAGGCCGTGATCGGCATACTCCTTGGCGGTCCAGCCAGGGATCGCGATCGGGTACCAGCCGTTGGCGTCGGCATGCACCGGTGCCTCGGTTTCGTTGGTCACGATGGCGGGCATGTGCTGCACCTTGGAGTGGTAGGCCTCGTCCCAGGTGATCTTCTTGCCCGAATAGGTACACATGCGGCCCAGGATCGAGGTCATGGTGCTGTCACCAGTGTAGTAGGCGTTGTTGCGGTACTTGTTCTCGCGAATCGCCTGCTGAAGCTCGTTGTGCTCCACCTGGTAGGGATCAGGGTCATTGCCGGCGCCGCGGTTGCGCTTCTTGCCAGGGCCGGAAGCCTCGACAGGAGCGGCGGCACCGGCTTCCGGCACGTAGCGCCAGATTTCCTTGCCGCTGTAGTCCGTGGCGACCGCGCTGCCCGGGGAGAGCTTGATGATGCCCTTGGCACCGGCAAATTCTTCGCGCACCTGGCTGAAGGTGCCGTTCATGTGGCGGCACTGGCTGGCGATGCGCACGCCGTTGGAGTAGGTGTACTCGACAGCGTGGTGGTCATAGATCTGGCCGTGCTTCTTCTCCGCGCGCTGCTGGCGGCCGCCCATGCCCTGGGCTTCCACCGCGGTGGCGTCGTGGATGGCATGGATGCCGTCGAACTTGTCCATCGGGCCGGGAGCGTCGGCGCGGGGCTTGAGCATGGCGCCCATGAACCAGTTGGCCACGTCCAGGTTATGGATGTGCTGCTCGTTGATATGGTCACCACACAGCCAGGTGAAATAGTACCAGTTCATGAGCTGGTACTGCAGCTCGGTCTGGCCTTCCTTGCGGTCGCGGTACCAGGGGGTGGTGCCGTTCCAGTACACCTGACCGCCGGTGATCTCACCGATCACACCTTCCTTCACGGCCTTCCACGCGGCGCGGTAGCTGTTCTGATAGCGGCGCTGCAGGCCGCAGGCGACCTTGAGGCCCTTCTGGTCGGCGATCTGAGCCATCTCATGCACCTTGCGCACGCCAGGGGCGTCCACCGCCACGGGCTTCTCCATGAAGACGTTCTTGCCCGCGTTCACCGCGGCTTCGAAGTGGTAGGGACGGAAGCCGGGAGGCGTGGCGAGGATGACGAGGTTGATGTCGCTGTTGGCGAGGATCTCTTTGTACGCACCCAGGCCGGAGTACTGGCGGTTTTCCGGAACATCGACCTTGTCGGCATGCGCGTTGCGCAGGTTGGAGAGGGACTTGTCGAGGTTTTCCTTGTTCAGGTCCGCCATGGCCACGAGGCGGATGCCCGCGTGGGGGGAGCTGAGCGCCTGGCCGCCGGCGCCCGAACCGCGGCCACCGCAGCCGATCATGCCGATCTTGATCTCGTCCGAGCCGGCGGCCCAGGCGGATTGCTCAATGGTAAGCGCGCTGGCGGCGGCGGCAACAGTGCCAGTGCGGATGAAATCCCGGCGGCTCACAGGCTGCGGGGCGGGGGTGGGTGTGGGTTCAGTGCTCATGGATGATCGTAAAAAATGCAGATGCAGGTTAGGCCGCAAGCGAGTTGCGGATGAACTTGATGCCGTCGGTGTACACTTCTTCCGGGCTCTTGAAGAAGTCGCGCCACACGCGGGTCGCGGCGGCGAGGTCCGGCAGTGCGCCGCCGAAGGCCTCGATGGTCAGCCAGCCGTCGTAGCCGATGCCCACCAGCTTGCGGATCGCCGCATGGCAGGGCGCGTGGCCGGTGCCTGGGGTGCCGCGGTCGTTCTCGGAGATGTGCACGTGGTTGAGCTTGCCGGTCTGGAACACCGTGTCGATGCAGCCCACCGCGTCCTTCTCCTCGATGTTCGCGTGGAAGGTGTCGTACATCGTGCCGAAGTTCGGGTGGTTCACCCGCTTCACGTAGCTGGCGGCCTGCTCCATGGTGTTGAGCAGGTGCGATTCGAAGCGGTTCAGCGCTTCGATGGCAAACTTGATGCCCGCGTCCTGGCCGATGGGGGCGATGGCGCGATGCACTTCCGCCGCGTGGTCCAGCTCCGTTTCCGTCGGGTACTTGCCGGTGAACTGGCCCAGCACCTGGTAATAAGGACCGCAGAGCGTTTGCAGGCTGGCGTTGTGGCCGCACTCGATCACTTTTTTGAGGTGGTCGATCGCACCCTGGCGGTTCGCCGCCTCGGGGCTGATGGCGTTGTGCGCCTCGTCCGGCAGCACCGTCACGCCCGTGCATTCCAGGCCGTTGTCCTTGATCGCCTGGCCCACGCTCTTGAAGTGCGCGGGGTTGCTCACATCAAAGATCGGAATTTCAACACCGTCGTATCCCGCGGCCTTGAGCTTTTCGAAAAGGTGGAAATCGGCGTCCGTGACATGGCCGGTCCAGAGAAGGAGGTTGAAACCAATTTTCATGAGATGGGCCGTAAACGTAGAGAAGCCGCCACTCGCTGGCAATAGCGTTGTGGCGGGCTCCCATGAATTCGGGGATCAAGGCAAACGCCCTTTGAACACGGACCTTGCGCGGTCGGTTAAAAGCCGGTTGATACCGTGTGCCTTATGAACATCAGGAATAAAAAGGCATTGATCTAAAGATAAAAGCTAGCCTAGAGTTTGAGCCGTTGCCATGCGCCCTCCTCTTCCCGCTCCCCGTCACGGCGGCTTCATCTTCCTGAGGCTCGGCTGCTTCCTTCAGCTCATCACCCTCGCCTGTCTTGTGGGTGGCGCCCGCATGATCTACCTCGGGGTTAAGAACCGTGAGCCTGTCACGGTGACGGTGAAAAACTACCTGGAGCATCGACCAGAAGCCGATTGGCTGCACCTGACCCAGGCCCACGTTGACTTTGCGGAGTGTGCCTCGGGTGGCTTCCTGGGAATCGTCAATGAGCTTTATATTCCTGTGCGCCCCGTGGGGCAGGATCGCTCCGAGCCAGTAAGGATCCTGCTCAAAACCAAGAATCGCACGCTCACGCAGATGATGATGCAGGTATCCCTGGCTAAAGGTGACCCTGCCAAGATGGACAAGGTCCTAAAGGAAAACCCCTTGCTGGTGAGCGGCTTGAGCGAAGCGACCGGCTTGGTTCAGTCCGGCTTGGACAACGACAGCAAGGCGCGCAGCAAGCTCGACACTCTGGACATGAATTTGGCCAAGGACTACGTCATCATTGATGGCGACGACGCCCCCAGCCTTGCCGCTGGAGTGATATTTTTGATCATAGGACTGGTGCTGTGCTGGGTGATTTTCGTCAAGCGCCTCCCCGCGCGCGTGTCAATGTTTTCTCGCGACCTGACTCCCCGGCCGCCGCCGTTGCCACCCCAATGACGTGCCTCATCAAACCTTTCGTCACCCGCGAAAAACGCATTGCAACACGCTATGCTTATCTAAATAATGTGGAACTCATTATGACTATGCCCTTAGGTTTGCCCACTTCCACAGCCCTTCGTCTTGCCTGCATTGCCGTTGCCGCGCTCGGTCTCGCTTCCTGTCAGAACGGCAACAAGGGCGGCGGCTCGCCCTACGCCTCCTCCGAGGGGGGTGGTTACAACCCTTATCCCAGCGGCGGTGGAGGTGCTGCCACCACTGGTTCGCTCACGCCTTCTGGCAATCAGCCTCAGTATGCCGAGGCTCCGCCCCCGCCCCCGCCCGGTTATGACCGGCCTTCCGAGCATTTCGAGACCGAGCCGGCTCCCCGCCATCACACCTCCAGCTCTGGCTCAGGCCATTCTTCCTCCAAGAGCACCAAGTCCAAAGGCAAGGGCAAGACGTCCGTCGCCAGCTCCAGCAGCAGCAAAAAGGGCAAGGGCGGCTATGTGGCCAGCGGTGGCAACGTGCACACGGTCACCAAGGGTGACACCCTGTACGGCATCGCCACCCATAACCACACCACCGTGGCCAAGCTGCGCACGCTCAATCACATGAAGAGCAACGTGGTTTCCCCAGGCCAGAAGATCAAGGTCAAGTAAGGCCTGGCTAACAGCCGGCTTAGCGTCCCAGCCCCTCCACCTTCGCCCCGGCGGAGACGAGGGGCGGCACGCCTTTGGGAGTGCTGATCTTGCTGTGCTCAAAGCGCACCCCCTTGGCATTGCAGATGGCAAAGGGCCTGTCGGCGGTGATGTGCACGTGCTCCAGCACCACGCCGCTGACCGGCGCTTCCGGCAGGCCCCAGATCAGGCCTGCGGCCCGACCCTTTTGCGCGGTCGCCGTGATGTGGCTGAATTTGATGTCCCGATAAACAGGCGTGCGTTCCGTCACAGGCGCCTTCGGATAGGTCGCGGCGATTTCAGGCGTGAGCTTGTTCAGATTGCGATACCGGCCGTCCTTGGCCAGGTAGGTGCCATAGATCAGGATGGGAAAGCGCACGCCCGTCATGCGCAGGCTGCGATAAGTGATGTGGCTCACCACCCCGCCGCGGTCCCGGTCGGACTTGATGCGAATGCCGCACTCCGTGCCCTTGAAGGTGCAGTCGCTCACCGTCAAATTGGACACGCCGCCCCGGATTGGGCTGCCAATGGAAACACCGTGGCCATGGCCGTAGGTGCAGTGGGTGATCAGCACATCCGAGGTGCCGCCGCCGCAGGTGAAGTTGTCATCCCCCACGCTGACATCGCAGTCGCGGATCAGGATGTGGGTGCCATCCACGTCGCAGGCATCCGTGTTGTGGCTGGGATTCACCGGATCATCCGATGCAGGGGCGCGGATGATAACATGGCGCACCGTGATATTTGAAGATTGACCGCCCACGGCAATGTGAAACATGGGCGAGTTCTTCAGCCGCAGGTTCTCGATCAGCACCCGGCTGCAGCTGGCCAGATGGATCATGTGGGGCCGGTTCGCGCCCTTCTTGTTCACCAGCGGCCACCAGGCACCGCCCTGGCCGTCGATGGTTCCCGCGCCGCCGATCGCGACATCCGTCAGGTTTGCACCGCTGATGAAATGGCCAGGATGACTGCTGCCGCCCGGATACTGGCCCAGCGGCAGCATGCGCAGCGTGCTACCCTCCTCCACCCGCAAGCCCACATGACTGGCCAGCTTGACCGGCCCGCAAAGAAAGTCTCCGTGCGCCAGCACCACCGTTCCGCCGCCCGCAGCACTGGCGGCATTGATCGCTGCCTGAACGGCCCGCGTGTTGTCCGTCCTGCCATCGCCTTTGGCTCCATAGGAAGTGACCTTGAAGCTGTGCTTGGGAATCCTCGGCAGCAGCGGCGGATGATAGGCGGACTCGGCCGCGTGCACCTGGCACACAAGCAGCGATGCAAGGACCAGCGCCACGCGCCGGAAGGAAAGGGGGAAGCTTTTCGTCACCGCGCCAGCCTACCTTCTCCAATGAAGGCAGGCGAGAGCGAATGAAACTCAAATCAGCTCCGGCATCGCCGACCAGCCGTCCACCAGGTACTGCGGGCGGCCGGAAAGGTCGTTGAGCGTCGTCTTCGCCGTGTCGATCCCCAGGAACTTGTAGAGCGTGGAGAACACCTCGCCGAAATGCACGGCACGGTCCGTCGGCTCGCCGCCCAGCTTGTCCGTCTTGCCAATCACCTGGCCGGTCTTGAAGCCACCGCCGGCGAGCAAAGCATTGCCCACGCGCGGCCAGTGGTCGCGGCCGCCTTGCTTGTTGACCGTCGGTGTGCGGCCAAATTCGCCCCAGGCCACCACCGCCACGTCCTTGTCCAGGCCGCGGTCATGCAAGTCCTGCACCAGCGCGCTCATGCCCTGGTCGAACAGCGGCAGGTGGCGCAGGAGCTGCGGGTAGTTGTTGTCGTGGAAGTCCCAGCGGCCAAAGTTCAGCGTCACCACCCGCGCCCCGGCTTCCACCAAGCGGCGGGCGAGAAGGAAATGCTCCAGGTTCAGCGGCGCGCCGTCGCCATAGTTCTTCGGATCGCCCTTGCCGTAACGTTCGCGGGTCTTGGGCGATTCCTTGCTCAAATCCAGTGCTTCTAACAAGCGGCTGGAGGTCAATACATTGAAGGCCTGCTGGTTGAAGCTGTCCATGCTCGACACGATGCCGCTGGCATCCACATCGCGGCGGAAGTCATCGAAGCCTTGCAGCAGCGCCTCGCGGTCATGCATCCGCTCCAGCGTAATGCCATTGAGCTTCAGGTCATCCATGCCCGCACCATTCGGCCGGAAAGCCGAATGCGCCGGGCCGATGAAGCCTGGCAGCCCTGGCGAACCATACGGCGGGTGGCCCCCCTTCGGGGCCAGGCCCACAAAGCTCGGAATCGCCGGATTGGCCTGGCCTTGCAGCTTCGATACCACCGTGCCCAGCGAAGGCCACCCACCGGGCGGCTGCACGGCTCCGCGTGGCGGCCTGCCGTTGTAGCAGATGAAGGAATCGTGGTCGCCGCTCAGCGAGCCGGTCATCGAATTGATCGGCACCAGCTTGTCCATCATCCGCGCCAGGCGCGGCGCATGCTCCGAGATGCGGATGCCGGGAACATTTGTGCGGATCGGCTTGTACGGCCCGCGGATCTCCGCCGGCGCATCCATCTTCAGGTCCCACATGTCCTGGTGCGGCGGCGCACCGCAGAGGTAGATCATGATCACCGACTTGAAGCCGCGCTTCGTGCCGTTCTGCGACTCCGCGTTTAACAACTGCGGCAGCGACAACCCGCCCATGGCAAGGCTGCCGATGCGCAGGAAATCACGCCGCGACACACCGTCGCAAAGCGCTCGTCGTTGGGGGCCGTACAGGGAAAGCATGAACTGGGGGTGAGCAGAATAAGCGCCTGCGCGGGGCTTTGTTTCAGCAAACCGCCCTCACATCAGCCCCTTGATCGGCTCCGCCTCATACAGAAAATGCGGCCGATTCCCCAAGTCATGCCAGGTGATCTCACGCGGCAGGCCGAGGGCCTCAAAGATCGTGGCGGCCAGGTTCTCCGGCTTCTGCGTCTCCGAATCTGGGTAGGCCCCGTGCTTGTCGCTGGAGCCAATAACGTTGCCGCCGCGCACCCCGCCGCCCGCCAGCAGCAGGCTCTGGCAGGCGCCCCAGTGATCGCGGCCCGCGCCCGTGGCGCCGCGCAGCGTGCTGATCTTTGGCGTGCGGCCGAATTCGCTGCCCACCACCACCAGCGTCTCGCTCAGCAGTCCGCTGGCATCCAGGTCGTCCAGCAGCGCGCTCACCGCCTTGTCCATCGGCGGCAGCAGGAAGTTCTTCAGGTTCGGCCAGGCGTTCTGATGCGTGTCCCAGCTCTCATTGTTGCCCAGGTTCACCTGCACCAGGCTCACCCCCGTCTCGATCATCCGCCGGGCCATGATCAGCGACCAGCCAAAGCTGTTGCGCCCGTAGCGGTCGAGCTGCTGCGCGCTCACCTTCTCCAGGCTGAAGGCATCATGCACCTTGCTGTTCGTCAGCAGCGAAAGCGCCGCTTGCCGGTGATTGTCAAAGCTCTCATCGCCCGCCATTTCCAGCGCCTTCACCTGCGCTTCCAGCTCATCGCGCAGGCCCACACGGTCACGCACCCGGTCCAGCGACAGCCCTTCCGGCAAGGACAGATGCGGCGGCTGCCAGAGCAGATGCGGATCGCGTTCAAACCCCCGCTCGTGATGAAACAGATACTCCGGGTACGCTCCGTAGTGCGCCGGATGATAGGGCGACATCTCCAGGAACCAGGGATCGAAACGTGGCCCCATCATGCCCGCGAGCTGGCCGTTGATGATGCGCCCCTCCCGGTGCTTCATCTTCTCCGGCAGCACCAGTGCAGGTGGCAGGTTGTTGCGCGCGGGAACCAGGGCCGTGGCCACGGAGGCAATGCTCGGCCAGTCCGTCGATTTCGGCTTGGTCCGGTCAAACCCCACCGGCATCTCGCTGTGACCTGTGAGCATCACATGATGTCCCAGCGAGTGATCATTCGTGCCATGGGTCATCGAGCGCACCAGCGCCCATTTCTCCGAGCGCTGGGCCAGCAGCGGCAGGTGCTCGCAGATCTGGATGCCCGGCGTGCGCGTGGCAATCGGCTTGAACTCGCCCCGGATCTCCGCTGGCGCATCCGGTTTCAGGTCAAAGCTCTCATGCTGCGCCAGCCCGCCGGAAAGGAAGATGTAAATCACCTTCTTCGCCTTGCCTGCGGGAGCGGCTGCCGGGGCCGCCAGCGCCTTCAGGGCAGCGATCTGGTCCATGCCCAGCCCCATCAAGCCAATGGCCCCCGCCTGGATCATCTGGCGCCGGGTGCCGTTCAGCCTGTGACTGCAAGGGTGCATCGCAGGCAAACCTACGGCTGGCGGATGGCGAATCTTGCCAGGCTCCCCGGCTCATTGGTAAAGCAAGCGATGGGCGCAACGTTTTCGGCTTTCGCCTCACGATGGCGGGACGCTCTCGCTCCTTGGATCGCGGGCCCTTCAGCATCACGGACAGTGAGGAGCCCACGATCCAAGGAGTGACGGCGTCCCGCCGTCTCTCAGGAGCCCAGAGCTTCGCAGTTGTATGACATCAACTGCCCCACCCCTCACTTCTTCGCCAGCGCATCGCGCGGCCGCTTGTCAGCCAGCAGCTTGTCAGCGTCCAGCTCAAACCGAATCTCCCGCCCCAGAAACTCCAGCAGGATGCGCGCCCGGTCCTCGCCGTTGGTCAAGCGCTCGATGATGCCGGTGAAGCCGCGCATCGGCCCCTCCGTAAGCTCCACCTGATCACCCACCTTGAGCGTCGCCTTCACCTCACGGACGTCCTTGCCATCCATCTCCCGTCGCAGCTCCTCGATGTGCTGCTCGGAAATAGGCACACACCGGCCGCCAAACTCGATCACCCGGATCACGTTCTGCGCATGCTTCACCGCCCGCAGGCTCGCTTCCAGGTCGAACTTCGCGAACAGGTAGGTCGGAAACAGCGCCTCGATGAACCACACCTTGCCGCGCGGCGTGCTGCGCTGGAAGCGGATGCGCGGGCAGTAAGTTTCCACGCCCCCAAGCTGCGCCAGCACCGCAGCCGCGAGGTGCTCGCATTTGGGCTTGGTGTGCACGCAGTACCAGGCGGGTTCGCTCATTTGCGGCAGTGATCCGCGCTAAATGGCGGGAGTGCAACTCTGACGCTCGCACAGAGCTTTCCAAGCTGACGGTGCATGGCGTGAGGTATGTGCTCATGATCCTCAACACTTTCACGCAGCCGCCCTACTGCGACCTGCCCGAATGCTTCGCCGGCTGGATGGCCAGGCAGGAGGCGGGTTCCGGGGAGATTTTCGAAGCGCGCACGGTCGTGGACAAAATCGATGTGGGTGCCGACACCCGCATCTGCATTCCCGCCATGTTTGACCTGGAAGCCGGCGAAATGATCTGGGCCGACCTGGCGCTCAAAAACCATCCCGCGTTTCGCAACAACGTCCACACCAACCTCTCGGCGGTGGGTATGATGCTCGCCTCCCTGACCACCCTGGCCAAGCCTGACTTGCACACGCTGTTTTCCCTCCACGTCAAAGCACGCGGCACCTTCGCCGCCGTTGGCGAGCCGGCAGACATGACGTTCTCACCCGATGAAGGGGTGACTCCGTTTGACGTCGATAAGATCCGCGCGGCCTATTTATAGGTCGTCTATTTTACCCGTTCCAGCTTCAGCAACGGCGCGGCAGGCGAGGAGAACTGCGCCACATACAGGTTGCCCTCCTTGTCCACCGCCAGACCGTGCGGATGGATGAAGGCTTTTGTGGTCGTATGCATTGGCTCGAGTTCGCCATGCACATCATAGCCGGGTTCATTGCCGCCGATGTTGGAAACCACGATGTTGTTCTTGTTGAGCACCGAGACAAAGCCGGGCGCGTTTTTGTCCTTCGGCCACTGGTCGCCGAGATGAGGCATGAAAATGTGGTCGCCCCAGATCACCGCATCGCGCGGATTGCCGCCGCGCATGGTGAATTTGTCGATAAACTTGCCGTCAAGACTGAAGCGCTTCACCTCCTGCTTGTCGCTCATGCAGACAAACACCACCGGGTGCGCCGCATCGCGAATGTCCACCACACCGCCATGCGGACCGAAGTGGGCGAGCTGGTTTTCACCTTCACCAATCGTGCCACCCCAGGATTGCAGCAGCTTCCCGCCGGCATCGTAGTGGTGCACGAAGTCCTTGCCGTAGCCGTCGAAGACAAAGAAGCTCGTGTCCGGCGCGATAAGCACCTTCGAGGGCTTGTACTCGTCGGCCTTTTTGTAGAGGCCGGTGGTTTCCGGCCACGGCAGGTGCATCAGTTCCTCGCCTTTCAGCGACAGCTTGCGCACCTCGTGCAAGGCGGTGTCGGTGACAAACAGCACCTCTCGATCACCCTCCTTCGCAATCGTCAGCCCATGGGCTCCGGGCATCCGCGCCGTCCAGGTTTCCAGCAGCTCGCCCGCCGGGCTCAGAATGATCATGTTGTTCCGCGCATCGTCCGTCAGAAACAGGATGTGGCCCGCGCTGTCGATGGCCAGCCCATGGCCGTTTTTCACGTTCACCTTCGTCAGCGCCTCCTTGCCCCAGTCCGGCACCACGCGGTAGCGAAACTCGCCCTGGCCGAGGATTTCATCGGCGGAAAACACGGCGTGCGGCAGCGCCAGGAGCAGCAGAGCAAGGGCAAAGGATCTCATAAAAATAGTCGTCGCGTTTGGAACGATGCATGAAGGCTCTCCAAGTCTGTCAGATTCGTCAATACGCTTCTACAGCCTTGCATTGCCCGGCAGCATTCCCGTTTGACCCCGGAGCAAGTAATCCCCAGCGATAAGAGTGCCTCAAAGCATCCATCTCCTATGCACCCCAACGCCAGTTGCGCCCTTGAACCCCGTCCACCCCCGCAATCCGGGCCAATCCGACTCAATCCGACCGGATCGCACCCAATAAAAACGCCGTGTGGAGGGGAACGCACCGTTCCGCGGCCATCGACGTGAGGACTGCATTGCAACCCTTGGCACCCGCTCTACTCTCACCCTGATGCGAACGCTGCTGTTTCAACTCCAAGGCGAATTGTGGAAGCTCTTCGCCCGCAAGCGCACGTACATGGGCTTCATCGTCTTCGCCCTCCTGCAGGTGGCGCTCTACTTCATCATCCACTGGCTGGGGTATGAGCAGGTGCTGCGCAACATGATCACCATGCAGGGCCAGGCGTTCGAGCAGTACTTCTCCGCCCTCACCATCGGTCACACGATCACTTCGCTGTCGGTCTTCCTCATCGGCGCCCTGTTTGTCACCCTGGTGAGCGGCGACATCGTGGCCAAGGAGAGCGAGGATGGCAACATGCGCATGCTGCTGGTGCGGCCCATCAGCCGGCTGCGCCTGCTGGGGCTGAAATACTTCGCCTGCGTCATTTACACCTTTGTCCTGGTGCAGTTCGCCGCCTATGCCGCCGCGGTGGTGGGCGTCGTGATTCGCGGCTGGGGCACGGGGCTGTTTGTCCTGGCCCCGGATGGTTCCGTGGGCTTCTTCAACAACGATGAAAGCCTGCACCGCTACGCCCTGGCCAGCGCGGTGCTGGGCCTGGGCATGACCA
>FTBX01000291.1_pt1 | contig 15389 bp, 10 predicted proteins | sample 1639461 | NCBI WGS metagenome assembly FTBX01 (sample SAMEA3914864, study PRJEB12502) | metagenome | biome: forest; material: soil | place: USA | collected 2012-03-12 | depth 0.3 m
AAAGCGGTGTCGCGCTTCGCTTGCCACCGCACTCCAAGACGCTGCCGCGCCCTTCCATGCGCCACCGTCATCCGATGATAACGCCGCCCCGCCCGAGCGTTAAAGCCTCCACGCCCATGAATTTCCGCTCCATCCTCCCGGCCCTGCTTGGCCTCGCCACGTCCGCCTACGCCCAGCCTGACACCGATCACATGAAGGTCGGCATGCAGACGGATGGCAACGTGCTGGTGCCTTCCAACCAGCTTTTGCGGCCCGCCGGGAGGCAGGTCACCTTTCCGGGCCGCCCGGTGGATCTCGGGCTGACCCCGGATGGCGGCACGCTGGTGGTAAAGGGCATGGGCGAGCTGCTTTTCATCGATGTGGCAAAGGCCACGGTGAAATCGCGCCTTCCCCTGGCGAAGAAGAAGGAGGCCGAGTCCATCGAAACCGGCAAAATCTACACCGGCATGAGCGTGACCGGCCTGGTGGTGACGCCGGAGAAGATCTTCACCTCCACCTCGACCAACGCACTCATGACCGCCGATGCCGGGGACCACCACTGGCTGGGCAAGGGCGTGGTGCTGCCCGCTCCCGCTGTGGGCGGCGCGCCGCATCCCGCCGGCCTGTGCCTGGATGGCGCGGGCGGCCTGTGGATCACCGCCACGCGCGGCAACTGCGTGCATCATGTGGACCTGCAAAAGCAGGCCGTGGATGCCACCGTGGCCACCGGCCTTGCACCCTTCACCGTGTGCGCCCCCCTGCCCGGCAAGCTGTATGTTAGCAACTGGGCCGGCGATGCGCCCAAGCCTTCCGATGCGCAGGCGGAAAGCTCCAAGACCTCCATCAGGGTCGATCCCCGCACCTCCGTGGCCAACAATGGCACCGTCACCGTGCTGCACCAAAAGGACGGCTCATGGACAAAGCTCAAGAGCATCCAGGTGGGGCTGCATCCCAGCGGCATGGCCGCCAGCCGGAGCGGTAAGCGGCTCTTTGTGGCCAATGCCAGCAGCGACAGCGTTTCGGTGATCGACACCGCCCTTGATGAAGTGGTGGAAACCATCAGCACCCGGCCCGAGGCGCGCCTGCCGCTGGGCAGCGGCTCCAACGCCCTGGCCCTAAGCCCCGACGGAGCCACCCTGTACGTGGCCAACGGGACTAACAACTGCCTTGCGGTCATTACCCTGGGCTCCCTGGCCCGCGAGCGTGCCGGCACCACCGCCAGCACCATGCGCGGCCTCATTCCCACCGGCTGGTATCCCGCCGCGGTGCAGGTTGCCAAGGACGGGCAGCAGCTCTTCGTCGCCAACATCAAGGGTCATGGCCTGCTGGCGGAGATGCGCGAGAAGGAGAAGGGCAAATCCAGCAGCGACTTCCTGGGCAGTGTATCCATCATTGATACACCGGATGAGGCGCAGCTCGCCGCGTACACCGCCACCGTCAACGAAAACAACCGCCTGGCCCTCAGCCTCGCCGGCATGGAGCCCCTGCGCCCCGGCACCGCCCCCCAGCCCGTGCCCACGCGCCATGGCGAGCCCTCCCTCTTCAAGCACGTGCTTTACGTCATCCGCGAAAACAAGACCTATGACCAGGTGCTGGGCGACATAAAGCAGGGCGACGGGATGAAGGAACTGTGCATCTTCGGCGAGGAGGTGACGCCTAACACTCACGCGCTGGCAACCGAGTTCACCCTGTTCGACAACTTCTACTGCAGCGGCTCCAAAAGCCCCGACGGCCATTCGTGGACCGACGAGGCCTACGTCACCGACTACCTGGAGCGCGCCTATGGCGGCTTCACCCGCAGCTATCCTTATGAAGGCAGCGATCCGCTCGCCTTTGCCCCTTCCTCCTTCATCTGGGACAACGCGCTGGCCCACCAGGTGGCCTTCCGCAACTACGGCGAGTTTTGCAAGACCGCCTACGGCCCCGGCCGCGTCACGTGGGCCGATGTGTACGCCGATTACCAGAACGGCACCCGCAACATCACCACCCGCGTCGAGCCCAACCTCGCCTCCCTCGCGCCGTACACCCACCCCGCGTGGCCCGGCTTCCCCCTGCACACCCCCGATGTCGTCCGCGCCCGCCTGTTCAAGGAGGAGATGGCACGTTTTGAAAAGGAAGGGCGCATGCCCGGCCTGCTGCAGCTCTTCCTGCCGCAGGATCACACCTCCGGCACCACCCCTGGCTATCCCACCCCTCGGGCCATGGTGGCCGACAACGACCGCGCGCTGGGCGAGATCGTCGAGACCGTGACGAAGAGCCGCTTCTGGCCGGAGACCTGCATCTTTGTGGTCGAGGACGATCCGCAGAGCGGCTACGACCATGTGGACGGTCACCGCACCGTGGCGCTGGTCATCAGTCCTTACACCCGCCGCCACCATGTTGATCATATGAACTACAACCAAACCGGCATGGTAAAGACCATTGAGCTGATCCTCGGCCTGCCGCCGATGAACCAGCTCGACCTGTGCGCTACCGCCATGCGCGGCTGCTTCGCCTCGCAGGCTGATCCCGCGCCTTTCGAAGCGCTCCCGGCCCGCATCCCGCTCGACGAGATGAACCCGCCCTTGGGCAAGCTCAAGGGTGCCGCGTTGAAGTGGGCGCGCAAGTCCATCGCCATGTCGTTTGAAAAGGAGGACGAGGCCGACGACCTCACCCTCAACCGCATCATCTGGCACTCTCTCCGCGGCAACAAACCCTTCCCTGAAAAGTGGGTGCTGAAAGACTCTGATGACGATGATGACTAACCCTTAGCGGGATTTTGACATTTTCTTTCTGGAAGGATGAATGAAATCACGTCCAAATACGCCCAAGAGCCAAGCCCGTAACGAAAATATGGGCGTCTCATCACCCATCCTCATCCTACCATGAAATCCAGCATCCTCGCCCTTGGCGCCATCATTGGCCTGTTCGTCTTCACCCCCGGCACCAGCCTGCGCGCCGAAAGCCGCGCCGCCTCCGCCATCGACCAGCTCGACAAGGCCAAGCACTCCGAGCATCCCATCCAGCACCTTGAAGAAGCCCGCCACTACCTTGAGGAGTCCGACCGTGTGAAGCGCGGCGAGAAGTGGGAAGCCCTTGAGCAGGTCCGCGCCGCCATCGAGTCCGTCCGCCGTGGCGAACACCGTGCCATGGAAGAGCACATCGAGCGCGCCATCCACGACATCAAGGAAGGCAAGAAGTAAGCGCTTCCCGGTCACTTCGATCACTTTCAGCCGGCGGATTGGGAGGTCCGTCGGCTGTCTTGTTTTAGCCTCACACCAGTGCCTCCAGGGCAGTCTCCACATCGGGCGGCTGCCACCACACCGGAAGGCCGAGATCCGCATGCAGCACGCGGGCGGCATTGTAGCCGCACAGGCCGGTGACGTTGCCACCGGGATGGGTGGACCCGCCGCAAAGGTAAAGGCCTTCCACCGGCGAACGATAGCGGCCGGCTCCGACGAAGGGACGATCGGCTCCCACCTGCCCTGAGGCGAACGAGCCCACCAGCAGGTCACCGCGCCGCATGTTGGCCAGGCTTTGTTCCGTATCAAGCGGAGTGCGTTCGAAATGGTGTATCACAGCATCCTCAAGGTTCGGTGCGTGGCGGGTCCACAAGCGCAGCATCTCCTCACCATGCGCGGCGGCATGCCGGGGCCATTCTTTGGCATCGCCATGCAGGGCATAGGGCAGCTTCTCCCACATGAAGCCGGTATGCCTGCCCTCCGGGGCCTGGCTGGGATCGAACAACGTCGGCACCGCGCCCCACATCACCGTGCGCGGTATCTGGCCCTGCTCATGCGCCGCGACGATGTCGTGGAACTGCCGCCAGTCCTCCAAGCCCAGGATGGTCATGAAGGCCTGGTTCAGCTCCGGCCTGTGCTGGGCAGCGGTGTAGCGCGGCGGTTCGCGCAGGCTGACATTGAGGGCAAACAGCGGTGCCAGCAGGTTGTACTCAAAGGCGGCGGCACGTTCGCGCAGATGTGAGGGCGCGGCATCGGCGGGAATGAGGTCAAGAAAGGTCTGCTGGGGATTGAGGCCTGAGGCGACGAACCGGGATGCCTCCAACCGCGTTCCATCGGCGAGCTCCACGCCCGCGGAGCGGCCTTGACGTACAAGGATGGAACTCGGCGTGGCATTGAGCAGCAATTCGCCGCCGTGCTGCCGCAGGTCACGCACCAAAGCCTCAGCCAGACGCGCGGAACCGCCGACGCACATCTGCGCCTTGTGCGGGCTAGCGAGCAGGGTCGGGATGCTGTGGCCGAAGCCCTTGAGCCGCAGGTCCACCTCGCGCAGGCCGTTAAAAAACAGCATCCCCGCACGCACCACGGGGTGCTCGAACTCGCGCTCGACAAACTCCAAGGGAGACAGCGCGGACACCTCCAGCAACCGGCGGCCAGGAGCGGAGCGCATCAACAGTTCGCGACGCCGCTCAGGTTCCAGCGGCGGTGACTGAGCCTCCGGGATGAGGATGCGCTCCACGATGGGGCGGAACTCCGCAGCCCAGCGACGCATGTTTTCCGCATCCTTCAACGAGAAGCGGGCGACGGATTCAAAGGTGCGGTCAAGATCTGTCCACCACTCCAGCGAGCGGCCATCGGGCAGGATCATGGCGACATTCAGCGCCGGCTCGAGATAGCGGGCGCCATGCGCCTCCAGCTCCAGATCGCGATACCAGGGCATGGCGGTGATGGCCCGATGAAAAAAGGAGTGCGTGTTGTAACGAAAGCCGGCTTCGTCTTCGAGAGTGGCCAGGCCGCCGCCGGCCAGGGCGTTGCGTTCGATGACGGTGACCTTCACCCCGCTGCGCGCCAGGTAGCAGGCCAGCACGAGCGCATTGTGACCGCTGCCAAGGATGAGGCCATCGGGATTCACTTGTGCTCCACCTCCTGGGCGAAGCCGCGGACGATGTTGCCCTGCACGACGATGTCCCTGGTCTCCGCCCCCTCGCGCACGGCGCTGCGCTTCGCCGGGCCGCGGGTGTCCTCGATTGTGTTGCCGGTGATGTGGATGCTCTGCGTGCCGCCCTGGATGTCGATGGCCGCGCCGGCGTCACCGCCGTTGTCGCGCAGGGTGTTGGTCTCCACCCGGTTGCGGTGGCCGGCGAAATCCGCGCCGCGTTCGGGCCGGAACAGGATGCCAGCCTCGCGGCTGCCAATGATGGTGTTGCCGATGATCAGGTTGTCTGTATCATGGTGTCCCACAGACACGCCCACTTTGTTGCAGGTGATGAGGTTGTTTTCGGCCAGGCCGTGCTTCACGCCCCAGCAGAAGAACAGGCCGATGTTGTTGCCGCGCAGCACGTTGTCCCGCATGACGGGCCGCTGCGAGCCGGAGCCAGGGTGAAGGCCCAGGCCGCTGTGGCCTTCGCTGATACAGTGCTCCACCACCACGTCATGGCAGATCTGCCAGCTCAGCCCGTCGCCGTGGTAGTTGCGGGCGTGCACACGGCGCATGGTGATGCGGTTGCAGTCCTGCAGGAACACGCAGCCCGCGTAGTTGCCATCCAGCTCCTCGTTATGCTCGCGGTTGCCGTCCAGCACGATGTCCTCAATGGCGCAGTCCTCGATGAACTCGCCGCTGATGATCGGAAAAAGAGTGGAGACAGTGCCGTTGCCAAGCCGCCAGACGTTCTCGCGCAGCGCCTTGTCCAGCTTGAACCGCGGGCCCGTGCGGGCCACCAGCGTACGCTTGATCACCACTTGCCTTCCAGTGCCGGGCTCCTTGGTGCGCAGGCATACGCCGTCGCCAAGCTGAAAGGCGGAAGGATCGGCAAGGGTGATCTCCTGGTCAAACCAGTCGCTGTCCGCCGCGAGCGTAGTGGTGGCGCTGGGCTCCTTGATGAGCACGGTCTTCTCCCCTTCCCCAACCAGCCGCACGTGCGAAGCCAGGTACACCGAATTGCGCAGCCGGTAAGTGCCCGCGAGCACCTTCACCGTGCCGCCGCCGAGGCGCGCCACATAGTCCACCGCCGCCTGGATGGCCTTCTCCGAGCTGCCGCGGATGGAGGCGTTTTCATCCGGCCCCACGCTGATGTTGAGACGCTCGGCCCAGTCGGGCTGCGATACCATGTCGCCGGACGTTTGCCGCACCTGCTTGATCGGCGGAGGTTCAACGGCGAAGGCGCAGCATCCAAGCAGCAGGAACATGGGCAGGGCTAGGATCTTCATGGCGAACAGGGGGCATACGGAGCGGCCGCGTCAAGCCTTTCCGTTGCCGAAGCTACAAGACCGGGCATTACCGCAACGTTCACTGCCCATCCATGAAACTGCCTGTCCTGCTTCTTGCCTTCGCCAGCAGCCCGCTGATTGCGGCGCCGCTCACGGTCTTTACCCATGGGAAAATCGTAACGGTGGATGACACCTTCTCCATCACAGACGCAATGGCCGTGGATGGCGGGCGCATCGTTGCCCTGGGCCAGGCGGCGAAGGACCTTGCCACGGCGCATCCCGAAGCCACGCAGGTGGACCTGGGCGGGAAGATGATGCTGCCGGGGCTGATGGATTCGCACGCCCATCCGGTAGGCGCGGCGGTCCATGAGTTCGACCACGAGGTGCCCGACATTGGCGACATCCCGCAGCTTCTCGACTACATCGCCTCGCGAGCGAAGCTGCTGCCGGAGGGATCGCAGATCTATGTGCGGCAGATCTTCATCACACGACTGAAGGAGCAACGCTATCCCACGCGCGAGGAGCTGGACCGCGCGGCACCAAAGCACCCGGTGCACTTCAGCACCGGGCCGGACAGCATGCTCAACAGCCTCGCCTTGAAGCTCGCCGGCATCGACCGCAACTTCAAGATCCCCGATGGCGAACCGGGCAAGATTGAGCACGAGGCCAACGGCGAGCCCACTGGCCTGATGCACAGCTACACCCCGAAGATCAAGGCCAAAGCCTACACCAAGAAACCCAACGCCGAGCAGACGCGGGAACTGGTGAAGAAGCTCTTCACCGATTACAACTGCGAGGGCTTCACCACCATCGCTGACCGCGGAGCCACCGAAGCCAACATCGACGTGTACAAGGCGCTGTACGATGCGCACCAGCTCACGGTACGGCTGCGGCTTTCGCACACCTTCCCCACCGGCTCGATGTGGCGCACCACCGAGCACGCCATCGACGACATCATCAACCACCCGCTGCGCAAGCCCGACCCGATGCTGCAAATCGTGGGCACCAAGGTGTGGCTCGATGGCGGCATGCTCACAGGCAGCGCCTTCATGCAGGAGCCCTGGGGCGTGAGCCGCATCTACGGCATCGATGATCCGCAGTACCGCGGCGTGCAGCAGATCAAGCGCGACGAGCTGGTGAAGATGGTGCGCAAGGTGGCCGCCTCGGGCCTGCAATTCACCGCCCATAGTGTGGGCGACGGCGCGGTGAAGCTGCTGCTGGATGTGTACGACGAGGTGAACAAGGACACGCCGGTAACGCCGACGCGGCCCTGCATCACCCACTGCAACTTCATGACGCCCGACAGCATCGCCAAGGCCGCCGAACTCGGCGCGGTGATCGACCTGCAACCCATCTGGTTTTGGATGGACGGGAACACGCTCAACAAGCAGTTCGGCAACGAGCGCATGAACCGCTTCCAGCCGCTGCGCGCCATCTTCGATGCCAAGGTGCCGGTGGGCGGCGGCAGCGACCACATGCAGAAGATCGGCGGCCTGCGCTCGATCAATCCCTACAATCCCTGGCTGGGCATGTGGATCGCCGTGGCCCGCAAAGCTCGCTTTATGGAGGCCCCTTTGCATCCAGAAAACGGCCTCACTCGCGAGGAGGCGCTGCGCATGTACACCATCAACAACGCCAGGGTGCTCCTTCAGGAAAAGGACACCGGCTCCCTGGAAGCCGGCAAGTGTGCGGACTTCATCATCGTTGACCGCGACGTGCTTGCCTGCCCGCTGGATGACCTGAAGGACACGCGGGTGCTGGAGACGTGGCTGGGCGGGGCGAGGGTTTGGAGGAGGTAGGGTGAAAGGCGAGGGCTTTCTTGAAGCCGGAGGCTTCGCAGGTTGTAGCCGGTGGTTGAGCGAGCTGGCGAGCGACACCACCGGTTGTGATACAGCACAGGACAGCATCCCGGAGGGATGCCAGCCCCATGGTGAGCGGACGCGGATGACGCCTTTTCATTGGCCATGCCGGCTGGCACCCCTGCCGGGGTGCGGCCTCTCGCGCATTGTGTTCCGGTGGTGTCGCTCGCAAGCTCGCTCAACCACCGGCTACAACCTGTGAAGCCTCCGGCTTCCGGAAAAGGCTTCGCAGCCCCGGAACGAGGAAACAACGGCCAAGCTCTTGGGCGCCGGGCACCTCAATGCTCGTGCTCGGCCACCGTCACGCTAAGCACTTCCTCCACGGAGGTGTAGCCCTGCATGATCTTGCGCACGCCGTACTCGCGCATGAAGCGGTAGCCATCCTTGATGGCCTGCTGCAGCAGATCGGCATGGGGTGCGCGGCGGGTGATGAGTTCGCCCAGTGCGGCGGTGATGCGGATCACCTCGTAGATGGACATACGGCCACGGTAGCCAGTGTGCCGGCACTTCTCGCAGCCGCCTTCATGGGCGTGATAGATAGTGCCGGTGACCGGGCCAGTGTGCTTCAGCTCGCGCAGCTTGTCCTCGGGATGCGGCTCGACCTCCCGGCATTCCGGGCAGAGCACGCGCACGAGACGCTGGGCAAAGAAGGCACGCACCGAGGTGGCCACGAGGAAGGGCTCCACGCCCATGTCGATGAGACGGGTGATGCCGCCGAGCGCATCATTGGTGTGCAGGGTGCTGAACACCAAGTGACCTGTTAGGGCAGCGCGGATGGCGATTTCAGCTGTTTCCACGTCGCGCATTTCCCCCACCATCACCACGTTGGGGTCACCACGGAGAATGGAGCGCAGGCCGACGGCGAAGGTGAGCTGGATCTCCGGCTTCACGGCGATCTGCACCACGCCTGGAAGCTTGTGTTCCACCGGGTCCTCGATGGTGACAATGCGGCGATGCTCGGTGTTGAGCTGGGAAAGGAAAGTGTAGAGCGTGGTCGATTTACCGGAACCCGTGGGGCCGGTGATGAGCACGATGCCGTTGGGCTTCTTCAGCAGCACCTCCACCTCGCGGCGCAGGTCAGGCTCCAGCCGCAGGCGGTCGAGGGTGAACTTTTCCTGGCCCAAAAGTCGCAGGCTGATGCTCTCGCCTTCCACGGAAGGAATGGTGGCCACGCGAACGTCGATGAACTGCGCACCGATCTGCAGGTTGATACGACCATCCTGCGGCAGGCGGCGCTCGGCAATGTCGAGCTTGGCCATCACCTTCAAGCGGGCCAGCACGGACTGCTGCAGGGCCTTGATGTTTTCCGGCACGGGCAGCTCGCGCAGGCGGCCGTCGATGCGGTAGCGCAGGCGCAGGGTGTCTTCCATCGGCTCCACGTGAATATCCGTGGCGTGCTGCTCCAGGGCCTCGCGAATGATCTGGTTCACGAACTTCACCACCGTGGCTTCTTCGTCTTCCACCTCATCGATGACGTTGGCTTCATCGCGCTGCTCGAAGTCCGCCACGTCCACTTCACGGCCGCGCAGGATTTCATCAAACACATCGGCGCCCACGCCGTAAAAGTCGCGCAATGCGGCTAACAACCGCTTGCGAGGCGCCACCACCCAGCGCACCGCGGCATCCACATCGCGGGCCACAGATTGACGGGCCACGAGATCGAACGGATCGCAGGTGGCCACGCTGATTTTTCGGTGAGACTTGCCTTCCTCGGGGACGATGGCGATGGGCAGCAGGCGGTGCTTCAGGGCCACGCGGGCCGGCATCAGGCGCTTCAGTTCCGGCGCATCGGCAGAATCCGGTGCGGGCAGCTGCACCCAGGGCAGTTGCAGGCCGATGGCCAGATTGGCCAGGAAGCTTTCCTCATCCAGCGCGCCGGTGTCCAGCAGAGTGTTCACCATGGATGAGCTGGCGCTCACCGAAGGCAGGGCCATGCCGTGGCCGCCGGCGGCCTCCATGCATTGCACGACGAGTTGACGAGTGTTTTTAATCATCGGGCGGTTTGCAGGGCTCGTTCCATGTCCTCGCGGCTGCCAGCCGGGAAGAGGCTGCCATCGACGGCATCGGGGCTGGGCGGAATAGGCAGCGGATCGTTAGGCTGGGCGGGCACGCTGATCTGGTCCGCGTCCTGTTCCGGCTGGTAGCCATACTTTTGCAGAAGGCCGGCGATCACGGTGATGGCCTGTGGCATGGTGCCAGCCTCTGCATTAAGCTTGTCGGCCAGGTCCTTGCGGTAAAATCCCTTGAACACAGCCTCGCCCACCACGCCCAGGCTGCCATCGGCGGCCGGTGCGGTGGCGAGGTGCTCGTCGTCGGAGGTCATGAGATGACCGGTGAGCGTGAAGGCCACCACATCCGTGTGGGCCTGGCGGTTGGCATCAAAGTAAGTCACCTGTGTGTCGAGGGCGCCGCTGGCCTGGTACAGGGACTGCGAGGTGCCGACATTGGCGCTCGCCGAGATCACGGCGCGACGCTTTGCCGCATTGGCCGCCACAAAGTAGCGCGCGCCGTTCTGCGCCAGGGCGAAGTAGTGGCCGCCGTTCTCCTCCGTGGTGAAGACCAGCGAAGCCGGGCCGCCCTTCATCGGAGCAATCAGGTAGGCGCCGGAGTAATGCACGAAATTCACGCTGCTGGCTTCCTCTGCCAGCATGCGCATGTCATACACCACCCATTGCGCGGAGGCCGGCAGGGCACCAAGCAGGAGCAGCAGCGCGCCGAGCAGGCGCGGACGGAGAAAAAGAGGGATGGGCGATGCCATATGCCGTAATAGATGATTCAAGGGGGCTTGTCGAGTGAAGGAGACAAGGGGAATGGGAGTTGTGTTCAACGTGGGAGCTTTTGCTGCGAAGGCATCGGCTTGGCGAAGGTGCTCCTGAGACGGGACCTAGGGGACTGAGGGGACCTACAAGGTCCGCAAAGCCAGTGTGCTTGGCAGAGCCTTGTAGGTCCCCTCAGTCCCCTAGGTCCCGTTTCAGGAAATCTTAGCCGTGCCCACCGCCCCCAATCACACCGCGCTGAAAGCCATCTCCACCTCGAAGCCGCCCTCCTCGCGGTTGCGCGCGGTGACACTTCCGCCACAGGCCTCCACACAGCTTTTTACAATGGCCAGACCAAGCCCCACGCCACCGGTCTCGCGGCTGCGCGCCTCATCCGGGCGGTAAAAGGCATCGAACAACCGTGGCAGCGATTCCTCTGGCACGCCGGGGCCCTGATCGGCCACCTTGATATGGACTTCCGCGCCTGATCGCACGGCACTCACTTGCACCGGCCCGGCGAAGCTGGCGTAGCGCACGGCATTGCGCACAAGGTTGCCAAGCGCCCGCAGCAGCAGGCGCGAATCGGCCTGCACCTGGATGCCTGGCGGCACATCGCTCACCACATGGCCGTCGCCTTCACGCTCCACCACCTCCGTGACGATATCCTCCAGGCCCAGGGCCTGCAGCGGCGCATCGGGCGCACGCAGGCCGGCCTTGGAGAAGCAGAGCAGCTCGTTGACCAGGTCGCGCATCTCGCGCACCTCCTCCTGCACATCGCTCAGCCGTTCGTGCAGGTCCGCGGGGGCGCGTTGCTCCATCACGCCGAGGCCCATCTCCATGCGCACCAGCGGCGAGCAGAGCTCGTGGGCGATGTCGCCGAGAAAGCGCTTCTGGCCGGTGACAAAGCCCGAAAGCCGGGCGGACATCATGTTGATCGCATGGCCCAGACGACCCAGCTCGTCGCGTCGCTGCTCATTGATGCGCACATCGAAATTGCCCTCCGCGATCTGCTCGGTGGCGCGGGTCATCTTTGAAATCGCGCGGGTGAGGTTGCGCACCAGCGGCAGCCAGAACAGGAAGGAAAACAGCAGCAGCGCCACGCCCCAGTACAACCAGGGCCGGGGGTTGAAAAGCAGCCCGCTGTCCGCCAGTGAGTGGATGCGGCCGACGAGGGTCACAGGGGTATCCCTGCCCTGCTCCTGCTCGCGCACCGGGGCACGAATCAGCAGCCAGTAGGCACCAGGAGAGTCCGTGCGAATCAGCTCCAGCGGGAAGGCAAACGAAGCCGGGGAGCCCGTGGGACCGCCATCACCCTCGTATTCCTCCGGGCCGCCGGGAGGGCCACCATTGGGAGGGCCGTCGTGCGATCTTCCCGGACCACCCGGACCACCTAGACCGCCCGGCCCCTCCTGACCTCCAGGGCCATTGGGACCGCCGGGACGTTCCTGCCGCCGCTGCGGCGGACCATCCCCGGGGCCTTCGCGATCCGTGGCGGAAAACTGCCGCTCAAAAGGGTCCGCAAAAATAGTCTCCAACGGCCCCAGGTGCGGCGGCGGTGGCAGCGCCCTGGGTGGCGGAGGCCCATGATTGTGCGCGGGCTCTGGCGCCTTCCCCAGCGCATCCCTCACCACGGCTGGCAGCTTGAGCTCCGGCCCCACGATCTTTTCCCCATGATTGGAATACACGGAGAGTTTCAGATGATAGGCGAGGCCGAACCGGTTGAGCACCTCCTCATGAAACTCCGAAGGGGTGTGGGCCAGCTCGGCGATGAGCACCTCTGTCATGGACTGGATGCGCTGGCGGGAGTCGCTGGCCAGCAGCCAGTCCGTGGAATTGCCGAAGCGCGCCCGCAGCAGGGTGAAGGCCACGGCGCCCACCACCAGCAGGTTCAGCATGAACCAGATGATGATCTTCGCGTACAGGGGAAAGGGCGTCTTCATGTAGGGTGGAAAAGATCAGCGGGCCTGCTTGATGAGCATGTAACCGGCCGCTCGCAGGGTGCGGATGAAGCGCGGGTTCTTCGCATCATCGCCCAGCTTGCGGCGCAGGGCGGAAATGTGCACGTCCACGCTGCGGTCGAAGACTTCGTATTCGCGGTCGCGAATCTCATCGAGGAGCTGCTCGCGGGTCTTCACCCGGCCGTGGGCCTTGGCCAGGCTGAGCAGCAGATCGAACTCCACGGGCGTGACCACCACGGGCTTGTCATCCAGGATCACCGTGCGGGTGGCAGGGCTGATCCGCAGGCCGCCGAGGATGATGTCATCGGTGGATTCATCCACAGCGGGCCGCACACGCACTGCTCGGCGGGTGACGGCGCGCAGCCGCGCCAGCAGCTCGCGGGTGGAGAAGGTCTTGGGCAGGTAATCGTCGGCGCCGATCTCCAGGCCCACGATCCTGTCTGCCTCATCCCCACGGGCGGTGAGCATGAGCACCGGCACATCGCTAGTGCGGCGGATGCGCTTGAGCACTTCGAACCCGTCCATGCCCGGCAGCATCAGGTCCAGGATCACCGCCTCCCAGCCAGTTTCGGCCACCTTTTCCACGCCTTCCGGCCCGGTATGAACGGCCTCCACCGCATAGCCCAGCGGGCCGAGGTAGTCAGCAATCAGCCGGCAGAGCTTGCGGTCATCATCAATGACCAGCAGGCGATGGGCGCCGGCTTCGGCATCGTGGGAAACATGGTGGATCATCGGGAGAGGATCGGGCAGGTATGGAGGAACAGTCGGCCTTGAAAGGCGGGATGTGGCAAACTTTACACAAGCTTAACCATTTTGCATGGGATTGGGAGGCATGCGAAGTGCAGAGACTGCATCTTGTTTTTGACTTGGATCCGGTGCGATTCGGTCGGATTGACCTGGAATTGGAGCGGGGAGCCGGTGGGGAATAGGCGAGGAACGGGGGCAGCAGTACGGCATGAAAAGCGGTGGGGATTAACCTGCCGGTTGTCGAGGGAAAAGCAGGCTAAGAAAGCCCTATTTCCAGCCGTTGATGGTGCTCATGAGCTCCTCCAGCCTGTTTGCCGTCGTGGCGCTTGTTCTCTGCCTGGTGATGCCCGCGCGGGGTGCTGTCCCTGCCCTCACCCCTGACGAAACGCAGGCCGCCGCCAGCCTCGCCGTTTTGAGCCATTCCGAAAGTCCTGTTGCCGAGCAGACGGCGGCGGCCAAAACCCTTCGCCAGGTGTTGGAAAAAGCCGCATTCGGCAACGCCGGGCCCGTCACCCTTAGACTTAACCACGCTCTCGCCTACCGGTCACTGCCTCAGATCATCAACCTTATGTCCATCCCCGAAACTGGCGGAGCCTTCAGCGTGATGCCCTTCCTTCAAGGTGCCTGCCTAGGGACAAGCCAGCCAGTCTGGCGCGAGTGGCTCGCCCAGCACAAGACCGCGGAATCCATCCTCTGGTCTTGGCCCGACCTGCCTGTCGCCGAGCCCTCGGGCAAGTGATAGCTTCAGGAGCCCGGGGTTGAACAACCTCGGGGCAAGGCAGCGAAGGTGTTTCCAATCCCGGAGGGATTGCCCAATGTGCACGGCGCTTGAAAAGGTTCACCGCGCATTGGCCAACCCCTCTGGGGTTGAATATTCTCGTCGCACAAAACCGGGGGTTAGGAACCTCGTTATTACACACAGGTTATTGGGGGGGATGGAGGCCTGACTTTATGAGGCTTGCCTCATAGACTGACCGAGGCGCAAAGCAGGCCGGAGACCGGCTGTAGCTGGGCTCTTCGAGCCCGGAGGCGTGGCGGAGGTTCGCAGCCCAACGGACCGTTCCAAGCGGGTGCCAACGTGGCGGTGGAGATGGACGAGCTCTTCAGGTCCGGCCTCGAAGAGGCCAGCTACAGCAGCTCCCGTGCTGCGCTGCGGTTTCATTGGTCTCTTGCGCAAAGCCTCGATGCCGGCCTTGTCGAAGCTCCGTGCCCCACAAGGAGGGGCGCGCATCTTGCCGCCGTCGGAAACCTGCGGCGCAGCCGCCATGCCATCCAATCGCCAGGAACTCCCACGGCTTCTCGTTGGTTTGTCGCGGCTCCGCCGCAGGTTTTTCGACGGCGGCAAGATGCACGCCGCTCCTTAGGGGGCACACGGTCGCACTTGAGCAAGGGGTGACTTCCTTCGCACAATAACTTGTGTGTAATAACGAGGGGTTTACCCCCCCGGCTACTCGGGGAGAACCGCTCTGCGGTTCAAGGCGAATACCCTTTCGATAGGGCCATGAAATAATTTCAAATGCTTTAGCCTCACTTCCTGCTCCTCCGCCGCTTCGGCTCATCAAGATCGATGTTCAGCACGATGGGCCGGTGGTCGCTGCCTTTGTCGAAGTCGGTGGCGGTGAAGATGAAGCAGTCGCTGTCCTTCACATGCGGGCGGAGGGCGGGGCTGAGGAAGAAGTAGTCGATGCGGGAGTACAGGTCGTGCAGGTCCCAGAAGTGGGTCCAGAACTGGCCGTGGCATCGAGAAGGCGCACCTCGTGCAGCAGGAGAGGCGGCGTGGCGCGGTTGCCGATGATCTCTTCAAGCGCGGCTTCGCGGGGGTCTTCATTGAAGTCGCCATAGACCATCAGCTTGTCGAGCGGGGCGGTGGTGAGGATGCGGTCGAGGTGCTCGCGCAAAAGGTGGGCTTCGTTGCGGCGCATCAGGGCCTGGTCGCCCTCGCTC
>FTBX01000247.1_pt1 | contig 15218 bp, 14 predicted proteins | sample 1639461 | NCBI WGS metagenome assembly FTBX01 (sample SAMEA3914864, study PRJEB12502) | metagenome | biome: forest; material: soil | place: USA | collected 2012-03-12 | depth 0.3 m
CGGAGCCCCAGGTGCCGCACGCGGTGCCTGTGCCTTCGCCCGTTTCACCGCCCGTGGCGCAGGCTCCCCCGGCCATTCCGGTGGAGAGATCGCCAGGCACGGAGGATGCGCTTGCGAAGCGTGCGATTGAGTTTGTCACCAGTTGCATTGGCGCTCCGGGCCGCGAGAACGGCCTTACCCAGGAGCAGGTGGATGCCGCCGCTGCCTACTTTGCCGATCCCACCCTGATCCGCGGCCTGGGCCAGCAGCCCGTCTCCGCGATCAAGGCCAGCATCCACAACCGCCAGAACGAATGGCCAAAGTGGAAGGAGGTCATCCACTACATCAATGCCCAGCCTGCCTCCGATCCGCAATGCCGGGAGGTGACCGCCCTCATCAGCTACTCCGGCGAGAGCCCGGAGAAGGGCGTCGCCCAGGGCGTGGTGCGGGGCCATTACGTTGTCAGCTTCAGCGATCCGCGGGACCCGCACATCATTGAACTCTGGACGGACGACCAAAAGCCCCAATAGTCTGGCATGAACGCACCGCAACATGACGTGGAAGGGCTGGTCGTCGTCATCGCGGGCGGCACCTCCGGCCTGGGCCTTTCCGCCGCCCGGCAACTGGTGGCCCAGGGTGCGAAAGTGGCGGTGTGGGGGCGCTCCCAGGAGACGCTTGATCAGGCCATGGCGGAGCTGGGTGGCAGCGCCATCGGCTTCACTGGCGATGCCGCGGACCCTGCGACGGCTCCAAAGGTGATCGATGCGGCAGTGCAAGCCTTTGGCCGCATGGATGCCCTGTACCACGTGGCCGGTGGCAGCGGCCGCTCCAAAGGTGACGGTCCGCTGCATGAAATGACCGATGAGGGCTGGCGCTACACGGTCGATTTGAACCTCAGTTCGGTGACCTATTCGAACCGCGCCGCCCTCCGCCAGTTCCTGCGCCAGGGCGGGGGAGGCTGCATTCTCAACATGGGCAGCGTGCTGGGCTGGTCGCCCTCGCCCGAGCACTTCGCCAGCCACGCCTATGCGGCCACCAAAGCGGCCATCATCGGCCTCAGCCGCGCCACGGCGAGCTACTACGCTCAGGACAACATCCGCGTGAATGTCATCGCCCCGGCGCTGGTGGAAACGCCAATGTCCAGACGGGCCTTTGGCAACGAGGAGATCATGAGCTTTGTGGCCGCCAAGCAGCCGCTGGACGGCGGCCGTGCGGGCCTGCCTGAGGATGTCGATGGCGCTGCGCTTTTCCTTCTGTCCAGGCAGGCGCGCTTTATTACCGGGCAGGTCCTGGCCGTGGACGGCGGCTGGACCGTATCAGAAGGCAGAACCACACGCGGATGAAGCTGAGGACCACGAAAAACAAGCCACGGGTGCTCGCCATTGGCGACATCCATGGCTGCCTTGCCGCGCTGCAACTGCTCGAACGCAACGTGGCGTTCCGGCAGGAGGACACGGTGGTGACCGTGGGTGATTACATCGACCGCGGCCCCGACTCCAAGGGGGTCATCGATTTTCTCGTGGAGCTGCGCATGCGCACCCAGCTCGTCACTCTGCGCGGCAACCATGAGGTCATGATGCTCATGGCCCGAAGCAAGGGGCTGGAATTCTTTGAGGCCTGGCTCAGCGCCGGCGGCGAATCCACCATGCTTTCCTTTGATGCGGAGAATCTCGACCAGGTTCCTGATTCCTGCTGGGACTTTCTGGAGACCACCAGCCCCTACCATGAGACCGAGCGGCACTTCTTCGTGCACGCCAACGCCCGGGCCCTGGTCCCGCTGGAGCTGCAGAGTGAAAACGTGCTTTTTTGGGAGCGCTTCACCGGCAAGGAGCCGCCGCATTGCTCAGGCAAGACCATGATCTGCGGCCACACACCGCAGCATTCCGGCGAGCCGGCCAACATCGGTCATGCGGTTTGCATCGACACCTGGGCCTATGGCCGTGGCTGGCTCACCTGCCTGGATGTGAACACCGGTGAGTACTGGCAGGCCCGCCAGAGCGGCGAAACACGCAAGGGCCGCCTTGCCCCGCCATGAGGTATGGCATCGGCATCGACCTGGGCGGCACGCGCATCAAGTCTGCCCGGTTTGACCTGGAGAGCGGCCGGCTGCTGCACTCGGCCCTGGCACCCACGCGAGATGGGGAGATGCTCGACGGCCTGCCTGCTTTTGCCGCAGGGGTGCGTGAACTGGTCCAGGCTCACGAGGCAGAGATGGGCACCCAGGCATCGGTGGTGGGCGTTTCAGCGCCGGGCCTGGCCGCGCGCGATGGTTCCTGCATCCGTTTCATGCCCGGCAAGCTGCAAGGCCTGGAAAACCTGGTGTGGAGCGAGTTTTTAGAGCGCCCCGCCCGTTGCCTGAACGATGCGCATGCGGCCCTCATGGGCGAGATCTGGCAAGGGGCGGCCCGCGGCAAGAGCGATGTCGTGATGCTCACCCTGGGCACGGGTGTGGGCGGTGCTGTCGTCTGTGATGGCCGGCTTGTTCAGGGGCACCTGGGGCGGGCCGGTCACCTGGGTCATGTCACCGTGGATCTGCACGGTCCGCTGGATGCCACCGGCAGCCCTGGCAGCATTGAGTATGAAATCGGCAACGGCCATCTGGCGCAGCGCAGCCAGGGCCGTTTCCACATGACCAGCGACCTGCTTGATGCCGTCGAACGCGGCGAAGCGGAAGCCATCGCCTTGTGGGAGCGTTCGGTGCGGGCCCTGGCGGCGGCCATCGCGGGCATGATCAATTGCTTTGACCCAGAGGTTTTTCTCATTGGCGGCGGCATCGCCAATGCCTGGACTCATCTTGAGTCCAGATTGCACGGCTGGCTCGATCAGTATGAGTGGCGTCCCGGCGGCCACCGTGTTCCTGTGCTGCATGCCACGCTGGGTGAGTGGGCCGGCTGCCACGGGGCCGTTCACTTTGCCATGCACACCTTGAATGCTTGAACCCTTGAATTACTGACAGGCCCGTCCTTTGTTATCTCATGACCCCCGCTGAAGACTATCTTACCAAGAGTGCCGGACTTATTTCCGCCGTGCTCCACCAGCTTCCCGCCGTGCAGGCGGCGGCGGACCTCTTTGCCGCCACCATCCTGCGCGGCCAGATGGTGCATGTCTTCGGCTCTGGCCACAGCCGCATCATGGTGGAGGAGATGTGGCCGCGCTACGGCTCCTTTCCGGGTTTCAATCCCATCGTGGAGCTGTCTCTTTCCTTCCACAACCTGGTGGTGGGCGCCAATGGCCAGCGCCAGGCCATGTTCCTGGAAAACGTCAGCGGTCTGGCCGAGCGCATCCTGCGCAATTTTGACCTCAAGGAACGCGACAGCGCCCTGGTCATTTCCTCGAGCGGCTGCAACGTGGTGCCGGTGGAGATGGCCGAGGAATTTCGCCGCCGCGGGGTGAAGGTGGTGGCCATCATCAGCAAAGCCCACAGTGATGCGAGCACCAGCCGTCATCGCGATGGCAAAAAGCTGCAGGATTTTGCCGACATCGTGCTCGATACCGGCGCACCGGTGGGGGATGCGATGGTGACCATCGAAGGCCTGGAAACCCCGGTCGCTCCCGGTTCCACCATTGGCGGCTGCCTGCTGGTGAACACCATCAAGGCTGAAGTGGCCGCCCGGCTTACCCGTGCCGGACGGCCTCCCAAGGTGCTCACCGCCTCCGCCGTCGTTGGGGCGGCCAAGGCGGCTTCCTTGTTTGAATCCGCCTACGATGAGCATGCCCGCCGCCTGGCCGGTTACTACTCCGACCTGGGCGGCTGAGCTTCACTTCACCGCATCCGGCGATGACGGCGCACCAGCGCCAGCAAGCCGATCACGCCGATCAAAAGCCCGCCGCCGGGCTCAGGCACCGGGCTGGCGGTGATGTTCAGGTTTGTTACCGTGGCAAAATCCGTTCCTTGGCCCAGGGCCGTGGCGCCCACGGTGGCATCGCCAATGAACCTCACTCCAATAGGACCCACAGGGGCTGTGCCGTTCACTGTATAGTCCAGGTTGATGGTGCCGGAAGGCACGCCCGTGCCCAGCAGGCCGGCGATGTTGATCAGCGTTCCGCTGGCCGTGTCCGTCAGCGGATTGCCATTGCCATCGACCAGCTCGAATTCGAAGGTCGGTGTCACTCCAGCGATGGAGTTGAGCAGGCCGTGGTTGCCGTTCACGTCAAAACTCACGTGGTAGGTGGTGTTTGGCGTGTAATCGATTTCTGATCCGCTGGTGTTAAAGGTCGCCGTGGCGTCCCAGCCGTAGTGGATCGAAGTGCCCACGCCCAGAAACCCCAGCAGCGATGACGGGCTGTTGTTGATGTCGAACTTCAGGGCCGTGCCTGTGAGCTGGGTCTGCGCCGAGGAATCCAGCAAGCTGCCGCCCAGCAAGGTGGCGTTCGCCCCTCCTTGAGCCTTGAGGTCCCAGATGCCGCTGGTGGTTTCGGCGGTCCCATTGGCGAGGGTCACAGAAAGAAATCCTCCGCCTCCGGGAACAGAGTAGGTGGCCGCCGACGAAGGGGAGAAAATACTGGTGTAGGAACTGCCAGGTCCAACCAGCGAGCTTTGCCCAAAAGTAGGAATATTGACGAACAGCACGGAAAACACGATCAGCTTTATGGTACTAGATTTCATAATTTGGTTAGGTTTAACAACCAAAGTCTAACATGATTACAAATGTACTCAATCTAGTATTTATATACTAGTAAGTGACGGTAAACTGCTGAGCATTATCAAAATAGGCTGCATAATTACTATATTCCCTATTGGCCTGGAGCAGGGGGAAAATAACGACCGCCCCAGGTCTAATCGTTTTCCTAGTATCGAAATTCGAAATCCAGTAGCCAGTGTGCCCCTATGCCTTGCTCCAGGGGGATTCCGAAGCAGGAGGGGATTGTCAAAAAGCCCGTCTGTTTTTTTCCTGGCAGGCACTGCTGCATCCGTTGCATCTCCGTCGCCGGTCAGCAGCAACTCCAGTGCCGCTGGAAAAACAAGTTTAGGGATAGCTGGCTCAACGGTGAGTTGAACTTGCTTGGAGTTTAGTTTCTAGAGGTTCAGTAAATTTATTATATTGGCATATTTGTAACATGCGAAGCACCCAAAAACTGGGTTGTTTACCTATCGTTGCGACGCCGATGCCATTGGTTGGCATTAGAGAATAGGAAAAAGCACCTGGATTATCCGTCTTTTCGAGCTGCCATCCGTGACTGCCGTGCCCTTGGCTTCGCGTTTTCGCTTCCCGCCGTTGCCTCCCCTGGTTTAGCTTCGGTCCATCATGACCGACCTTCCCCTGCGCACTTCCGTCATTGGCAGCTATCCGTTTCCAGGCTGGCTGGAGTTTGCTTCCCAGCACCTTGCGGAATTCGGCAGCGCTGATCTGGCCGAGATGCAGGACGATGCGGCCCGGGTCGCCATTGGTGACCAGCTCGATGCGGGACTGGACGTGATTACGGACGGCGAGCAGACGCGCTTTGACTTCAACCTGTCGTTTTACGGCTTCATCGAAGGCATCGCGCTGGAACCGGCCAGTCCGCGGCGGTTTGGGCCGCCGGCGCATGATCAGCGGGGACGGCACGAGATTGTCGGCGAGCTGCGCGCCCCGCGCGGGCTGGGCGCGGTGGAGGAGTTTGAGCGGCTGCGACGCCTGGCGGGCGGCTGTGGCAAGAGGCTCAAGGTCAGCGTGCCCGGGCCCTACACATTGAGCGGCCGCCTGGCGCCCAATGCCCAGTACCCGGATCGCTATGCGGTGACGGAGGCGCTGCTGCCGATTGTGCGCCAGGAAATTGACAGTCTGGTGCAGGCGGGCTGTGAGGAGATCTGCGTGGATGAGCCGAGCATGAGCTGCTACGGCTTCCGCGAGGACACGCGCCGTTTTGTGGACATTTTTAACCGTACCGTGGAGGCAGGCCGTGGCCGCACGCGTATCTGCACGCACCTGTGCTTTGGCAATTTCAAAGGCCACGCGGTGGGCTGGCGGCGGTACTCCCCCTTGTTCCCGGCTTTCCTGGACCTGCATGCGGACGAGGTGCACGTGGAGATGGCCAGCCGCGAGTACGCGGAGCTGGAGGTGATCGGCCCCATGGCGAAGCGCTACGATGTGGCCGTGGGCGTGATCGATGTGAAGAGCTACTACATCGAATCGGCCGCCAACATCGCCGAAGCCGTGCGCGCCTGCTTGAAGCACGCACCTGCGGACCGGCTGGTGTTTGCCCCCGACTGCGGCCTGAGCCAGACGGCGCGCTGGGCGGCGAGAAAAAAGCTGGCGAACATGGTGGAAGGGGTGCGGCAGGTGAGGGTAGAATTGGGCCAGAAGTAAGTCCTTCTTCACGTCATGCCCCCCTCTGCAAACAACCGCCGTGCCCGTGCTTCAGAGATGGTGCTCTGCACGTTTGTGCTGATCGCTGCCCTTGAATTCATCGTCTGCCGCCTCCCCGCTCATGCCTCGCCGGAGCAGGTTGAGGAAGCCCGGCGTCATGTGCCGGGAGATGAAAGCTTTGCATCGCGTTTGGTGCGGGCGGCGCTGGACCGTACTCGGCACACGGTGGTTTACGATGGAACCTACGTGAAGCTGGCCTATCCCAATGGCGACGTGCCGGAAGGCACCGGCGTGTGCACGGACGAAGTGATCCGCAGCTACCGTGCCCTGGGCTTTGACCTGCAAAAGCTGGTGCACGAGGACATGCAGGCCCACTTCAAGGCCTATCCTCATGAATGGGGGATGGCAGGGCCGGACGCGAACATCGACCATCGCCGCGTGCCGAACCTTCAGGCCTTCTTCAAGCGCCAGGGCGCTTCCTTGCCCATTGCCACCAAGCCGGAAGACTACCTGCCGGGCGATCTTGTCACCTGCACCGTCTCCGGTCATTTGCCGCACATCATGATGGTCGTGCCCAGCCCTTCCGGTGAAGGCAGGCCCTGGGTGGTGCATAACATCGGCGGCGGCCCTCAGTTTGAGGACCGTCTGTTTGAGTTCCCGCTCACCGGGCACTACCGCTGGCATCCAAAATAAGTTGGGTCGGCCGGTGTAAGCCGGATTCTGTTCCGAAGCGTTTCCACCCCGGTGATGCCATTTATCTACGCGACTATTACCCGGAGGCATCCCCCGTCTTGCGACGGGTTGCGAGCGGGCCGCTCTTTCTCCTGTTCTGTCTTGCACCGCATGGGGTTTGTCGTGCCTCCTTCATTGCTGTTAGAGCGGTGAGCTCTTACCTCGCCTTTTCACCCTTTCCCCGCCGAGGCGAGGTGGTTTGTTTTCTGTGACACTTTCCATTGCACCGGCTTTCGCCTGGAGCCTCCGACGCTTGCGCGCGGCATGCTGCCCTGTGGTGTCCGGACTTTCCTCCCGCCGAGACCTTGCGATCCCGGCCAGCGGACATCCCCGGCCGACCCGTTGGCAACCTAAACAGCCCTGTCACAGGGGCAAGGCCGTTTCTCACTTCGAGACTACGGCCTGGAACAGCGTGCCCATGCTTTCCTCCACTACATTTTTGACGCCCTCGCTGTACTGCCACCATTTGGCGGCGTCGTAGCCTTCCATCGGCACGCTGACAATGCCTACCTGCCAGCCCGGACCCAGCGCCCGCTTGAAGTTCATCCATGAGCGAAAAGCATGCGGGCCGCTGGTGAAGATGTTGATCTTGCGCTCGCCAGCCGGGATGGCTTCGGCATCCAGCTTCTCCTTGAGCTTCTGGGCCATGGCGCGTGTCCTGCCCATCTTGGTTTCGGGTGCCGGCGCTGTTTTCACCATGGCGGGATCGGCACCGAAGTGCTTCAAGGTGTCGGCACACATCTCCGCATAGGTGGGGTAGTTCGAAAGGAAGGCCCCCTTGTCGAAGAGGATGCCGGTGGTGAAGATCAGCTTCACCCCGTGCTGCTTAGACCAGTCAAGCGCCTGGCGGGCCACGTAGTCCGGCGTCCAGCCCTCAACCACCACGTACTTGGCGTCTTCGACCGGGCGGCTTACCGCCAGCCAGCCGTGCACATGCGTCATCACCCAGCCAGTTGTTAGTACCGCCAGCAGCAGGAGCAGAAGCCACAGCCGCCAAGTGGGCAGCCATACAGTGCGCGCCCGAAGCCAGGTGCCGGCGCTCATTTCGCGGGAGCAACGGCCGCGGGGCGCGCATTGGCGCTGAACAGCGGCAGCGATTTCTTCACAGTCTCCATCACGCCCCAGCCGAGGGGGATGATCACAACAAGCCAGGCGATGATTTTCATGGGGGAAAGGTCAGGGCTTCACATGGTGTTTCGGGTCCACGGGGCGCACCAGCAGATTGGCCACTAGGCCGATGAGCAGCAGGCAGGCCATGAAGTAGAGCGTCCAGTTGTAGGACTGCCCTGGGGGCACGCCCGCGGCTTTGTTGGCGGCGGAGATGCGGTCCACGAGCTGCGGCCCTACCACTGCGGCCATGGACCAGGCGGTAATCAGCCGCCCATGGATGGCGCCCACCTGATAGGTGCCGAAGAGATCGCGCAGGTAGGCGGGAATGGTCGCGAAACCGCCGCCGTACATCGAGATGATCACCGCCGTCACCGCCACGAACAGCACCAGGTTTCCGGAGCCCTGCGTCCACGGGATCAGGCTGTAAAGCACGGCGCCGAGGATGAAGTAGATGCAGTACACGCCCTTGCGGCCGGTGAAGTCCGAAGTGGAGGACCAAAGAAACCGGCCGCCCATGTTGAAGATGGAGAGCAAACCCACATAGCCTGCCGCGGCGCCGGGCGACACCTTGAACATGTCCTGAATCATCGGCGAGGCCTGGCCCAGGATGCCGATGCCGCCGGTGACGTTCAGGCAGAGCACCGTCCACAGCAGCCAGAACTGCGGTGTCTTCCAGGCCGTGTCCACGTCCACGCTGGCGTTGGTCACCAGCGGCGCCACGTGCTCCTTCGGTTCCCAGCCGTCCGGCTTCCAATTCTCCGCCGGCACGCGCACGGTGAAGGCGCCGAACAGCATCGAGAGCGCATACAGCCCGGCCATCACCAGCAGGGCTTCTTTGGCACCCACGGAGGTGCCGCTCTTGAAGTGCTCCATCAGCTCCTGCGCCAGGGGTGAGCCAAGCAGCGCACCGCCGCCAAAGCCCATGATCGCCATGCCGGTGGCCATGCCCGGCCGGTCGGGAAACCATTTCACCAGGGTGGAGACGGGCGCGATGTAGCCCAGCCCCAGGCCGATGCCGCCGAGCACACCATAGCCGGCATACAGCAGCCAGAGATTGTGCCAGGCCACGGCAAAGCTGGAGACCACCAGGCCGCCGCAGAAGCACAGCATGCTCACCAGCATCGTCATCCGCGGGCCGCTGCGCTCCACCCATTTGCCAAACACAGCAGCGGAAAGCCCCAGCACTGCCAGCGCGACGGTGTAGGCCACGCCGATGTCCGCCTCGCTCCAGTCCCCAGCGATGGGGGCCGCGATGCCCAAGGCCTTCGCCAGCGGCTTCTTGAACACGCTGAAGCCGTACACCTGCCCGATGCACATGTGCACCGAGATCGCCGCCGGCGGCACCATCCAGCGTGAGAATCCGGGCCGGGCGATGGTGGCGTTGCGGGAGAGAAAGCTCATGGTGAGGGCGGGAATTGGGAATTCATCAAATCAAGACGCTCTGCCGATGGCAAGACTTACTCTCGCCCTCACTCCGTATATCCGCCCTCTTGCCGATGCCCCCAGGCCGTGGAAAGACTGGGGCTCTCCATGCTTACCGCCGATTTCGACTATCATCTGCCGCCCGAACTGATCGCCTCCGAGCCCTCGGCGGACCGGTCGGCCTCGCGCATGATGGTGGTGCATCGAGAAACAGGTGTGATCGAGCACCGCCAGTTTGCCGGGCTTGCTGGTTTTGTGCGGGCCGGGGACTTGTTTGTGTTCAATGACACCCGCGTGGTGCCCGCCCGCTTCTTCTCGCCTGATGGCCGGCGCGAGGTGCTGCGGCTGGAGGCGCTCACGCCCTTGAAGTGGCGCTGCATGATCCGACCGGGGAAGAAGTTCCGCCTTGGCGATGAAGTGGTCATTGGCGAGGCCAGAGGGCAGGTGACAGGCGTGCTGGAAAATGGTGAGCGCATCATCGAGTGGCGCGAGCTTGTGGATGAGGACCGTCATGGCCACCTGGCCCTGCCGCACTACATGAACCGCGAGGACCGGCCCGAGGATCGTGAGCGCTATCAGACCGTGTACGCGCGGCACAGCGGCTCTATCGCCGCGCCCACCGCCGGGCTGCATTTTACTCCGGAGATCATGGCCTCGCTGCCGCATGCGTTTGTGACCCTGCATGTGGGCGTGGGCACCTTCCAGCCGGTGAAGGCGGAAAAGGTGGAGGAACACCTCATGCACACCGAGCGGTACACCATTCCTGAGGTGACTGCTTCCGCCGTGGCCGCGGCGCAGCGAGTCATTGCGGTAGGCACCACGGCCTGCCGCACGCTGGAATCGTCCGCGCAAAAGCACGGCCATGTCGCCGCCGATGCGGGCGAGACAAGCATCTTCATCTATCCTGGCTACCAGTTCCGTGCGGTGCAGGCCCTGCTCACCAATTTCCACCTGCCGAAGAGCAGCCTCATCATTCTGGTGAGCGCCCTCGCCGGGCGGGAACTGATCCGCCAGGCCTACGATGAGGCGGTGCGCGAGCGCTATCGTTTCTTCAGCTACGGAGACTGCATGCTGATCGTGTAGGTTCCTGGGTGACGAAGGTGTGACTGACTTCCTGGCTCGCTGGATTAATACCGGAGCCCGCGCTGCGTTACCATCATTGGCCTGGATCTCCATTTCCTTCCAATGACTGCTAAGCCTTTTCCCGCCGTTCTGCTGTTCTTGACCATCATCGCCGGTCTTTTTTCTGGATTCTCCATGCCGCTTCAGGCGGCCCCCGCTCATCCGCCTGGCCGGCGTCTGCTGTTGTTCGTGGGATCGAACACCCTGGGGGAGGAAGCCGTCCCGGAACTGGCCAAGGCCTGGCTTGAACAGGAAAAGAAAGCCACCGCGGCCACCATCGAAAGGCATGGAGACATCATTTTCGTCACTGCCAAAACCGGCGAGGGTGAAGACGTCTATGTGGAGGTGCATGCCACGGGTTCGGGCGACTGCTTCAAGAGCTTCATGGGCACCTACACCGCCGCGAACGCCGCCTGCGACATCGGCATGAGCTCCCGCCGCGCCACCGGCGATGAGGCCGATGCCATCAAGGAAAAGTGCGGCAGCGATCTCTACCGGCGCGGCACCGAGCCCGGTGCGGGCTGCGAACATCCGGTGGCGATGGACGGCCTTGCCATTGTCGTTTCGCAGAGCAACCCGCTGTCGCGCATTTCCTTCAGCGAGCTGCGGGACATCTACTCCCGCAAGATGGTGGACTGGAAGGAGGCCCGCGAGTGGAAGCTGATTGGCGGCGCTGAGGCCGGCCTGGCGGTGGCCCCCTTCCGGCGCAAGGAGCCCAGCGGCACCCTGGACTTTTTCAAGCAACGGATCCAGCCCGATGCCGGCCCGATGAAGGATGAGAAGGCAATCCCTGCCTTCACTGGCAACGGCGATCTTGCCAGCCGTGTGGCCGAGACGCCGGGCGGCATCGGCTTCGTGGGCGAGGCCTACAGCTTTCTCCCCGGCCTCAAGCGCCTGCAGGTGTATGACGACACGCCGCCGATGAACATGGAGCCGGTCGAGGCGGCCTTCCCCGACCGCACTGCGGTGCGGCTGGGCAGCTATCCGCTTTCCCGCATCGTTTACCTCTACACCCAGTTCATCACCGGCAATCCCGAGGTGCAGCCCTTCATCCGCTTTGCCTTGAGTGAGGAAGGCCAGGTGGTGATCGCTGACAAGGGGCACCTGGTGAAGGTGGAAGGCACCCGCGAGCACATCACGCTGAAGGCCGCACAGGGGGCTTCCTCCACCGGCCAGCCTGCGATCGAAGCCGGCGGCCGGAACAAGCAGGTCATTCTTCGGCTGGCCGGTTCCAACACGGTGGGTGCTGAGTGCGCGGTGAACCTGGCCTTTAACTACCTCACGCTCATGGCCCGCAATGCCAAGCAGGCCCCCAAGATCGAAGACATCACCACCGAGATGGAAACTCCGGAGGGCGAAAAGGCCCTGGCTCACGATGTGATGTGCGACATCAATGGCAGCGGCACCTGGCTGACCATCGAGATCCGCCCCACCGGCTCGGGCGATGCCTTCCGCGACCTGAATGCGGGCGCCTGCGATGTGGGCATGTCCTCCCGCCCCATCACCGATGCCGAGCGTCGCGACCTGACGGAGAACTGCGGTGATCTGGCGCAGTCGCAGGCCCAGTTCGCGCTGGGTCTCGACGGCCTCGCCATCATTGTTTCGAAGGACAATCCGCTGGAGCAGATCACCATCGAGCAGCTACGGCGGGTGTTCCTCGGCGAGGTTAAAAACTGGTCCGAACTTGGAGGGGCCGACCGCCCCATTCAGCTCCACGCCCGCCCTGCACGTTCGGGTACGTACAAGTACTTCTGCGACTCCGTGCTGCAGGGCAAGTCCATCCCCAGCACCGCCCACCGGCACTCCGAGAACGCCCTGCTGGCGGCGACGGTCGCCAAGGATGCGGGCGGCATCGGCTTTGTGCCCATGACCCGCAGCGATGGCGCCAAGGTGCTCAAGGTCGGGCACGAAGGCTCCACCACTTTCACGGCACCCTCTGAGGAGTCCGTCCGCGCTGGCCGCTATCCGGCCCGGCTGTGCCGCTATGTCTATCTGTATGTGCCCAAGGACAAGCCCTCCAGCCCCAACGTCATGGCGCTGACCAACTGGCCTGCCGCGCGTGCCTTTGCCCGCATTAGCCAGACGTGGGACGGGCAGGCCGTCGTCGCCGGCTGCGGCTTTGTCACCGAGCCGGTGGTCTTTGATGAAGGCGGCACGGTGGTCCGGGCGGCTGACGAGCCGCTGCAAAAGTACCTGCCCCGGCTGCATGAGCTGGAGAAGAAAGCCATGCTCGGCCAGTTGAAGCTTGCCCCGCGGCTGAGCGATGGCGAGGTGTGCCCCAAGCTGCTGTTTGCCTTCAACGGCGAGCTGCTCACGCCCGAGTCCAAGGACATCATTGACGTGAAGCTCGGCCCCTGGCTGAAAATGTACCCCTCGGTGCTCAAGGCCGGGCTGATTGCCGAAGGCTGGTCCGATGCCATGGGCACGGACGAGGCCTGCCAGAAGGTGGCCCTGCACCGCGCCCAGATCGTGGCCGATTATGTCACGGCCACCCTTGGCTGCAAGGTCGCGGCGGTTGGTCTTGGCAAGGCTTCCGACCTGCCCAATTCCAACGAGGAAAACAAGCAGCTCAACCGCCGCGTCGTTCTCCGCCTTGCAGAGCAGCCTGAGATCGCCGCTCCGGTCAAGGCTCCCGCCAAGGAGGTCAAGGCTCCCGCCAAGGAAGTCAAGGGCCGCCGCAAGACCGCCGCACGTTGCCCTGGTTTACAGTTTTTTCATGAGCCCCCCGCCATAGAAGAGCTGGGTGGCCTCGCCGCCCTTGCTGTCTTCAAAGAAGGGGAAGGCAATCTTGCGGGTGAGAGTGCCATCGCTGCCGGTGAGGGTGATGGAATAGGAGGCTGCCTTCCAGGTGCCGGTGGCGAAGGGAGTGGCAGGGCCGGGGTTCTCGCCCAGCGGAGCGCTCAGGCGGGCAAAGGTGCCGTCGCTGTGGAACTCGAGAAAGGTGGAGACCAGGGTGCCCATGCCTTTGCCCACGTTCGTCAGGCCTGTGGAGTAGCGACCTGCAATTTGCTTCAGATCTGTCAGCGGCGGAGCGGGGAGATAGAGGCCGCCGTCCCATTCAAAGCTGGTGCCGGAGGGCTGGGCGGTGAAGGGCTTGGTGACGGTCTTGCCGTCGGCCCAGGTGACGGCCATCTGCTTTCCTTCGAATTTGCAGGCACCCTTGCGGCCTTTGTGAGCCGCCAGATCGGCGGGGCTGATGCCGGTCTCCAGCCGGGCGTACACCTGGCCGTCATCAGCGAAGTACCACGCCACCCGTTCCACCGAGTGCATGCTCACCCAGGCCTTGTTCATCAGGAACAAGCCGCGCGGGCCGGCGGCTGTGATCTTGCCTTCCTGGGCGTGGGCGGGGCTGCTGATGAGGAGGCATGCGAACATTCCGAGCAGCAGGCTTTGGAAATATCCATAGGTCCATACTCGCCGAGCGGCCTCCTTGCTCGGAGCGCTGGCGTCCCGCCGGCGTGGGCGCTGCCGCAGCCCAATGCCTTCGATCCCATGGGTGGCTTCTAAGCGCATTTTCATGGCCATCCACACCGCCGGCGGGACGCCAGCGCTCCCAGCAAGGAAGCCGCGCAGCGAGGCAAGCTCGTGAGTGTTTCTTTTCGTCTTCAGCATGGGAGGATCCTGTTGATGGGCTGCGCTACTTGGGCCTGCCGCTGTCATCCAGGCCCAGGACCATGAGGTCCACGAGGCGGAAGTCCTGGGGCAGGTCCACCCGCACCAGCTCGCCGGCCTCCGTGAACCAGGCCTTGGCCGGGTAGAGGCCCATGAGGGTGAGGTTGATGACGAAGGCCTTGTGGGGCTTGCCGCCAAGCCGCATGGTGGCCTCGCTGGCACTGACGCGGACGAGGTGCTCAAGAGAGACCTTGGGGCTGCCGGCACTGAAGCCTGGGATCAAGGAGGTGATGCCGCCGAAGCCGCTCATCATCGGGTTTTTCCGGGCCTGGGCCAGCGCCTGGGCGGTGTCCATGATCAGCTCGCCAGCCTTGCGCACTTCGATCACGGGCATGTCTTCGCCCACCTTCCAGCCGATGTTCACCGTGGTATCCAGGCGGCTGGAGCGGGCGGAAAGGCCCATGCGCTCCCAGCGCTCGTCATCAGTGAAGTCGCCGCTGAAGTTCCAGGTGATGCCGGTCTGCGGCTGGGTGCGGGTATTGTCGTCGATCTCCGGGTCGTTCACCAGGCCGCCGATCTGCCAGGTGTAGCCTTTGTGCGGGCCCTTCATGGGGTAGTCTGCCAGCATGAAGGTGGCGTTGCCGCGGCCCTGGCTGCCTTGCAGAAGCTTCAGTGTGCCGGAGACATGGGCGGCGGCGTGGCGTGCCAGCACCAGCTTTACTGGCACCGGCCTGTGCTCGCTCTCCTTGGGGAAATAGGTGCGCTGGATCAGGAGGCCGGTCATCACCGCCCAGAAGAGCAGGATCAAAGCGGTGGCCAGGCGCCAGAGCATCGGCTATTCGCGGCCCTCAGAAAGTTTGGCGGCCTCGCGCTTGAGGATGCGGCCCACGCGATGCTTGGCCAGATAGACCTGCGCGGCGTTCACCCCCAGCTCCTCCTTCACCCGCTCGGGGC
>FTBX01000277.1_pt1 | contig 15068 bp, 10 predicted proteins | sample 1639461 | NCBI WGS metagenome assembly FTBX01 (sample SAMEA3914864, study PRJEB12502) | metagenome | biome: forest; material: soil | place: USA | collected 2012-03-12 | depth 0.3 m
GTCGAAAACCTGCGGCGCAGCCGCGACAAACCAAGAGAAGCCGTTAAGTATTGCGGGGCGATCTTTTGGCATGGCGGCTGCGCCGCAGGTCTTTTGACGGCGGCAAGATGCGCGCCGCTCCCAGTGGGGCACTAGGCCTCGAACAGGCCAGCGGCCATCCATGGAATGCAGTTTGAAACTTGTGTGTAACAACGAGGGCGCTAGGGACGGTCACGGCACCTTTTCCGGCGGTACAAAACCCAGAGCGGCATAGCGCTCCTGCTTGCTGCGGTTTCTCAAGCCTTCCATTTCATGGAAGAAGGCGTCCAGGTCGCCGTGGTGTTCCCGCAGCTTGCGGGCAAAGGCGGGCACCAGGTCGTGGTAGGCTGCGATGGTGTTGAGCCTGGCATTGTTGATGGGCTTGGAAAAGAACAGGTCATAGCGCGAGTCGCCCTTCCAGCGCAGCTTCAGTTCCTGGTAGCGAGTGTTGAGCAGGGCGAGGAGGCGCTTTTTCTCCGTGCGCATCTGCTCGGTGGGGAGAGGCTTGTCGTAGAGCTCCTTCAGCTCAGCCCGGGTGCGAAGCAGCAGGTGCACAATCTCATTGTCCTTGCCCAGCTCCTGTTCGTAGGCCCTCAGCTTGTCCGGCTCGTGGCGGCTGAGGAACCAGCGGCGCGCGCCCTCCTGGCCGACGGCGGTGGCCAGGGCCTCATTGAAATCCGTATCGCCGGGCAGGAACAGCCGCACATGCGTCAGCTCGTGGAAGATGAGTTCTGCAAGATCACCGTCGCCGCGGTTGATGAAAGTGTTGAGCACCGGATCGCTGAACCAGCCGAGCGTGGAGTAGGCTTCGACGCCGGACATGAGCACATCGTATCCCTGAGCCTTGAGATTCTTCGTTTCAGCCTTGGCCGAGGCCTCGTCGAAGAAGCCGCGGTACTTCAGGGTGCCCACCAGCGGGTACCACCAGCCCTTGCCTTCAATGCTGAATTCGGGCGAGGCATACACCACCCACACCGCGTAGCGCCGCCCCAGGTCCGAGTAGCGTGTGAAAGTGGAGTTGCCGGGAAGACCGAGGTCGGTGATGGCGAAGGCGCGCAGTTTCTGCACCAGTTCCAGACGTTCGCGAAGTTTGTCTTTGGTGGAGGGATCGGCCAGCACCTCTGGAATGGGCCGTGCGCGCCAGAGCATCTGCGCCTGACCCCGGGCGGCCTGGGCGTAAAAGCGCACCGTGCCGCAGGAGGCCAGTGCAGTGGCGGCGACCGCCAGCAACAGCATTCGGCGCAGGGAAACCAGGGATCGCCATTTCATGGGAAGATTGGGGCCGCCGTCTCAGTCTTTGGGCGGCCGCACGTGGATATCGGCGGGCAGGGGATGGGCGGTCTTGGAAAGACGTTCCTGCCAGGCGGCCTCCATGCTTGCGGAATCGAAGAGCCGGGGGGCAAAGAACTCATAGTTCTGCTGGAGGATGTTTTGCGCGGCTTTGACCACAAACAGGTTGGGGTCTTGGCGCATGGCCTCCACCAGCGCGGTGCCCACCGTGTTGTCCTTGTGCCCGGCGAGAAGGATGGCTGAACGGGTGCGCACCTCGGGGGGCTGGGTTTGATCGAGCAGCAGCCTGGTGATCTGCTCGTCCTTCAGGTCGGCTTCGCCGTGGATGGCACTGTCGTGGAAGAGTTCGGCCACGGGCAGGTGGTAGCTGGGAGGCAGGCCGGGGATCATGCCATAGAAATGCTGGACGCGGACGATCTCGGCCACGGCGCCATCTTTGACGAAAGCGAGTTCAGGATCGCGCACGGCGCGCCAGAGGTTGGCCATGGCCTGGCTGCTGGCATTGGCGATGGCCTGATCGGCGTAGAGAGTGAGGCGGTTACGTTCCTTCAGCAGGTGCAGCTCCTGCATCACGGCCAGGCCATCGGGCGAGGCGTTTTCCGGTGCCGGGGTGGAAAGCTTCAGGCTGCTGGCCAGATCGGAGGGCCGGCTGCCGGCTTCGGCTGGCACGGCCGCCTCGCGGGGCTGGCCCTCGAGCTTGGCGAGCTGGTTTTCAGCCAGTTTCTGCTCGGCGCGCAGCACCTCGATCTGCCGGTGCAGGCCGCTGATCTCGTCCTTGGCATCTCCAAGCTGGCGGGTGAGCAAGGGGAGCTGTACGGGTACGTCCCCCACGCGGCTGGTGATGGCGTCCAGCTTTGCCTGAACACCTGCGAGCTGCTCCTTCAACGACCGTATGGCTGTGTCGTCGTCGGACGGAGAGGGTTTACCCGCAACGGCCACGGGGGATTGGACAGTGGGGGAACTGCTGCCGAGGCGCGGCTCAATGTTTTGCTGGTAATAATGATGCAGGCCCGCGCCAGCGGCGATGAAGGCGGCAGCCATGAGGAGAAGCTGAACAAAGAACAGCTTTACTGCTGCCGTCGAACGCCGCGCGTTGGCCGGGCGCGCCGGTGGCTGGGCCACCTTTTCAGCATCGTCCACCAGACGGCGTGTGTGGGTTTTGGAGTCGCTTGCGGGCTTCTGGGCGGCAGGCTCGGGCTTTTTGGCGACAAGGCCTGGCTCAGCGGCAGGAGAAGCAGGCAGGAGTCCGGTGGACAGAGTCGTCGCGGTGGCGGCATCCATTGGCTGTGCCGCGAGGATGGCGGCAGCCTTTGCTTCGGCGGCATTCTCCGTCTGCGGAGCCGGAGTGGGGGACACTGGGTCCGGACGACTGGCAGGTGGTGATGAAATCTCCGGGGGTGGGGTCAGACCAGTGGAGAGCATGGAATCTGGGGGCTGCACCGGGATGGCCGCGTCTGGCGGCGGCTGGGCGAGCTGCCTCATCACTTGGTCTGAGCCCGGCTCGGCGGCAGGTGATGGTTCAGCCACGGTGGCGTCGGCCTGAAATCGCGGCACGACAACGACCGGCCCGAGAATGGGCCGCAAGCCGCGGGGAAGGGGAGGTGCCGATGAAGGCGGTGGAGCTGCTGGCGGACCGGGGATGGCTTCGTCTGGCATGGAAATGAGGGCGCAGGAGACTATCGGGGAATTGAATTCGCTTGCCAGAAGAATCGCGGGCAACGACCTGCCGCGCACGTAAGCTTTGTCTCCAGCCATGCCCGCCGTTTTTCACCGCCTTTTCGCCTGCCGCGCCCGTACCCTGGCCGGGTGGTGCATTGGCGTCGCGATGCTGCTGCTGTTTGCGGCAGCGCCTTATCAGCATGGTGACTTGGGGCCCGGGATGGGCCGCGTGAGCGTGCTGGGCGGCCTGCTTCACTTGGTGAACACAGACTCAGAATGGCTCTACTGCCCGCTGGTGCCGGTGATCGCCGGCTGGCTGGTGTATCGCCGCCGGCATGAACTGGCCCGGCTGCCACTGGAGGGCAGCACAGGAAGCGGGCTGGTGCTGATGGTGGCAGGCTTGGCAGTGTACTGGGTCGGCTATAAGGCAGACACCATCTACCCCGGCTACCTGGCGGCGCAGATCTTTCTGGCCAGCCTTTTCGTCCTGTTTGGCGGCTGGCGCTGGATGCGCGCGCTGGCTTTTCCCTGGGCTTTCCTCATGTTCACCTGGCCGACGGTGCCGCTCGAGGACTGGGTGGCGTTTCCCCTTCGCCTGATGACGGCGGAGCTTTCCTCAGGCTTCATCCACCTGCTGGGCATCGACGTGGTGCGCGAGGGCACGGGCTTGTACTCGGGGGCGGATCCAGCGCACCACCTGGCGGCGGGCCAGCTTTTCAAGCTGGACGTGGAGGTACCGTGCAGCGGCATTCGCTCGCTGTCTGCCCTACTCATGATTGGTGCCTTGTATGGCGCCTTGTCGCTGAAAGGCACTTGGCAGCGGCTGCTCCTGTTTCTCAGTGCGGTGCCGCTGGCGGTGGCGGGCAACATGGTGCGCATGGCCTTGCTGGCGGAAGGAAGCATCCGGCTGGGACCGGAGGTGGCGGTGGGCCGCATGGTGGGCAAGGTGCAGGAGATCAGCCTGTTCCACGAGCTGGCCGGGTACTCGGTCTTTGCCGTGGCGCTCATGGGCATGTTTGGCCTCTCCACCTTGTTGGAAGGGCGGCATTGGAAGCGTTTGGTCACGTCGCCCTCAACGAAGGGGCCTCTGAACGTGGGTGCGGGACCGGATGAGGAGGCCGCCGCCCGGCGCCGGGTGCTGCGACGTTGCGGTCTTGTGGCGGGCCTGGTGCTTGCCACGCTGGCGATGTGCGCCCTGGCCGGCCAGCAGCCGCCGCTGAGCCCGTCTGGCGTCATCATGAACCTGCCGCTCAGCCTAGGGCCGCTGCAAGGGATCGCCCAGGAGGCGACGGCGCAGGAAATGAACGTGCTCACGGAGGGAGTGAAGGTGGAGCGCAAGCTCTACATCTCCGATACCCGGCAGATGCTTGCCACCATCGTGCTCAGCGGCCCGGCCCGGCGTGCCTTGCACCGGCCCGACATCTGCCTGCCCGGTCAAGGGTGGAGCATTTCGGACAAGGTGGAGGTGCCAGTGCGCCTGAGCGACGGCCGCGAGGTCAGCACGATGATGATGCGGCTGTTCCGCGACAGTGTGGACGGCTCCGGACATCTGGTGCGCACGCGCGGCCTGAACATCTTCTGGTACCAGGGCTACGGGGAGACTCAAACGGCGGATTACTACAGCCATGTCTTCCTCACGTATTTTGACTCGGTGTTCAAGAATCTGAATCACCGGTGGGCGCTGATGTCGTTTTTCATTCCTTATTCGGAAGGGGAGATCGGCCCGGCTGATCCCATTGCGGAGGCGACGGCGCTGCAATCCCTGCGCCAGATTATTGGCGAGGTGGCCCCTCGGGTGCTGAAAAATCCCGGCGATTCCTGAGCCGCAAATCGCAGGCTGCCCTGATGTGCGCCATCAGGGGGCTCCATGAGGAGAGGCATCAGGGACGAGACGGCCTGCATGATTGAATCCACGGACGTTCCACGGGTTTCTCACACGTTATTCACAAGTTGTTCCAAGGGCATGTGGGTGACCGTCCTGTGACCTTGCCAGCCTGGGCAGACCGTGGTTGTTGCACGGAGTGATTTCGCTCAGGGCTTCCTTTATGGCGGGAATTTGCCCCAGAGGAAGGCTTCACCAAGCCAGAAGTGCCCGGGGATGGACGAGGCCGTGAAAAGGGCTCTTGCCTGCCCTTCCTGTTTTTGCTAGTTGCGGCTGCTTTCCTTGATTCACTAGGCATCTGCGTTCATCGGCAGATGTTGCCACGAGTGCGGCGAGGCATCCCTGAAACCGTGCCAGCAGGGCCTAATAAATGGTTTACCACTGCGGCTGCGAGGTTTGTTCACATAGGGCGGACCCGGTCTCCGGGGTGTTTTTCAGTCCCCGTTCCGGGCTCGAAAGCCTGATCTTGTGTGGCGGATACGCCACAGCAGCTCAGGTCAAGCACGAGGTTGCTTGTCCTGCCCATTCACCGGGTGGAAAAGTTGTTCACAGTGGTTTTTCGACGATGCGAACAGCGGTGAGGCAAGTCCGATTTTCGATTTTTAGTACCTCGCTCAAACCAGCTTCAGGCGGCTGAGGTCCTGGGTGTCAACCAGTCCCACTGGCTCGCCCTCGGCATTCACCACCACGATGTCGTCCACCCGCGCGTGTTCAAGGGCGGCGAGAACCTCCGCGGCTAGTTTGTCGGCCTGGATGTGGATGGGGCGGGCGGTCATGAAATCGGCGACCGGCTTGTCTGCGATAGCGGCGTCCTTTTGGAAGGCACGGACGAAATCGCCGTGAGTAAAGACGCCGGCGAGTTTTCCCTGCTCATCAGTCACCACCGCAGCCCCGGAGCGGGCACGGGTCATGGCTTGGAGGGCGTCGCGCACAGGGGTGTGGGGGCGGGCCAGGGCCAGGGCTTCGCCGCTGCGCATTAGGTCGCTCACCTTGGTGAGCAGCACCCGGCCCAGGGAGCCGCCGGGATGCAGGCGGGCAAAGTCATCGGGCTGGAAGCCGCGCGCCTCCAGCAGCACCATCGCCAGGGCGTCGCAGAGCACCAGCATCGTGGTGGTGCTGGAGGTGGGGGCGAGGTTTAGCGGGCAGGCCTCGCGGCTCACGTTGACATCCAGGACGAGGTCGGAATTGCGGGCGAGGGTGCTTTCCAGGCCGCCGGTAATGGCAATGAGGGAGAGGCTCACTCGGCGCAGGTGGGGCAGCAGGTTGAGAAGCTCCGAGGTTTCGCCGGAGTAGCTCAGCAGGATGGCCAGGTCGCCCTCATCAATGATGCCCAGGTCGCCATGCAGGGCATCCTGGGGGTTGAGCACCACGGTGGTGGCCCCGGTGGAATTGAGCGTGGCGGCCAGCTTGCCGCCAATGCTGCCGCTTTTGCCCACGCCGCACACCACCAGCTTGCGCCGGCGGCGCAGGGTGTCCATGATCATCTCGATGGCCTGGGAGAAGGCGGTGCCGACCCGGGAGCGCAGACGCTGGAGCTCTTCGATTTCGAGATCGATGACGCGTTGCGCTTTTTCGGGATAATTCATGTGGCGAAGGGGGCCGTGCTTTTGCAAACTGCGCAGGCGCGCGGCCGCCGCGACACTAATCAACCCGACCCCTCCAATCAATGCCGAATCTCCCTGTGGTGGCCAGCTACGTGCCTGACTTCCTGAAGCTGGACCAGATGCATGTGTACCGGCAGATCACCGGTGTGCTGGGGGAGCTGGACATGCACATCTTCACCCACCGGCGGGAGAACGAGCAGCCCTTTGGCTACGATCCCAAGCGCATCCACGTGCTGCCCCGGCCGCGCACACGCTGGCTGCGCCGGCTGATCCACCGCCAGATCCTGCAGGAGCCGTGGCAGATCTACCGGTCAGAGCTGCGGCGCTGGCTGCTCGACCTCACCCGCATTGATGCCCGGGTGCTGCACATTTACTTCGGCCACGTGGCCCCCCAGTTCATTCCGCTCATGAAGGCGTGGCGCGGGCCGGTGGTCGTTTCTTTCCACGGCGCGGATGCGGGGCTGGACCTGCAAAAGCCGCGCTACCGGGCGGCGATGGCAGCCGTGTTTGAGCTGGCGGCCAAGGTGCAGGTGCGTTCCGAGGCGCTGGGCGGCGACCTAGTCCGCCTCGGCTGCCCGCCGGACAAAGTGGTGCTCCAGCGCACAGGCGTGCCGATGGAAGACTGGCCCTGCCGGGAGCGCGAGGCACCTGCGGACGGAGCCTGGCGTCTCCTCCAGAGCTGCCGGTTCATTGATAAGAAGGGGCTGGACACCACCATCAAGGCCTTCGCCCTTGTTGCCGAGCAGCACCCGCAGGCCAGGCTTGTGCTCGTGGGAGACGGGCCTGAACGGGAAAACCTCGTCCAACTGGTGGCCGAGCTAGGCCTGACGGGCCGGGTGGAGTTCCCGGGCTTCCTGCTCAACCGGGAGGTGGCCAAGATCATCTACACCGCCCATCTCTACCTCCATCCCAGCCGCACCAGCGCGGATGGCAACCGCGAGGGCGTGCCCAATGCCATGCTGGAGGCCATGGCCACCGGTGTACCGGTGCTCGCCACCCGCCACGGCGGCATTCCTGAAGCAGTCGAGGACGGGGTGAGCGGCCTGCTGGTGGCAGAGAATGACGCCGCGGCCCTGGGAGCGGCCGCCCTGCGGGTGATTGCGGACCCGGATCTGCGCCGCGGCCTGGGGCTGGCAGGCCACGAGGCGGTGAAGCGCAGCTTTGCCCGCGAAGCACAATCGATCAGATTGGCGGCCTTCTACAAACAGTTGATGGCTCCCTCCGCCCGGTGAAAATAACAGGGCACCCTCTTCCGCTCGCCAATGTTCCGCCGGTCCTCATTGTCCCATGCTTCGCACCTCACTCTGCTGGTGGTCGGGACGCTTATATCGCTGGCGCTGGTCACCTTCCTTGTCTTCGGCTGGTGGCAGTTCTTTTTGGACCGCGAACGCCGGGAAATGCTCAGCCGGCAGGATGAGGCGTCGAACCAGCGGTCAAGCCTCATTGCAGCGCAGACGGCAGGCGAATCCGCGCCTCCGCAAAGAGAGGCCCCTGCTGTTCCTGCCTCGCCTCGGTCCTTGCCACCTGAAGCCGCAAGCCAAGGGCCCGGCGATGATCCGCATGCCGGGGTAGGGGAGCTGGTGCCCGTAGCGGAACCCGTGGCCCCGGGGCAGCTGGCCGCCGCCACCGCCCTGCTGAGGGATTTCTGGCGTGCCGCCACCTGGAGCGAGAAGGCGGCCTATGTCCGGCAGCCGGCGCGGGTCCGCCCGCTCATGCAGGAGTACTACGAGGGGCAGCGCAACAAGGATCCAGCCACAGGGCCGCTCATCCGCACCAGCCATTTCAGGCATCACGATGAAGAGGTGCTGATGTTTGTGTATGGTGGACCGCAGGCAGGCAGCGAGACGGAGGTGGCCATGGTCGCTGGAGCGGGAGGCGTGTTTCTGCTGGACTGGGAAAGCTACGTGGGCTGGGGGGAGATGCCGTTTCAGGCCTTCAAGAAGCAACGGTCCGTCACTCCCCGGCTGATGAGGGTGACGGTGCAGCGCGATGAGGGCTACCGGGGCAACGTGGCTGATGCCGCGAAGTACGTGGGCATGCAGCTCCTGTCGCCCGACGGCCTCTACTACTTCCACGGCTACTGCGACAAGGATTCCGAACTGGGCAAGGTCATGGCCACCCTGCTCTCGCAGGCGGCGCCCTCGTTGCACCTGACCTTGAAGGTGGCCTATCCAGGCCAGTCACAGCCGGATGACGCCGTCCAGGTCATCGCCCTGGTGGCGGACCAGTGGCTGGTGTTGTAACCCCAAAACCGGCCGCCTCCAATTCCGGATCTAGCAGAAGAATGCGCTACGCGGTGTGAAACAGGGAGCAACTGAGCCTGTGGTGTTGGGACGGCCGCGCGGCGCAGCTTGCTCGTTGTGCGTCGCTTTAGCGCGTGGGGTTAGACTAAGTTCATCGCGTTAAGCTCCGCCACCCCACGCGCTAAAGCGACGCACAACGAACCCTGAGCGTTGCGTTATGCGAAGCTGTGAACACGAAAATCCGGTCATGTTAGCGGGGCAACGGTCCTCGTTGCGTACACACAAGTTTTCGGGCTGCGTTCCATGGACAAACCGCCTGCCTTGTCGAGGATCCGTGCCCCCCAAGGAGCGGCGCGCATCTTGCCGCCGTCAGAAAACCTGCGGCGCAGCCGCCATGCCATCCATTCGCCAGGCAATCCTCCACGGCTTCTCTGGCTTGTCGCGGCTGCGCCGCAGGTTTTCTGACGGCGGCAAGATGCACGCCGCTCCTTGGGGGGGCACAGAGTCGCGCTTGAGCCAGGGGTTGCTCCCTTCGCTCAATGACTTGTGTGTACGCAACGAGGCAACGGCCTCGGCAGGCGCCAGCAAACGAAAAGCGCGGAAACCTTCCGGTTTCCGCGCTTCACATTAAGAACTGCTGGATGCTTACTCCTTGCCTTCTTCGGCCGCAGGCTCTGCTTCTTCAGCCGCAGGGGCGGTCGGGAAGACCAGCACCTTCGGGGTGTCCACCCACTCGATGAAGGCCATCGGAGCGGAGTCCGTGCGGCGCTGGCCGAGCTTGGTGATGCGGGTGTAGCCGCCCACGCGGTCCTTGGAGGCCGGGGCGATTTCACCGAAGAGTGTCTTCACAGCGCCCTTGTTGCCATCCAGCTTCGCCACCGCGAGACGGCGGCAATGCAGGGCGGCGGGCGTGTCCTTGCCATCCGTCTGGCTGGCATTGGCAACGGCGGCGCGCTTGCCCAGCGTCACCAGCTTCTCAGCAAAGGGACGCACGGCCTTAGCCTTGGCCAGCGTGGTCTTGATCCGCTTGTGCTCGATCAAGCTCACGATCAGGTTCGAAATCAACGCATCGCGGTGGTCCTGCTTGCGCTGAAGTTTAATGGTCTTTCTTCCGTGTCTCATAACTCTGTCCGGGGTTGAATGTCAGGGGATTGGGGTGTGCTTAGTCGTCGTCCCCGTCATCCGGGAGATTGGAGCTGATCAGCTTCGCGAAGTCGTCCGCATCGGCGTCATCTTCGTCATCCTTGAAGGTGCTGCTGCGGGCCAGCAGGGAGACGCCGCCCGGGTTAGGATCAAGCAGCGAGGCGTCGAACTTCATGCCGAGGGAAAGGCCCAGCTCGGCGAGCTTTTCCTTGATTTCGGTGAGCGACTTCTTGCCGAAGTTGCGGTAGCGCAGCATTTCGGCCTCGGTCTTCATGGCGAGCTGGCCCACGCTGGTGATGTTGGCGTTGTTCAGGCAGTTCGCGGCGCGCACGGAGAGCTCGATCTCGTTCACGCTCATGTTCAGCAGCTTGCGCAGCTCGCTGTTCTCTTCGGACTGGGCTTCCGGCGGGGCTTCGAACTCGATCTGGCTGTCGTCGTAGTTGACGAACACGTCGAGGTGGTGGCGCAGGATGGAGGAGGACTGAAGCAGGGCGTCGCTCGGGTTGATGCGGCCATCGGTCCAGATGTCCATGATCAGCTTGTCATAGTCCGTGTTCTGGCCCACGCGGGTGGCTTCCACGGCGTACTTCACGCGGGTGACGGGCGAGAAGATGGAGTCGATTGGGATCACGCCAATCGGCGTGTCGGGGCGCTTGTTTTCTTCCCAGGTGGAGAAGCCGCGGCCCACGCGCACTTCGAATTCGGCTTCGAACTTGGTCTTGCGGTCCAGGGTGCAGATCACCAGGTCCTTGTTGATCACGGAGTAGCGGTGATCTTCCTTGATGTCGCCGGCGGTGACGGTGCCTTCCTTGTCCACCATGATGGACAGCAGGGCGGGCTCCTTGTTCTCGTGGTGGGAGAACTTCACCTTCTTCAAGTTCAGAATGATCTGGGTGACGTCTTCCAGCACGCCAGGCAGCGTGGTGAATTCATGCTCCGCGCCGCGAATTTTCACGGAGGTGATGGAGGCGCCTTCCAGGGAGGAAAGCAGCACGCGGCGCAGGGAGTTGCCGATCGTATGGCCATAGCCGCGGTCGAACGGTTCCGCCACAAACTGGGCGTACGTGTCCGTGGCGGTCGCTTCGTTTCTCACGAGGCGGTTGGGCATTTCGAAGCGGGCGAGGCGGGTAGGCATGGAGTAGGTAGGGATGGCCGGGTTACCTTCAGGGCGAGTTCCCGCGTCTGCTTGCGCAGGGCGGGCACTGAAGACCAACGGCAATGTTCGGGGAACTCGCGAGGGGCGGGGATTAAACGCGGCAACTTTTCTTTTGCAACTGGAAAAGCGAGGGGCAAACGCAGGGGAAAAAGTGGGTTTTGGCGGGCACTGGAGGCTTTGAAGAGAAATTTTGGTGGTTGGATCGGGTCGGATTGAGTCGGATCGGACTGGATTTGGGCGGGTGGATCGTGGTGGGGCGGGGAAATGATGCGAACCGGAAGCGGTGTGCAAAAAGACGGACATCTCCCTCTTGGGAATCACTTGCCCAAATGTCCAGCAAAGTGTGTGACGAAGGTGAAGGCTTAGGGTCAGGAGCACCAGAGCCCTGACAGGGGCGGGACAGCATAGCGAAGGGCTGTCTCGCTATCGCTCGGCTGCCCTTCGCTCTGTTGTCCTGCCCCTGTCGGGGCTTCAGCGCTGTTCTGCATAAATGTGGGTAAAAATCAGAGCAGGTTGTCGCAGTCCAAGGTGCTCCACACTCTTTCCGCTATTGGCCTGTGACCTTTACCTCATCCAAATCGAAGTTCGTTGGTGCACCGGTAATGACGATCTTGCCCACATGGGTGATCGTATCCGCCCATGAAAAGGCGGTTGATGCTCTCACCCAGCCAGCCTCCGCTGCCTCGGCATCGGTCCAGCCGTAGCGCATGGAGGTGCTGGCCGGTGTCCATTGAGGGGTGAAAGAAGCATCCGTTTCCAGGGACCATTGGGCGGTATCGCCCGCGAAGATCTCGAAACGCACCTTCCCGCCAGCCTGGGGTGAGCGCACCTGGCAGGAGAGCGTGGCTTCCTTGCCGCCGAAACGGTCCGGCCAGTTGCCGGCCAGGGGGGATTGCACGGGGGACATGGCAACAGGCGTGGCGTGGCCGCTGCGGGAAACGGTGATGCAGCCGCCCTTGGCCCCGCCCTCGGCATGGGGCTCGATTTTGTCCACGCCTTTCCAGCCTTCCGCGCCCTGATCAAAGCTGATGGTGCGGGAAGTCACCGGTGCAGGCTTGCGGTGAGGATTGCGCAGAGGATTGAGGGGCTCCGGCAGGACCGTATTGACCATCTCCAGGCCGCTGAAGGCATACAGTTTCGCGCCACGGGTGAGCTCGAACTGCAGGTGCAGGCGGGTGCCTTTGATCTTGGAGAGGCCCTCGTGTCGCCACTGCGCCGGGTGGTCGATGACGTTGCTGGTGATGTCCAGCGTGTCGTCCAGGGTCACGCCCAGTTCATCAAGAGCGGCAATGCTCAGCCGGCCGCCGCTGGCATCAGCGGTGATGCGCAGAGGCTCGTCTGTGACGGTGAACTGTGCACTGAAAAGCGTGGCGGCCTGCTGCTTGTCTGTTTGTTCGAAGCCGGCGAAGTGATCCAGCGGCAGGCGGGCCAGGCATGGGATGCAGGAGCGTTTCCAGCCCAGGTGCGGGATATGGTCGCCGCCGTAGAAGATGAGCAGATCGTGGCCATCGGCCACCGCCGGGCCGGCCATGGCGTAGATGCAGCCGCCGTCATAACTGCCAGAGGCACCGCGTGGGATGAAGGGCACGCCGGGGGCGATGCGCTGCCAGTGCACGCTGTCTGGGCTCCACGCCAGTTCGCAGTCCACGCTGCGGCCGCCGCCCACGTTGTACATCATGGCATAACCCAGATAGATGTTAGCATAGCGGAACACCGGCAGGCAGTAGGTCTGCCGCGCCTTGCCTTCGTCCACTGTGCTGCGCAGTACCATGCCGGAGGGTTTCCAGTGCAGGAAGTCGGTGCTCTCATAGCGGGCGATGGTGCGCTCGCCGGCATAGAGCTTGGTGAACCACAGGTAGCGCTGGCTGGCCTTATCCCAGAAGGCGTGGTTATGCGTATCGCCGCTTTGGGTGGTGAAGCCTTGGGCATCCACCTGTCCGCCCCAATGAATGCCATCGGTGCTGAAGCGTACGTGGGGATGGCCCAGGCCGGTGTCGTACACCATCTTATACCGGCGGCCGGGATCGGCATCGTGCAGGTCCTTGAGCACGCCCACGTTGGGCGTGTCGCGCGCCACGATGTTGGTGGCATCGCTGCCGTCGAACTTGAAGAGGCCCAGCGCCGGCTTGTCCCAGGCGAGGCCGTCTTTTGAGGTGGCATACAACAGGTACCAGCCGACATCATGAACCGTGGAAGGAGCGTCCATTTTGGCGATGGCTTCCTTGTCTGCCAGAACGCACTTGTACCAGAGTTTGAAGACCTGCTCCTGCTCATCCCACAGCAGGTTGGGATAGAGGTTGTTGGTGGCGTTTTCCCAGGGCTTGTCGGCCTGGAACAAGGGATTGCGCGGCTCCTTCACCACCGTGCCTGGCACCAGTTTGGCGTTGACCGAGCGATAGATCACCCGGCTGTCGAGCATGAGGTGCTTGAGCGGATCGGGTGCCACCTGATGAGGCTGCGCCCAGGCGATGACTGGAAGCAGGGAGGCGAGGCAAAGAAGCAGTCTCATGGCCCATACAGTGCGCTGCAATGCGCGCGCTTCTATCGGGTCTCTACAGGTGCATCGGCGCCCGGGGTGATGAGGTGCAACGGAGCGGTGGCCTTGACTTGCGCGGTCACTTTGCCCTGCTTGCGCGGGAAGTTGGTGGTGACCGTGCCGGATGAGAAATCGGGCTCCATTTTCAAGGAGATGGTCTCATCCACCCAGCCCTCGTATTTGCCCAGCACCTTTTGGGTGGAGGAGGTGAAAGCCCGGCCTTGCCACTGCCCTTGCAGCAGCACGCGGCCTTTCTTTTCGGTCTCCGAGTCTTCGCGCCGGTTGATAAAGGACATGGTCACCGGCTTGCCAGCCCCCTGCATCCAGAACACCCGGGTGGAGACGGTGGCGGCATGCTCAGGATGAGGGAAGGTGAGGGTGGCTTTGAAAGCTTTTTCGGCCGCGAGTCCTTCCAATACCCAGGCAGTGAGGGTGCATTGAATCCAATCCTTGCCGTCGGCCTTGAGCTGCTGCGTCACGGAGACCGGCGAACCTTCGTGCAGGGTGGCCACCACCTTGTCGCGGTCCAGCGTGGTGCTGGCATGCATGTTGATGAAGTCTTCCTTATCCTGGGGGCCGACGTGCCATCCGCTGGTGTCATGCAGCACCAGTTCCCGGCCGCTCTTGCTGCGTGCCACCAGCCAGCCCGTGAGCTTGACGCTGCGCCAGCCTTTGGGTTCGCCGCCGCTTTCGTCAGGAATGGCCCACTGCACGGCATGCAAGGTTTCTGCTGCGGGCTTGAGCACGCCCAGGGAGAAGTCCGCCTCCGGGGAGAGCCATAGCTGCTGGTCCTGAGCCTGTGCCGATGGGCGGTCTGCGGCAGGCATCGAGCTTGCTTCACCCAAAGTTAACAGGGCAAGAAAGAGCAGGCAAACGCGGCAGTGCATGGCCGGAGAGAGAAGTTTGTCTTGGCAAGGGCAGCCAGGCTACACATTGAACCGCCACTCCACGACGTCGCCATCGCGCATGACGTATTCCTTGCCTTCGATGCGCAGCTTGCCGGCTTCGCGGCACTTGGCTTCGGAGCCGTAGTGGGTGAGGTCTTCGTAGTTGACGATCTGGGCGGCGATGAAGCCGCGCTCGAAGTCGCTGTGGATGACGCCGGCGGCCTGAGGAGCTTTCATGCCTTTGATGATGGTCCAGGCGCGGGTTTCCTTTTCACCGGTGGTGAGGTAGGTTTGCAGGCCAAGCAGTTCGTACACGGCCTTGATCAGGCGGGTGACGCCGGAATCGGTGACGCCGAGGTCGGCAAGGTAGGCGGTGGCATCTTCTTCCGGCAGATCAACGAGCTCGTTTTCAATGGCGGCGCTGATGACGACGGCGGAAGCGCTGTGCATGGTGGCCACGTGCTTGCGCACGGCGGCGACGAAGGCATGGTCGTCAGGCTTGTTGGAGGCGGTGGCAAGGTCGGCTTCCTTGACGTTGCAGGCGTAGATGACGGGCTTGGCGGAGAGCAGGAAGAAGGTCTTCAGCAGCTTGCGCTCGTCGTCCGTGAGGTCGGCGGTGATGGCGGGGCGGATGTCGTCGAGATGGGGGA
>FTBX01000208.1_pt1 | contig 14965 bp, 11 predicted proteins | sample 1639461 | NCBI WGS metagenome assembly FTBX01 (sample SAMEA3914864, study PRJEB12502) | metagenome | biome: forest; material: soil | place: USA | collected 2012-03-12 | depth 0.3 m
CCACACGCGTGATCACCTTCAGCTCCGGCGAGGAAGGCAAGGGCCTGCCCATCCCCGAGCTGGGCATCAATCAGACCCGCCACGCCCTCTCTCATCACAACGGCGACCCCGAGCAGATGGACCGCCTCACCCAGAGCGACAACTACAACTTGGAGCAGTTTGCCTATTTCCTCGACCGCCTGGCCGAGACCCGCGATGGCGACACGCCGCTGCTTGATCTCACCGTCTCCATGTACGGCAGCGGCATGGCCTATGGCCACAGCCACGGCAATGCCAACCTGCCCACCGTCGTCGCCGGCGGCCGTGCCCTGGGCCTGAAGCACGGCACCCATGTGGATTTCAATATCGGCCACTTCAACGGCTACGACCTCGATGAAAAAGGCGCGCTCAGATCCAGCCACTACGAGCTCTGCTCGCGGCCGGTGAATGACAAGGCACGCATGAGCAACCTCCTGCTCACCCTCGCTCACCGCATGGGTGTGGACACCGGCACCTTTGCCGACAGCCTTACTTCTCTTTCCCAGATCGAAGGTTAAGCCATGCGTCTCTCTTTGCTTATCATTGCCTTCGCCGGTCTTGTGACCCAAGCCCACGCCGCCGATCCGCGCATCGCCCTCGACAGCGCCTTCCCCGAGGCCAAAGCGGGCAAGGCTTTCACCGGCGAACTCATCCTCGTCGAGCACGTCAACCGCCGCGGCATCCTGCGGCTGGACCGCGACGGCACCATCAACAAGTACTTCTGGGACCTGCCCCATCATTTTCAGATGCTGCCTTACGCGGCCATCCATTATCACGGCGCGGCCGCCGATTTCGCCGATGTGCCGCTGGGCACCCATCTTCACGGCGTCTTTTATCTTGGCCCTGAAGGCCCCTTCGAAGTGAAGCCGCCGGAGACCGGTTATCAGGCCAGCAAGATGGCCGCTCCCGACCTGCGCTCCACCGTCTCCGAATACTCGCGCGTGCTCACCTGCGAGGATGACTTCAGCTACCATCAAAGCCGTGGCGAAGGCTGGAAGATCACCGCCCTGGGCGAAAACAGGAACAACCTAACAATCGAACGCGTTACCATCGCCGATGGCAGCCCGGTGAAGAATGCCACGGATGGCATCAAGCCCGTGCAGGTGCTTCACCTCGACCGTGGCACCCGCATCTGGAAAGTCCGCGAGATCGCCGCCCTTGAAGACCTCGCTGTGGGCCAGGTCGTGCAGCTCAATGTCACCTGGGCTACGCTCTATGGTGCCACGAAGGAAGAAGGCCTGTGCCGCGACATTTGGATCGATGCTCTCAGCCGCGAAACCGCCGCCAAGCAGCAAAGGCAGACCTACATTGCCGAACAGCAGCGCATGGGCTTTCCAGCGCTTATCCTCAAGACCGAGTCCATCCCCGGCGAAGGCGCCGCCGGGTTCGTGACCCTTGCCCCCGCCGCCGGCATTGAACCGGAGCTGCTGGATAGCATCAAGCCCAAGAGCGGCCTCGACATGTGGCCCGTGGAGCCGAGCCTGCGCAACTGGGGAAGCTATGCCAGCGGCGGCGTGCTGGAGGTCACCCGCATCGACCATCCGTCAGCGGGTCACAGCGGCCTCGTGGTGCGTGTGCGCATGGGCGAAATGCTCGAAGGCTTCCGTGCCGGCCGCACTCTGCGTGTTTGTGTACGTGATCCCGGCGGCTCCAAACCCAGACCCAGCGAAGACTTCCCTCGCGAGTTTTCGCTCTATCCCAACGACACGCGCATTTTTCATGTGGCTCCAAAGCCGGTGGCGGACCGGGATTGAACCCGGCCTTACTTCAGCTTCGCATTCATCAGGTCGATGTGCAGCTCGGCGTTCGCACGGCCAAGCACCTCGGCATGGCTGATTTTGCCGGTGACTGTCACCCGGCTTCCAGGCACCAGCTTGGCCACTTTCGCATGATCGGCCACATCCGGCACGGCCATGATCTCCATCTGCATGTTTACGCCGGCCACCCGCATCGGATCCACCACGGCATGGACCCGGTAGCGCCTCTCTTCTGGCGCATGGGAGAGCTGGAAGGGATCAATGCCGCGCACGGTGATCTTGAAGCTGCCCAGCTTGTCCTGGGCATTGGCGGCCACGGTGACAGTGGCCTTGCCGCAGGCATCCTGCATCGTGCTGGAGCCGGGCAGCATGCCCAGCATGACTTCGCGAGGAACGCCCACCAGCAAGTCTGATGGCTTGGTGATGACGCCTTTGATCACAGCATCGCCACTGGCCGGGAGGACCATGCAGGCGAGTGCGAGGAGGAGGAAATGAGGTTTCATGGTCATGGAGGAGCTGAGTCAAATGGCCGCCTATCTTGAGGCCTGGCTTCCGAGCCTTCTGCCCAGCACCGCAACAAGCTTGTCCCGCTCTGCCGGGCTGATGGCGGCCGTCAGCGCCCAGGCCTGGATCTGCGCCATGTTCACGGGCTTCAGTTCCTTGCTTTTGGCCAGTTGCAGCCGCGTGTCGCTGCCGATGGGGTCCGGCAGTTGCTGGGTCCAGGCCAGGGGTTCCGCCACCGGGGCATGATTGTCGATCCAGATCTGGCAGAGGCTGCTGGCGCGCTCGGCCGCCGCGGGTCCCAGCCTTGGCAGATCAAGCTTCAGAATTTCGGCGGCATTCGCATCGATGTTGCCCAGCTTGTTGTAATAGAAGTCGCTCAGCATGCGCAGGGCTGCGGGCTGCCAGTCGCCGTGCGCATTGTTTTGCAAGTAAACGAAGGCCTCGTGCGGATGGCCTGGGAACTTCACCATCGCGAGCTGGCCCAACGCTTCTGCATACATCCTCGGATCGTTGATCTGCTGGATGAACTGGGTGGACTGATCCAGGTCGTTCTGCGCGGCAAACTGCGTCACTGCGTTGTACACCACCCTCTCAAACTCCTCTCCCTTCAAGCCTTCGCTCTGCACCAGATCGAGAGTGGCCTGGGGATCGACAGCGGCTAATCTGCGCACGAGGGACATGGCCAGCTCCTGGCGGTTCTTGCCCGGCGGAAGCTGCTTCAGCCAGGTGGCGGCAGCCGGCACGTCGGGCAGCGGCATCATGCGCATCACCTCCTGTGCGGCCTCCACCTGATCGGTGACGGTGGTGGACTGCGTGATTTTTTGAAGCTGGGCAAATGGCGTATCTGTCTCCCGGCCATAGAGGCACGCCAGTGCGATGTCGCGTGCCTTGGCCGGCGAGCTCGCCATCCAGGCCAGAAACGTTGCCTCATCCGGGAGGTTAGGCATGCCATGGATCACGTCCCGCATGCCGCTGAGGTCCTTCAACGCTGCGGCATATCGCAGGGCCGCCTGGGGATCGGCCACGGCCCAGCCGCGGAAGATGCTGGAGCTGAAATTGCTCATCCCGGCCTGGTCGCAAGCCGTGGCAAGCTGGAGGGCGCCGGGATAATCGATGTCCGCATCGCCACGGGTGGCGCGCAAGATGGTCGCGGCGCCAAGCCCGATGTTAGGATTGGTGGAATGCGCCAGCTCTTGAATCATCTCATCAAGGTGCGGCGATGGAACCTTCTCATCCAGGGCCAGCCGCATCGCCCTTGCCACGATGGCGGGCTTGGCGGTGGCCAACTTGCGGCCGAAGGCGGTCCAGTCCAGGTTCTCCCCGCCCTGCAGCATCGCCAGGTCCACGAGAAAGCCGTCGTTGTCCCCGGTGCCCATGCGCGCCACCACCGATGCGGGATTGCCGATCGACTCCAGCGCGATGGTGGCCTCGTGCTGTTCGGACTTCACTGTCAGTCCGTTGATCCATTCGCGCAGGGCTTCGGGCTGCAACTGGTTAGCGGCGAGCGCGTAGAGAAGCTGCCTGCGCATGCCCACGCCGTTGTCGGGCTGTGCGGCCACCCAATTTAGAGCGGCCAGCGGATCTTCATTGCTCCAGGCCATCAGGTAGTTGTCGAAGGCATCGGTGTGGTTGGCCAGAAGGGTGAAAGTGTCGCGCCACGGCGCCACGCTGGCGTCCATGCCTTTCGCGATGAGCTGGTCGAAGGCGGCGCGGGAGAGGCCCACACCCATCTTCTGCAGCATGGCGTAGCGGAGGTTGGGGTCGCTCTCCAGCAGCACTTGTTTTTTCCGTTCATCCAGGGCCATCGCGCTGGTGAATTGGAAGCTGGCATCCCATTTTCCCTGCCGCGAAACGCCCGCGGTTCCGCCCGGCGATGCACCATTGCCTGTGATGGCGGTGCTTCCAGCGCCGGTGGATTTGCCTGTCGCTGAACGGACCGGGCCGGTCGCAGTGTGTTCCGGTATCTTCGTCTTGGTCGAGGCCAGATGATAGCCAGCGGTGGCCACCGCCGCCGTGCCAACCACGGCGATGGACGCCAGCAGAAGCTTCGACTGCATCAGCGCCGCGATCATGGCGGAACTTGTGGTGGTTGTTGTGGCCATCATCGCCGTAACTGTCGCCGAGCTGCCCAATGCGGTGGCAGAGGCTGCATGAGCCGGAAGCAGGCCCGCCAGCACCACGCCGCTCACAGCCACGCGCCGCCTGGCAAAGAACTGCCGCAGGGCTTCAATGGCGGCGTTTAATTCACGGCTCACGACGCTCTCCGAGCAGCCCATCGCTGCTGCCGCGGACCGCTGCGACTGGTTTTGGAAGTAGCACTGCACCACCAGGTCGCGCTGGCGCTCCGGCAGGGCGAGCATCGCATCGTCCAGGTGCGGCTCAATTTCGTTCCACAGGTTGGGCTGGCTGTCGGGTATCATTTGATTCATGGCCTCCGTTGAGTTTTCGCGCACGCGGCGGCGCATTGCCGCCCGCTGATGGTTCAAGGCAGTGCGGCAGGCCGCATGGTACAGCCAGCCGGCAAGCGAGGTGTTTGGCGGCAGGCTTGGCGCCTTCTTCACCAGCAGCACAAAGGTCTCCTGTGCCGCATCCTCGGCCAGGCCTTCATCGCGCAGCACCCGCCGGCAGGCGCTCTTCACCAGCGGCCCGTGCAGCGCCACAATCTTCGCGCAGGCCGCCGAAGTCTTGCCCGCCCGCAGAGTGGCCAGGTTCTCATCAATCGGAGCAGTGGGTAATGGATTCATGGTGTTCACTAGCAAGTGTCCGCCCGCCGCCGGAACTTGCGCAAAAGCTTCGCCTTCCGCTCAAATGAAGGCGGAAAGCGCGGCCCGGGCCACCATGAAAATCCGGTTTCCTGCTGTCAAAAATTCCACTGCGGCCGCGCACTTGGCGTGTGCGCCGTCTTCATCAATGCCGCTGCCTTCGCCGCGACATCCGGGTGCTCAGCCGCCACATTGGTCTTCTCCGCCGGATCGTTCTTCAAGTCGTAAAGCTCGGGCGTCGAATCCGGTGCCTTCTTCACGCCGTTTCGAACTGCCTTCCACTGGCCAAACCGTACCGCCTGCGCCTTGCCGGCACTGTGATACTCCCAGTACAGGTGATCATGCTCCTTCTGCCCAGGCTGGCCCAGTAGTGTTGGCAGGATGCTGAGGCCATCGATGTCTGCCGGAGGAACCTCACCGGTCAGTTCGCAAAATGTTGGCATCATGTCCCAGAAAGCCCCCATGTGATCATTTGTGCTGCCAGCCCTTACGTGCCCGGGCCAGCGTGCCAGGAAAGGAGTGCGGATGCCGCCCTCGTAGAGATCCTGCTTGTAGCCGCGCAGCCCGCCCGTGCTGTTGAAGAACACCGGATCGGTGCCCGCGTAGGGGAAGACCGCGCCATTGTCGCTGGAGAAAAACACCAGCGTGTGATCATCAATCTTGAGTTCCTTCAACAAGTCCAGCAGGCGGCCGACATCCCGGTCGAAGCGGGTGATCATCGCGGCATAAGTCGCGCGCGGATTTTCATTGTTCGCGTAGTGCTTGGTGTTGCGGAAGGGCGTCTCCGGCCACCGGCCCTTGTATTCTTCCAGAGAATCCTCCGGTACCTGCAGCGAGAGATGCGGAATGGTCGAGGCGAAGTACAGGAAAAACGGCCCGTCCTTGTGTTCCCGCACCCAGCCCAGGCCGTCCTTGCCGATAAGATCGGCCGAGTAAGTGTTGCCGCTGGGCGGGATCACACCCTTCATGCTCACATCGTAAGGCGGATTGCCTTCCAGCCTTTCCTTCATGTTATCGCGCCAGAGATAAGGTGGGTAATAAGTGTGCGCGACCCCCTGGCAAAGATAGCCGTAGTGATGGTCGAAGCCAAAGTCCAGCGGGCTGCTTTTGTCCTCCGGCATGCCCAGGCCCCACTTGCCCACAATGGCTGTCGCATAGCCTGCCTTTTTCAGAAGCTGCGGTGTTGTTACCGTGCCCTGGGGCATCGGCACCTGGCCCTCATCCGTCGGCGAACGCGGCACATTGTCACGCACCACGGAATGGCCGGTATGCTTGCCAGTCATCAATGTGCAGCGGCTCGGAGCGCAAACGCATTGGCCGGAGTAGAACCCTGTGAAGCGCATGCCCTCTGCCGCGATGCGGTCAATGTTAGGCGTCCTGATCTTCTGCTGTCCATACGCGCCCAAGTCACCTATGCCGAGGTCGTCGGCGAGAATGAAGACGATGTTAGGCCTGGATGCGGGGGCCGCTTCCGCTGCCTGGATCGTGGCGGCCATGATCAGCAGCGGAACAGCGGCCACAACGATGGAGAGGAGCTTTTTCATGGGTATGCAAGGGACAGGGTTCCGGCTGCTTTGCCGCCATAGCCGAAAACGGCGGCAAGCTCCCGCTCTTGCCCCCTTTGTTCCATCATTGCTTCTGGAAGGCCTGGGCGAAGGCGCTCAAGTCAGTCGCGTTGAGATCGGAAACGGCGTGGCATTGCATGCCTTGCTGGTGCCATGAGATCAGGTGATAGCCGTGGTAGTCCTGTACGGCAGATGATGGCGTCGCTCCGTCGGAAGGCCAGAGGTAGAGGTTGATCACATGCTGGCGGCAATGGTAGGCAAGGGCGGCCACCGGCCTGCCGGCCATGTAATCCAGCCTGCCGCCGGCCAGCGGGAAGCCCTCGGCGGCGAGATCCTTCACCGGCGGTGAGAAGTCCAGCTTTCCCTCAAACCAAGGCTTCACGGTGTGCTGGTTGGAGGAGGGCACATCAAGCAAATGCGCCGCCATGAGCGAGCGCACGTGTCCGGCCGTGAGTTCCGCCACCAGCGACTCCGAGGTCCCTTGGCTGAGCCACTGGCCAGCCAGCATCACCGCGACGGCGGCAGCAATGCCGGAGGCAAACACAAGAAAAGGTGAAATGCGGCGCTTTTCGACCTGGGCGGGCCGGGCGGCATTCAGTGATGCCTGGAGCTGCCCGCGCAAGTCCGCAGGCATCGCGGGAGCGAGCCCTTCCTGGCGCAGGCAGGTGCGCAAGGCCTGCATCGCCCGATAGCGCTGTGAGCACGCGGCACAGGTGCGCAGATGCTGCTCCACCTCCAGGCAGCGCATGGGATCGAGCTCGCCATCAAAGTAGGCTTGGAGCAGATGGGGGTTGTCCTGGCAGTTCATGGCTCGGTGGCAAGGGCTTCAAAAAGCTGGCGGCGGGCGCGGGCGAGGCGCGACATCACGGTGCCCACAGGGATGCCGGCGATCTCGGCAATGTCCTTGTACGAGCAGCCTTCCATCTCGCGCAGGATCACCACCTCGCGGAATTCCACCGGCAGCCGGCCAATGGCATCCCGCACGGCCTCGATGCCGGCCTGCTGGAGAAGCAAGGCATCGGGCGCCGGCGCTGGATCAGCGAGATCGTGCAGGTCTTCATCAAACTCCACCATCGCCGGGTGGTTCCGGTGCCGCTGCAGCCAGGTGTGGCAGGTGTTGCGCACGATGCTCAGCAGCCAGGCCCGTGGGCTGCCGTTGCGGAAGCCGCTGAAGAAACGAAAAGCGCGCATGGTGGCCTCCTGCACCACGTCGCGCGCGTCGTGCTCGTTGGCGGTGAGCCAGCGGGCCAGGTGATAGGCGGCATCGAGATGGGGCATGATCTCCCTCTCGAAGCGGGCGGTGATGTCGGGCTGAAGTTCCAAGGGCGCAGATGATCAAGAAGCTAGACCGGAGACGCTCCCGTTTTATTCCCGCAGGCGCAATTTTTTTGGAAGAGCTAATAAAACGTGGCGCCACAGGAGTGCGGACACTCGCTTCGCGGCTACGCAGCCTGTCCGTCATCAAAACGCCGCTGTTTATCGACGGCGGACAGGCTGCGTAGCCGCAGCGAATGTCCACGCTTCTTTTTCTGACGCTCTCCGCCCTCTACCACGAAGCCATCACCTGCACCGCATAGCCACGCAGGTACTCTGTTTCCGGAATGCCCACCAGAATGGGATGATCGGGCCGCTGGCCGTAGCGCTCCACGAGACGCAGCGAGCGCTTGGCATCCACGGCCGCCTCGCGGATGTTAGAATAGAAGTCGCCGGTGCTCACGTGGTGTGAGCAACTGAAGGTCATCATCAGGCCGCCGGGCCCCAGCATCTTCATGGCGCGCAGGTGGATTTCTTTGTAGCCGCGCATCGCGTCCTTCACCGAGCCCTTGGTTTTGGTGAAGGAGGGCGGGTCGAGGATGATGAGGTCGTACTTGTCGCCCTTCTGCTCGGAGGCCTTGAGGAAGTCGAAGGCGTTCTCCGTCACAAACTTGATGTTCAGGCTCGAGGTCTCAGCGTTTTTTCGCGCCTGCACGTTCGCGGGTTCGCTGGCATCCACCGCCGTCACCTCGCTGGCGCCGGCCAGCGCGCAGGCCTGGGCAAAACCGCCCTGGTTGCTGAAGCAGTCCAGCACTCGTTTGCCTTTGGCGTGCTTGGCCACGAGCTGGTAGTTGTCGATCTGGTCGAGGTACAGGCCGGTCTTCTGGCCTTCCCACACATCGATTTGAAAGGTCATGCCTGCGCTCTGAAGGGGGAAGGGAGCGGGCTGTTCGCCATGCAGCATGGCCTTGCCCACCTCCATGCCTTCGGCCTTGCGCACGGGGGCATCGTTGCGGGCGGTGATGGAAACGGGATTGAGCACCTCGCGGATGACCTCCACGATGAGGTTCTCGCGCAGCGACATGGCCAGCGTCAGTGTTTGCAGCACTACGTGGTCGCCGTAGCGGTCCACAATCAAGCCAGGCAGGCCGTCGGACTCGCTCCACACCACGCGGCACAGGTTGGTGTCAATGCCGAGGGAGTTGCGCACGTTCATCGCGCGCTCGATGCGGCGCTTGAAGAAGTCCGCGTCCAGGTGCTGGCGGCGGAAGGAGTAGCGGCGCGCGACGATCTGCGAGCGTGGGTTGTAAATGGCGCTGCCCAGCGGCTTGCCGCGCACATCGTTGAGAATCACCTCATCGCCCGGCTCCGGATCGCCGGTGACGAGCTTCATGTCGGAGGCGTAAACCCATTCGTGACCATGGAACAGACGGGAGCGGGGCTGGACAACGAGAGTGGGCATGGGGTGGTCAACATGGCGAGATTGGGCCTGGAGTCCAGTGCTTGCGCGGTGCAAAACGTTCGCAAGCCCTGGGCCAGAAGTAGCCGCCCCTGCCAAGGGGTGGTCAGGTCAGGGTTGAACGGCTTACAGCCCCCGGAAAAATCCTTCCGCCGTGGCCGTGGTCGCGGCCGCCAGTTCCTCAATCTCCACGCCGCGCAATTGCGCAATGAAGCGCGCGGTGTCAGCCACGAAGGCGGGCTCGCAGCGTTTGCCGCGATGGGGCACGGGGGCGAGGTAGGGGCTGTCGGTCTCGACCATGAAGGACCCGGCGGGCACGGCTTTGGCGGTGGCCTGGATGACGGGGCTGTTCTTGAAGGTGACGATGCCGGTGAAGGAAACGAGATGCCCCATGTCGATGAGCTCCAGCGCCTGCTCCGCCGTGCCAGTGAAACAGTGGAACACGCCCCGCAAACGGCCGTTGTAGGGGCGGATGGCGGCTACGAGGTCATCGTGGCTTTCGCGGGCGTGCAAAATCGCGTTAAGGCCAAGCTCGACGGCGAGATCGAGCTGCAGGCGCAGCACCAGGGCCTGGTGGGCTTTCCAGGAGGTGAGGTCGAAGCCCTCGGGCGGAGGATGGTAGTAGTCGAGGCCGATCTCGCCGATGGCGGCAACGCCGGGCTGGCGGGCGATCTCGCGCAGCTCGTCAATCCAGGCTTCGCCGGAAACGCTGTCCGTATCACAGGGATGGATGCCGGCGGCGGGGTGGATTTGCGGATGGGCCTGGGCCAGTGTTTGCAGTTCGCGCGAGGTGGCGATGTCCGTCGCGGGGGCGACGAGCCGGGTCACGCCGGCCGCAACGGCGCGGGCCAGGACATCGGGCAGATCGGGGCGAAGCTGGCGGTGATTGATGTGGCAGTGCGAGTCGATGAGCATGAGATCAGGCATCTCAAATGAACCGCTCCAGCAGCACTTGGAGGTCAGCGGCGGTTTCCACGGGCCAGAGCGAGCGGTCGGTCATGATGGCGTGCTCCAGTGCCTTGTGCTCGGGCCAGTTCGGCTCGGTGGGGATGCGCGGGATCACGTTGGCGACGATGGTTTTTGCCAGCGCTACGTTAGCCATCAGATGGCCGATCACCGCCTCCACGGAGACGGGTTCCTCCTCCACTTTCCAGCAGTCGTAATCGGTCACCATGGCCAGGGTGGCCAGGGCGATTTCGGCCTCGCGCGCCAGCTTGGCCTCGGGCAGGTTGGTCATGCCAATGACATCGAAGCCGAGCTGACGGTTCGCATTGGATTCGGCACGGGTGGAGAAGGCCGGGCCGTCCATGCACACATAGGTGCCGCCGTCATGCACGCGCACGCCGGTGGCCTTGGATTCTTCAGCCAGCAGGGCGCGCAGACCGGCAGAAATGGGATCGGCCATGGAGACGTGGGCCACGATGCCATTGCCAAAGAAGGTGTGGTGTTCGCGGCGGCTGGTGCGGTCAAAGAACTGGTCGGGCAGCACCACATCGCGGGGGGCGTACTCCTCCTTCAGGCTGCCCACGGCGGTGACGGCGATGATCCAGCGCACGTTGAGCGAGCGGAGAGCCCAGATGTTGGCGCGGTGGTTCAGCTCCGTGGGCAGGATGCGGTGGCCCTTGGCGTGGCGCGGCAGGAAGTAAACCGGGCGACCGGCCAGGGTGCCGCCGATGATCTTGTCCGAAGGCGGGCCGAAGGGCGTTTCCACCTCCACCTCGTGGCGGTCGGAAAAGCCGTCGATGTCATACAAGCCAGAGCCGCCGATGATGCCAATTGCGGGGGGGGGAGAAGTGTCTTCCATGGGGAAATCTAGAGCGCGGTTCTGGAAATGTATAGATGTTCCGCACACTGAAGTCGCCAAGGCCGTGGGCAAAGGCTCATTTCTGGCTACAGTGCCGCTGATGTCACTCCCCAGCCTGCCGCTTTCGACCCCTTCACTGCTGTTTCCCGCCATCTCCCTCCTGATGCTGGCGCATACCAACCGCTTCCTGGGCCTGGCCGGTGTGATACGTTCGCTGCACGCGAACTGGCGCACCTCCGGCGAGCCGATGTTGCTGGACCAGATCGACAGCCTGCGCCGGCGCATTCACATCATCCAGCACATGCAGATGCTGGGTGTGCTCAGTCTCATGGTGTGCATCGTGAGCATGACGTTTCTGTTCTTCGACAACCAGTTCTGGGGTCAGATCACCTTTGGCCTCAGCCTGCTCTTGATGTTCGCCTCGCTGGCCTTGTCGCTGGTGGAGATCAAACGCTCGCGCATCGCGCTGGACCTGCATTTGCAGGATGTGAAGCGGGAGTGTGTGGCTCAGGGAGAAAAGTAAAAAGATTGGGCGCGTCACCCTGCTTTGTCCATGGCGTCCATGCTTTGCCGCGTGCTCTTGAACGCCACCGCCACCACCAAAGTCACCAGGGTGCCGAACATGATGCGCCAGGGGAATTCGATCACGGGCATCCAGGGGGGGCGGGGCAGGCCGTGGGCACCGGCGAGTTTCATCACATCGGTGTCCAGGCCGCTGAGGTAGGCCACGACAATGAAACCGAGGAGCATGGCGATGGCGTTGCCGAAATCATTGCCGCGGTTGCGGGTGAAGAGTCCGACCATGAACACGCCGAGCAGGGAGCCGTAGGTGTAGCCAAAGATGCCGAGGATGATGGGGATGATGCGGAGGGTGGGGTTGTGCGAGGTGACCCACGCGGTGGCGAGGGCGACGGCGATGAGCAGGGTGGCAAAGAGCACGGTGCCGAAGCGCAGGGTCCACACCTTGCCGGCCTCGGTCTTCGGTTCGCCGAACCAGCGGAAGTGGAAGTCGCGCACATAGCTGGTGGCGAGGGCGTTGAGCGCTGTGCCCAGCGAGCCCATGGTGGTGGCGAGCACGCCGGCGATGACCAGGCCGCGGATGCCGCTGGGCATGACGGTGAGGATGAAGTGGGGGAACACTTTGTTGGCCGAAACGACGCCGTTGTCGCCGCGTGGCAGCAGGGGGTCGGGGTTCTGCTGATAGTACACCCAGAGCAGGATGCCGATGGTGAGCACCACGGAGGCGATGGGGATGTCGGCGAGGCCGGAAAGGATGGTGGCCATGGCGCTCTGCCTGGTGCTTTTGGCGGTGAGCATGCGCTGCACCATGTCCTGGTCGGTGCCATGGGTGGCGAGGGTGACAAAGGTGGAGCCGAGCAGGGCGGCCCAGACGGTGTACTCCTGCTCCAGCACGCCCTTGAGGTTCTGCCCGAAGCTTGCGCCGGGCGCGGTGCCCCAGTCCCAGACAATGAGGTCCTTCGCGCCGGTGAGCAGCTTCGTGGCCCCGGCCCAGCCATCGGGGATGTGGCCTAACAAGTAGAAGAGAGAAAAGCCAAGCGCGCAGACAAGCACGACGATCTGGATCACGTCCGTCCAGATCACGGCGCGGATGCCGCCGATGCTGGTGTAAAGGGCGGTGGCGAGGGTGACGAACACCAGCGCGCCGCCGGTGAGGAGGAACTCGTTCCACGGCGTGAGCGCTTCACCGGGATGCTGCAGGTGCCAGGCCAGCACCAGCAACACGCTGGGCGCCCACAGCCGGGTGCCGCTGGCGAGCACGCGGGTGACAAGGAAGACGCCGGAGGTGAGCCTCCGCGTGCCCGGGCCGAAGCGGGTGCCGAGGAACTCATAAATGCTGACCACGTTGTGCCGGTAATAGGCCGGGATGAACACGGCGCTGACAATCACGCGCGCCAGCAGGTAGCCGACGATGAGCTGGATGTAGGTGTAGTTGCGCAGCGCATAGCCCTCGCCCGGCGCGCCGAAAAAGGTGCCGGCGCTGATTTCCGCCGCCAGGATGGAGGCGAGCACGGCCCACCAGGCGATCTGGCGGTCGCCCAGGGCAAAGCCTTCCATGCTGCCGCTACGGCTGCGCTGGCTGAGGCCGATGCCGATGATGACGGCGAAGTAGGCGATGATGACGAAGACGTCGATGGCTAGGTGCATGCGGCCACGAATGTGCGTGAGGGACCTGCGGGAGTAAAGACAAAGGGCTGAAGTAGAACGAGCGGGATGCTCAATCCTGTTCACTTAGCACCATTCCGATATCGTCAGATTGGTTTCGCATCCCTGGTTTTATCCTTGCCGAGTGCAGCCCTGGGAGCGCTGGCGTCCCGCCGGCCATTGTGGATGGCCCTGCGTGTGAGCCGGGCAGCCTCCCATGGGTTCGGAGGTATTGGGCTGCGGCAATGCACACGTCGGCGGGACGCCAGCGCTCCCAGGGCTGCACTCGGCAGGGATAATGCCAGAGGGGTCTTAAAAAGTGCCAAACGAACGGTATTTAGCGTGACGCTCGTTCTATTTGGAGGAAGCCTTCCCCTGCGCCACCTTGCGGGCGGCGGAGACGAGCAGGGGGCAGGCATCGATGCACAGCAAGGGCACATCGCCATCGACGGGAGCGGAGGCTTTGGGCAGGGCGGGGCCGTAGAGGGGCTGATCTTTGGTGAGGCCCCAGGTGATGCGGCGGCGGCACTGCGTGGTGGTGTCGCAGGTGTGGGCAATCATGTCCATCGCCTGGTCGTCGGTGATGGTGTTGGTGAAGCGGTACATGCCCGTCTGGCGGCCGAGGTTGTCGCGCAGCGGCGTGGGCTGCAGGCGGCCTTGCTCCTCCTCCATGGCCAGGCCCAGCGCGGCAGGATAGAGGTGGTCGAGGGCGATGTGCAGGTCTTCGAGGGTGGCAACCCGCACCAGCCAGCCGTGGCGGAGGTTGGGGGCGGACTTCAGCGGTCGGAACTCGCCGGCATCGTCGAGCTGGGCCACTTCGCGTGCGGCTTCGTGGCCTTCGAACAACTGAAGCTTCGGCAGCTTGCCGGTGTCTTCCACATGATGAAGCAGGAAGCTTTCGCCGTCCGCGCGCACCTGCACCTGGCCGATGATGAGGCAGCTTGGGGACAGATCACCCGCGATGCGAGGCAGCCTCAAAATGCCGTCATCGCCCAGCGCGATCGAGTTCGTTACATCCTTGCGCACCCGCATTTTACCAATGAGCAGGCTGCCAGTGCAGAGCTTGCTTCGCAGCCAGTCCACAATCGAGGGGGCAGGGGAGGTCTCCACCGTTGCTGGCCGGTGCCTGGCATCAAAATCGGCGACCTGGTCCAGGATCACCTCGGCCAGGTGCGGCTCGGTGCCGATGGCGCTGCTGTAATAGAGCTGGCGGCCGTGCAGGTGGTGGGGATTGTGGCGGAAGACTTCGCGCTGGCTGGCAGCGGCGCCGGTCTCGGCCTCCATGCCCAGCAGCACGGGGATGTCCTGGTAGCTGTGCAGGCCGTCGGCGATGAAGAAAGGCACGACCACGACGTTGGGGCAGGTGGTGAGGGTGTGCCAGTCGTTCACCAGCGGCGCCTCTTCCATGTAGGTGTCGATCACTTCGGCGAAGCCATAACCGCCGGAGCGGATGAGCTCGACCTGGTCCTTGATGGCCTTGGTGCTGTTGTCGTTGAGGCTGGTGCCGTGGCCCACGATGATGAGGCTTGTTTCGCCGCGCGGCACGCCGGGGGCCACCTCATCTGCGCGCTGGAGCAGCAGCTTCGTCATGTTCCGGTGCGCGCCCACTGGGTCGCAGTAGTACAGTGTACGATTTTTGAAGGTGGTCACCGGCCCTGTCACCCGCAGCTCGCGCGGCA
>FTBX01000302.1_pt1 | contig 14863 bp, 10 predicted proteins | sample 1639461 | NCBI WGS metagenome assembly FTBX01 (sample SAMEA3914864, study PRJEB12502) | metagenome | biome: forest; material: soil | place: USA | collected 2012-03-12 | depth 0.3 m
ACCCAGTTCCCCTGGGGCAGCGGAGATGCCGCCTGGCCGCCGCCGCCACTGAGCGCCAACATCGATGCCCCCAACGTGGTTCCCACCTACCGCGACAGTTACGCGAACACGGCGCCGGTGGGGTCCATGCTGCCTAGCAAGGAAGGCATTCATGACCTGGGCGGCAATGTCTGTGAATGGTGCGAAGACCCGTGGCCGGGTTCATCGGCAGAGCGCGTGATCCGCGGCGGCTCCTGGCTGAGCTCCTTGCGTGAATCGCTGTACAGCTCCTACCGCCAGCACCAGCCCAAGAGCACCGCCCGCTACGACCTGGGCTTCCGCATCGTGGTGGATTTCGGAACCTGACCCCGCATGAGCGACAGCCCCCAATCCCCCGGTTCCGGCATCGCGCACGAGGAAGCGCGGGAGGGCCGGAGCATGGTCTTTTGGGCGGGGCTTTCGCTGCTGATGTGCGCCCTGGCCCTGGCGCTCGCATTTGGCGGCCCCTGGCTGCACCGCCGCTACCACTCCTGGTGCGGCCGCAGGCTGGCAGAAAAAGCCACCGCCCTGCTCCAGGAGCAGCGCTGGGAGGCCGCTTCGCAGCTTTTGCATGACGGCTTCAAGACCTATGGCCACGAGCCCGCCGTGCTGCGTGCGCTCGGCCGTCTTTTCATCGATGGTTATGATGATCCGGCGACCGCTTCCGGCCTTCTGCGCCAGGTGCTCGTCAGCGGCCAGGGCACGCCGGAGGACGTCCGCCGGCTCTCGGAGGCGATGGTGAAAATGGGCGACATCGCCGAAGCACGGAAGCTCTACGACGGTCTCCCACCTGCCGATCAGTCCGCCGGCCCGGGCATGGAACTCCTTGCCAACATCCTGCGGCAGTCCGGCCGGCCTGGGGAGGCCGATGAGCTGATGCGCAAGGCCCTGGCCTTGCATCCCGATGATCCCCGCTCGCAGCTCCGCCTTGCCTTGCTGGACGAGGCCGCCTCGTTTGAGGTGTCCCAGAGCGTCGCCGCTCAAACCGAATGGACCATCGCCCGCCGCGGCGATGCCGTCGCTGTCGAGGCCATTGATCATCTGAGCCTGCTCAGCTCCCTTACCGCCCTTCAATCGCAGGAGCTGCTCACCCTGGTGGATGCCAATCCCAAGGCCATGCCGCATGATCATTTTGTCGTGCTCAGCGCCTGGCTGCGCCTGCATCCGTTGGAGCGCGAGGCCGCCATTGCCGCCGAGGTCAAAAAGAACGAAGGCCGCCCGCCCACGGCGCTTTTTGATTTCCTGCGCTGGCTTGGGGCCGAGAAGCAGTATGAGCAGATTGTTGCCCTCGTGCCTGCCGCCGCTGCGCTGCGCGATCCTGATGTGTTTGTCGTCTATGTCGATGCCCTCGCCGCCGCCGAGCGCTGGTCCGAGCTGATGCGGCTGATGAACGGCCGCAAGCTGCCTGCCAGCGATGCCACACGCTGGTTCATTGCCGCCGAATGCAACGCGCACCTCCACCCCGACCTGATCGAAACCCGTGCCAACCTTGAAAAGGTTTACACCATGGCCGGCCCGGCGGAGCTGCAGATCGTGCGCCGCGCCGCCGGCCTGGCCGAAGCCCAGGGGCTCACCGATCTTGCGCTCACCGGTTACCGTCGCATCGCCGAAGCCCGGCCTGGCCTGAAGGTGACCATGCTGGAAAAGGTCCTCGAACTCCAGGGGCGCGACAAAAACATTCCCGGGATGTTGGCCACCCTGCGCCAGCTTCACAGCCTGCGCCCGGCCAGCCGCGCCTACATCGATCAGGCGAACTACCTGCGCCTGCTGGCGGGCGAAGAGCTGGAGATCGCCTGCCAGGCCGTGCTTGGCTTCGACCAGCCTGCGACCGCCCAGCCTGATTCACCCGCCTTCCCACAGTCCCTGCTGCGCGCCCTGGCCGCTCTTCGCCTTGGTGACAGCTCGCGCATGACCGAAGAAATCCGCTCCGCACCGACCCCAAAGAACCTGCCTGCCGGCCAGCGGGCTGTGGTGGCTGGTCTGCGTGCCCTGGCTGGCGATGAAGCAGGGGCCTTCCGCCTTGCTGAATCCATTCCGCCGGCCTTGCTTTTGAAAGAGGAGCATCGGTTCCTGTCGCTGGCGGTGAGGTGAGTGTGGTGAGTTGACGAATCAATCGTGTGTTTGAAGGGCCTCGTGTGGCGGTGTGCGGAGCACCTTGGACTGCGTGCAGCCCTGCTGCCGCTTTCGGTCGTGGCAGCCCTGCTGCCGGCACAGTGGCGGTCTTCAGCGGGGGCTCTTCGCATCCACGCTCTGCGCCACCCATCGTGCCGCAGCAGGCTGCGGGCACAAAGCGGCAGCAGGGCTGCCGCAGTCCAAGGTGCTTCGCACGCCGCCACATCATGCCGTCTGACGACGGATCTTCCAAACACCCGATTGGAAGCGAGTCTTGACGGCATCAAGCCTCGTCATCCTCCTCATCCGCCGCATGCTTGAGCCGCGTGCGCTCCTTGCGGCGATCAGCACGGTGATCGATGGCGCGGAGTTGTTTGGGCGTGAGCTCCTGCTTGCGGCGGATCCAGGGCGGCGGGCCGGAATCGCCGGCCATGATGCAGCCCAGCGGCTCGATTTCAGCGATCACATCGGCAAGGCCAAAGCGCTCTATTTGCTCCTTCACCTGCGCGGCGGGTTTGTAACCGATGGGCGATTCGCTGATGTCGGCCTTGCCATAGAACCAGCGGATGTCGAGGCCGGCCGTGGTCTCGGCCAGCGAGGCGGCGAGCTTCTTTTCATCAATCTCGCCCTCGTCGTTTTTAAAGGGGCGCGAGATGGCGGTGCGTGAGAGATTGCGGCCAGCTCCGTGCGGGGCAAAGGAGAGGTGGTCCGCATTGTCGCGTCCCAGCACGATGAGAATCGGCGCGGCCATGTTCAGCGGGATCAGGCCCAGCAGCGGCCGGTCGGCTTCATCCTTCCAGGCGGGGGTAGCGCCCTTGCCATGAAGGAACAGGTCGCCGCGCTTCCACACAAAGTTGTGCTCGTTGCCAAAGGCGGCAAGGCGCTGCGCACCGGCCTTTTCCAGGAAGCGGGCGTGAATGCTCTGGTGATTGGCCAGCGTCCAGCGGCTCACGTACTGCAGCGCTTCCCAGTAGTCGCGGCCCTCGTCAGTGCCGTAGTCCAGCCAGGCGGCGGGATCGGGGATGCCCTCGGCCTCGCGCTTCACATGGGCCAGCGCGGCTTTGTGTCCGCGTGCATAGACATGCGCGCCGAGCCCGCGCGAACCGTGATGAGTCACCAGCGCAAAGCACTCGCTGTGCCCCCGCAGTTCTGCCGCATGCCCGCCATGGCCCTGCCGCTCCAGGCTGTCGAGGAAAGGCTGCGTCACCGCAAGCCGGCCGATGTAGGCGAAGTGATTGCCATCCCCTTGGTCGGCCATGTGCATGGCGGCGTGGCGTTCCAGGCCCTGGAGGAACGGGTTTTGCCACACCTCTTCGTGCAGCACCGGATGCGGCACCCAGTCCTCCTCTTTGCGGCCGCCCATGCCGAAGCGGGTGCTGGCCATCAGGTCATCCAGCAGCGGCGGCACCTTCTTGCCGGAGGTGAAAAAGGTGCAGTACATCGAGCAGCAGATGTCCGCGCTATGGGCTGCGGGAATGATCGCGTTGCGCACGGCGATGGCACCGCCCACGGGAATGGTCGCCGCAGCCTGGCCGGCAGGGCAGGCATCGGGCATCACCGCCCCGCGCTCGATCACCGGCGAGGTCAGCAGCTCGCGCATGAAGCGACGCACGTTGCCGATGTTCATCACATCCTCCTGGCAGGTGGCCTCAATCGCTTCGCTGAAGGGGGCGTGCTCCGTCCGCAATTGGATGCGCGTCTTCGGCGGCGGCATGTCCCGGCGCAGCAGTTTGAGGATGTAGTCGCGGTCATGAATGCCGCGCTCCTCGTATTCCCGGGCCTTTTGCAGGGCCACGGCGATGTCAGGTCCGGGTTGCCAGCCCGCCTGGAGAAGGTCGTTTCCGTTGATCATGCAGGCTTCAAAGCTTCTGCTGCAAAAAGTCGGCGATGCGGCGGGCATCGCCTTCGGTAAGAGCGGCCGAGGTTTCGCATTCTTCGGCCGTCAGCTCCTGGCGATGGGCCAGGCGGCCTGCCTTCCACACGAGGGCGGTCGAAGAATAGGGGCCGACCTTGCGCGGGTCGCTCCAGGTATGCAGGGCCACGGTGTTGGGATTCACCGCGGCGGCGATGTGCATGGGGCCGCTGTCCACACTGATGACATAAGCGGCCTGGCGCATCAGCCACACCAGCTCGGGCAGGCTCGTCTGGTTCGTGAGGTCGGTGATGTGGCGGCCGCGCAATGTGGGTGGCGAGGAGGTGCGACCCACGATCACCAGCGGCACGGTGGTGAGGCAGTCGCACAGCACCTGCAGCTCATGGCTGCCCAGGCTTTTACCTTCCCCCCTTGAATACGGATGGATGAGCACGAAGCGCGGGGGTACCTCTCGCGGCTGCCCGGCGGCCAGGGGGAAAACGATGTCTTGCGGCGCCACATCAATGCCGAAGGCACGGGGAATGGCCAGGTACCGGTCCACCGCATGGGCGCTGGCATCGACAGGGATGATGTGATCGTAGAACCGCCCGGCCCCCTCACGCGCATCCGACAGGCCGACCACCGGCCGCGATCCGCTAGTGATGCTGATGAGGCCGCTGCGCAGAAGCCCCTGGAAGTCGAAAACGATTTCCGGAAGGGTGCGCCCGGTCTTGTTCCACCCGGCGGCCCAGAGAGCCGCCTTGGCAAAGCCGCCCATGCCGCGAAAGTCCGCCTGGGGAAAGGGAATGGTCTGGCTCACATCCGGCACCCCGTCGAGCAGCGGCAGCCACTCAGGCTTGGCGATCCAGCGGATGTTCAGGTGCGGGTGTGCCGTCTTGAGGGCGTGGACGGCCGGCAGGGTATGGACGATGTCCCCGAGGGAGCTGGGCTTGACGATCAGGGCGGACTGAAAGTCCAGGAGGGACGGCAGGGACATGGGAGGAAGCAATGGTGCCGTGGCAGCCCCGCGGCGGCTTGCCGCCTTTGGGGGCCGGACGAAAAGGAGCTGTCGAGCGGGGGAAAGGAATCAGCGGCCCAGGGCAAGGCGTTCGGCCAGCAGAGGCGGCAGGTCGGCATCGAGGATTTTGCGCTGGGCGGTTTCGATGTCGTATTCGATGCGGTGGATGGCCACGTGCTGCTTGTCAGCATCGTAGATGGCATAGGAGGCGCGCCAGTCGCCGTCGCGCGGCTGGCCCACGCTGCCTACGTTGACGAAGTACTTCACCCCTTTTTGCAAGGGGGTCTCCAGGCTGCGGGCACCGCGCACGGCATCCTCCTTTTCAAAAATGCGCGGCGCATGCGTGTGGCCGTAGAAGCAGAGCTGGGTGAACTGGTAGCTGAAACTGGCCATCGCATCGAAGCGGTTGGTCACGTAAGCCCAGGCACCGGGCGAATCCAGGGTGGCATGAACGATGGTGAAGTCGCGCACCTGGCGCACCAGCTTCAGGTCGGCCAGCCACTGGCGCTGCTCGCGGGTGAGCTGCTCGCGCGTCCATAGCAGCGCGGCCTGGGCGAGGGGATTGAGGTCTTCGAGCATCGACTCGTTGGCCGCCCCCTCGTCATGGTTGCCGCGCACCACCGGGCAGCCCAAGGCGCGCACGGTTTCGAGGCATTCTGCCGGGTTTGCGCCGTAGCCGACGATGTCGCCCAGGCATACGTAATTGCCGCAGCCCTGCTCCTGGGCATGCCGAAGCACAGCCTGAAGGCCCTCAAGGTTGCCGTGGATGTCACCGAAGATTGCGAACTTCATCGCTTGAAAAGATAGGGGCGACTTTCCGGCGGCGGATTAGGAAATCAAGCGGATTGGGGGGGATGGTTTTGCGGATTTCGGTTCCAGAGTGCCGGAGAAGCCGATTTTGAGCCTTGCTAGACTGTCAACCCGCGACTTGTTCGGCCCAGATGTTTGATTCAACCTGGACGCTCTGGCTGGTGGAGCACTCAATGTTTCCCGGCGATCTGGCGACCCTGCTGCTGGCCGTGGCAGGGGCCCTGTGCATCGGTCTTTCGAAATCCGGGCTGGCCGGCACGGCCACGCTCACCGTGCTGCTGATGGCCGAAGCCTTCGGCGCCAAGCCCAGCGTGGGCCTGGTGCTGCCGCTCCTGATCGCGGCCGACCTCATGGGCTACTATATCAACCGCGGCGGCGGAAGCTGGCGCGCGGTCTGGCGCATCGCCTGGCCGGCCATGCTGGGCGTGGTGGCTGGCTGGTGGCTGCTTGACCGCATCGACAACCACTCGGCGCGCCTGATCATCGGCTGGCTGATCGTGGCCCTGCTGCTGTTCAAGCTGGCGCTGGATGCGTGGAAAGAGACTTTCGTGGCGATGACCCAGCATCCCGGCTTTGCCTGGAGCATGGGCTTCCTGGCTGGCCTGGTGACCATGCTTGCCAATGCCGCCGGCCCGGTCATGACCGTGTACCTGCTCTCCCAGCGCCTGGAAAAGAAGGAGCTGCTCGGCGTGTTCAGCCGCTACTTCCTGTTCGTGAACCTGTTCAAGGTCCCCTTCAGCGCCAACGTGGGGCTGATCAATTCGCGCTCCCTGATCACCAACCTCATCCTGCTTCCCGCCGTAGTCGCCGGCATCCTCCTCGGCTGGCAGATCATCAAGCGCATCCCCCAAAAACCGTTCGAGTGGACGCTGTACGTGCTCACCTTTGCCGCCGCGGTCTGGATGGTGGCGAAGTGAGGGGAAGTGAAAAGTGAAAAGGGATCGAGAGACAGCGCTTTCAGGTCGTTCCCCTTTTCATCTTTGACGCAGCGGTCTGGACGGTAGCGAAGTGAAGGAAAGTGAAAAGGGATGAAGCCGCGCCGCTTTCAGGCTTTCCCCCTTTTCACTTTTCACTTATGCCTTTTCACTTTCCCCCATGAAATGGACCATCCTCGGCACCGGCCGCATCGCAGAACGTTTTGGCACGCAGCTTCCCGGCACGGAGGATGAGCATCTTGTCGCCGTGGGCACCAGGTCTCCCGAGCGGGTGCCATCGTGGGTGGGTGAGGCAAAAATAGGCAGCTATGCGGACGCCATTGCCAATCCGGAGGCAGAGGCGGTGTACGTCGCCCTGCCCAACGGCCTGCACCTGGAGTGGACGCTGAAGGCCCTGGCGGCGGGCAAGCATGTGCTGTGCGAGAAGCCGCTGGCGCTCAAGGCCGCGGAGGTGCAGCAGATGTTCGATGCCGCCAAGACCCACGACCGCCTGCTGGTGGAGGCCTTCATGTACCGCTGCCAGCCGGCAGTGCGGGAGGCGCTCCGCCTTGTCAAAGAGGGGGCCATCGGCGAGGTCAAGACCCTGCGCGGGGCCTTTTCCTTTGAGCACACCTTGCTGCCGCACGATCCGCGCTGGGATGCCCAGATGGGCGGCGGAGCTCTGCTCGATGTGGGCTGCTATCCGGTACAGTTCATGAATGCGATCATGCATGCGGAACCCGTGCGGGTGGATGCTTCACTGAGCTGCTCCCGCCCCGATGTGGACAGCAGCGGCGCGGCCCTCCTGCATTACCCGAATGGCGCCGCCGGCGTGGTCACCTTTGGCATGGAGATCGGCGGCGACCGTTCCTTTAAGGTCTGCGGCACACGCGGCAGTCTCAGCTTTACCGACCCGTGGCTGCATGGCGATGAGTTCGAATGGGAGCACGAAGGCGGCGTGGAAACCGTGGTGAAGCCCTCCTTGATGGGCCTGCAAGGGCTGGAGGCGGAAGCCTTCTCCGCAGCCGTGCGCGGTGAAGTGGAGCCCTGGATCAGCGCCGAAGAAAGCCTGTGGAACGCCCGCACTCTCGAGGCCATCCGGCGCGCGGCGAGGTAGGCATCAAGCCACGAACTGCCGGTAAAACATCACTACCGAGATCACCACGCCCACGCTGGTGATGATGTGCCGCACGTACTGCTGCGGGATTCGCTGCGACAGGCTGGCCCCGGCATAGTAGCCGGCCAGCGCGCCCACCGTCATCACCCCGGCCTTGGACCAGTCGATGATGCCCGCAGCCACAAACCACGCGGCGGCCACCAGGTTGATGAGCGAGCCCAGCAGGTTTTTAAGGGCGTTCATCTCATGGATGTCTGCCATGCCCAGAAAGCCTAGCGAAGCGAGCATGAGAATGCCAATGCCAGCACCGAAATAGCCGCCATACACCGCCACGGCGAATTGAAACATCACCGCCACCCACACCCCGCGCCCCTGGGTGGAGGCCCCCGTCGCCCCACGCCTCGAAAACCGGCGGAACAGGCCTTGGGCGCAGAACAGCACCGTGGCAAACAGGATCAGGAACGGCACCAGCTTTGCAAACACGGCATCGGAGGTGCGGGTGAGCAGCAGGCTGCCCAGCCACCCGCCCAGCAGGCTCACCGGAATGAACCGGCTCAGCCACGGCTTGATCACCGCCATGTGCTCACGAAAGCCGAAGATGCTGCCCGCCGTGCCGATCACCAGCGCCAGAGTGCTCGTGGCATTGGCCGTCACAGCCGGCGTACCGAAGAGCAGCAGCACGGGAAAGGTGATCATCGTGCCGCCGCCCGCTACCGCATTGATCAGGCCCGCGGTCATTGCCGCCAGCGCAAGGCAGATGATTTCAGTGAGTGACATGGAGTTCCTGAGGTTGGCAAGGCGGAGGGGTGGTGCAACCGGTGACTTGGATTGCGATGAGCTGAGGTGGCCCTGTGGAATCGGCAGGCCGCGCGGCGAAGCTTGCTCGTTGTGCGCGCTTCAGCGCGTGGGATTGGATGGGCTTGACGCATGAAGCTCCGCCACCCCACGCGCTAAAGCGCACACAACGAACCCTGAAGCGCCTTGCCAGGCAGCGGTGTGCACACAAATGCAGTCATATTAGCCAGGCGGGCTTCAATTTGCTGCCCACCCACCCTACTTCTGCAGCACCCCGGCCCTGGTCTTTGCCTTGTGCTCCTCGATCAGCTTCACCAGCTCTGCCACGATTTCGGGATGCGCGGCAGCCGCGTCATATTTCTCGCCCGGATCCTCGTCCACATTGAACAGCAGCGGCGGGTTGTGCTCCGTCACCGGCCAGTCGCCCCACTTCTTGCTCGCCGCCGGGTTCACCGTCTTGAGATGCACTTTCCAGGAGCCTTTGCGCACCGCCCACACCTCGGCATTGAAGTAGTAGAACATGAGCGGCTCACGCCCGGCCTTGCCTTCAAACAGCACGGGTGCCAGGTCCACACCATCGATCTCGCGGTCCGCCGGCACCTCGCCACCAGCCAGCTTCACCAGGGTTGGCAGCAAGTCCATCGTGGAGGCAAAGGCGCGCGTGCACATGCCCGCCGGAATGTGCCCCGGCCAGCGGAAAATCGCTGGCTCGCGAAAGCCGCCTTCCCAGGTGCTGACTTTCCCTTCTGAGAACGGGCCGGGCGAGCCGCCATCCAGTTTCTGGCCGATCCACGGGCCGTTGTCGGAGGTGAACAGCACCAGGGTGTTGTCATCGATGCCCAGGTCCTTCAAGGTCTTGAACACCTCGCCGCAGGAGGCATCGATCTCCTCCACCGTATCGCCATAGAGCCCGCGCAGGCTTTTGCCCTTGAACCCGCCGCTGGCTGCCAGCGGCACATGCGGGAAGGTATGGGCCAGGTAAAGGAAGAACGGCTTCTTCTTGCCAGCCTGGGTGCGGATGAACTTCAGCGCCTCGTCCGTGTACCAGCGCGTGAGCTGGCTCTGGTCCGGCTCGCCTTTGCTGATCACCTCAAAATCGCGGTACAAAGGGTGCGGCGGATCACCGTCAAAGGTGTGGTTGTCCGGCTGCGCCCAGGGGCTCATGTCATTGGAGTACGGCAGGCCAAAGTAGCTGTCGAAGCCATGATTGAGCGGCAGGTGCTCCTTCAGGGAACCGAGATGCCACTTGCCCACGCAGGCCGTGGCATAGCCTGCCTTGCGCAAGGCATCGCCCAGCGTGATCTCCGAGGCCGGCAGGCCGCCCTTGGACTTCGGGATGAGTACCTGCGTCATGCCGCTGCGAATGGGATAGCGGCCCGTGAGCAAGGCAGCGCGGCTGGGCGTGCACACCGAAGCGGCCACGTAGAACTGGGTGAACTTCATCCCCTCCGCCGCCATGTGATCCAGGTTTGGCGTGGCGATGGTGGGGTGGCCGTAGCAGGCCAGGTCGCCATAGCCCATGTCATCCGCCAGGATGATGATGATGTTGGGACGGGAGGGCTTTTCCGCAGCACGGGCCTGGAGAAGGACGGCGGTCAACAGCAGCGGGCAGAGCAGAAAGAGAATCGGGGGACAGCGCATGGCAGATGCATAACGCATCGACCTGTTCCCTCCATGCACAAGCTCCCGCTGGTAAGGGAAACCCTCAGTCAATTCGAGAAGGATGCACTCGACAGGTCTGCAATAAACGATCTCAGGGCACAGACATGCCTTCCCTCATCCCTTCTTCACCCATGAACCCTTTTCCCTTTCTGGCGGCCGTTCTTTCCACATGCCTCGCCGCGGCCTCGTGCCTCCAAGCCCAGAACGTGGAGCTCAAGTTTTTCGTGGCCGAAGCGGGCAATGATGCGGCCTGGAAGATCCTGGAAAAGGACGGCCTGAAAGCCAAAAAGCATCACCAGGAGCAGGTGTGCTTCTTTGAAACCTCCAGCCTTTCCCTGGGTGCCGATCACAAGCTGATCCTGCGCACCCGCAAGCAGGCCGGCAAACCCGCTGACTCAACCGTCAAGGTGCGGCTCGAACCCGGTGAGCCCACTCCTGGACCGGTGGAAACCCTGGTGGTGCCTGAAGAAGACTGGTCAACACCCGACAAGCCCGAGATCTCACGCTCCATCGACTGGGACATCCTGCCCGATGGCATGTTCGAGCAGGTCATGACCGGCAAGACCAAAATTCAGGCCATGTTCGAAGGCGCGGCCCAGCCCGCCCAAAACGAGGTGCCAGCTTCTCAAGGCAATCCGGAAAAACCCGCCAAGCCGGCCGTTCCTCCTCAGGCCGATTTGATCAAAGAAAGGGCCCCGTCCCTCGACTGGTCGCAGGTCCACCGTTATGGGCCGTTCACGGCGCAGGTGTGGAAGAAGCAGTTCCATCTGTCGGCAGCATTCCCTGAGGTGACCGTGGAAGACTGGATGCTGGAAAAGACAGGAGCCAAGCCGCAGCGCGAAGTCCTGGAGCTGTCGGTGAAGCTCAAGCTCAAGGATGGCACCGACGTGAAGCAATCAGCCGCCGCGTTCTTTTCAGCGATCAAAGCCGCCGGTTTTGGCGAACCGGAATCCACGTCCAAAACCAAGCTCGTGCTGGAGCAGTATCAGCCTGGAGCCACGCCTTGAGCAGAGCGGGGAGACCCTTCGAAAAGCTCATGCCAACGCTGACAAAGTAGAACGACCTTCCAGGTCGTACACTGGTCGTGCGAGCTTCCAGCTCGTACCGGCATGAAAGGGTTTGCCAGACGCTGTCTCTCCGATGAAGACAACGGCCAACGATGCTGCTCGGCGGCGCATTTGCGCCTCAATACTCACCGTGCCAGTCTAACTTTTCACTGGCAGCCGCTCCGGTGAACGACGAGCTGGAAGCTCGTACGACCAATGTACGACCTGGAAGGTCGTTCTACGTGGGGAGAAGCCTTTGGTCATCTCACCAGCGCCTCTCACGCCCGCCTCGTCACCATCTCCCACAAGCCCTGCACATGCTCCCAGCGGCGGATGGCCACATCGCCGAGGAACAGCAGCAGCAGCGCCACCACGAGGGGCGGCCACAGCTCGATGAACTGCATGGCGGGCGCGGCCTTGAGGGCCGGCACTTGCGAAGCTGCCAGCACCTGGCCGCCGGTTACCGCCGTGGCAGCCTTTAACAGAGGTTCATTCACCGTGCCTAGGCTGGCCTCGCTGCTGAGGTTGTGCACCAGGCCGGCGCTCACCGAATCCGCTCCTGACTGGGCGCGGACGAGATACACGCCTGCCTGCTCCGGCCGGAATCTTCCTTCGTACAAGCCGGGTCCGCTTTGGGTTAAAGCCACCTTGGCCACGGGCCTTGCTGGAGCACCGAGCGAGCCGGCGGCGACAAAGAACACCTCCGCCGACACGGCCGCAGCATTCACGCGCGTGCCCGCATCTTCTAACAAGTCCACGGAGAGCATTGCTTCATCGCCCTGCATGGCCGTGCGAAGGTCCATGCGCTGGCCTTGCGGCGGGCGCGCTGTTTCCCGCAGCACCTGGCTCCAGAAGCGGCTGTAGCCTGGCCAGCGGCTGATCCACAGGCCGGCCCAGCGGCTTTTCGCATCGCTGGTGAAGGCGGTCACCTTGCCCAGGCCGTAGCGCCAGTGCGCCAGCAGCGGATCGCCCGTGTCCGTCACCAGCGGCACCTGGGCCGTGGTCTTGCGCAGGGTCTTGACATAGCCCAGCAGGGCCGGGGCCTTGAACGGTACCAGGCCTGCCAGCATCGGCGCGGGCTCCACGTCCTTCGCCTCAAAGGGCTCTTCGCGGATCATGCGGCCGGTGTGCAGCAGCGTGTCCTGCGTAAAGATGCGGGTGATGCTCTGCGCATCATTGGTGGTGTAGGACTGGCCGCCGCCGGCCGAGGCCATCGCCTGCAGCAGGCCGATGAAGGAGCCCTCGCCAATCGCCACGGTGGACATGGTGATGCCTTCCGCCCGGCATTGCGACGCCATCGCCTCGTAGCCGCTGCCCGCGGTCTGCCCGTCGGTAAGGATGATCATGTGCTTGATCCTGGCCTTCACCTTTTGCAGCGACTCGCGTGCGATCTTGATCGCCGGCTCCATGTTGGTGCCGCCGCCGGCGGAGAGCGAGGCGATCTGCCCGGCGATGGCGGCAATGGAAGTGACGCGGGTCATTGGCGCCACGACGTGCGCCTCGCTGTCGAAGGCGATGATGCCGATGCTGTCGTTCCTGCCTAACACCTCGGCGGCGGCAACGGAGGAGCTCTTCGCTGTTTCGAGCTTTTCGCCCGCCATGGAGCCCGAGCGGTCAATCACGATCTCCAGTGCGGAGGACTGCTTTTCCTCATCGTCCGGGCTCTTCAGCCGCACTGGCAGCACCTCCTCCACCGGCGTGCGGTAGTAGCCGCCCACGCCAAAGGAGTTCGGGCCGCCGATCATGATGAGCCCGCCGCCCAGCTTGTCCACGTAGTCATGCATCGCGCTCATCGCGTTCTCGCCCACCTGGCGTGCCGGAATGTCGCTGAGGATGATGCCGTCGAAGCCTGCCAGTTCATCCAAGGTCTGCGGGATGCTGCCGGGCTGGCGCAGGTCCAGTTGAATGCCTTCCTTCTCCATGGCCTGCATCAGGTACTGCGCCTCGGCCGGTTCGCCCTCGGCGTAGAGCAGGCGCAGGCGGCCGCGCACATCCACGATGGTGAGCGCATCGTTGTTGCCCGGCAGCTCATCACCGGGGAAGCCCTCCAGCACCGCGCGGTACTTGTAGATGTCTCGCACCGCCGGCGAGCGGGTAAAGACTTCATCGCGGCTCTCGCCTGGCTTTAGTGACAAGGGCCGGCGCTCCACTTCCACGCCGTTTTCAAACAGCTTTAGCACGCCGCTGCCCTCCATGGTGCTTTCGATGGCGGCGGTGAGCTTTACCGAAGCCCCTTCGTGCAGGCGCGAGCGGCTGGGCATCAGTTCGCGCACGCGCACATCCGGCCGCCGCGGACCTGCCACGGCAACGGCGTCCAATTCAATGCCTGCCACCGTTGCCTCGCGTGCCGCCTGTATCAAGCTGCCACGCGTCTCATGGCCGTCGCTGATCAGGATGACATGACGGCTGGTGCCTGCCGGAAACAGGGCCCGCGCAAACTCCACCCCACGCTGAAGGTTCGTCTGGCCGCCGTGCACCTTCTGCCACTCCAGCCGGTCGGCGGAGGCCTCCAGCTTTCCACCGGGAATCAGCGCCGGCTCATCTCCGAGAGCAACAAAGGAGCACTCCACATCTCCCGGCAGCCCGGCCCGAAGATCGCGCGCCCTGGCAAAGACCTTCTCCAACCCCTCCGCACCCATGCTTTGCGAGTGATCCAGCACCATCACCACCGCCTTGCGCGTGCTGCGCTCCACCCGTGCCGGGCCCGCCAGCGCCAGCAGGGCCAGCAGCACGCCGAGCATTCGCACCACCAGAAGCATGCGCTTGCGCAGCCCTTCCATCGGATGCGCGGACCGGCCTTCCATCCACAGCAGCAAGGCCAGCAGCGGGATGGCAAGCAGAAGGATTTTGGGCGACTCCCAGTCCATGACTTTCTTTGAAAAGCTGATCCGCGCCTCAGATCAAAGGCTCTCCGTTGTGCACTGGGTGGAAGATTTTGCCTTCCTTGATCGCAGGCAAGGAGGGAAGCGGCAGGCTGGCGGTCATGGATGGCATTGTATCACGATGAGTCGAAAGCAGGTTCTTTTTGTTCCCTGATGTTAGAGGGCTGAGGAGTTGGCTGTTTGTGATGAGCAGGCTGATGGCACAATTTCCCCCCGTCAATACACCGCCCGGCGGTGAAACAGGAAGCTCTCGATGATCAGCACGCCGAGAAGGCCCCACAGCAGCATCTGCGGCCAGTTCGCGCTGCGAACGAGGGAACGGGAGGCGCTGGTCTCAGGCTGGCCATTGGTTGATACGGCCGGGCGCTGGCGCAGATTGGTTTCGTGGGCGGAGGCAAGGACGCAGGCGCCGGTGCGGCCGTCGGCGGTTTCCCAGGCCCCGAGGCGTTTCAGTTCCAGCAGCGATCCCTGGGCGGTGTCGGAGGCGGCCACGAACTGGCGGCCATCCCAGGCCTGCCACTTCGTTGGGCCCGGTGCGGTGATCAAATCACCGGCGTGAGACGGCTTCAATTCGCTAAGCGCTTCGCTGTTCTCCGCGCACCAGTAGATGGCGTTGCCCAGCAGCAGAGGATAGGCG